>JADMIO010792688.1_pt1 | contig 109645 bp, 87 predicted proteins | sample 8958161 | NCBI WGS metagenome assembly JADMIO01 (sample SAMN16585339, study PRJNA669376) | soil metagenome | isolation source: Crop rotation soil | place: USA: Cullars Rotation, Alabama | collected 2011 | reverse complement strand
GCCGCGACTTCAAGTCACGTGAATTCCAAGCTTCGGATCCCACTGTGCTGGAAAGGAATATCTTGCGCAAAAGATTCCGGGTCTGCCGCAGGGTCCCCCATCTGAATGATCCGTCCTTTGCCGATATCATGAGTGACCAGCGGGCCTCCTTCCTCTAGGGGCCGGTCGAACTGCCATGGATATGGGCTGTGGGAATCCAAGAGAACGACCACGCCCCCCTTAGTCGCAAAATCTTCAACAGGTTGTACCTCCTCCTTATTCACTCTCTTTAGGATTACAAGAACGGACAAACCTTCCAGTGACGTCGCCTTCCACCCGGGACTGCGCAGGAGATGAAACGAGACATTGTGGCGTGCCAACAGATTGATCGCCTCGTAGGAGCTCTCATAGTCCTCGATTACCAGTCCGACGTTTGCTGCGGGCCGGGCCAGGCCGTCGCCTATAGGCGACGCAAATCCCGCGTAGCGTCTGATTTTCGCAAGCGTCTCCCACGCCGCTTTGTTGTTTCGCAAGAGTGCTTTCTGAAGCTTTTCATGGAGGGCTAATACCAGGTCTGCGTGGAACGCGCCGGCTTCTGCCACCGCCAACAGGTAGCCGTCCTCATCGGGTTCCTGGTCAGGTTGGGAGTTTTCCGGAGGATTCCACTGGAAACCATAAAGCGGGACTTCCCTGAAATGGAGCACCTGATCCAACCGAACCAGGGGGAGGTTCGAAGATATCCATGGTTGGGCGGTAGCGCTGGAAACCTGAAGAACACCATCTCGAGTGGTGACCATCTGCCCTTTCATCTCGGGTTGTTGCGCACGGGAATCGAGTACCCGAACCGGGATCCGTGGAAAAGCGGCGCGCAACTTGCCCAGGGCGTTGCTGACCTGTTCCCGGCCGGCTTCACCAGAGTCGAGGAATATGGCGCCCAATTTTGAGATGTCCCGGGACGCCGCCGCAGAGTTCACCTGCGAGAGTGGGACATCTACGCAGACCCGGTAGCCCGCCTTGCGTGCGTTCCCAATCAAAGCCTTCGCGTGCAAAGGAACTACTAACTCATCAACTCCCAAGTTGGCGGCCGGGGGAACGGAAGACTCCGTCCATCGAAATAGGACCTTGCTCCATGCAGGGACGGCTGTGAGGAGCAACACAGCAAGAATATTTGAGCGGCTGAACATTCTGCATTCAACTCTCATTGGGGCGGGCTCTGGCCTTTACCCAGGAGCGTGATCTGGGGTCCACTGGAGACCGTCTTTTTCTCTCCATCCACAGAGATCCAGACGGCTGCTATGTCAGCCACTTTCTCGACCAGGTTCTTTCCTGCCTCGGGACCCACGAGCAGCAATGTCGTCGAAAGTGCGTCAGAGGCGGTCGCAGTTTTTGCGACCACGCTGACCGCAAGGCTGCTGCGAACGGGCACTCCTTTTTCAGGGTCAATAATGTGTCCGGGAGAATTCTTCAACAACACGTTACGAGGGGTTTGCTCTGAAGTGGAAACACTTTCGTCGGTCAATGTGACCTGAGGGTTCCATTTTTTCGACGGATCGCTCAAATTCAAGACCCAACCATTTTGTCCCGACGGCCTTCCCATGGCGTAGAACGAACTGCCTCCGGCATTCAGTAATGCGTTTGATACTCCGCTTGCCCTCAGTACCTCAACCGCCCGATCCAAAGCGTACCCCTTTCCGATTGCGCCCAGATCCACCTGAAGACACGGCGAATGAAACTCTATTTGGTCTGGGGGAAGTAATTCTATATTCCGATAATCCACGCAGGCGCGTAACTTTTCCTGTTCAGCGGCGGAAGGAAGGGGTTCACCGCGTATGACCGCCTTCCACAAAGCAGCCAGCGGGCCCACTGTAATGTCGAACTTCCCATCAGAAAGGCGGGAATATTTCTCGGATTCCGCAATGACCCGGTACAAGTCGTGAGGAACGGTCTGGGCCTGAAAGTGAGCGGATTGGTTCAAGCGGCTCAAGGCACTGTCGGCTTTGTAATCGCTCATCACATCGTCGAGCCGGGCTATTTCTTTGAATGCTTCATCAACCGCCTGGGCGGTGGCAAGCGGTTCGCCATAGGCTACGATCTCAAATACCGTACCCATGATGTATTTCTTTTTGTGAAAAAGCGGGGTTGAGGCCGAACAAAGGCCGGCTGAGGCGAGGATCAGACAGATCAGTCCTCTCGTACTCTTATTCCAGCGCATAGACTTGACCATCATTGCCCGCCAGATAAATTGCGTCCTTAGTTAGGACTGGCACGGATTGCACCGCCCCACCCAGACCAGCCCTCCAGATAAGGCGGCCTGAGGTGAGATCGAAGGCTCGAGTTTCTCCGCTCTGAATGCAAACAACGCGGTCACTAATCATCGGTGACGAGGTGATTACCTCGCCAGCTCTGGCTTTCCAGCGCAACTCGCCAGTGGCGATATCCAACGCATAGAGTTCCCCGTCTTTGCTCCCGATTACCCCGGTCTCACCAGACACCGCGGGTGAAGATGAAATTCCCAGCCGGGTTTCGTATTTCCAGCGAACTCTGCCGCTGTCTGCTTCGAGCGCATAGACGAAGAAGTCCTCCGAACCGATAAGAAGCGTATTTTCGATTATCGCCGGGGACGAGTCTATGCCGTTGCCAGTCGTAGTGCTCCACAGCGTTTTCCCAGTCAACGATTCGAGACAATAAACCCGCCCGTCTCCACAGCCGAGGTAAATCTGCTGATCGGTGGCAAATGGAGTCGAGTAAATACGGCCACCGAGATTGCGAGTCCACTCAAGCTTGCCGCTTTCGGCATTCACCGCATTAAGGCTTCCGTCGGCGCTGCCAAAGAAAACTACCCCGGAACGCACCACCGGAGAACCCCAAACTTCTGCTCCGGCAGTTGTGTCCCACAAGACCCTACCGGAGTCACCGTCCACCGCGTAGATCTTCCCGGAATCACATCCAAAGAAGACATGGTTGCCGGAAAGGGAAGGGGTGGAGTGGATCTGGTCGGCTGCGGTGAAACGCCAATTCTCTCGACCTTTCTTTACGTCGATGGCATGAAGAGTCCCACCCAGCGATGTCACATACAGGATTTCATTGCGTAGAACCGGGGCTGACCGAATGGGTTTTCCGATGCGTATTTGCCACCGCAGCCGATTCGGACGTCGGGCGCTGACCGAGCCTTGTCCACCAGTTCGAGAATTGTTGCAGAGCAGAGTGGGCCAATCGCTTGCGGTCGGGGAAGAGTTGGAATTTGCAGGTGGCATCGCTCAACTCGCGTCGATGAAACGATGATCAATCCGCTGGAGATCGGCAATACCCAATCCCAACTTTCCTGCCGCGGCTATGTGTCCAGGCTGGCGATAAAACAGATTCTTACTTGGGTTGTGCAGGAACTCGGAGCCATCACTAGTAATGCTTTTCGGATCGTGCTCCCAAACCGACGGCGCCCCTTCTTGCTGTCTCTTCTTTTCTATTTTCTGCAACTCAATTGAATCCATCGCTACCGGGTCGGTACCAATCAGGAGCGTACCGGCTTGGAAAATAAAATCGGGGACCTGGGTCAAGGGTCCGCCGTGCCAAACCAGGCGCATGCCATCCATGATGTGCAGCACAGCCTTTGAGCGTAGCGGCTCTACCGAGCACATCATGCCGATCAGAGGATTGGTGAAGGAAAATGGAGGCTGATGGGAACGGGCCACATTGTTAAATGTACCGTAGCCCAAGTTTTTCAGGCAGCCTGTGACCCCCGAAGCCGAATGGTCTTTCATGGTCGGAACGTTGATGATCTTGGTAAGGTCACGCGCGACCACGCTGGCCATGTAAGAGCGGGTTTCCCATTCGCCGAAGAAGCTAGCCTGGCAGTAGACCCGATCATCATAGCCAGAGTGATCGGAAAATCCATCCTGGATACCCAGTATGCGGACGCCCGCCGGCAGCAGCGTCTGATAGCTGCCGATGTCAATTTCGTAGGAGTAGCGGTCGTAGACCATGATATTGCGTGCCGGAACTCCGGCTGCTTGCACTCCGGCTATGATCTCTCTCAGGATCTCAGGCGAGGAACAACACGCCGGCGCTCCTGAGGGATTGATCTTGATTCCCACGACATCTGTGGGATCAATAAATCGACTCCAGGCTGCCTTGGCTGATTGTTCGCCTGTCAGCTCGCGCATGCCTTGTTCGAGCATGTGCCTGACGACAGGTTGCGATACGCGGTTCTGCACAATGGAGCTTCGACCGAACAGCTCAACCACCCGCCCGGGGAATAAGCCCGGCATCCCCAAGGGAGAAGGTTTGTAGTCCGGAAGTCCCTGGACATGAATTTTTGGTGCGGCAGGGGGCAATACGTCGCAGCACGATTTGGGAAGGAGACCGTCGAATAGTAGGCTGGCACTTCCCAAGCATGTCGCTTGCAGAAAGGCGCGTCGGTCCATGAGTCAATCCTGAATATTTTACGAAGAACCGTTTAGGTTCGCCAAAAACGATCACTCACGTTACGCCAAACCAGAAATGGATTCAAGTGACATGCACGACCGCCACAACCTTTTGCACCAGGACAGGATGACAACTGAGCATTACGAGGGTAAACTTTCGCGTGCCCAGGCAAAAGCCGGCAAAATTATTCCCATCGAACTGGGCAGATAGGAAGAGGCCAGAATGCGGGAATGGTTTAGATATCTCATTCGGATCGTCGTGGTGGTGGCAGCGGTTTTTGGGATAGCAGATGCCCAGACGCAGGTGGTGCCGCACTACTCGCTGCTGCTTAAAGGCGGGCACGTCATCGACCCGGCAAACCATATCGATGGCGTGATGGACGTGTCGATTGTTGACGGAAAAATCGCGGCAGTGGCCCCCAATGTTCCATCCCAGGAAGGCGACAAAGTGGTTGACGTCACCGGGTTCTATGTAACTCCCGGCCTGATTGACATTCACTACCACATCGGAAACGGAGGCGCTCCGCTCAATTGGTTTACGCCGGAGGCCCGAGTGCACGCCATGCCTCTGGGCGTTCCCGCAGACCTCGCTCTGCAGTCGGGCGTGACAACCATTGTCGATGCCGGAACCGCTGGAGCAGAGACCTTTCTCCAGGAAAAAGAAGAAGTCATCGACCGCGCAAGAGTGCGGGTGCTGGCGTTTTTGAATATCGTCGCCAACGGCATGAGCGGTGGCCTTGAGCAGAGCCTGGATCAGATGGATGTGAAACTCTGCTCCGACACAATCATCAGGTACCGCGACATCATTGTGGGCGTCAAAAGCGCTCACTATTGGACCAAAGAACCCTGGGACGCGGAGCATACTCCATGGGCTGCAGTGGACCGGGCCATCGATTGTGCTCAGTTGGCCAAAGTGCCGGTGATGTTTGATTTCTGGCCTCGACCGGATAGGACCTATGCTGATTTTCTTAATCGTATCCGGCCCGGCGACATCCATACACACGTTTTCGCCCAGCAATTTCCCATCATCAACGCCGACGGAAAGGTAAATCCGATTCTGGGCGAAGCGCAAAAGCGGGGCGTGATCTTCGACGCCGGCCACGGGGCCGGCAGCTTCTGGTTCCGCAATGCAGTGCCGGCAATCAAACAGGGCTTCATTCCAGATTCAATTTCCACCGACCTGCATACCGGTGATTACACCGTGCTCAGCATGAGCACGGTAATGTCTAAATTCCTTGCCATGGGGGTACCGCTCAACGACCTCATCCGGCGATCCACAGTGAATCCCGCTGACGAGATAAGGCGGCCGGATTTAGGCACGCTGTCAGTCGGAAAAGATGCGGATGTCGCGGTGCTCGAGTTGCTACGTGGAAAGTTCAGCTACATTGACAACGGCGACGCCAGGATGGATGGAGACGTTAAACTCGCGGCACGCATGACGGTGCGGGCAGGCCGTATCGTCTATGACCCCACCGGCTTGAGCATGGTGGATTGGAAGAAAGCGCGTCCCCAATACTATGCAAGCCCCGTCCTGGCGGATGGACCGCCATCCAAAGCGGATGATTACCCCAGATAAAGTGAAAGAGGAGCCCATGCCCAGAATTACCCGGCGGAAGCTGTTGCGAAGTGGCGGAGAGGCAATCATAGCGGGAGGCGCGGCGGCCTGCGTGGCACCGGCACTCCACGGCGCGGAATCTCCCTCTTCGGCGAAAGCTGTGGATTACTATCAAAAACTTGGGGTGGTTCCGTTTATCAATGCCGCCGGCACCTATACCGTGCTGACTGCTTCCATCATGCCGCGCGAAGTGCAGGATGCGGTTGCATTGGCGGCAAAGCGCCCAGTCCATTTGAACCGGTTGCTGGAGGCCGCGGGGGCGTACCTGGCTCAACGCCTCCGTTGTGAGGCGGCTTTGGTCACTGCGGGCGCAGCCGCGGGCGTCACCCTGGGCACGGCGGCTTGCGTTACGCTGGGCAATGGCGACGCTATTCTTAATATCCCAACCGATATGGACGGTTTGAAGAATGAGGTAATCGTCCAGAAGTCTCATCGCTACGACTACGACCACGCTGTGCGCAACTGTGGGGTGCGCTTTGTTGAAGTTGAGACTTTGGACCAATATGAGCGCGCTTTCAACGAGAAGACCGTCATGGCGCACTTTTTTAACGCCGCAGAAGGAGGACAGATCAGCCGGGAAGATTGGGTGGGGGTCGCTCATCAGCATGGAGTGCCGTGTTTTAACGATGCCGCGGCGGACGTTCCTCCGATATCCAATTTGTGGAATTACACCGCGATGGGATTTGACCTCGTGACATTCTCCGGGGGAAAGGGACTGCGAGGACCACAATGCTCGGGATTACTTCTTGGCAGAAAGGACCTGATCGAGGCTGCCAAGCGAAATAATTCACCCAATTCAAATACGGTGGGCCGCGGAATGAAGGTTGCCAAGGAGGAGATAGTCGGCTTGGTGGCGGCAGTGGATTGGTTCCTGTCCCAGGACGATGCCGCGATGGAAAAGGAGTATCGAGGCCGGGCGGAGCGCATCGCCAACCAGGTTCGAAGACTTCCAACCATTCAAACTCAGATTTTTATTCCACCAGTCGCCAATCATGTTCCCCATCTCTTGATCACCTATGATCAGAGCCGGATCGGGATCAGCGCTGCCGAAGTGATGGAGGCGCTCCGCAAGGGAACGCCATCCATAGAATTGAACCCTTCGACCGGTGGTCCTCCGGCGAGCGCCGGATTGCCAGGAGGCAGCAACGCGATCGTGGTGGGTGTGTGGATGTTGCAGGAAGGTGAGGATCTCGTGGTTGGACAGCGATTGAGTGAGGTATTAAAAAAAGCAGTGAATGCCTGAGTTTCACTCGTGGAAGCATTCACACGCGGAATTGCCTAGAGCTTCAGTTTTGACCCTGTGGTTGTCTTCACCCCGAAGCTGGTCTTCATCAGCTCAAGAGCGTTCCTGTGATCGCGCTGATTCAGCGCAGAGACGCAATCAGAGGGCACGATGATTTCAAAATCACGAACGTAGAGCTCGACTGCGGTGCTCAATATACAGGCGTTGGTAGTTAATCCTGCGAGGACAATTCTTTTGGCGTGAAGGTAAGACAGCAAAGCTTCCAAGGGAGTGGCGAAGAAAGCAGAATGCTTGGGCTTCAGGACGACATAGTCGCTTTGACGAGGAACAAGTTGCTCAACAAACTTCCGGCCCGGGGAAGCCCGCCGCAGACAATACCGCAATACAGCAGGAAAGTCCGACCGCCAGCGATTCCGGTTATCGTTTACATAGATTGCAGGAATCCCGGCGCGCTGACAACGCGATTTCAAACTTGCAATATGTTTTGCCAGGGCAGGCGCAGCCCTCAGCAATTTGTCTCCTCCAGGAAAGGCGAGATCGTTAACGACATCGACAAGCAGCAGCACAGTCGCGGACGTGTCCGGAACGTTGCCGTGCAGGTCATCATTTTTCGAGGTGGGAGCCTTCATTTTTGCCAAAGCGGGCTGAACCATTTCGGCGAGTCGAAGTCACTTGGAATCTTCGCGGCCGCAACTAAAGTCAGATGATTGCCCTTTCGGATTCGCCCATCACATTTTGCTATTCTCACCCATTAAACGAAATAAACCGGCGGGCGCCAATACCGGGACTTGCTCAAATAACGACATAAATTCACGTAGGGACGTTACATCTAAGCAGTCCGGTTTGCGATGGAGTTTTCGTTCTATCAAGCGCCTCATTGGCGATGCTCGCTATAAGCGATGACTCGCTCGACACCCTGGCTATCCTCCGCGGTTCCGCACCGGGGCGGCGGCGAGAGGAGCGCCTGGTATTCTCGCTGCGGCGCGACCTTCTTTGCATCTTGTCAGATCGCCCTAGGAGGCATTACCTCACCCTCCCCGATAATTGCCTGATTTAAAATTCTGGTTGTTGCAGAGAGTGAGGCATGCATGGATTCAAACATTACCCGGCGTGACTTTTTGGGATCCACTCTATTAGCATCGGGAGCGGCCTTGTTGGGCACAGCAAGCCCAGCCGATCTGCTGGCACAAAAAGACGAGTTCACAGGTTACGGCGGCGTTGGCGAATATAGCACTTCAAATGGCAATACCTTAGAAGTCCTCAATGCCGGGCACACGGTTCGTGATCGAATTTTTGATCCCCTTCCTCATGACATCGTCAATACCGGAGAGATGTATGACTGCGTAATCATTGGTGGCGGCATCAGTGGGCTCGCCGCGGGTCTTTTCTTCCTTCGTCAGGCTGGGTCCGACAGGAATTGTTTGATCCTCGAAAACCATCCGATTTTTGGAGGTGAGGCCAAGCAAAACGAGTTTCTGGTTGACGGCAAGCGACTGATTGCTCACCAAGGTTCTGCCATCTATCAGCTTCAATATCCCTACAGTTTCCTCGCACACTTCTACGACTCAATAGGCCTGAAGACGCCGAGGCTGACCTACCAAAAATGGGCGGGTGCCGTTCCGGAATTTCCCCTCTCAAAAACGCCCTATGAATCGGTTGGGATGGAACATGGACAGTACGGCTTCTGGTTTGGTGCGAAGTTCGGCCAGAAATCCGGAATGTGGTTGATCGATCCACTGGGGAAAAGCCTCGAAGGCGCTCCCATTTCCCAAGCATCTCGACTGGAGTGGTTGCGGTGGCTCAAAGGCCAGCCAACAGAACAGAAAGTGTTCACGCGTCCGAAATTCGAAGGAGACGCCATCTCCCGCTGTCTCGACTCGATCACGCTCGAGCAACACTACATGGAACGCTTCGGGCTAAGCCGGGACACGATCCGGACTTTTCTCTCTCCGGTAGAAGGAGGCGGTTCAGGTCTTGGACCGGACGCCTTGTCTGCTTATTCGGACTACGCCTTCGAGATGCTACATCCGTTGGCGGACGAATCTAGCGAGACGGATCAGATGTTTCCCGGCGGCAATGCGACTATCGCAAGATTGATGATGAAGACTCTTATCCCCTCCTCCATCCCAGGGCCGGAAGGGGTGGAAGGAGTATGCCGAAACCTGGTCGACTTTTCTGCGCTGGATGTTTCAGGTGCCCGGGCAAGAATTCGACTCTCTTCCACTGCAGTCATGGTGGAGCATGACGGCGAGCCGAGTAAGGCCGGCGCGATCACAATCACTTATCTGAAGAATGGCAAGTTATATCGCGTCCAGGCTCGTTCGGCTGTCATGGCAGGCGGAAGCTGGACCAGCAAGCACATCATAAAAGGCCTTCCGGAAGGTCATTGCCGAGCATATTCGCAGTTCTACCGCTCGCCTTGCATGATGGCCAACGTTGCCGTACGAAACTGGCGGTTTCTATACAAAATGGGGATGAGCGGGTGTCGCTGGTTTGAAGGCGTTGGCAATTACATGGAAGTTTGCAAGTCGGCGCTCACCGGCCTCGAGGATACGACGATTGGTCCCGACTCTCCCATCGTCCTGTCCCTGAAGGTCCTTTATTCTTATCCGGGTCACTCGACAGAAGAACAGGGAAATCGCGGTCGCGCAGAACTGCTCGGAACCTCGTTTAGGTCGTATGAAGAACGAATTCGCGAACAGTTCACCCAGATGTTCGGAAGTGCCGGGTTCGATGCCAAGCGGGATATCGCCGGAATCATCCTGAATCGATGGGGACACGCCTACCTGAGCCCGCAGCCAGGTTTTTTCTTTGGTCTCGATGGTAAACCAGCACCGCGTGAGACCTTTCGAAGCGCGCCATTTGGCAGGATTGCATTTGCGAACACGGATCTTGCCGGCGCCATGGACCACCGTTTTTCCATCATGGAAGCGAAACGAGCGGTAGAACAGCTGCTGGATCAGGTTCTGATCTGACTGATGGCTACGTGGTGGACGGTACCAAAGAGCTTGGCGACGGGGCTATGCCAGTTGAGTGCCGCAGGATGAGATTGGTTATGAAGACAGACCTGCTTTCACCCGGCTGGCGTCCGGCTTCCTTCAATAGAGCTTCAACGGCGAGGTTTGCAAGTTCAGTCTGAGACATTTGTGCCGGCTGGGAGGTTTCACCCGGATAAGGCCCTGCTGGGCCAGCAGGTTCGCGGCGGTCATCAAAAACACAGCGAGTTTTCTCAGGCCGATATCCTCTGTTGGAGTCCTCCGGACTTCTCCTCGGCCGGAGCTTCGGGCAGCGTTTACCCTAATACCATCCAACTCGGCAAAACGTTTATCCGCCACTTTAGCCGCTGAAAGATTCCAATAATTAACCTCGAAATCCAGCCGGTCTTTGCATATTCTATGGAGGTCGCGAGGAAGACTAGCTTTTGAGCAAGCGTTTACTTGGCTTTCTCGCCTTTCAGAAGGGATCAAAATGAGCTCGACAAACAAGGTTTCCCGCCGGCAATTTGTTTCCACCGTGGCATCGAGCGCGGCCGTCTCCTATTTTGCCCGGCCTGGGTTTTCATTAGGGGCGTTTCAGCGCTCCGCTCCTGCCGACAACCTTCCGTGGAAAGATCAAGGCGTGTTGAACGTGGTCAACTCTCCCTACGCCAAATTGCATAGTGTGCCTGTGCGTGCGGTGACCATCGAAGACGGCTTCTGGTCACAGCGCCGAAAAACCAACGTGGAAGACAGCATTCCCTCCATGCGCAAAGAATTGGAAGATCACGGCCGCATGGACAATTATCGCCGGCTGGTAGGCAAGAGTTCCGAACCGCAAAAGGGACCGTATTATTCGGACTCCGATATCTACAAATGGATAGACGCAGTAGGTTGGGAGCTGCAATCCGGCGATCGGCCGGAACTGCGGAACGTTACCGATTCCATGATCCGCGAAGTCGTCGCCGTTCAGGAACCGAGCGGATACCTGAATACCTACTTTGTGGACGACAAGAAATCGCAACGGATGGAGCCCCACATCCAGGAAGTCGGCCATGAGCTCTACTGCCTGGGACACATGATTCAAGGCGCCATTGCGTACTATCGCGCCACCGGCGATACCACGCTTCTCGATGCCGGCGAGAGATTCATCGACGGCTTTGTGATTCCAGGCTACGGTCCTGAAGCCAACAAGAAGCCCATTATTTCTGGTCATCCGGAAATCGAAATGGCGCTGATTGAGCTCTACCGGACGACCGGCAAGCGTCAATACGTCGAGTTGGCAGGGTACATTCTTCATGGCGATGAGCGGGCCACGATCAAGCCCCAGGCCATCGTCTACATGAATTGCGGAATTCCTTTTACCACCCGCACCCGGCTGGAAGGCCATGCCGTGCGAGCCATGTACGCCTGCTGCGGCGCCACTGATTACTACCTCGAAACCGGAGATCAGGCGTATTGGAAAGCGCTCAATACGTTGTGGGAAGACCTCTCCAAACGCCAGATGTATGTCACTGGAGGAGTGGGGGCGCGTAGCGACGGTGAGGCTTTTGGTGAGCCTTATGAGCTGCCAAATGCGGAAGCCTACGGGGAAAGCTGCGCTGCCATCGGAAACATGATGTGGAACTGGCGTATGCTTGCCGCCAGCGGAGAGGCCCGCTTCACCGATGTCATCGAGCGGGCGCTGTACAACGGCATCAACTCCGGAATGTCTCTGGATGGTGTGACTTATTGCTATCGCAACCCACTGGCATTCAATGCCTCAGCCGACGATAAAATCCGAAACCCTTGGTACGACACTACCTGTTGCCCGCCCAACCTGGAGCGGACGTTCTCTTCCTTGCCTGGCTACTTCTACAGCACCAGCAAAGACGGTGTCTATGTTCATCTCTATGATAATTCAACCTTCGACTGGCGTCTGGAAGACAAGACCCCTCTAAAGATCCAGCAGAAAACCAGGTATCCGTGGGACGGAGATATTCACCTTACCGTTTCTCCCACACAGGCTAAGGAGTTCACGCTGTATCTGAGAATTCCCGGCTGGGCGAGAAGCGCCAACGTAACCGTCAACGGCAAGAGTGTCAGCGGCGCTCAGCCCGGACAGTATTTTCCAATTCGCCGCCAATGGAATGCCGGTGACAGTGTTGTTCTAAGTTTGCCGCTTGCCACGGAAGTGCTTGCCGCAAATCCCAGAGTCGCTGAAAACACCGGACGTGTAGCGGTTCAGCGAGGGCCGGTGGTCTACTGCATGGAAGAGTTGGATCAGCCCAGTGGCACGGCTGTCCCTGACGTTTCCATCGCCATGGGCAATAAGGTGAAGGATTTTCAGGTGGAGTACAAGGCTGACATGCTCAACGGGATTACCGTCCTGCGGCATGAGGCTGCGATCGCCGAGGTTCCCTCGGCAGCTAAAGCCTTGTACCTACCCGCTACCGCAACGGTAGGAAAGACGAGAGCAGAGCAGCTAACTTTAATTCCGTACTATGCATGGGCGAACCGCAAGCCGACGCCAATGCAGGTGTGGATTCCTGTGCGCACTTAGGGTTCAGCCCGCCGTTGCCTAGTGGAATTAGCTTCCGCTTGGTTCCGGTCTAGATCCGCTCGCTCTAAGCTTTCTTCTCCAGCACGATGGCCCACTGCTCGAATGTGGGCGTGATTGGACATTTCCAGTTTCCCCCGATATCGGGCTCGACGTCACCGATCGGATGATCCTTGCCGGTGCGGGGATCAAAAAAGAATGCCCGGTATCTCACGCTTGACTCCAGACTCTTTATGGTCGGCGGGTCCCACGCCGGCGGCACGAAAACTATTCTCAAATCTCCCGGAATGCCGGCAGCATAAGGAAGCTGATAATCCTCTTTGCTCCAGTGCGGGTCAACCCATTCAGGATGGGGTTCCAGACGCCACCATTCGAAGCGAGTCAAGAACTGTTTCGCTATGCCGACCTGTCGCGATCCGGGAAGCTGGGCGGCAACATCCCAGGATGGCCCACCCCATGAGCGGCCATGTGGGGAAGGCCCATAGGGCTGCTCCGGCGTATTAACCTGCCAGATGCCGTCTGCCCCATAAGTATGACCCGCTGCGCCGCTCAATAAGGAGGCCCAGAACACAAACCGGGAAACTTCCTGGCGGTTCTCGTCGAGAATTCCTTCGTAGCATACTTCTCCTACCAACACCGGCATCGGAGGCTTTCTGGGAAGTTCGGCCGTGACTTTGTCGACCGTGTTGGGATAACTCTTCCGGTCCGAATGGCCAGTTTGCAACATGTCAAAATCCAGAACCGAGGGATCCTCCACGCTGTCACGCGCCGTGTCTGAGGGGTGAATCGTGATGGGATGTTGGTGCGGGTCGATGCTGCGAACATAACGCGCGACCTCGGTCCAGCCAGCCTTTTGTGCCGCCATATCACGCTCTTTGTTTTCGGAAAGGTAATAGGGCATGGTGCCCTCTCCGGCAAGGCACCAGATGGCTGGATATGCACCCCAGCGGGCGACGATGTTGCGCCAATGCTTTTTAATCTTCTGCATCCCCATAAATCCCAGAAAATAGCCCCAGCAACCGACGATGCAGGGTGCCAGACCGCGCTTCACCAACTCCTGAATCCGAAGGTCGGCCATATCAAAATATCTGGGATTGATGCGAGAATAGTCTCTTTCCCAGGGATAGCCCGCCTCATTGGCGCCGCGCGGATCGAAAGCAGGCATGTCGGGGTACAGGCCGGCAATGATTTGGATCACGGTGAATCTTTTGCTGACCCGATCGGCGATCAGTGTCTGCAAATCTTCTGGCCAGCGCAAGCGGTGACAAAGTCCCATCCACCAGGTGTCGCCCAGCCAAAAGAATGGCGTTCCATCCTCGTGCTCGAAATGCAAATGATCTTTGGCGACACGGACCGAACCGTGTTTTAAAAGGACATTGTCCCCGGTATATTCTGAAACCACGATGTCTCCCTTTTGATCGTGGAGCTCGGGGTTGGAAGTGTCACTTGAGACGGTTCGGAAGTTGTACTTGCCGGGCTTGGCCCCGCTGAATCGCACCCGCCAGTTCTGATCTCCCGCCCAAAACGCAGGCATGCGATGTTCTCTCCCTTCAGGATCGGTGAAGATCACATCGAGTTCGACCTGATTGAATGGGTCGGAATACGCCTTGCCTGAAGTGTAACCCCACTCCTGCACTACGCGTTGCGTCGCGAAGTATGTGCGAGCCGGGGCCTTGGAAGAACTTGACGCAGCCGCGGCATCCGTAGCCAGGGAGGCCGTAGCAAGCGAGGCAAGGCTCGCCTTACCGATAAAAGACCTGCGTGTTACCGGGTCAATCTTGTGGTCTTCCATTCGTCACCATCCTGTCGCCGTTTAGTGGAATTTCGATTTCCAGCCTGCTGCCAGAGCATTTTTATATTGTCTGGCAGACTTCAATAGCGCCCGCAATGGTAACATCTCGCAGGTTAGCGGCTGGCATGATCATGGAGAGATTTCAAGTTGGTTTTTAAGAACCGAACTCCTCGATCGACACGGCCGGGGAACCGTCGAGTTCAGACAAAAGCTCCAAAACTAAGTCTGCATGGAAGGCAAGAACATGACCAGCCTGCGGAAGCGGTTGCAAACCCAGGATGTAGTCTTCGGCCAAATGGTGTTGGAGCTCTTTACCCCGGGAATCGGTCCCATGCTTGCCGCCACAGGTATGGAGTTCGTCATCTTTGACATGGAACACGGGCGCTGCGACATCGCTACCATGGCAGAGATGATCGTTTCTTGTCGCGGCAGCGACATCGTCCCTATGGCACGGGTTGCGGATCTTTCCTCAGCGCCGCTCTCGAGGTTGCTGGATATCGGTGCCCGCGGAGTCATGGTGCCTCGGGTTGAAACCCGGGCCCAGGCTGAGCAAGTTGTCTCCGAGCTGAAATATCCTCCGTCGGGACGGCGCGGTGTAGCCTTAGGGGTCGCCCACGACCTTTATCACGCCGGCGGTCCTGATTTCTTCGCTCAGGCCAATGACGAGAATGCGGTGATCCTGCTGCTGGAGACGGCGAAAGCCTTTGAGCGTCTGGACGAAATCATCTCGGTGCCCGGCGTCGATGTCGCGTGGATGGGACATTACGATCTCACAGTGTCGATGGGTATCCCGGCACAGTTCGAGCATCCTGGCTTCCTGGAAGCGATGGATGCCCTCGTGGCTTCTTGTCGCAGGCATGGGGTAGCCCCAGGGTTTCTCCCCGCAACACCCGAAGCTGCTTGTCACTGGATTGAGAAAGGCTTTCGTGTACTGAGTCTTGGCAGTGACATCGGCGTATATATGGGAGCGGTCCGCGGATACCGCGCCGCCGTCATGGATGCGATTCAGAAGCGTCAATCGAAAAGCAAAGGACCGATTCAATGAACTATTCCATACAAGCCTTCAATGCGGGCACATTCTGGGTCCCAGGGCCCGAGGTTTTTTGGATGCACCGCTGGAACCAGCGGGAGGAGATGAATGTCATCATTTACTTGCTGCGCGGTGGCGGGGAGAACATTCTCATCAACACCGGCCCCCCACAGGACCTTGCCCTGATCAATCAGGCCTGGAAGGATTTCTTCGGCTATCCGGAGGCGCAAATTGCGCGCTCGGAAGATCAGCGTCCGCAGAATATTCTTCGTTCCCAGGGCCTCGATGTAACCGACATCACGAAGGTCATCGTCACGCCATTGCAGACTTACGCCACCGCCAACATCCATCTTTTCCAAAATGCCGAGATCTGCATTTCCCGCAAGGGTTGGATCGAGGACTTCCAGGCCCCCTACTATCATTTGCACGTGCCCCGCCATCTCCGCATCCCCCCAGAGGTAAATAACTATCTTCAAAATGAAGGATGGGAGAAAGTGCGGCTACTCCAGGATGAGGAGGAAATCTGCCCCGGGATTCGTACCTTTTGGGCGGGCGTGCATCATCGTTCGTCGATGGCGGTTTGCATCGACACGGAACGCGGCACCGTGATCCTGACCGACTCTTTTTTCAAGTACGGAAATATTGAGCAGGGTCATTATCTGGGCGTCATGGAAAGCATGATGGAGGCGGATGCAACCTGGGCCCGGATTCGCAAAGAAGCAAAAATTTTTGCTTCAGTCTATGACCCGGAAGTATTCCAGCGCTTTCCCGGCGGCAAGGTGGCATGAGCACTCCATCTTTTCAAGACCGGATTGTGGTGGTCACGGGCGCCGCCGCGGGCATCGGGTTTGGTATAGCAAAAGGCTTTGCGGAAGAGGGCGCCATCCTCGCATTGCTTGATTGCGATGAAGAACGCGGGCGGGACGCCCTTGCCGAAATCCGCGCAACCTCATCCGACAGCGAATTTTATCGAGTCGATGTTGGCGACGCGGCAGAGATGCAAGCGACGATGACCAGCATCGTCGGCCGTTTCCGCAAGGTAGACCACCTTGTAAACAACGCGGGAATAGTGATGGTAAAAACGGTCGAGGAATCGAGCCCGGAAGATTGGGACCGGGTTATGTCCGTCAATGTGAAGTCTATCTTCCTAGCGGTTAAATATCTGCTTCCAGCGCTTCGCCTCTCGGAGCAACCTACCATCGTGAACATTGCTTCAGTATCATCCATGGTTGCGCAAAGGGACACGCCCGCCTACGTGGCGTCTAAAGGAGCGGCACTAATGCTATCGAAAGCCCTGGCTCTGGATCTCGCAGAATATGGGGTCCGCGTTAACTGCGTCTGCCCGGGCATTACCGACACTCCAATGCTTCGTCTTCATGCCAGTGCGTCTGCAGATCCTGACCGCACCCTGCGGGAGCGATGCGATCGTGTGCCTCTGACGCGAATGCTTTCGCCTCGGGAAATCGCTGATGCGGTTCTGTATCTCTCTGGCAAGCGCTCGTCAGGCATAACAGGGACGTCCCTGGTAGTCGATGCTGGCTATACAGCCGCCGCAGAGTGGTCGAGAAAGTCGCCAGTATAGACCAGTCGCTTCAAAGAACCCGCACCTATCCAGCTTGCGAGGCGTTACTCCACACACTAACAGTCTGCTTCCGAACAATGAGAGAGCAACCCTCCAGGCCAAAATAATTGACAAGCGGGAAACGCTGGAAGAGGATAGTTTTGATAATGCCGACAGAGCCAAGGCTTCATTCCAGAAGAACAGCACTGACCCACATAGGGTTGATCATGGCCACGGCGGCGGGCAAAAGCTTCCTGGCAACCTGGCTTTCATCCGGTTCCGCAGTTGCAGCGAATGATGAACACATGGAGGGGATGGGTCAGACTGGCGCCGAAACCGCCACAGCCGCCCCCTATCGTCCACAGTTTTTCAATCCACAACAATTCAGCAACGTGGAAATTCTGACGGAGATGATTATCCCCGAGGATGATCAACCGGGAGCCAAATCGGCCCGGGTCGCGGATTACATCGACTTCCTCGTTTTTTCGGCTGCTGACTTTGAGCCAGAACTGCAAAAGGCATGGACGGAAGGGCTCGCTCTACTCGACCGGCTTTCCAAGCAACAGTTTGATGGCACTTTCGCCGGGATTTCAGATGCCCAGCGCCAGGCGCTGATGACCGCATTGAGCCTGCCGGAGACCGATCCGCACGCCGAGCACGAGGGCTTCGCTTTTTTTCGCCTGTTGAAAGACACTACGGTAGAAGCATTTTATTCATCTCGTATCGGACTGATCGACGTGCTTGAGTATAAAGGACTCACTTACTTGAAAAGTTTTCCGGGTTGCACTCACCCAGAGCATCAAGCTTGAACCGGAGCACTCGACTGACCCTTTCCACCAATGGCAGATTCATAGTGGCCCAGGACAACAAACCGACAACTGAGCGTCTGGCATGAGCGAACCCACATACGACGCGATCGTAGTCGGTTCAGGCGCGGCTGGTGGAGTGGCAGCGTTTGTTCTCGCCAGTAAGGGAGTGAAAATACTGTGCCTTGAGGCGGGGCGGATGATCGTGCCTGCTCAGGACTTCCATAATCATCGCTTTCCCTACGAATGGCCCTATCGGGGAAACGGAAAGCCCGGTAAATATGGCAGCCTGCCTCAGGGCATGGAGTGGAAGATCAACGAATGGACGGATCAGCTTTTTACAGTCCCAAAGAATGATCCTTATGCCCTCGCGCCGGGAGCCAAGTTTACCTGGACGCGTTTGCGCGCTGTAGGCGGGAGAACCCTGGTGTGGGGCAGGGAATCTTGCCGCTTCGGTCCTCTGGACTTCAAACCTAAGAGCCTTCAGGATGGATTTGGCGAAGACTGGCCGATTACCTACGAAGATCTCGCACCCTACTACGACAAAACGGAAGCCCTGGTTGGGATATCCGGCGGTCCAGTAGGATTTTACAATTCGCCGGACAACAAGGACACGCTGCCTGGCTTTCGTCCACGCTGCGGTGAGGCCTTGATCCGAAAGGGAGCGGCCAAGCTAGGCATCAAAGCTGCCTCGGTTCCCCTGGCCGTCCTCAGCCAGACCTACGATCACCGTTATGCCTGCCACTATTGTGGCGCCTGCAACTTTGGGTGCGACACCGCTTCGCGATTCAGTACGCTTGAAGCGCTGATACCGAAGCTCAAGAAGCTGGATAATTTCACCTTGCGTACCAATGCGGTGGTGCGTCGCGTCCTCCTGGACTCCAACACGGGAAAGGCGAGCGGCGTTTCGTTCGTCGATACCACCGACGGCCAGGAATACAAGGCATATGGCAAAGCTGTGGTTCTGGGCGCATCGATGGTGGAATCGATTCGCATCTTATTCAATTCGCAAACTCGCGAATTTCCCCAAGGGCTGGCGAATTCGAGCGGCGCGCTAGGTCGTTACCTCATGGAGCATGTGGCATTCAACAGCATTGAGGCCATCTTGCCCCAACTTGCCGGCCGCCCCACAATCAATGAAGATGGCCCGGGAGCAAGTTGTATTTATTTCCCGCGCTACAACTACGGAAAGAAGAGTCAGAAATTTCTGCGCGGTTATCAGCTTCACGTAGAAAGCGGCTGCGGTACCGGTCCCGGGCCAGGGGCGCAAATGCCTGGTTTCGGAAGCGCCTACAAAAAGAAGATCAAGCAATTGTATCCGGCTGCGGTACGGATGGGCGGGTACGGAGAAGGACTGCCGTTCTACGACAATTTTGTAGAGATCGACCCCGACGGGCTAAAGGATCGCTTCGGTATTCCGCAGGTGCGGTTCCACACCAACGCCGAGTACGACCACGCATTTGCCATTCGCGACGAAATGTACGGCCAGATGGAAGAAGTCCTGCGGGCGTCGGGGGCAGAGATATTACCTTATGACAAGAAGAATCCCTATCCAATGGGCAGCGTGACCCACGAAGCCGGGGGTGCCCGCATGGGGCTGGACGCCAAGACCTCGGTGCTCGACGCCTGGAATCGATGCCACAATATCAATAATCTTTTGGTGGTGGATGCAGCCTGTTTCACTTCACACCCGGAGAAGACGCCGACTCTAACCATCATGGCCCTGGCTTACCGGGCAAGTGATCACTTGGCAGAAGAACTTCGATTGGGCAATGTGTAATAAGGAGCCACAATAGATATGGAAAGCCTGAACCCCAAGATCAACCGCAGAAAGTTCATTCACAGTACCGCGCTGGTGGCGGCCGGAACCGCGGCTTTAAGCAGTACTGCATTGTCTTATGAGCGGATTGTGGGGGCCAATGAGCGCATCTCTCTCGGGCACATTGGCATCGGCTCGCGAGGATCCGAACTCGATGGCATGGTAGCGGCTCTGAAGGACAAGAAGAACGTAGAGATGACCGCAGTGTGCGATCTCTGGAAGAACAACCGTGAACGGGCGGTTGAAGCGAATACCAAGTATTACGGAAAAGCTCCACGTCCGTTCCAACATCCCGAAGAGTTGCTTGCTCTAAAGGATCTCGATGCTGTCATCATTTCCACCCCCGAGCACTCTCATTCCCTGATCCTGAAGATGGTGGCTGAAGCAGGGAAAGACGGTTACTGCGAAAAGCCTATGGGAAACGTGCTGGAGGAAGCCAAGGCCGCCCGGGACGCCGTGCAATCAAGAAACCTCATCGTCCAGGTTGGCACTCAGCACCGCAGTGAACCTTATCAGATTGCGGTACGCGACCTGATTCGGGGCGGCGCGGTGGGTGACGTCACGAAATATGAAATTGCCTGGAACTACCACGGCCCACGCTGGCGCGGACGTCCGGAGGTGAAGGAAATTCGCGAGCAGGATACCGACTGGCAGGCCTGGCTGATGAACAAGCCGCATCGTCCCTTCGATCCTCAGCTTTATTTTGAATACCGCCTGTACCGGGATTTCTCCAGCGGCATTCCCGACCAGTGGATGAGCCACGGCATCGATCTGGTTCACTACTTCATGGATGAGAAGTATCCCGAGTCAGTCGTGGCCAATGGAGGAATTTTCGCCTGGCACGACGGACGTGAAAACCCTGACACTTTCCAGGCTTTGCTGACCTACCCAAAAGGTTTTATGGCCAGCTATTCCACCAGTTTCGGCAACGACGCGGTTGGCTACACCCGCATCATGGGTAAAAAAGCCACCCTCTACAACACCGGCGGAGAAGGTAGTCCTCGCTGGCAACTGGTGGAGGAAGCGGGAAACCACGAGGACGACAATGAGGTCGACCAGAAGCGTGCCAAGAAGGACATTTTGCTGCCCGGTGATAAAGGCTTGCCACCGATGACCATCGGGGATGAAGATCTTTCCCATATGACCAATTGGCTCGATTGCCTTCGCGCCCGCAAACAACCGAATGCCACAGTACAAAATGGTTTCTCGCATTCGGTGGCCTGCATCATGGCGGCGCACTCCTATTGGTCAGGGAAAAAGCTCTACTTTGATGCCAAAACGGAGCAGATTCTCGATCATCCGGTCGCCGCCTAAACCCATGAAGAAGCCGGATGATAGGATCGTTCACGGGGAAGCCGAGTGAACCATCGGTCATTTCAGTTCGTCGTAGGAATTGGATTGTTGGTCGGTTCTTTCGGATTGCGTTCCTCTGCCCAAGAGATTCCGCCCAAAGAAGCCTTTGAAGTCATGCGGCCCGCCCTTCCTGGGCCGCAAATCACTGCGTATTTGCAATACCAGGCCGATCTGGCATGGCGGCAGGATGAAAAGCGTCAAAAGCTTTGGCGTTCAATCCGGGACGAAAGAGACCTTTTTCGGGAGCAAGGCGTTGTGCGCCAGAAGCTCTTGCGGATGATAGGCGGCTTGCCAACCGATAAGACTCCCTTGAATCCGCGGGTGACCGGTAAGATCCAAAGGGACGGTTACACAATCGAGAAGATAATTTTTGAGAGCCTGCCAAAGGTCTACGTTTCGGCGCTGGTATACGCCCCCAATGATCGCAACACTAGGCATCCAGCGGTACTCGTTCCGGCTGGGCATGCCACCAACGGCAAGGCCCACTATCAGGAGTTGAGTCAGAGGCTGGTCGCTCGCGGGTTTGTGGTGATTGCCTGGGATCCGGTCGGACAAGGGGAGCGCAGCCAGTTTTGGGATGACAAAGCTAAAAAGAGCCGCTACAACCTGGTATGCGCCGAGCATGCGGTGATGGGCAATCTGGCTTACCTGGCGGGAGCCAACCTGGCTCGTTGGGAAATCTGGGATGGGATGCGTGCTGTCGATTACCTTTTGTCCCGTCCGGATGTCGATGGCAATCGCCTCAACATTACCGGCACGAGCGGTGGAGGATTTCAGACCGCATTGATTGCGGCTCTCGACCCGCGCATCAAGGTTGTGGTGCCGTCGTGCTTCATCAGTGCGCTGCCCATGCGAATCTCCAATCGCATTTTTGTCGATCCCGACAGCGATCCTGAACAGGATCTGTATGGAATGATCTCGGAGGGGGTGGACCATCCGGGTTTGCTTTTGTTGATGTATCCGCGTCCCGTAATGTTTGCGGCGGCGGTGCTGGACTTTTTCCCCATCGAAGGGGCCCGAAAGACCCTTCGTGAAGGACGGGATCTGTACGAGCGATTCGATCACGGAGATCGAATTGCAATGGTCGAAGGCTACCATCAGCATCAGTTCTCTCCGGAAAATCAGGAGGCTGCGCTGGACTTTCTCGATCGCTTCAACCAGATGCCGATTCGGCACGGATTAGCCGCTACGGAAGTGCTCCCGGACAAGGAAGTGCAGTGCACACAAAGTGGGCAAGTCATGTTAGATGCCCCGGACGCAAAATCGCTGATGGATGTGATCCGCGAATATTACGTTGAGCACAAGACCGGGCCGATGCGCACCCTTAAGGCGGAATATTCCGGTAACGGAGAGCCCGGAATCCAGCAATGGAAAATCAGCAAATATGCGGGATTTCCACCTCCGGAAGGCACCATCACCTGGGAGTTAGCCGGCAGCACAAAAGCAAACGACGTAGTCGTCGATAAGTATTTGCTCCGTCATAGTGGGCCTCTGGAAATGGCTGTCCTTTACTTCCACAGGATATCGGGAGGAAAGCGTTCAACCGCCTTGTGGTTCCAGCAAAATGGGAAAGCCACGAGAGCAGATTGGCCGGAAATCAAGCGTTATCTGGATAAAGGTTACGATGTTCTCTCGTTGGACTTCCGTGGACTTGGTGAGACCCGCATGCAGTACAAAGCCATTTCGCCGGACGACCCCATGTTGGGGCAGCTCGATTTCAATTACGCATACATAAATCCGATTTCGGGAGTATTGGCGAATTACGTTTACAACTCACTTCTGACTGGCAGGCCATACTTCTTGCAGATGTTGGATGACGTGGCCATCGTTCTCCGGTTTTCTCAGGAAGAATTGCGAACCAGTGTCACCGCCGTGGCCGCCGTCGGTGACGCCTACACCCTGGCTAGTGCTGTCGGGCAAGTATTTCCTGACGTCAAACACTTACCCGACGAAAACGCCCGGCCGCTGAAGTGGTCTGAGCTTTTGGAGCAAAAACAGGAGATCTGGCCCATTCAGTATCTATTGCCGGGTGGCGCCTACGTCCGATAGCCCGAAGACCAGGAGGCGTAACGACAGCGCCGGTTTGGCCCAAATCTTCCTTCCCTGATCCAAGTACAATTCACTTCTCCCCTTGCAGATTGTCCACATCGTCGGAGCGCGTCCCAACTTCATGAAAGCGGCACCGTTCCATCGCGCCCTCGCCGATCTGGGGCGTTTTCGCCAAAGGCTGATTCATACTGGCCAGCACTACGATGCCGGGATGTCGGATGTTTTCTTTCAACAACTGCACTTGCCAACGGCCGATGCAAATCTCGGCGTTGGCTCTGGAACGCAGGCCCAGCAAACCGCCGATGTTCTGATCCGTCTGGAACCGGTGGTGGCTCAACAAAAGCCGGATCTTGTCCTGGTGTACGGGGACGTGAATTCCACCCTGGCGGCGGCGCTGGTTTGTGCAAAGCTGAATATCCCTGTCGGACATGTGGAAGCTGGACTTCGCTCCGGTGATCGCACCATGCCAGAGGTGATCAATCGACTTGTTACTGACCAACTTTCTGATCTGCTGTTCACCCCCTCTGCGGACGCAGACGCCAACCTGCAGCGCGAGGGAGTGAAGGCCGCGAAGATTCATAGGGTCGGGAACGTTATGATCGATACCCTTGTGCGTCTGTTGCCGCACTGTCCCGATTTGAAATCGGCGAAAATGCCGAAGGAATGGGCGCTGGTCACGCTTCATCGTCCCTCCAACGTTGACGATCCAGCCTGGTTGCGCGCGTTGCTCAAGGTGTTGGCCGATTTGAGCCGCGATATTGCCATCGTCTTTCCTGTCCATCCTCGAACCCGGCAGCGAATCGTCGATTTGGGCTTAGAGGACATTTCCCCAGGATTGCAATTGCTGGAGCCAAAGCCCTACCTTGAGTTTCTCGCATTGCAGAAGGGGGCGACGTTGGTGATTACCGATTCCGGCGGCGTGCAGGAAGAGACCAGTTTTCTCGGGGTTCCGTGCCTCACGGTCCGAGAAAATACCGAGCGCCCCATCACGGTAGAATTAGGGACTAATAAGATCGTGGGCCGTGACTTGAAGCGCCTTCAAACCGAAGCCAGACGGATCCTTTCCGGCCATTGCAAGCCTTCATCTTCGATTCCTCTGTGGGACGGTCGCGCATCTGACCGAATTGCAACCCTGATTTCTCAAACGTAGAGTTATCCACAGGGCGAACCACCGCGATCACTTCTGGCACCTGCTCGGTTCCTTTTACTCTGCACATTCGCGCTGGTCAGGGGTGGGTCCTCAAACGAATGTCAGAACGGTTTATTGCTCAACCTCTCAACTTCGTGCCTTTGCAGAACGCCGTCTTCTGCGTGCAGTGCGAAATGATCGGACAGAACAATACGCCGCGCTGTCACGCCTGCGGCAGTCAGGCGGTGCTAAGCCTTTCACGCATCTTGGGCGGATCCATAATGGGACAGGCGACCGCCCATCTGATTACCGATGCCGAACTCAATCGCTTGGTTCGCGACCTGCTCCGCACTGTACCGCCAAAAGAGTTGAACGTCTCCGAGCCGCATGTCCCATCTACCTTTGCTGTGCTGTCACCCTCTCGACATCACGCACGCTCCGTGCATTCCGGACGAAGCGGGGGGGCTTATGCTGACGCCGACGCTGATGATATCGATCTGGAACCGGCAATAAGCGTAATCACCGAGCGGGCACAAGCCCTGACCCGCGCCACCGGGGCAGCCATTGCACTGCGGCGTGGGGACGAAATTGTGTGCCGAGCTCGCACCGGACGTACGGCTCCCGACCTTGGTGTCCGATTGCAGACCAGTTCGGGAATTTCCGGAGAGTGCGTCCGCACGGGCGAAATCGTTATCTGCAACGATGCCGAGCGGGACCAGCAAGTGGACCTGGCAACATGCCGTCGTCTGGGTGTTCGCTCGATCCTGGCCGCGCCATTGCGTCATTTCCGCCGGACGTTGGGGGTTTTCGAAGTGCTTTCCTCGGTACCGCATGCGTTTCATGAGGGCGACATCGCCACCATGCAGCTGCTCTCCAGCACTATGGTGGCGGCGATTTCCCGCCTGGCTGCTAACCGCTCAATGGAGCGCGCGAAGATTTCCTGATTTTTTGCGATTGAGTTGGTGCATTTGCTCCGGAACATGAGCTAATATGACTTCACCCTCACGCAAAAACTTTATATGTCTTCAGGGTCGACGCTTCCTGTCAATCGGGATGTAGCACGCCCGAGCCGAGAGCGCCGCAAGCGTGTGCGGCATCGGGCTCAGACTCCGGCATTCGCCGGAATGAACGGCAATTCCACCGGAATTGTTCTCGATCTCCATCAAATTATCGATCTCAGCGAAGAAGGTGTGTCATTTCAGAGCTCAACACCTATGGAGGTGGGCGAGACTCTGAATTTGTCGGTCGACCTTTCGGAACCTAAAGCCTATTTCCACACGGTAGGTCGGGTCGTCTGGTCTGATCCCCGCGGGCGCACCGGCGTACGATTTCAGAAGACTGCCCCGGAAGATGCCGTACAGCTTCGGGAATGGCTTTTCGCCAACGCCAGTTCAGAGACATCTCCAGAGGATCAACCGTGCAGCCCCGTTGAAGCTCCGGCATCTGTAGCTTCCTTCGCGCAGATGTTGGAAGAGAACCCCCAAGAAGAAGTAAAGTCTCCATTTAGAACCTATGTCTCGGGGCTTCTCGCCACCGAAGCAGTAAAAGAGGAAGTAGAATCGCTGGCCTCGGATCTGGACTCCGCGCTGCAGATTGTGGTGCAGCGCGCTTTCTCTTTAACTCGCGCTTCGGGCGCAGCCATAGCGCTTTCCGACGGGGGCGAGATGATTTGCCGCGCTACGCTGGGTGACGACGCGCCCCCTTTGGGAACTCGGCTTCAGATCGGCTCTGGATTTTCCGGGGAGTGCGTACGAAGCGGACAACTTCTGCACTGTGATGACTCTGAGTTGGACGATCGGGTGGACCGCGAAAGCTGCCGGGCCTTGAATCTTCGTTCCATCATGGCCGCACCCATTCGCTCCAGCCAGTCAGTCATCGGTTTGATCGAAATCTTCTCTCCCAACTCCGGTGCGTTTGGCGAGGGGGACAAGACTGTCCTCCAGGGCATGGCGGAAATCGTTCTGGGAGCGATTCAACGCTCGATTCAGGGCGTGATCCCAGCCCCGGTGGTCCCGCTTGAGCCTTCACCCCGGGACGAAATCGTGCAGCGCATCGAGGCTTCGCAAAGAGCCTCTCAAACGATTTCTAAATCGACTTCGGAAAACGTTGTTTGCCCAATGGCCGAAACCAACGTGCCGAACACAGGCCCGGAAGGGGCAAAAGTCCCTCCTCCATCGCGACGCAGGCTTTTGTGGATCTTTGTAGCTGTACTCGTAGTTGCCATTCTGATCGTACTGGGGGTAATGGTTGCTGGATCGGCCGAAGGGGCTGCGAATGTGCCTCGCCATCTCGCCGAACGTAACCCGGATTTGGCTAGGCAAGCCCGGCTGGAGGGGAACAGCCTCGAAGAATTGAGAAAATTGGCGTCCCAAGGCGATACACTGGCCCAGTTCACTTTGGGACTGCGTTACGCCACGGGTTCGGATGTAGCGCAGGATTACACCGAGGCGGTGCGCTGGTTCTCCTCGGCCGCCGATCAGGGGCATGTGCTCGCCCAATCTACCTTAGGCGCCTACTACTGGGCTGGCCGAGGTGTGCCGCAAGACCTTCGCAAAGCTTACTTCTGGGCCCTGCTGGCACAGTCAGGCGGAGATGATGCCAGTCGCGCCCGCGTGCCATTCCTGGTCTCGCGCCTCACCCGTGCTGATCTCCTGGAAATTCAGCAGCAAGCCGACGACTGGATGAAACAGCACCGCCTGCAAGGCAAGCCATCCCCTGCGCGAAAATAGGCCTACCTCTCCTCTTTCATCTTCTTGCAGACGATTGCTGTCTTGCCCGTCTTGGAATCAATTTTTGTAGTAACAGGAATGCACGCACAGGTTACGGTGTTGGCGTTTTCCTCCTTCACCACGACGCAATGCTCAATCAACTCCGCCGATGACGGCGGCATCTGGCTCCTGAGCGGCTTGGGTTTAGCGATTGGAGCCGGAGCGGGTGGAGGCGGAGCCGCAGGCGGCTTTTTGGCGGAGCAGCCCGCCAGTACCAACACGGACACGAGCCAAAGTCTCTTCATAAGTAGGGCGTATCGCTTTCACTGGATAAGAAAATACTTCTGCTGATCAATAAATGCTTAAGCCTGCCACGTCAATTACTTAGAAGGATACTTCGGGATTAATCGGTTTCGTCCTGAGTTGAACGCATTTACTTCCAGATGGACAATACCGGGCAGGAAGGGAATCGTTCCGCGCTTTGTCAGATCGAAATCGTTCCCTCCATATACAAAACCGCCTCACCTTTCACAATCACGCGATCTCCGGCCAGTTCACACCATAACTCACCGCCTCGTGGCGAAACCTGCATTGCGTGCAGCTGCTGTTTGGTGAGCTGCTGCGACCAATAGGGCATCAGTGAGCAATGAGTGGATCCAGTGACCGGGTCTTCGGGGATGCCATAGCTGGGTGCGAAATAGCGTGAGACGAAATCTGATTTTTTGCCGGGAGCGGTGATGCAGACGCCAAAGGGATGCAGCTTCCCGAGTAAGGTGAAATTAGGCACAACCCGGCGAACGTCATCTTCGTTCTCATAAATCGCAAAATAATTGCTCTTGACCTGCCACAACCGCTTCGGCGCCGGATCAAGTCCTTGCTGTATTTCGCTGGGAATTGCAGTCACGCTCCACGGAGGCATGTTGGGCAGATCCATGGCCAGTAGCCCGGAGTCGCGCTTCACCGTCAGCACGCCACTGCGGGTTTCAAACTGAACCGAGCCTGGCGAAGGATCAAGCCTGTTCAAGAGAACGAAGGCTGAGGCCAGGGTCGCGTGACCGCACAACTCAACTTCAGAGGTGGGAGTGAACCAGCGCAATCCGTAGTGCGTTCCCTGTTTGACAAAGAATGCTGTTTCAGCGAGATTGTTTTCCGCCGCGATCGCCTGCATTTTGCGATCATCGATCCATTCTTCGAGCGGACAGACCGCTGCCGGATTTCCCTCGAAAATTCTGCCGGTAAATGCATCGACCTGGAAGATTGGCACTTTCACGATTTCCTCTTTCTGTAGCCTACGTGTAATTCCAGAGTGAAAACATCCGTGTTTCAGATGGATTCAATTGGTTAAAAAGGGATTCGGATAATTCGACTTAGGCCATCCCGGGCCAAGTGAGTGCGCGGGCGCAATCCGCAATCTGTGCACCTTTTTGACACTTGGACCGATCCAATAATTTTGCCGAGTCGGCCAGATTAAGTAACGAAACGCAAGCACTGCACATCTAACCCCCCGGAGACGCGGACTTATGGTGACCCAGCTCAGCCCCATTGATGCTCGTTACGAGCTTTTTGACCGCCTTGCGGACGCGCGCTGTCGGACCGACGAGCTATTTGGCATCGTAAAAGAACAAGCCCTGTACGACCGCCCCATTGCCGAACGTCACCGCATCGTCTTCTATATAGGCCATCTGGAGGCCTTCGACTGGAACCTCCTTCGAAACCGTCTCATTGATGCCAAATCGTTCAATCCCGAATTTGACAAGCTATTTTCATTTGGAATAGACCCTGTGGATGGCGGCCTTCCCTCCGACCAGCCTTCTGACTGGCCGACACTAGCTCAAGTCCGCGAGTATGTGCTGGAGGTTCGCCAATCCATCGATGTCCATCTCAGGCATGAATGGAATTTATCCACGCGGCGCGAATTTTCTCCAGAAACGCTACTCAACGTTGCAATAGAGCACCGCCTGATGCATGCGGAAACATTGGCCTACATGCTCCACCAGTTGCCCTTCGACCGCAAAGTTGCTGTCGCCCTCGAGCCGTTGAGCGTGGACCTGCCGATTGAGCAATCGATAATTGCAATCCCCGGAGGGAATGCCACTCTCGGTTTGCCCCGGAATCCAAACCCAATTTTTGGCTGGGACAATGAGTTTGAAGAAGAGAACCTCTTTGTTCCCGGATTCCGCATTGACAAGTACGAGGTCACCAACGCGCAATACCTGGAGTTCCTTTCGGACGGCGGCTACAGCAAGCGCGATCACTGGGCAGACATCGATTGGGATTGGAAGCAGCAGTACGCAATTACCCATCCCGTCTTCTGGGTCGGAAGGAATGGTGAATGGTTCTTGCGCACGATGTTCAGCGAAATCCCGCTCCCGCTGAACTGGCCGGTCTACGTCAGCCACGCGGAAGCCAGTGCTTATGCGAAATGGGCGGGAAAAAAGCTGCCCACCGAAGCGCAATGGCATCGCGCTGCATACGGAACCAGGCACGGAAGGGAACTCGACCATCCATGGGGCAGCGATTCACCCTCCGCCCGCCGTGGCAACTTTGATTTTCGTAGTTGGAACCCGCTCCCGGTCGATAGCTCACCTGATGGGCAAAGCGCATTTGGCGTGCAGGACCTTCTTGGGAATGGCTGGGAGTGGACATCTACCCTCTTTGCCCCCCTTCCCGGTTTTCAGCCGTTTCCTTTCTATAAGGGTTATTCTGCCGATTTTTTCGACGGCAAACACTACGTGATTAAGGGCGGATCCCCTCGAACAGCAGCCTGCATGCTGCGCCGTTCGTTCCGCAACTGGTTTCAACCACACTATCAATACGTCTACGCTGGATTCCGCTGCGTTAAGAATTAATCGAAGTCGGAGAGTCGCATGCTCAATCAAGCAGTCACCGCCGATCCGGTTTGTCAGTTCGCCGCCGACGTTCGCGCCGGCCTCACCAAACGCAGCCAGAAGGAATTGCCCTCAAAATATTTGTACGACGACGTGGGTTCAGCGCTATTTGAAGTAATCAGCGTGTTGCCCGAATACGGCTTGACCCGTGCGGACGAGCGCCTGCTGCGCCAGCATGCCTACGAGATTGTGGACCGTCTTCCCGGCGAGGTGGTGGCCGCCGAACTAGGCAGCGGTAGCGGCAAAAAGACGCGCTGGATTCTTGAAGCTCTCGCCAGCCGGCAGCAAACCTACTACTGCCCCATAGAAATTTCGCCTACGGCTCTTGCCATGTGCGAAAGGGAACTCCGCGACATCGATTGCATCAGCATCGTGGGATTTGAACGGGAATATCTCGACGGCCTGCGCGAAGTGGCCGCTCGCCGCCAGCAGGGCGCCCATCTGATGGTGATGTTCCTCGGTAGCACCATCGGTAACTTCGACCGTCCGGCGGACGTGAAGTTTCTCCGCGAAATCCGGCGTACTCTTCTGCCGGGGGATTCTCTGCTTCTCGGAACCGATCTGGAGAAGCCTCTGCCTCAGTTGCTGGCGGCTTACGACGACTCGCTGGGGGTTACCGCCGCCTTCAACCTAAACTTGTTGGCGCGCATCAACCGCGAACTCGACGCAGATTTTGACCTCGCGCAATTCGAGCACGAGGCCCGCTTCAATACCCAATCGCGCAGTATTGAAATGCACTTGAGATCGAAGATGGATCAGGTTGTCGCCATCCCGAGAGCGGAAGTTTCGGTCAAGTTCGCCGCGGATGAGACGATCTGGACAGAAACGACCCACAAATATTCCCGGCATGAGTTGCTGCAGACGGCGATGGCAGCTGGTTTTCGCTGCGAAGCCCAATGGATCGATGCAGAATGGCCGTTCGCCGAGAATTTGTGGATCGCCGAATAGTGAGATACTGACTCACTCTTATGGATTTCCAGACAGGCTTTCCCGCCGTCCTTATTGGGGCGGCGACCGGTTTGCGCACCATGACCGGATTGGCCGTCATCAGCTGGTCGGCCCACGTTGGATGGATTGATCTCTCCGGTTCCGCCCTTGCCTTACTTGGTTCTATGCCGGCATTGGTTGTTCTAACAGCGGGAGCAATCGGAGAATACGTTGCAGATAAGCTGCCTCAAACCGGCAAGAGAACAGCCCCGGGTCCCCTGATCGCTCGCACGGTCTGCGGCGGGCTTTGCGGCGCAGCGGTGGACCTTGCCGTTGGCCAACCCTGGATTTTCGGTGCTGCGCTGGCAGCGATCGGCGCGGTCCTTGGAAGTTTCGCTGGTTACTACGCCCGCGTTGGGTTGGTGCGCAAACTTCAGGCTGCCGACATTGTGATTGCTCTGCCCGAAGATTTGCTCGCGATTGGTTTGAGCACAATGGCAATTTTGCTCCTGTAAATACGCCACTTCCAGAGCCAGGAGCCCACCTCACTGGGATATAATTTTTACTTCTCCATGCGTTTTCGCCGTGTTGCTCCCCTCCTCGCATGTCTGGTTTTGGTAGCGCCCTTGGCCCGAGCAGAGGCGGCCACCCAGTTCAATCTCGTTTTCATCACGATTGATACTCTGCGCGCCGACCATTTGGGTTGCTATGGGTACAAAGCTATTCACACTCCGAACCTGGATGCTCTCGCCGCCAGCAGCGTGCGATTTGATCGTGCCTACAGCGCAGTTCCGGTGACACTGCCATCCCATACCGTTATGTTTACCGGCACTTACCCCACACTAAACGGCATGCACGACTTCAGCGGGAACAAGCTGGGTCCTAACCAAACTACTCTGGCGTCGGTCCTGAAAGATGCCGGCTATGCCACCGGAGCAGTACTGGGATCTGCCGTCCTCGACTCCCGTTTCGGACTGAATCGCGGCTTCGATTTTTACTACGATCACTTTGATTTCAGCCGCCTGCAGGAATCCAATCTCGACGAAATGGAGCGTCCAGGCAACGTTGTGGCTGACCAGGCGCTTGACTGGTTAGGAAAGAATTCGCAGAAGAAATTCTTCTTGTGGATGCATCTGTACGACCCTCATTACCCCTATCGGCCTCCGGAGCCGTTTGCCACTCAATATAAAGACCGTCCTTACGACGGCGAAATTGCGTTTGCCGACGCCCAGGTTGGGCGGCTCATCGAATTCCTCAAAGAGAGGGGGCTTTATCGCAACACGCTTATCGTAGTTACGGGCGACCATGGCGAAAGCCTGGGCGAGCATGGCGAAAAAACTCACGGCTTCTTCATCTACAATGCTACCCTGCACGTCCCCGTAATCATTCACTTGCCCGGCCAGTCAGGGAAAACCGTGACGAATGCGGTTAACCTTGTAGACCTGATGCCGACTGTTCTGGAAAGCCTGAAGCTCGGTATACCAGGCCAGGTCCAGGGGAGGAGCCTTCTTCGCCTTATCGCGAATAAATCCGCCGACGCACGCAGTCTTTACGCGGAAACTTTTTTGCCTCGCCTGCATTTCAACTGGAGCGAATTGCGCTCGATCGAAAATAAAAACTATCACTTCATCGAGGCGCCCAGACCTGAACTCTACGACCTGACCAAAGATCCGGGTGAGACGCAGAATCTCTTCGAGCAGAAAAAGGCAGTCTCTGAGGAGATGCGGGCGCTGCTGGCGCGGGTCATCAAGCAATACAGCGGCAATCAGGAACTTGCGGAAAAATCTGGGCTCGATCCGGCGCTGGCTGACCGGCTGCGCTCCCTCGGCTATATGGCATTTCCCAGCGGTGGCAACTCCACCACCAACAGTAACCAACTGCCAGACCCCAAAGACCGCATTGGAGTCTACGAATTGATCTCCGACGCACTATCGGAAAGCCAGCACGGCCAATTTGGCGAATCCTCTGCCAAGCTCAATGAGGCATTAAAGACCGATCCGAATTCGGTGGCGATTCACTACCTGCTGGGTCTTAACTACTACCGCTTGCACGACTTTCCCCAGTCCATTGAGCATCTGGAAAAGGTTCTGCAAATGAGTCCGGAATATGCTTTGGCAGCATTTCAGTTGGGCCTCTCTTACGGGCGCACCGGAGAATTCGACAAAGCGGTCGCGTCGTTGAAACGCGCGCTGGAACTGGATGCTACAAACTTCGCCGCCGCCTATAATTTGGGGGCAGCATACTTGCAACAGCGAAAGGGACCAGAAGCCACCGCCGCCTTTCGCCAATGTGTGAGCATTGCCCCCGAATATGCCCCCGGGCATCGTGCTCTGGGAGAAATGCTCTTATATCAAGGCAGCGTGGATGATGCGCTGGTTGAGTTACGGCAGGCCGCGGAACTGGCACCTCAAGACCCGAGTGCCCACGCCTCTCTGGCAAAGGCTTTGACCGCGAAGGGATTGACCGCCGAAGCGGAACAGGAGCGGCAAAAAGCACAGCAAAGCCGATCTCAATAACATTGAAGAACCTTCTCCAGCTTGCCACCTGTCTGGTTCTATTGATCTCAGGGGCTTGGGCCGCAGCAACCAAAGAGCCCCCCAATGTAATTCTCATCACCATCGATACAGTTCGAGCCGACCACCTGGGCTGTTACGGCTATAAAGACGTCCAGACTTTGACCATCGACGGTCTGGCTCGCGATGGTGTCATTTTCGATCGCGCAATTTCACAAGTGCCACTCACCTGGCCATCGCACGCGGCGATTCTTACCGGCACCTATCCCTATCAAAACGGGGTGCAGGATTTCACCGGCCAGCCGCTCGCTTCTCAATTTCGTTCCATTGCTCAGGCCTTTAAGCTGCGCGGATACGCCACTGGCGCAGTGGTCAGCGCGTTTGTTCTCGACCGCAGCTGGGGGCTCTCACGCGGGTTCGATTTTTATGACGATGCCTTCTCGGCCGAAACCTTCTCTCAGAAAGACATTGGCCTGGTAGACCGCCGTGCGGGGGAGAGCGTCACTCATGCCCTGCAGTGGCTGCAGAAGACTCCGCGCCGGCCATTTTTTTTGTGGTTGCATTTGTACGATCCGCACAATCCCTACGACCCGCCTGAGCCTTACGGCAGCCAATACCGTAGTCACCTTTATGACGGCGAGATTGCCTATGCCGATCACGAACTCGGCCGCCTGATCGCATGGCTGAAGCGTGCCCAGCTCTACGACCGCACGGCCATAGCATTGCTTTCCGACCATGGCGAATCTTTGGGCGAACACGGCGAGGCGGAACATGGATTTTTCATCTACAACTCCACCGTCCACATCCCCCTCATCGTGAAACCCCCTGCTGGAAGCGGGATTCGGCCCGTTCGAGTGAACCGGCCGGTGGAGACCACCTCGGTAGCGCCGACGTTGCTCGAGATTGCCGGAGTCAAGGACGCGATCCAAAAACAATTCGCATCTGCAAGCCTGTTCGCCAAAGAAAATATTCAGCAGGACGCGGCCTATAGCGAGACATTCTACCCGTTCAGTTCGTTTGGCTGGAGTCCTCTGCGCTCGTTGGAGACCGCTCGCTATCACTACATCGATGCCCCTGGGCCCGAACTCTACGACTTGGTCGCGGACAGGGAAGAGAAAAACAATGTGGCCAGAGAACAGGCTGCGACCGTCGCCGTTCTCAAGGACAAGTTGAAGCAGCGCTCGCAGTCGAGGACAAGTTTTCCGGGTGCCGGTGAGTCATCCGGTTTGAATCCGGAGGCCCAGGAGAAGCTTCGCGCTCTGGGCTACGTAGCCTACCGGGCGCCGGTCTCTGCTGAAGCCCTGGCCGCGGGTCTGCCCGATCCGAAAAGCAAAATAGGAGAGTTCAACTCCATTCTTCAGGCGGCAGACTCGTTCAAGAGCGGAGATTTCATGAAGGGCGAAGCGGTTCTCTCCAAGGTCCGCGAGGCGGATCCCAGGATGTACATCGTTCCTTTCATGCTAGGCGAAAATGCCCTGCGCCGTCGCGATTGGAATCAGGCCGCCACCGAGCTGCAGAAATGCCTGGAACTGAACCCTAATTTCGATCAAGCCATGGCCGGCCTGGCGCGCGCTCTGGTGAACCTTGACAAGCCGGATGAGGCCAGGCAGTGGCTGGACAAGGCCCTGAAGTACAACCCGCAGAATTATCGCGCCTGGTACGAGCGGGGCTTCATTGAATCGAAGACCGACCCGCCCGCAGCCATAGCTGATATGGAAAAGGCAGTGGCCATTCAGCCCAACTTTGCCTCGCTACGTCGTGATCTGGGAATGCTGCAGTTCCAGCAGCAAAACTACGCCGAGGCCGCCCAGCACCTTGCCAAAGCCGCAGAATTAGGCATCAAGGACGCGCCTCTCTACAATTTTCTCGGCATCTCCTACAGCCGCACCAAAGAGTTGAAGAAAGCTCAGGCCAGTTACAAACAGGCCCTCCAGATTGACCCTAACCTCGCCGAGGCCCATCTTAACCTTGGCTTTGTCTACAAGCAATTGAACGATCCCCTAAACGCAAGCAAGGAGTACTCCGAGGCCTGCCGCCTGGAGCAGAAATTTTGCCAATTCGTCGGGCGATAGTGGGCTAGCGGGAAGATGGATCAATTCGCTTGAGCACCGCACTTGCCTGCGGCGCCAGCGGGTCGTTGGGCGAAGTCTTAAGGAACCCGCGCAATTCGGCCGCCGCTGCTTCATTCTTCTTCTGCCGCAAATACAAGTTCACCAGCGCCAGGTGCGCCTTGGCCATCTTGGGATCCAGCTCCAGCGCTCGCTGCAACTCTTTTTCGGCTTCCGACGGATGTCCGTCGAGTCCGTCCAGCGACCCCTTAAGAAAGTGTCCAAATGCCGACGACGGCTCTTTGGCGAGCCCCTGATCCAGCCATCGTCGTGCTTGGTCGTACTGCCCCTGAAGGTAGTAAGTATTTCCCAGGTTGAAGTAAGCCGCCCCGTCTTCCGCATTAAGGTGGATGGCCTGCTCGAACTGTTCCCGCGCAGCGTCATATGATTTTTTGGCCAGGTAGTCGGTCCCCAGGTTGTTGCGGGCATGATAGAAGTTCGGCGCGAGCTTTACCGCCTTCTCATAGTGTTTGATAGCGTCGTCCGGCTTTCTTCGCTCATCTGCCTGTAGACCTGCCTTGAACTCGCGAACCGCCGGAGCGGGATAAAGGCTTCCAATCTCGGCGTAATTAACCAGATGAGGATTTCCGCCGCTTACCCCAAAGGCCGCCGGTTTCTCCGGATTGCGGGGAACGAGCATCATGGTGACCAGGCGGACCGCAGTCGTTTCCGGATCAACAATCACGGTTTCCGCGAGCGGAAGATAACTATCGTCGTTTATTTTGATGTGATAAATGTTCCCCGGAAGATTGTTAAATCCAAATCGTCCTTCTTCATCCGTGTATCCGGAACTGACGACGGCGCCGCGGGCATCCAGATCCACCAGAATAGGTCTGCCCACCTCAGTTCCAGGAGACACTCGCACCTGTCCTACGATGCTTCCCGTAGTCTTCTGTGCGTCTGCTAGCCCGCATAGGGCACAAAGGATGACCATGAAGGCTATGGCAGAAGAGAACGCGACGGGTGCTCTTTTCATCGATCGCCCCAAAAGAAAGAAGGGGCCTGTTCCGGTAGGAACAGACCCCTCGTGTAGGACCGGACCGGCTAGAACGAGAGCTTCAATCCGAACTGCAGGTTGCGAGGATTGAAGGTGCCGCCTGCCTGGCCGAAACTTCCAGAGTTGGTACGCATGTTGGTTGCGCCACCCGCTCCGGGAAGCTGGAAGTTGGTGTGGTTAAGAACGTTGAATGCTTCGGCGCGGAACTGCATCTTCACCCGTTCCGTAATCCGAATGTTCTTAAATATAGACGTTTCCCAGGATACGTAGCTGGGGCCGACGAAAGAGTTGCGGCTCATGTTGCCGTTGCAACCGAGGCACGGACGGCTGAAGGCGCCGTTGGCGCTTGCGGGAGTGCTGCCGTTGAATTGCCACTCGTCTCCCCATCCATTGGCCCATTGATCGTGGCTGGGAGTGTAATTGGAGATGGAAGCATTGGGCCGGTCGTTTCTGATACCGTCCAGGTTGAAGTCGCCGCCAGTGTTAAAGCAGTTGCCAGCATCGATATCCCCCTGGGTACAGGTGGCTCCTGCGCCGTTGACGATGGAACCTACCGGGTCCCCGCCATTAGTGAACGTCCAAGGCTCCCAGTGTGCACCTGTCTGCCAGGAAACGATGCCGTTCCACTGCCATCCACCCAGAATGTGCCCGATTACACCTTCCTGGGTTTGATACCAGGGCAGTTCGTAAACGTAATTGGCCACCAGACGATGGCGGATGTCGAAGAGCGAGTTACCGCGATCGAGACCCGGTTGAGTCGCATCGGTTTGGTATCCCTCGCCGCCGCCGGCGCCATTGGAACTGGTCGCGCCGCTGTGCCATGTGGACCCATCATCGATGGAATGGCTCCAGGTGTAGTTGACGTTGAAGGTCATACCACGACTGGTTTGCTTCTTCAACGAAAGCTGCAGGGCATTGTAGTTGGAGTTTACTTCGTTGGACCACACGCGCAGCGTCCCAAAGTTCGGATTCAACCGACCGACTGCATTGAGCGCGCTCTCCTGACTGCACAAGCGCCTGCCAATATTGTCGGTTACACAAGTTCCTGCCGGGAGTCTGCCTCCTGCTATCGTGTTCACGTTATCAGCACGGAAGATTTTGTGACCGGTGGTGCCCACGTAATTTGCTTCCACGACCAGTTTTGGAGCGATCTCCCGCTGGAGACCCAGATAGTAGTTGTAGACGTAAGGGTCCTTGATGCCTTCCGGGAATACGATTCCGGTCAAAATCGCCAGATTCGGGTTGGAGGCATCCCATCCAGTGAAGTTTCCAGTGGCTTGAGCGCCAGTACCCATGTTGGGATTGGTCGGCGCGCCGGTATAGCTCGGGGCTGAGACCGTGTCTGGGACGCAAGTCGGATTACAGGTGTAAGGGCCGTAGATCACGGTGTTCACGTCGCCGGCCAGGGCGTTAGTAGCGGCGTTAAAGGAGTAATATGGCAGGTTCCAACGCGAGTTTGACAGCGGGTTGTACAGGGTGCCTTCGTAGGCTACCCCGAAACCACCTCTCAGCGCGGTCTTGGAATCGCCAAACACGTCCCACGCGAATCCAACACTTGGCCCGAAGTTGTTGTGATCGCCGGCTCCGAGACTTTTGGCAGCCGTGAACCCCCCCGGACCGCAAATCCCGGCAAGTTGTGCTTGCGGATCGGCGCAAGGGGCGCTTGCGTCTTTGATCGTTCCCGCCCCCGTGGTGATGTCGTCGATGTAGTTGGTGCCGGGACCCTTAATGAAAGTCGTAACCAGATTGTTAAGCTCGGTGTGGCGAGTATAGAGGTCGTAACGCAGGCCAAGATTAATGGTCAACCGGCGGGTTGCTTTCCAATCGTCCTGGAAGAACGAACCCATTTCCAGATTGCGCCAGTGGCGGACGTTGCTGGCCAGATGGCCGGGCTGATTAGTCAATATGCCAGGATCTACACCAGCTGACATCGTGTAAGGAGAATCGGCGGCGAAGAACAGATAGTCGGTGAAGTAATAGGAAGGCCGGGCTACGCTGAATTCGCTGTTCTCAATGTTCCGCCGGAAATCGACGCCCATCTTCAAATTGTGCTTGCCATGGGTGACCGAGACCATGTCGGAATAGGTATAGATGTTCTCGTGGAAGGTTTGCGGATAACCGGAATAAGAACCAAAACCCATCGAGCCGTCGTCGAAGCGGATGTCGGGAACCCCAGGCAACGCCGTTTGGACGTCAGGGCTGACGTTCAGTGCGTAGCCAGCCTTCAATTCGTTCAGGACTGACGGGTTGAAGGTATGAACCCAGTCGATTTGTCCATTCGGTGTTCTGATGATGACAGGATTCAAGAATCCCGCGCCGCGGCCGTTGCTGTTATTAGCGTTCGGGAACCCAAACGAATCAGGCAGCCGGTTCCATGCAAACTGGGCAAATAACCGATCTTTAGAAGAGAAGTTATAGTCGATCCGCCCTTGCGCTTCGCGGCCGTTATATAGGTTGCCGGTTCCGGTGTTGTTCTGATTTTGCGACCCGCTGATGGCAATGGTCGTGTATTGGAAGGGAGTGCCGGTTCGCGGAAAGAGGCCCGCCTGAAGGCCGGGAATCGACGTGCAACCTGCGGCCGTCATCGCACTGATGTCTTCGGCGGTTACGCCGACGATGTTGGCAATTCGGCTCGAAACTAGAGGGTTGGTTTGGGCAACGTCAGGTGGCCCACCCGCGCACAAGTGCCCGGCAAGAGCGGTCTCGGTGGCATCGTGTCCACCAAAATAGCCCTCTAAATCGACGGGATCGTGGCCCTGAACGGTCGGCAGGAAGTTGTTGTAAAGCAGCGCGGCCGCGGAATTCGGAAGCCCCGTCTCGACGGCAGACCGAAATTCGGGCGATTCCACAGGCAGCACGGTCGGTGGCTGCGATTCGCGGAAACGGCTGTCCTGGTACGACAGGAAGTAGAACAGCTTGTCCTTGATAAGTGCCCCGCCCAGGGTTCCACCAAACTGATTGAACCGCAACGCCTGTTTCGGCGTGTCGTTTTGATTGGCGAAGAAGTTGTTGGCGTCAAAAACGTCGTTGCGCCCAAACCACCATCCGCTGCCGTGTAACGCGTTCGATCCAGACTTGGTAATAATGTTCGTCTGCGCCGCCGCGCTGTTGCCGTACTGCGCCGACATGCTCAGGGTCAACTGTTGGAATTCCTGAACCGTATCTTCAATAGGAGTGTTGACCGCGCCACCGCTCAGGCCCTTGTTCGAGGAGCCATTGATCATGAAGCCGTTGAAGTTTTCACGCAATCCGTTGACCACGGTGTTGGCGCCATTTTCCGACATTACGCCGCGGACGTTCACCGCGCCTGGCGCAATTTGAATAAGGTCGTAAATATTTCTCCCATTGAGCGGCAGGTTCTCCACCTGCGCTGCCGTCACCGTGGAGGCCAGCTTTGAATCTTCCGTATTCACCGCGCTCACTTCGCCGCTGACTTCCACAACTTCGCGGGTCGCACCCATCTGCATCTTGAAGTCGACGCGCTGAATCGTTCCGGCATTGACCGAGAGATCGGTGTTGGTGCTGGTCTTGAAACCCGGAGCCTCGACGGTAACCTTATAAGTGCCGACCGGGAGCTCTTTCGCTGTATAAAGACCTGCCTCACCCGTGGTGCTCGACACCGTGTAGTTCGTGGCGGTGTTGGTTACGGTGACCTTGGCATTCGAAATCGCGGCGCCCGAAGGATCAGTGACCACGCCATTGATTTGGCCATTTTGTACCTGGGCCAGGGCAGAAATTGTGAGGACTACAACAGAAAGGACTACAAGGCAGAAACGAAGCTTTGTCATTTGCCAATCCTCTGGAGGAACGGAAGTTGTTGACACGAACTGTCAGAATTCAAAACAGCCAGCACAGCTTGTAACTCTCTAAGCCTTGGGAGTGGAGCGCGCAGCATTTTGAATGCTTTGGCCTACACTGTCAAGCTCTTGCGCTTTCGAGCCGGAACCCCGAGTCCTCACAACGCTAACAAAGCAAAAATCGTGAGGAAATCTAGACATTCAGGCGCAAGTCTAGGCCCAAACTGAAAATTCAACCCTCACAGTCACTTACGGGAGGTGTTGTGATGAGCTGTTATGACTATTAGAAGAACCGAAGAGGAACAGTTCCCGTTTTTGGAATATTCACACTTCAACGATAACTGCCTGTATTTGTTTTATTTATGGGCTTGCTGGACGGCCGGAACTATCCCGCGCCCTTCCTGAATGGTGAGCTGTTGGTCGGCCTTCTGGGGGCCCATGTCGTCAACTGTCCCGGAAGGCCAGTCGATCACGACTGATTCGACAGCGACTGCAGAGCCAAGGCCAAAATGGAGTCTGGGGTCGCTGGCTGACTCGAAGCTCGAATTTGCCCTTGCTTCTGCGACTTGGGTCTCGCCGCCAGCCTTGACCTCGACGCGAGCGCCGAACCCGTCGCGGTTCGATTTTGTCCCGACGAGTTTGAGACTCAACCAGTGTCCGCGCCCGGTGGTTTGGTTCTGCAGGAGAACTGGCGAGCCATCGAGGGTGGTAACAAGCACGTCCTCAGCCCCATTGTTATGGAAGTCAGCGGCAGCCGCTCCGCGACCGACAACCGCTTTCCTGAGAGCTGGCCCTGACCGCGACCCGACTTCCTCAAATTTTCCCTGGGCCAGATTTTTGAACAGCAATGGTCTCTCAGCATAGGTGACCCCGAAGGAATGCCTGTCCACCTGTGGATTGACATGTCCGTTGGCTGCAAACACATCCTTCCAACCATCGTTGTTAACATCGAGGAACTTTATCCCGAAAGCCAGAAACGGGACACTGACCGGACCGAAGCCCGACGGACCGGCGGTATCGTAGAACTCTCCGTTATGTTCATTGTGATAGAGGTTGTTGGTGTCGTCTGAAAAATTGGCCTTCACGATGTCGGGCCAGCCGTCCCGGTCATAGTCGGCTGAGTCGATCCCCATGCCTGCCTGTTCCCGCCCGTCAGAGCTGTAAGCCACCCCGGCTTCAATTCCTGTTTCAGAAAAGCCGCCCTTGCAGTTGTTGTGATAAAGCAGGCTCGGAGAAGAATCGTTGGCCACATAGAGGTCCGTGCAGCCGTCCCGGTCGAAATCCAGCCACAGCACACCTAATCCGTAGTAAGCGCCAGGGTCAATCTGCAGCTTTTCGCTCACCTCGGTGAAGGTGCCATCACCGTTGTTGTGATACAGGCGATCGCGGCTGCCGGTGAGACCTCGCGGACCGCACGAAACCGGAATTCCGCGGTACTGGCAAAACGGGCCTTTGCCGAATTCTGGCAGGTGATCGAGGTCTAGCTCCACATAGTTGGCAACGTAAAGATCGAGGAATCCATCATTGTCATAGTCGCCGAAAGCCGCGCTGGTACCCCATCGGCCATCGTTTCCTATTCCTGCCTTGGCGGTGACGTCCGCAAACGTTCCGTCGTGGTTATTGTGGTAGAGAACAGCCCCTTTGAGATTCGTGACGTAAAGATCCTCCCAGCCGTCATTGTCAAAATCGCCGGCCGCTACCCCGAATCCCCAATTGCACCCGCGCAGGCCGGACCTGGCGGTGACATCGTTAAAAGTCCCGTCATGATTATTGCGATAAAGCTTGTTGGAATGGCATTTGCCGGCGCGGTAGTCCTCAAGCGTCGATCCATTCACTAGGAAAATGTCCATCCAGCCATCGTTGTCGTAGTCGAAGACCGCGACTCCGCCGCACATCGACTCCATGATGTAGCGCTTCTCCGCACCGCCGCAGGTGAGATGAAAATCGATTCTGGCTTTGGCAGTGACATCGACGAAAGAAAACGGCTGGGTGGCTTTCGCAGTGGCAGTTCGCTTCTGAACCGGCGAGGCGCCATAGACGGCAAGAATTCCACACATGAACAGCGCTATACCGCAGATCCCGGGCCGAAGCTTCTGCATTATTGGACCCGGCCGGTTGCCATGCCGCCCATGTCTGGCTGGCTCTTCTTAAGTTCTATGAAGCGCTGCAACTCCAGTTTCGCTTCGTCCGCCTTCCCCAATCTCTCGAGTGCGCGAGCCAATTGATAATGCGGGGTGGGATCGGTCGGCTTCAGGGAAATTGCCTGGCGTAACCACGCCGAGGCCTGCTCCAGGTCGCCACTAAGCAGCAACGCCTTGCCCAGGTCGTAAATGGCGTCGGCGTTGTGGCTGTCGGTTTCGATGGATTTCCTTAAGTTCGCAATCGCCGAAACCAGGTCGCCGGTTTCAAGCTGGGAGTGTCCCAAACGATAACTTACTTGAGGATTGTTCGTACCCTGCTTCAACTCGCGCTCATATTCAGTAATGGCCTCCTGGCTTCTGCCAAGGCTGGCATAAGCAAATCCCAGGTGATAGTGGCCCAGCGGCGTCTTGGGATCGAGACGCAATGCAGTGCGAAACTCGTCGATTGCTTGCAGGGTGCGGTTCGTATTCTGGTAGGCGCGGCCCAGCAAAACATGCGGCAACGCTCTTGATGAGTCCAGTTTGATTGCTTGTTCCAGTTCGCCGGCGGCTGGGGCGTACTGTTCCTGCGCAAGCATTACCAAAGCGAGATCAAAATGAATCTCAAATTTCGCGCCATCTGCCTTCACCGACCGCTCTAATAGTTCCTCCGCGCGACTGTTTTGTCCACTTTTGAAATAGACCAATCCAACCCAGTGCAGCAGTTCGGCGTCGTCCGGCCAGCGCCCCAGGGCCTGACCACCCACCTCCGCCGCTTCGCGCAGAGCGCCTGTTTGCAGATAGCTCAATACCAGTCCACGATTTGCGGGAAGGCTGTCCGGTGCCAATTCCTCGGCTTGTCTGAAATCTGCTACCGCGGCCGGAAAGTCGCCGGTCTCCAGGGCAGATTGGCCGTGTTGGATGAGCGCCGCAACTTTGCTGGATTGAGCGGCAACCAACTGGCTCAACAACAAGACCGACGCGGCAACTAGGGAGCGGTAGTTCACTCAGAGGCTTTCGGCTCATCGTAAATGGCGGCTTCGGCAGAGTGCAAACCAGCCAGATCGACTACCACGACCTATGCCGCGGGAAATGCAGGCAACTGCGTGTCTTTGTGGTAGTCGATTTTCAGTCGCCGGGTGTCGGCCGGGGCGCCGGAGTAAAAGCGGGATGTTTCCGGGGTCCGGTCAAGAAGCGCAATCGGTCCATATAAAGATAGACCACTGGCGTGGTAAATAGGGTCAAAGCCTGACTTACGATCAGACCGCCAACGATCGTCAGTCCGAGCGGCCGGCGTAATTCGGAACCGGTGCCGGTGCCGAATGCCAGTGGCAGTCCACCTAAGAGGGCTGCCATCGTCGTCATCATGATGGGCCGAAAACGCAGCAGGCAGGCCTCGTGGATCGCGTCCAGCGGTGACTTGCCTTCACGCCGTTCGGCATCGAGCGCGAAGTCGATCATCATGATTGCGTTCTTTTTCACCAGCCCAATCAAAAGGATGATGCCGATCAAGCCAATCACATTCAGCTCGTTGTGCGTTAGCAGTAGAGCGAGCAGGGCGCCTACTCCCGCCGAGGGAATGGTCGACAGGATCGTGATGGGATGAATGTAGCTTTCGTAGAGAATTCCAAGCACGATGTAAACCGTGCCCAAAGCCGTAAGGATCAAGATGGGCTCATTGGCGAGTGAATCCTGGAAAGCGGCTGCCGTGCCCTGGAAGCTGGCATGGATCGATCCGGGCAGCCCAATAGAATTTTCCGCCTGCTCAATGACTTGAGTCGCCTCACCCAAGGAAACTCCCAGGGCAAGATTGAATGACAGAGTCACCGAAGGCCACTGGCCCTGGTGCGCCACCGCCAGGGAGGTATTCGTTGTGGCGAAGTGGGCGAAGGCCGAGAGCGGCACCATCTGGCCATTCGACGAGCGAACATACACCATCGTTAGAGTGTCCGGACTCTGCTGGAATTGTGGATCTACCTCCATGACCACGTGGTATTGATTTAACTGGCGATAAATGGTTGAGACCTGTCGTTGCCCGAACGCATCATAAAGCGCGTTGTCAATGGTTACTGGCGCGACCCCCAGGCGGGCGGCGGTGTCACGGTCGATCACGATGCTGGCCTGAAGCCCATGAGTCTGCTGGTCGGTGTTTACATCCCGCAACTGCGGGATACTTCTTAATTTCGTCAACAGACGCGGCGCCCAGGTATTCAGCTCCTCCAGATTCTCTCCCTGCAACGTGTACTGATATTGCGCCTGACTCATGCGTCCGCCGATGGTCAGATCCTGCGCCGACTGCATAAATAAAGTTGCTCCAGGTACGACGGCCAGTTTTCTTCGCAAACGGCCAATCACCTGGTCGGCGCTGATCTTGCGTTCTTGCAGTGGCTTGAGCGTGATGAACATGCGCCCCTGGTTTGCGCTGGTATTTCCACCGGCAAACCCGACAATCGTCTCTACCGCTGGATCCTCCATAACGATTTGCACGAACCGCCGCATTTTGACTTTCATCGAATCAAAAGAAATGTCCTGCGCCGCCTGGACTGATCCTCCGATCCGCCCGGTATCCTGCTGCGGGAAGAATCCCTTGGGAACGGCGATGTACAGATACACGCTCAAAGCAGCGGTCCCGATCGTAATCAGCAGAACGATGGGCTGAAAGCGCAAAACCCATCCCAGCGCTACGCGATAGATTTCAGTGAGCCCGTCAAAAACCCGTTGACCAAACCGGTAAGCCCGTCCGTGCTTTTCTTCGTTCAAAGGCTTTAAGAACTTGGCGCACATGACCGGCGTCGTAGTCAGAGAAACCACGAGCGAAACGCCAATTGCGATACTGAGGGTGATGGCAAATTCCCGAAACAGCCGCCCGACGATACCTCCCATCAGGAGGATGGGAATGAACACAGCGACCAACGATGTGCTCATTGAGAGCACGGTGAAACCAATTTCCCTGGCTCCGCGATAGGCCGCCTGTACTGGTGGCACGCCATGTTCCAGATAGCGAGTCACATTTTCCAGGACAACAATGGCGTCATCCACGACGAACCCGGTCGAGATCGCCAGCGCCATCAGTGAAAGGTTGTCGAGGCTATATCCCAGCAGATACATCACGCCGAATGTCCCGATGAGTGAAAGAGGGACCGCGATACTGGGAATGATTGTGGCTCGCACCGTACGCAGGAAGGCAAACACTACCAGTATCACCAGGATCACCGACAGCATCAGGGTGAACTCAATGTCGTGCAGCGAGGCGCGGATGGTGGTGGTCCGATCCATAACCACTTCCAGCTTGATGGCCGGAGAGATAGAGGCCTGCAACTCGGGCAGAAGGTCGCGGACTCGGTCCACGGTTCCAATGATGTTGGCTCCGGGCTGGCGGAAAATGATGATCAGGACCGCGGGCTTGCCGGAGGAGAGCCCCAGATTGCGAATGTCTTCCACCGAATCCTGCACGTCAGCGACATCACTCAGGCGGACGATGGCGTCGCCATTCTTGGCCACAATCAGAGGACGGTACTGTGACGCTTTGCTGATCTGATCGTCGGCATTTACGCTCCAACTTTGCCGCGAATCGCCGAGTTGGCCTTTGGGTGAATTGGCGTTCGCAGAACCCAGGGCCACACGCACGGTGTCCAGCCCGATCCCCAACTTGTTCAACAGGGTCGGATTCACCTCCGCGCGCACAGCCGGCCGGGCTCCCCCTCCGACGAACACTTGACCAACCCCTTCAACCTGCGCCAGCTTTTGCGCCAGGATGGAGTCCGCGGTGTCGTACATTTTCGGCAACGTGATGACATCGGAAGTCAGTGCCACGATGAGCACCGGCGCGTCTGCCGGATTCACTTTGCGGTAAGTTGGATTTCCCGGAAGATTGGCCGGCAACTGGCTGCGTGCCGCATTGATGGCTGCCTGTACGTCGCGAGCAGCGGCATCGATGTTGCGGTTGAGATCGAATTGCAGGGTAATGCCGGTCGAGCCCAGTTGGCTGGTCGATGTCATCTGGTTGACGCCGGCTATCCGCCCGAATTGCCGCTCCAGGGGCGTTGCCACAGCTGAAGCCATGGTTTCCGGGCTGGCGCCTGGAAGGCCGGCGCCAACCGAAATAACGGGAAACTCAACCTGGGGAAGGGGTGCTACCGGCAGGAAGTTGAAGGCAAGTATCCCGGACAACAGCAGCGCGAGCGTCAGCAACGATGTTCCGATAGGCCGCTTGATGAACGGGGCGGAAATATTCATGGCTAGTCCGCTGCCACCGGCTCTTCGATAGGGTTGCCAACCTTGTATTTTTCGAAGCGCTTGGCCAAACGGTCAAACCACAGGTAGACCACCGGCGTGGTGTAGAGCGTCAGTAGCTGGCTTACCAGCAGTCCGCCAACGATCGTGATGCCAAGCGGATGCCTGAGTTCCGAGCCGGTGCCACGGCCCAGGGCCAGCGGCAGGCCACCGAGCAAGGCTGCCATTGTGGTCATCATGATGGGCCGGAAGCGCAACAGGCAGGCCTGATAAATCGCCTCCTCGGGCGCCTTGTGCTCGTCGCGCTCCGCCTCCAAGGCAAAGTCGATCATCATGATGGCGTTTTTCTTAACGATTCCGATCAACAGAATGATTCCAATTAGGGCGACCACCCCCAGATCGTTCCCGGTGACCAGCAGAGCCAGAATCGCACCCACTCCTGCAGAAGGGAGTGTCGAAAGAATGGTGACAGGATGGATGTAGCTTTCGTATAAAACCCCGAGCACGATGTAGACAGTGACAATGGCCGCCAGAATCAGCCATGGTTCGGTGGACAGCGAATTACGGAAGGCTCCGGCCGTGCCTTGGAAGCTGGTGTGAATGCTGGCCGGCATCCCGACTTCCTTCTCTGCCTCATCGATCGCCTTGGTGGCGTCTCCCAGCGAAACCCCCGGCGCCAGGTTGAACGACAGAGTGACCACGGGAAATTGTCCCTGATGGTTGATGGCCAGAGGCGTGTCGGATACATTCACGTGCGTAAATGCAGCGATCGGCACCTGAGTTCCAGTGCTCGATTTGACGTAGAGCTGTTTCAGCGCCTCCGGGTTTTGTTGAAACTGGGGATCAACCTCCAGGACCACGTGATACTGGTTCAGCTGGGTGAAGATGGTTGAAACCTGGCGCTGCCCGAAAGCGTCGTACAGCGTGTCGTCGATGGCCTGTGGCAGAATGCCCAGCCGGGCCGCGGTGTCGCGATCAATCTGAATAGCCGCCTGCATGCCGCTGTTTTGCTCATCACTGGCCACATCCCGCAACTGCGGCAGGCTGTGCAGCTTTTCGACCAGCTTGGCAGAGACTGCGGAGAGCTCCTGGGCGTCGGCGTCCTCTAAAGTGTATTGAAACTGTGTGCGGCTCACACGGTCTTCCACCGTGAGGTCCTGTACCGGTTGCATGTAGAGGGTGATGCCTGCCACTCTCGCCAGCTCCGGCTGCAATCGCCGTATTACCTCGGATGCTGTGCTGCTTCGCTCGCTGCGGGGCTTGAGATTGATTTGCATGCGGCCGCTGTTTGGAGTGACGTTGGTTCCGTCGACGCCGATGAATGAGGACAAGCTCACCACGTCCTGATCTCTAAGAATGACCTTGGCCAATTCCTGCTGGCGGTGCGCAAGCGCGTCGAAAGAAATATTTCCCGGCCCCTCGGAAATACCCAGAATTACTCCCGTGTCCTGTACCGGAAAGAATCCCTTGGGAACGACCACATAGAGAAATAGGGTGAGGACTAGCGTGCCCACGGTGACCAGCAAGGTTGCGGTCTGGTGCTTCAAAACCCAGCGCAATGTCCCGCCGTAGAACTCAATCACCCGCTCATAAAATTCCTCGGACTTCCGGTAGAACCGGCTTTGATGATGTGGATCGTGTCGCTTCAGAAGCTTCGCCGACATCATCGGGGTCAGCGTCAGAGAAACCAGCGCTGAAACCAGGATGGTCACCGCCAGGGTGACTGCGAATTCGCGGAACAGGCGCCCCACGATGTCTCCCATGAAGAGCAGGGGGATCAGCACTGCAATCAGAGATACCGTCAGCGAAATGATGGTGAAGCCAATCTGCCCTGCGCCCTTCAAAGCCGCGTCGAGCGGCGACTCGCCGGCTTCGAGATAGCGGTCGATGTTCTCGATCATCACAATGGCGTCATCGACCACGAAACCGGTTGAGATGGTCAACGCCATCAGAGTGAGGTTGTTCAGGCTGTACCCCAGCAGATACATCACCCCGAAAGTGCCCACCAGAGACAGCGGCACGGCGACGCTGGGAATAACGGTTGCCGCTAGGTTTCGCAGGAAAAGGAAAATCACCAGAACGACCAGCGCGACGGTGAGCATCAGTTCGAACTGAACGTCTTCGACTGAAGCACGAATCGTAGTAGTGCGGTCCGTCAGGATTTGCAGCTTGACCGAAGACGGCAGAGATGACTGCAACTTCGGCATCAGCGCCTTGATGCGGTCAACGACTCCGATGATGTTGGCCCCGGGCTGGCGCTGGATGTTCATGATCACCGCCGGCGTCAGGTTCATCCAGGCCGCTTGCTTAGTGTTCTCAATCCCGTCAGTGATCGTCGCCACATCCGAGAGGCGGACGGGATTGCCATTTTTGTAAGCGACGATGAGCGGACGATACTGATCACTCGAGGTCAGCTGATCGTTGGCGCCGATGGTGTAGGACTGCCGTGGGCCATCCAGAGTCCCCTTGGCTTGATCCACATTGGCCTGCGCGATCGCCGTGCGGAGGTCCTCGAGGCTCATCGCGTAGGATGCCAGCGCAGTGGGGTTTGCCTGAATGCGCACCGCCGGCTTTTGCCCTCCGCTGATGGATACCAGTCCCACACCGCTGACCTGGGAAATCTTTTGCGCCAGCGCACTGTCGGCAACGTCCTGAATTTTCGAAAGCGGCAAAGTTTCCGAGGTCAATGCCAAGGTCAGGATGGGCGCATCCGCCGGATTCACCTTGCTGTAGATGGGAGGATTGGGCAGGTCTCGTGGAAGATAGGTCGTCGCAGCATTGATGGCTGCCTGCACCTGCTGTTCCGCCACATCAATGTTTTGATCAAGCCCGAATTGCAGGGTAATGATCGAACTGCCGAATGAACTGGTCGAAGTCATCTGGCTCAGACCAGGCACCTGTCCGAACTGGCGTTCCATCGGCGAAGTCACCGCGGATGCCATCACGTCGGGATTGGCCCCAGGGTAAAACGTCATCACCTGGATCGTGGGATAGTCGACTTCGGGAAGGGCGGACACGGGAAGTTGCCGGTAGGCAACAATTCCGACCAGCAGCATGCCTATCATCAACAACGATGTGGCAACCGGCCGGAGAATGAAAAGTCGGGACGGACTCATTGCCCTGCGACACCCGTCGATGGCTGAGAATGTTGTCCAGTCGGACTGGGCGAGCGAGGCTCAACCAGGCTTTCCGCGTCGAGTTTGTCTTGCCCGTCGGTAACCACAATTTCATCGGCCTGCAGTCCGCTGGCGATAGCTGCCACATTGTTCTGCGTAATGGCAACATTCACTTGGCGTACGTCCACCTTCTTGTCAGGCTTTACGGTAAAGACATAAGTGCCTTGTTGCCCTCGTTGAATGGCCGCTGCAGGAATGACGATGCTGTTCTTGCGCACCTCCAGCAACAGGTGGACATTCACAAACTGGTTGGGCCACAAGACGTCGTCTTCGTTGTCGAAAACCGCCTTGAGCTTGCCAGTGCCGGTGGTAGCGTCGATTTGATTATCGATGGTCAGCAAGGTGCCGGAGAGAAGCCTCGTCTGGTCATCCCGGCTATAAGCATCGACCTTTAATGTTCCCTTACGCATGTGCAGCGCCACCGCCGGCAGATTGTCCTCCGGAAGAGTAAACAGCACCGCGATGGGCCGCAGTTTGGTGATGACCAGCAGAGCTTGCGTATCCGAAGCATGCACCATGTTGCCGGCGTCGACCAATCGCAGTCCAACCCTGCCGCTCTCCGGCGAAACAATGTGGCAATAGCTCAACTGCAGCTTGGCGTTGTCGATGGCTGCCTGATCGGTGCGGACCGTGCCTTCCAACTGATCTACGGAAGCCTGCTGTGAATCTACTTGCTGCTGCGAAACCGCACCCGAATTCTGCAACAGTCCTTTGAACCGCTCGTAGTTAAGTTTGGCGTCCTTGAGTTGCGCCTGATCGCGATAAAGCGCCGCTTGCGCCTGGCTGAGAGCCACTTCGTAGGGCCGGGGGTCGATCACCGCCAAGAGATCACCCTTATTAACGTGCTGGCCTTCCTTGAACGCGACCTGGGTAAGTTGTCCGTCGATGCGAGATTTCACGCTCACCGTATTGAAAGCCGTTACCGAGCCCAGGCCGTTCAAATACACCGGCATGTCCTGAACTTTGACTGTGGCGACAGTGACCGGTATGGCCTGGCTCCCGCGCCTGCTGGCAGCGGCGGCAGACTTTGGATCCTTTCCGCTGCATGCTGCGAATAGGCCAAGGCAAGTCAGGACAAGACCAGAGGCAAGAAAGCGGAAGGCGAAGCACGGGTCTGGTTTCCTGGCGGGTCGTTGCAGCGGCGCGGGCCACAACTTGGCGGGCGTGGTTGTCATTCGTGTACCTCGTAAGGCGCTGATTCTGACATGATAAGGCTGGGTATTTTGAAACACTCGACTACTCCGGTAGCCCTCATTCTCTACCTCCGCCTGCATTATGGCGATCGCATGACCGACTGAAGGCTTCCGTAAGATACGGAAAGCGCCGGCAGGAAGAAATGCCTCAATGTTCAGCACGGCTTGGATGCGCCGTGACAAGAAGCGTTCATACCCGATAGTGGCTATTTAGAAGATTGCAGAAATAAGCTGAAAGCACTGTAAAATTTTGTAAAGAAAGCATTTATTAGGCGCGAAGGTCAACGGCGAGAGCCTCGATCGCCTCCATCCTGCAGCTCGATTCAGGGCTGAGTTTCGCGTCTTCCAACTGGCCATTACGGCCGGCTGCCAAGTACCGAGGCGAATTCGGGTTTCGCGAACATAACTCGTGGAAGCGGTGGCCGGATGACAGGCAGAAGAGTATGCTGGCGGCTACTCGACAACCGCGCATGGTTGTCGTCATGAATCGCGGATCTTAAATACCGTATCTTGTGGAGTTTCTGGCGGTCCTACGAGCCTTCCGTTCGGCTCTCCGTAGCCTCTAGACTCGCCTTGTTGGAATATTTACCCAGGATCAAGTTTTACGTCCGACCGTTTACCAGAAGGAGAAATGAACATGTCTTTGATGCCGGATCCAACTTTCTATCCCTCGCCGCGCCTGGCGATGCAGGCAGCGCCAGAGCGCCTCGCTTACGTCTCGTTGCTCAACGTTGGAAAGACTGGAAAGCATGACGCCATGGGCGTCATCGACGTCGATTCTTCTTCCCCCAAGTTTGGCCAATTCGTCGGCCAGGTGGATTTTCCCCAGGGCGACAATGAGTTGCATCACTTTGGCTGGAACGCTTGCAGTGCCTGTCTCTGCCCGCAAAACCCGCATCCCCACATGGAGCGCCGTTACCTGGTCGTGCCGGGCATTGGATCGTCACGCATTCACATCCTCGATACGAAAGCAGACCCGAATCATCCCAAGATCGTGAAGGTCATCGAACCCGACGAGTTCATCAAGAAAACGGGTTACACCTCACCGCACACCATCCATTGTGGGCCCGACGGAATCTATGGCAGCGCCCTCGGTTCGGCCACCGGCGATGGCCCCGGCGGAATTTTTCTGATGGACGCCAATACCTTCGAACTCAAAGGCAAGTGGGAGATGGATCGTGGCCCGCAAAATCTCGCCTACGATTTCTGGTGGCACCTCGGCCACGACGCCATGATCACCTCGGAGTGGGGCACCCCCAATATGGTGAAGGACGGCCTCAACCCGGAGTTGTTGCTCGCGGGAAAATATGGCCACAAACTGCACATCTGGGATCTGGATAAGCGCCGTCATCTTCAGGAAATTGATCTCGGTGGGGAACAACAGATGGTGCTGGAACTGCGGCCCGCTCACGATCCCAACAAGAGCTATGGATTTGTCGGCGTGGTCGTCTCCCTGAAAGATCTTTCATCGTCCATCTGGATGTGGCACCGCGACGAGAGCGGCAAAAATGGGAAATGGGCGGCGCGCAAAGTGATTGAAATTCCGGCAGAGCCGGCTGATCCGGACAAATTGCCACCTTTGCTCAAGGGCTTTAAGGCCGTGCCGCCGCTGGTGTCGGACATCAACCTGTCGCTGGACGATCGTTTCCTTTACGTTTCGTGTTGGGGAACGGGTGAGTTCATCCAATATGACGTCTCCGATCCAGCCAATCCGAAGAAGACCGGCTCGATTCATCTCGGCGGCATCGTCCGACAAGCGGCTCATCCAAAAAAGCCTGGGCAGGCCCTCAACGGGGGGCCGCAGATGGTCGAGATCAGCCGCGATGGCAGGCGCGTGTATTTCACCAACTCTCTCTACTCACCCTGGGACGACCAGTTTTACCCGGATGGGATCAAGAGCTGGATGGTGAAAATTGATGCGAACCCCAACGGCGGCATGAAACTCGACGAGAAATTCTTTGTCGAGTTTGACCAGTTGCGCGCTCACCAAGTGCGCCTCGAAGGAGGCGACGCGTCGTCGGACTCATATTGTTACTCGGACCAAAAATGATGCATGGGAGTCTGACATCGACGGCGCTGTGGATGATGCTGCTTCTCGGCGCTTACCACGGGATCAATCCCGGGATGGGGTGGCTCTTCGCGGTGGCCCTGGGACTGCAGGAGCGCAGTGGGACGGCTGTAGCCCGATCGCTGGTTCCCATTGCGCTCGGTCATGCGCTGGCCATCGGCAGCGTGGTGCTGATGGCCGCGTTTCTCGGCATGACGCTGCCGCTGGCCGCGATCCGTTATGGTGTGGCTGCCGTGCTGGTCGGCCTGGGAGTTTTTTCGCTGGTGCGACATTGGCATCCGAGATGGGTGCGCATCAAGGTTGGGTTCCGGGACTTGACCGCGTGGTCGTTTCTAATGGCATCGGCGCACGGCGCGGGTTTGATGGTAGTGCCGGTGTTGCTGGGCACCAGCGCGGTGGAAGCCGGGGGAGCGATGACCGGGCACCATCACATGGCGGCGGCCACCACTCCCGCGGCGGGTATACTGGCGACCGGCATCCATACGTTTGCTTACCTCGTGGTTACCGGGCTGTTTGCCTTGGTCGTATATCGAAAACTTGGACTCTCCATGCTTCGCAAGACCTGGTTTAATTTCGACCTGGTGTGGGCCATTGCGCTGATCGTGACGGGATTCGCTGCGCTCTTGGTTTAACCTGTTCCCGTTCTGGAACAGCCTTGACATAGGAAATTTCAGTCGCTACAGTAGACTATCTTCAGCAATACATAGTTTTTGTTCCAGACACGAGCGCATGAATCTAAATTTTCCAGTCCGCCGCGTACGAGTACACATTGTAGGTGTACGAGTACGCGTGCCTGGCGCCTCGGTCTGGAGGGCATGAGTGAGCTGAAACAAGAGTAGGAAGCTCCCAAATCCCACCTGCCAGAGGCGCTGGCACGGTGGGTTTTCTTTTTTGTAGCCAAGGAGAGGGTTATGGCAGACGAGAAACCGACGCTGAGTGGATCAAGAATCCTGTGGGAGTGCCTGGAGCGCGAGGGGGTTAAGACCGTTTTCGGCTACCCCGGCGGGGCCATTCTTCCCGCGTATGACGCGCTCAAGCACAGCAACATTCATCACATCCTGGTGCGGCATGAACAAGGCGCAACCCACATGGCAGACGGCTACGCTCGCGCCACTGGCGGCGTAGGGGTGGCGGTAGCAACCTCCGGCCCCGGCGCGACCAACATGGTCACTGGCATTGCCACGGCCATGATGGATTCTTCCCCGATTGTTTGCATTACGGGGCAGGTCGGCAGCAAGCTGTTGGGTTCCGACGCCTTCCAGGAAACCGATATCACCGGCGTCACCCTGCCAATCACCAAGCACAATTATCTGGTGACTCGGGCCGACGAAGTGGCGTCTACGGTGCGTGAAGCTTTCTATGTGGCCAAGTCAGGACGGCCAGGCCCGGTGCTGATCGATATCACCAAAGACGCTCAGCAGGCCACATGCGAGTTTGATTGGGCCGCCGCCGAGCCTAAAATGCGCGGCTACCGTCCCGACCTTTCCCCGGCGAAAAGCGCCTACGAAGAGGCGCTCGACTTGATCTCGAAGGCAAAGCGGCCGCTGATCCTTGCGGGCCACGGCATCATCGTCTCCGGCGCCGAGATGGAAGTGCAGATGTTTGCGGAGAAGACTTCCATCCCCGTGGCGCTCACGCTGCTCGGACTGGGGGCATTTCCCGCATCGCACGTTCTCAACCTCGGCATGATGGGAATGCACGGGGAGGCATGGGTGAATACAGCCATCCAGGAAGCGGACCTGCTTCTCGCCTTCGGCATGCGTTTCGATGATCGCGTCACCGGCAACCTCAAGACCTACGCTCCTAACTCCAAGAAGATCCACATTGAGATTGACCCTGCCGAAATCAACAAGAACATCAAAGTCGACGTTCCCCTCGTTGGCGACCTGCGCAAGATTCTGCTGGAACTGATGCCACGCCTCGAGAGCCCCAACCGCCGCGAGTGGCTGGAGCGGATTCGCGGGCTCAAGGGCGACTCAGCGGTACGGGACATTCAGAATCTTCCCGACAATGGTCATCTGTACGCCGCCCACGTGCTGAATGACCTGTGGAACGAGACCCGTCACGGCGACACGATCGTGGTGACTGACGTTGGCCAGCACCAGATGTGGGAGGCGCAATACTACAAGCATGAGCAGCCGCGTTCGCTGATCACTTCGGGCGGTCTGGGAACAATGGGCTTCGCTTTGCCGGCGGCCATAGGCGCCAAAGTGGCGCGTCCCGAAGCCGATGTATGGGTCGTAGTCGGCGACGGCGGCTTCCAGATGACCATGTGCGAACTGGCGACCATTGTTCAGGAAAATCTCAACATCAACATCGCCATCATCAACAATGGGTATCTTGGCATGGTGCGGCAGTGGCAGGAGTTCTTTTACGAGCGCAACTATGAAGCCACGCCGCTATTGAGTCCTGATTTCGTAAAACTGGCGCAGGCTTACGGCATCAAGAGCATAGGCGTCAACAAGCGCCGTGACGCGGTGAACGCCATGAAGGAAGCCCGCGCCTACAACGGGCCGGTGCTGATCGATTTCCAGGTGGAGCAGGAGGACACCGTGTACCCCATGGTCGCGGCGGGCGCCTCGCTGCATGACATGATCCGGCGGCCCAATCCGCTGGAGGAGACTGCCGAAGATGAGTAACGAAAAATCTGTGATGCACACATTCGTGGTCTACGTCGAGAACAAACCGGGCGTGCTGACGCGCGTTTCGTCGCTATTCCGCCGCCGCGGCTTCAACATCGACTCGCTCACGGTTGGCCGTACGGAGAAACCGGACGTTTCCCGCATGACCATCGTGGTTGACGCCAATGAAGACCAGGCGCGGCGGATTGTGGCCAACGTCTACAAGCTGGTGAACGTGCTGCTGATTGATGACGTCACCGAGGAACCGGCTTTGTTGCGGGACTTAGCATTGATCAAAGTCGGTGCAACTCACGAAGCCCGTTCACATGTATTGGAATTGGCCAGTGTCTTCCGAGCCCGGGTGGTAGATGTCGCCCCCGAATCGTTGACCGTTGAAATCACGGGTGCCGAAGATAAAATTGACGGTCTTCTCGATGTGCTGCGTCCCTATGGCCTGCTGGAAGTGGTCCGCACCGGAATCGTAGCCATGCGCCGCGGGGCGAAGTCTTCGTCGGGAACGGCGAAAGACAACGGCACAGGAGTCGTTGCCGACGACGAAGGTGTTTCGTACTCGGTCTGATGTGGCGCGGACACTCTTGTCCGCGTGGGCAGCATTCAATACGGTGAGTGTTGGATTTTTTCCATTCGCCCTTTGAGGGCGTTGTATCTCTGTAACCTGACACAGGGCTAACGCCCTGGGCTGCATTTTGACGCCGCTTCGCGGCTGGTATAAATCAAAGAAATTCTCCTAGGAGCTCAAATGGCAAAGCTTTACCACGAAGAAGATGCGGACATATCTCTAATTCAGAGCAAAAAGGTCGCCATCATCGGTTACGGATCTCAGGGACATGCCCACGCCCTCAACCTCAAAGACAGCGGTGTAGAAGTGAAGGTGGGACTGCCGGAGTCCAGCACCTCACGCGCCAAGGCCAAAGCCGCCGGCCTCGATGTGACCAGCGTCTCCGAAGCCTCGAAATGGGCGGACGTAATCATGGTGCTGATTCCCGATCATATTCAGGCCAAGGTTTACAAGGAAGATATCGCGCCCAGTCTATCCAAGGGCAAGACGCTGATGTTTGCCCATGGATTCAACATCCGCTTCGGAACCATTACGCCTCCGAAGGATGTTGACGTTTCTATGATCGCCCCGAAAGCGCCCGGTCACCGCGTGCGCGAAGTGTTCGTCGAAGGCGGCGGCACGCCGGGGCTGCTGGCCGTCCATCAGGATGCCTCCGGAAAAGCGAAGCAGCAGGCGCTCTCTTACGGGAAGGGAATCGGCTGCACTCGCGCTGGAGTGATCGAGACCACCTTCAAGGAAGAAACCGAAACCGACCTCTTTGGCGAGCAGGCTGTGCTCTGCGGTGGCGCCAGCGCGTTGGTAAAAGCAGGGTTCCAGACTTTAGTCGATGCCGGTTACCAGCCGGAGATCGCTTACTTCGAATGCATGCATGAATTGAAGCTGATCGTTGACCTGATGTACCGCGGCGGCCTCAATTACATGCGCTACTCCGTCAGCGACACGGCTGAATACGGAGACTACACCGCCGGGCCGCGCATTGTCACGGAAGAAACCCGGAAGGTGATGAAGCAGCTTCTGAAAGAAGTCCAGGACGGCACCTTCGCCAAGAACTGGATCAATGAGAACGAAACCGGGCGGCCGACGTTCAAGAAGACACGCGAAGCCGAACAACAGCAACTCATAGAGAAAGTCGGCTCAGAGCTGCGCAGCCATATGCCGTTCATCGATCCGGTGAACATCATGCAAAAGTAAGGCGGCCCGGTTCTTTATATCGAAGCTCGAAAAAACTTGGCCGCGTAGGGGCGGGAGTCAACTTCCGCCCTATTTTTTTGTCAGGTTACAGGGATTGGTTATTTCTCTGCGAGGTGCCAAAAATGTACGTGCATAATAAGCCGTACTTTCGCGAAAAAAGCAAGCCTTGTCGACCCTCGAGCGTCGCCGACGCAGCCTGAGCCCACCAAGCGCTGCGAAGAGACATCTTAAGCGAGCTTTCCAGTCGGCGGATTAGCCCTGGGGATTGTGCGAATTTTTCAATAACTTACAAAGCTATGTAGGCAGGTTACGTCTGGTCGAAATCGCGGACAAAAACTGGTGCGCATTTCTCGATCCAGTTTAGACTTTTGCTGACAGAAAGTTGAGAAGGCCGCCGCCCTGGATGGGGCGACTACATTTACAAAATTTTACTTTCTTTGACCGTTTTTTTACCGCAATTTCAAGAATGCCGGTGTTTGAATGTGAGAAGGAGTAAGGACATGGGAAAGTTCAGCATCATCACTGCATTACTGGTTTTTTGCGCCCTGGGATGGGCGCAGGAGGCAGCTGCCCCACCCGCAGACGCGGCACCGCAGGCTCAAGGAGAAGTCAGGCGAGGCTTGCGTCGAGGGCCCGGAGTAGGAGGGACGATTACCGCAATCAACGACAATTCCATCAGCCTCAAGACTTTTGATGGCAATACGGCGCAAATCAACCTGAGCGCCCAGACAAAATTTCGCAAACTGCGACAGGACGCAAAGCTCAGCGACTTCAAAGTTGGCGACCAAATCTTCGTTCGAGGACAGTCGGCAGGGACCGACACGTGGAATGCAGAAGTGGTGGCGGCGAGGCCCGCGGGTGGCGGTCAGCTTGAGCGTCGCATGCGCGAGGGTATGGGCAAAGAGTTCATTGCCGGAGAGGTGACTGCCATCAACGGAACTCAATTGACCATCTCGCGTCCGGACGGCGTATCTCAGACGATTTCAGCTGATGAGAGCACGTCATTCCGCAAGCAGAATGAGAGCATCACATTAGCTGACATCAAAGTGGGCGACCACGTGTTTGGCCGAGGAGAGGTCAAAAACGATGTTTTCGTGCCGAGCATGTTGAATGTTGGCCAACCTGGAATGATGATGCACCATGGGCCTGCTCACACTCCATCCGCGGAGCAACCCGGCCAAGGGCCATCCGCGTAGTCGGAATATCTCTCGGGTCCTTTGCGAGCCGGCCAGTGGTTGCAGCAAAGGACTCTGAGACCCAAGGTGTAAATGTCCTATTGCATCTGAATAACCAAGTGAAATCTTTTGGCCTCAGCGCATGAGATCGAGCCTTCGTGTATTCAAAATCGACCGGGTCTTTGCCATGGCAATCGCCTTGGTGGCGGCACTTTGCGTGATGTGTTCCGCGCAAACATCAGCGCCGCTGACGCAAGCTGGAGTGATTGCGGGCCGGGTGAAATCAGGAAATATGCCCCTGCCCGGAGTTGCGATCACCGCTTCCAACACGTTGACCGGACAGAAGGTCACCACCTGGACTGACGTCAGCGGTGACTACATCCTGCAAGTTCCATCCAATGGGCGCTACGTCATTCGTACCCAGATGGCGGCCTTTGCACCAATGACCGGCGAAGTCCTCATTAATGCCGCCAATCCTGCGGGGAAGTTGGACCTGGAATTAACCCTGCAGTCTCGAGTCCAGCAAAACCAGGGGGAACAGCCTTCACAACAGCAGATCGCCGCCGCGTTGGGGACCCGCGGTTTCCAGAATTTACAGGTCATGCAGAGTGAAGGCGTGGAGAGCGCTACCCTCGGTGTAGGAAATGAGCAGGGTGGAGCGAGCGCTTTCGGAGGGGCAGAAGTTTCCGCCGCCACCGAATCGGTTTCGATCTCGGGAAATGTCAACAACTCCGCACTCGAAGGCATGAATCCCGAAGAATGGCGGCAGCGCGTGGAAGAGATGCGCCAGCAGTCGGCAACCCCGGCAAACGCGGCGGTGTTCGGGGGCGGTTTTGGCGGGGGCGGCGGCTTCGGGGGCGGAGGGTTCGGTGGGCCCGGAGGCGGCTTTGGAGGCTCAGGTGGAGGCAGGCAGGGCGGGGGCGCCATGCCCTTCATGCTCGTGGGGAACGGCAGAGGCAGAGGGCGATTCGATATCAACCGTCCTCACGGCAGCTTCTATTACAACGTCGGCGACGCAGCGCTGAATGCGGCCCCTTACGCTTTGCAAGGATCGCCCTCGACCAAGCCTGACCACATACAGAACCGGTTTGGGGTAGCGCTCGGCGGTCCGCTGATCATTCCCAGGCTGTACAAGAGCACCAAGACATTTTTCTTTGTAAATTACAACGGGTTGCGCGGCGAAACCCCGTTTGATGAATATTCGACGGTCCCGACACAGGCGGAGCGCAATGGAGATTTTTCGGCAGCAGTCTTAGGGAACGGCTCGCCCGTCCGGATTTTTTATCCCGGCGTCAGCAACAACGTCATTCCGGCTAACCTCGTAAGTCCGGCTGCCGCAGGCCTTCTTTCTTTCATTCCCTTGCCGAACGTTCCTGGCCAAAGCACGCGAAACTTTCACTTCGTGACGGCCGCGAACAACAACAGTGATGACCTCAACATTCGGGTCAACCGAAGCCTGGGAGGCGCGCCATCGGCCCCGGCCCGGCCGGGCCGGGGCGAGCCGCGCAACAATTTGAGCGTCGGCTTTCACTATCGCGGAGCCAACACCAATCTCACCGATGCTTTTCCCAGCATTGGGGGAAATACCAGCAGCCGGAGCTTCGACATACCGGCGTCTTATAGCCGCAGCTTCGGCAAGCTCATGAATATCTTGCGGGCGGATTTCAACCGCAGCCGGATTCGCACACAGAACCTCTATGCGTTTACTCGGGACATCACTGGGGAACTTGGCGTTGAGGGAGTTTCAACCGATCCCTTTGACTGGGGACTGCCGGGCCTTGCATTTACCAATTTTGCCGGCGTGCAGGATGTGAATCCGTCGTTGCGGCGCAACCAGACACTGACGTTTTCCGATTTCATGATCTGGAACCATGGCAAGCATACCTGGCGCTGGGGCGGAGATTTCCGCCGCATTCAGCTCAACACCGAAACGGACAGCAACGCCCGGGGCTCATTTGTATTTACCGGAATCAATACCGCGCAAATGGCGAACGGCCAGCCAGTCCAGGGTACCGGTTTCGATCTGGCGGATTTTTTGCTGGGCCTGCCGCAGCAGACTTCGGCGCAGTTTGGCACCAACAACTATCACTTCCGCGCAAATTCCTGGGACCTGTTTGCGCAGGATGAATGGCGTGTCCGTGGGAACCTGACTTTAAATCTGGGAATGCGTTACGAATACCTTTCGCCCTACACAGAAGTCGACAACCGCCTGGTCAATCTGGATGTCAATTCCGACTTCACGGCAGCAGCGCCCGTGCTTGCCGGACAGGAAGGGCCCTTCACCGGCGCGTATCCCAACAGTCTGGTTCATCCCGATCGCAATAATTTCGCTCCGCGTATTGGTTTTGCCTGGAAGCCGCTGGCAAAAACCGTGGTGCGCGGCGGTTACGGGATCAATTACAACACCAGCGCTTACTCGACCATAGTTCAACAGCTGGCGTTTCAACCGCCCTTCTCCTTCACCCAGACCAATGTGCAGTCGTCCACCGGCGAACTGACTCTGCAGAATGGATTCCCAACACCTGCGTCAGACGAGGTGACGAACAACTATGGGGTCGATCCGAACTACCGGCTAGGGTATGTCCAGATCTGGAATCTCGATATTCAGCAGGAGCTTCGTCCGTCTCTCATCGTCAACTTCGATTACACCGGGACCAAGGGAACGCGCCTTGACGTTCTTCAAGCGCCGAATCGCAGCCCCACCGGTTTGCGCATTCCCGGCGTACAGGCGTTCAACTTCGAAGATTCGCTGGCCAGTTCGCGGGCCGATGCGGGGAGTATCCGGGTGCGCAAGCGCCTGCAGTCCGGCTTTTCGATTGGAGGAACTTACACATATTCAAAGTCCTTCGACAACGCCTCCTCGATCGGGGGCGGAGCCAGCGTGGTGGCACAAAATGCTTTTGACCTCGATGCGGAACGTGGACTTTCCAGCTTCGATCAGCGCCACCGCTTCACCGGCGACTTCCTGGTCGAGTTGCCATTCGGCCAGGACAGGAGATGGTTGCGCAACAACAGCGTCTGGCGGGCGATGTTTGGGGAGTGGATGTGGAGCGGAAGTTGGACGATCGCCTCCGGCTTGCCGTTTACGCCCAGGGTGCTCGGGGACTTCACCGATGTGAATCGTGGAACCAATGGGACATTGCGTCCGGATCTGACCGGAGCGCCAATCGAGGTTTCCGACCCCTCCATCGCTCAGTGGTTCAACACGGCTGCGTTTACCATTCCCGCGGGGGGCCAGTTCGGGGATGCCCGCAGAAACAGCATTGAAGGCCCGGGCAGCCGGGTCTTTAATATGGCGTTCACGCGAAACTTCCCGATTCGCGAAGGCCAGGTTTTCGAGATACGGGCTCAGGCGGCCAATATCTTCAACACGCCCCAATATTCAGCAATCGATACGGTGGTTAATTCCCCGACTTTCGGGCAGGTCGTCGCGGTAGGACCGATGCGCACATTTCAGCTTTCAGCGCGTTACCGATTTTAAATATGGCAAGGCCAACCAGTCCATGCGAGCGGTGGCAATGAACAAAAGGAACATCTCGATCTCAACGCGCATCCTGGCAAGCTGGTTGGTTCTGGCGCTGTTGCGCCCTATGTTGTTGGCCCAGCAGACCGACTACGTCTTCCGAAGCAAGGCAGAGATCGTGCTGGTCAACGTAACGGTCCGGGACAAAAACGGCAATTTCGTTCGCGACCTAAAACCGGAAGACTTTACGCTGCTCGAAGACAACAAACCGCAGAAAGCACTGTCGTTTGATCTGGAGAATACCGAGGCGGCGATTACGCAAGATGTACCCCAGGTGAAAGTGTTAGGCAATTCCGAATCGACCGCGTCAACCACGCAGAACCCTGCTGCAGTTGCTGCCCGAGCCTTCAAAGATCGCCGCCTGGTTGTTCTGTTTTTCGATCTCTCCTCAATGGAGCCAGACGAAATCCAACGGTCGGCTAGCGCCGCGCAAAACTACATCGATAAGCAGATGATGCCCGCTGATGTGGTGGCTGTAGTGTCCCTTGGTGACTCGATCGCCATCGACCAGGACTTCACGTCCGACAAAGGAGCTCTGAAGAGGGTGTTGCAATCCTTTAGTTCCGGAACCGGCCAGGGGTTCGAGTCCGGGGACACAGGAACTACCGAAGGTACGGCGGAAAACTCGCAGGCATTTACAGTCGATGACACGGAGTTCAATATTTTCAACACCGACCGACGTCTGGAGGCGATCCGATCTGTCGCGCAGCAGTTGGCCCACATCGATCAGAAGAAATCGCTGATCTATTTTTCTGGCGGGATGAGCCGCACCGGCATCGAAAACCAGGCAGAGTTGCGCTCGGCGGTGAACGCTGCGGTTCGCTCCAACCTTTCGATCTACACCATGGACATTCGTGGGTTGCAGGCAATGCCGCCAGGGGGGGAGGCCCAGAGCGCCAGTCTGCGCGGCACCTCTCCTTATTCCGGACAAGCCACGCTGAATCAGTTCGATTCCAACTTTCAGAGCCAGGAGACACTGGTGACGCTGGCTGGCGATACTGGCGGGCGAGCGTATCTCGACTCCAACGATTTCAGCAAGGTGTTCAAAGGCGTCCAGGACGACACCGCCAGCTATTACATGCTGGGGTATCACAGCACAAATCCGGCGCGCGATGGGAAGTATCGGCACATCAGCGTGAAGCTCAACCGTGCTGGGCTGAAACTTGAGTATCGCCGTGGCTACTACGCCCCGGCCGACTTCAAACACGCGAATAGTGAAGATCGTGAACAGCAGCTTCAGGAAGAGCTGAGCTCCGATTTGCCTACTACTGACCTGCATGTGTACCTCGCTGCGGGATATTTCCGGCTGAGTGAAGACAAATTCTCGGTCCCGATTTCCCTGGTGGTTCCGGGTTCAGAAATTCCCTTTACGCAGAAGAGCGACCAGGACAAGGCCACGTTGGACGTGATCGGAGTCGTCTTCGACCGTGACAAGCGGCCGATGGGCGAAGTTCGCGATACGGTTAAGCTGGCAGTGAATGCCACTACGGAAGTCCGGCGGAAAAACGTTCAGTACAACACCGGCATGGTGCTGCCTTCGGGGACGTATCACCTGAAATTTGTGCTGCGTGAGAACGAGACTGGTCGGATGGGGTCGTTTGAAGCTGATCTCACCATTCCGGATCTCAAAAAACAGCCGCTTCAGATGAGTTCGGTGGTGCTCGCCAGTCTGGTCCAGACGACGGCAAAAGGCAAGCGCGATGGGGACCCTTTAGTTCGCGACGGGTCGGAGGTAATCCCCAGCGTGACGCGCGTTTTTTCCAACGGGCAGCATTTGTACCTCTACTACGAAGTCTACGACCCTGCGCGTGACGCGAAGGCCGCGAAAACGGACATCCGCCTGCTCACCAGCGTTTCCTTCTTCCAGGGGAAGACCAAGACCTATGAGACACCGTTGGTTGAGGCAAAGCAGCTCAATGCTCAAAACCGGCGAGCGGCTGTCTTTCAGTTGGATGTGCCGCTCTCACAACTGAAGCCGGGATTCTATACCTGCCAGGTCAACGTAATCGACGACGCCGCCGGAAAGTTTATTTTTCCGCGGGTCGCGATGATGGTACGGCACTAATTTAAACTCCGCACGAAACTGTCTCCGATGGCATGAACATCGGGGTGCATAGGTCCCTCGCTGCGCTCAGGATGACGAGTTTTGTCGCGCCGCTGGCGGGCTCTTGCGCATTCGCGTATTCTGTTGCCCTCCAGGCCATGTCCCCATCTAAATCTATCGTTATCCGTGAGCTCGCAAGCTTTGACGATTTGAAACAGGTCGAAGGTGTAGAAAGGGAGGTTTGGGAATCCGCCGATGTCGATGTGCTGCCTTTGGCTGTCATTATTGCGCTGAAGGAGGCAGGGAACCTGTGGATTGGCGCATTTGATGGCGCGCACTTAATTGGTTTCGCTTTCGGATTTCTGGGGCTTCACCACGGACGGCCGAACCTGCATTCCCATATGCTCGCCGTGCGTGCCGCCTATCGGGATACCGATGTCGGATACAAACTCAAGATGGCACAGCGCGAGCTGGTTGCGGCAACACGGGTACATGGCATCCGCCTCGATGAAATTACCTGGACATTTGACCCCCTCCAGAGCAGGAACGCGCATCTTAATTTTGCCAAGCTGGGTGTGATATCGGAGACCTACAAACCCGATTTCTACGGGCCGGAGACCACCAGTAGCCTGCACCGCAATAGCACCGACCGTCTATGGGTGCGCTGGCCGATCGCCAGCCGCCGCGTGGAAGACCGCCTGCGCGGCAAAGAGAACCGCACGGTCATGCTGGATGCACTTTCAACTGTGCTGCCCTTGGTTCAGTTTAATGGAGAAGGCAAGCCCGTCCGCACCAGCCTGGAAGAGGCGGAGATTCGTCAGCGCATTGCCATTGAGATTCCTACCGATATCGGGGCGCTCGAGAAAAAGGATCCCGCTGTGGCGCGCGATTGGCGCCAAGCCACCCGCTGGGCATTTGTTGAGGCCATAAAACGAGGATTCTTTGTTGCCGAATTCTGTCGTATGGTCCGCGGTCAACAAGGGCCCGGCGCTTACATCCTGGAAAAGGGAAGTGTCGGCGAGTACGTGCCGGAAATGACCAAATGAGACTTCAGAGCCGCTAGTATGGTTAGGTATGAGCACGGAAGATCCGCACCCGATTCTGCTGTACGACGGTGCCTGCGGCTTGTGCAACCGAGCGGTACGGTTCGTTTTGCGGCGCGAACGAGAAGATCATTTCAGATTTGCCGCACTGCAAAGTGAGTTGGCGAGAACGGTTCTTTCCCGGCATGATCTGACGTCCGAGAGCCTCGACACGATGTATCTGGTGTTGAACTATGCCCAGCCCTCCGAGAGCCTACTTTCTCGTTCCGATGCCGGGTTGGCGATCCTGCAGCGACTGGGCAGAGTGCCGAGGATGCTGGCCGCCGTTGGTGGCCTACTTCCCAGAACTGTGAGGAACTTCTTCTATAACCTGATCGCAACACATCGTTACCGGTTTTTTGGCAGGTACGAGACGTGTCCGGCGCCCACCCCCCAGCAGCGAGCAAAGTTTCTGGATCAGTAGCCATAACGACAAAAAGACATAGCGCCGCTGTAAAATCAACCAGCGCCAAATAATGAGCGAGGAAGACGAATGTCCGTCAGCCACACGAATATCGATTCTGTACTGCAGGAGCAGCGTAAGTTCGAATGCCCGGAGCACTTTCGCGAGCAGGCCCACATCAAGAGCCTGCAGGACTATGAGCGAATTTATCGCGAATCCATCGAGCAGCCGGAAAAATTCTGGGGAAGCATCGCCGAAGAGCTGCACTGGTTCAAGAAGTGGGAGAAGGTACTGGAGTGGAACAATCCGTGGGCGAAATGGTTTGTTGGCGGGCAGCTCAATATTTCTGACAATTGCCTTGACCGCCATGTACTGACAGCGCGCCGCAATAAAGCAGCGCTGATCTGGGAGAGCGAACCAGGGGAAATCCGCACCCTGACCTACCAGCAGTTGCATCGTGAGGTACAAAAATTCGCCAATGTTCTCAAGTCGCTCGGCGTGAAGAAGGGCGACCGGATAGCGATTTACATGGGTATGACGCCTGAGTTGCCAGTGGCCATGCTGGCCTGTGCCCGAATCGGAGCCCCACATTCGGTGGTTTTCGGAGGATTTTCATCTCAGGCACTCGTCGACCGGATTCACGACTCGCAAGCTTCTGCGGTCATTACGCAGGACGGATCCTTCCGGCGCGGGACCGAGGTCAAGCTATTCCCCGCGGTGGAAGAGGCGCTCAAATCGTGTCCCTCCGTGAAGAACGTGATTGTTTATAAGCGCACGGGAAGCCCTATCACTATGCAACCCGGCCGCGACCACTGGTGGCACGAACTGATGGCCGCCGCTTCCGATGAATGTCCTGCCGAACCGCTTGACTCCGAACATCCGCTCTACATCCTGTATACGTCGGGCACCACGGGAAAGCCCAAGGGCGTGGTACACACCACCGGCGGCTACTCTGTGGGAACCTATCTCACCACCAAGTGGGTTTTCGATCTCAAAGAAGAAGACACCTACTGGTGCAGCGCCGACATCGGTTGGGTGACCGGGCACAGCTACATCGTCTACGGTCCCCTGCAAAACGGGGCTACGGTGCTGATGTACGAGGGTGCTCCCAATACGCCCAACCCGGACCGCTTCTGGGAGATTATTCATCGTCACAAAGTTAGCGTTTTTTACACCGCGCCTACCGCCATTCGCACATTTATCAAGTGGGGCGACGAGTGGCCGGATAAACACAATATGGAGAGTTTGCGCCTGCTCGGAACCGTGGGCGAACCCATCAATCCCGAAGCCTGGATGTGGTATCGCGATGTTATCGGCAAAAACCGTTGCCCCATCGTCGATACCTGGTGGCAGACCGAAACCGGTCACATGATGCTGACGCCGATTCCTGGCGCCATCGCCACCAAGCCCGGCTCGGCTACGCGGCCATTTCCTGGCGTCGCCGCTGAAGTAGTCGACATGGAGGGCAAGCCGGTTCCCGACGGCTCCGGAGGTTTCCTGGTGATCACGAAACCGTGGCCGGGAATGTTGCGTACCATTTATGGCGACCCCGACCGCTACGTGAAACAGTACTGGTCGCAGATTCCCGGGGTCTACTTCACCGGAGATGGCGCTCGCAAAGACAAAGATGGCTACTTCTGGGTCATGGGACGGGTCGATGACGTGATAAACGTCTCCGGACACCGACTGAGCACCATGGAAATCGAGTCAGCCCTTGTCGCTCACGAAATGGTCGCCGAGGCTGCAGTCGTCGGCCGGCCCGACGATGTGAAAGGCCAGGCGATCTCGGCATTTGTCAGCCTCGAACACGGGCGTACGCCTTCGCCAGAACTAAAAGAGGAACTGCGTAGATGGGTAGCCAAAGAAATCGGGTCCATGGCTAAGCCCGACGACATCCGCTTCACTGACTCCTTGCCCAAGACACGCAGCGGCAAAATCATGCGGCGGTTGCTGCGCGAACTGGCCACCAGCGGGGAAGTGAAAGGCGACACCACAACACTGGAGGATCTGAGCGTAATTGCCAAACTCAAAGAGCAGGAAGAAGCGTAGCGAGAATTTTCACTGGAGGTAGAGACAGGTGTCTCACCGGCCTCACTATTGTCAGTGGCGGACCCGGAAAACCACCCACAACATCCCGCCGTAGTACAAAAGCAACAGGGTGCTCCATCCGATCGCTACGCTGGCGATCACGCTGCGTCCCAGATTCGATCTCGAAAGCGACCGGAACAGAGCAAAGATAGCGGTGGCGGGCAGCACTAGACTGAAAATCATCCCCAACGTCACAAAAGATTCAGTCGCTCCCCCAGCCACTGCGCCCAGTCCAGTTTGTTTCTGGTTGGAGATTTCGCGAACTATTCCTACAAAAGCGAAGAGTGAGGGCAGGGAAGGAATGGCGGCGAGGATCATGCCCCAGAGAAACCAGTTTGGCTTGCGTGTGACCCCCATACCGGCGAGACTTTGCCACAGAGGCATGGAAAGAAGCAAGCTGTTTTGCCATGTCAGAACTTCAGACCCGTTAGAATTAGTCCGTGTCCGACTCCCGGTTAAACCGCGTTCTGGCTCAACTTCGCCTCTACGAACATCCCCTTCTCGACTTCTCCGCCCGCGCCAAAAACGACGCCGTCGAAGTGATAATCCAATTCAAAGACCGGTCGATTCCAGTTCACACCTATTACGTCGAACTTCATCCCCGCGACCTGGACCACCCGCAATTCGAGTGGACCTTTCAGCGCCAGCTCTACGACTGCCTGCACGACTACTTTGTCGAGATGTTCACTCGCACGCCTCAGAATCGGGCCGACCGCCAGCAGGAAGGCCTGTGACCTTGCGGCAGGAAATTGAGGCAGAAATTGAAGCCAAGGGTCCGATAAGGTTCGCGCGTTACATGGAGTTGTGCCTTTACCATCCCGAGCGCGGCTACTACGCCCGTAACGCGGAACAGTTCGGCAAGGCCGGGGACTTTTACACCTCGAGTGACGTACATGCGGTATTCGGCAGGCTGATGGCGCGGCAGTTTGAAGAGATGTGGAAGATGTTGGGCAGTCCCGGCCAGATTGAGATTCTTGAACTGGGCCCGGGTCGCGGGCTTTTTGCCCAGGACGTGTTGGATTGGTCCGAGAAAAAATTCCCCGACTTCTTCGCGTCGATGCACTATTCTCTCGCCGAGCAATCCCCAAGGTTGCGGACGCGGCTGCAAAACCAGCTGGCGAGACATTTCGAATGCGGGAAGGCTTCGCTCGCAAGCGATATTCGGGATACAAGGCGGCCAGCGGTGCCACGGATCATTTTCGCGAACGAGTTTTTCGATGCGCTCCCGGTCGAAATTGTGAGCGCACAAGGGTCCCTGCGCCTCAATGAGGGCCTTAGCGAAGCATGGGTTCCGTTGTCTTCTGAGGAGCTCGAATTTTTCGACCGCTACGGCGTGCATCCCGAGCCTGGCGAAAGATTTGAAATCCCATTGATTGCCCAGCAATACGCCTTGCACGTCGCTCAAAGCCTCCAACGCGGATTTGTGGTGGTCATTGATTACGGCTATACGCGCGAGGAGCAAATCGCAGGCCGCCATCGCGGAACCCTGATGACTTACCGGCAACACTCCGCTGGAGCCAATCCATATGAGGCGCCTGGGGAACAAGACATCACCGCCCATGTGAACTTCACCGCTCTGTCCGCCGCGTTTCGCGGACTGCACACCTGCCCACTTGTGACCCAGTCACAATTTCTGCTGGGAATTGGCGAGTCCAATCAGTTCGCCGACGCTTTCGAGGAGTGCCACCTCCCTCAGGAACGAGCCAAGGTGGCGCTTCAGCTAAAACACCTTGTGACTCCAACAGGCGTTGGAGAGTCCTTTCAAGTATTGGTCGCAAGCAAGGGCGTACAGCCAGAACGGGTGTCACAACTCTCAAGCCTTAGCTTCGGGAGGTTGCGTCGAGATTAGCCGCCGTCCTGTGCGGGATGAGTTCTTTTCATGATTCGGGCCTGGTTCCTGCGATTCGCAAAGTTATCTATATTGAACAGCTGATGTGCTAGGACATAGCTATATGAGCAGCGTAGCTCGACCCGCGAAGTGGAAAATCCTGTTGGCGTTCGCCATCATTTACCTGGTTTGGGGATCGACCTTTCTGGCCATCCGCGTGGGCGTGCACGAGGTGCCGCCATTTCTGCTGGCGGGCCTGCGCTTCTTCGTGGCTGGCGCCGCGATGTATGCCTGGTTACGGGTCACCGGAACACCTAATCCCACGCGGCGGCAATGGATAGGTGCATCTCTCCTCGGCGGTATGATTTTTGTGGTGGACTACGGCTGTCTGTTCTGGGCAGAGCAGCGAGTGCCTTCGGGAATTGCAGCAGTGGTGCTGGCCACCATCCCGGTATTCATTACGCTGCTGGAAATCTTGTTGTTGCGCACCTTGCGTCTTTCGATCGGACTGGCGTTTTCTCTGTTGCTGGGAATCGCCGGTGTAGCAATTCTGATGAGCAATTCACTGTCCCTGGGCCAAGCCCCCATCGACCGCGGCGGCGCCGCTGCCCTGCTGCTTGCGTCCTTCACCTGGTCGGTGGCAACCGTCATTACCCGCAGGACGCCGCTTCCAGAGTCGAAACCTATGAGTTCCGCGACCCAGATGCTGGCCGGCGGGGCACAGCTTTTTGTGTTTTCGGCTTTGAAGGGTGAGTTTTCTACCTTCCATGCCCGTGCGGTCTCCTGGAACGCGTGGTTCGCTCTTCTTTACCTGATCGTCGCCGGATCGATCGTGGGATTCACAGCGTATGTCTGGTTGCTGCACTACGAATCTCCCACGAAGGTAGGAACCTACGCGTATGTAAATCCCGTGATCGCCGTTCTGTTGGGATACTTATTTGCCGGAGAAGCACTGGGAGCAAGGACTATGCTCGGAACCTTGTTGGTGCTGATCAGCGTGGTGGCTATCACGCTGAAGCCTAAGTCGAAGGGAAAGCCATCCATCCCCGCAAAAGTAAGACGACGGCAGGAGGCTCTCGCGGTTGGCGAGGAATCATAGAAACCCAAACCCTACCATGATCTAGCTGTCGTGATCCGTGGGAGATCCTACTTGGCCTTAACCTCGTCCCGCTTGGAGGCTGCATCCAGCGGCCGCACCGGCTCAGTCATGCGTACGGGATCCAAAATCTCATTAATCTCTTTTTCGCTGAGCAGATTCTTCTCGCGCGCAATCTCAATAATCGAGCGTCCAGTCGCAACGGCTTCCTTGGCAATGTCCGCCGCCTTCGCATACCCGATATAAGGATTTAGCGCCGTGGCCAGGGAAACCGTTGCCTGTACATAGAAGTTGCAGCGCTTGTCATTGGCCGTGATTCCGCTGACGCACTTTTCGGTGAACACGCGCAACATGTTGGTCAGGATGGTGATCGACTGCATGACGCTATATGCCATGGTCGGCATCATGACGTTGAGCTCTAACTGTCCAGCCTGCACCGCCATGGCCACCGCTACGTCGTTGCCTACCACCTGAAACGCCACCATCGCCGCTAGTTCCGGCATCACCGGATTGATCTTTCCGGGCATGATCGAAGACCCCGGCTGCAGCGCCGGCAGATTGATTTCAGCGAAACCGGTGTTGGGACCGGAAGAAAGCAGCCGCAGATCATTCGAGATGCGAATCACCTCCAGTGCCAGATTTCGCAGCGTTGAAGAAACGTTTGCCATGGCAAAGTTGGACTGCATGGCGTAGCGCATGTCATCGGCTGGGGAAAGTCTTTGTCCCGAGATGCGTGACAGGTTGCGGATCGCCTTCTCGCGGTAGTCGGGATGCGTGTTGATCCCCGTGCCCACCGCCGATCCGCCTAATCCCAGTTCGCGCAGAGATTCGGACGCCCCGCGAATCGCCTCTTTCGAACGGCGAATTGCTCCGGCATAGGCAGAAAATTCCTGACCTAACCGCATGGGCACGGCATCTTGCATGTGAGTGCGGCCCGACTTCAGGATGCCGTGGAACTCTTTCCCTTTTTTCTCCAGCGCCGCGATAAGCCCGTCGAGCACGGGATATAACTTTTCCAGCTCCAGCAGCGTGGCCAACCGCATGCCAGTAGGGAAGACGTCATTCGTCGATTGTCCATAATTGACGTGGTCGTTGGGATGGACAATCGCATAGTCGCCAAGAGTTCCGCCAAGAATTTCCACGGCGCGATTGGCGATTACTTCATTGGAATTCATGTGAAAGCTGACGCCAGCTCCGGCCTGAAATACGTCGACTACAAACTCCTGGTTCCATTTGCCCTGCTGGACCTCTTTGGCCGCGTTGATGATGGCATCGGCGCGCTTGGGCTCCACCAGTCCCAGTTCTTTATTGGCCTCCGCCGCGGCTTCTTTCACCATGCCAAACGCCGCGATCAGCGTGGGATGTGCTCGCATGCCCGAGATTGGATAATTCTCCACCGCTCGCGCCGTCTGGATTCCGTAGTAAACGTTCGCCGGAATTTCCTTCGGCCCGATCGAGTCTTTTTCCTGCCGGGTAGCTTGCTGCGTCGCCATTGCCATGATTGCTCCTAAGGGAAAGAATTGCCGAAAAAGAGGTGTGAAATGAAACAAGAAAAGTATAGCAAGGCCAACGGGACTGCCCGCTCGGCAGAAGCTATGGACGACCGCCGCGTCTTCAACGCCACACGATGACGGTGAAGCGCGCCGAAGCCTTGCCGGTATTCGTCATTTGGTGGGTGATTCCGGCCGGGATGTACTCGACTTCGCCACTCTTCAGCCGGCGGACTACCGTGCCCTTGCCTTCGACCTGATCCGTAAGTTCATAGTCCGAGACCGCCACCAACATATGGTCGGTGGCGTGGCTATGCTTGGACGTGAGGGCGCCAGGTGCAATGCCGACATCCTCAACACAGACTCGTGCCGTGCAAAACAGGCTCTTCTCATCGACGCATGCGGTGGTGCTGCCGGGATTGCAATATTTCGTGGTGGTTCCTACCCGTTTGATGGCGCCTTGCGGATCGGCAAATTCGACGATCACCACTCGGAATGGTTCTGGGCTTTCGTTCTGGGTGGCATGCGCGTAACCCGCGGTGCGAAACCACACCTCGCCAACTGCCATCCTTTCGACGGCCGCCTTGTGTCCAAACAACGTGTTTTGCGTGTCTCCACCATTTACGAACACATCCAGCATATCGTGGGCATGCTGGTGCATTGGGGTAGCCTCGTGCGGTGCAAGTTCCAGCAGGCTTGCAGCCACGCGATGGTTGCGCAGGATTTCCTTGCGTTGCGGCACTTCGCTGTCGGGGATCGGCGCGGGCGTCTGCGCGGTGCAGGCGACGCACAGCAACAGGAAGGCGGCGGCTCGTCGCATAACAGGAAATTTTAACCGAATCCCTCGAGAAGCCCGGCCTTTTGTTTCCAATTCCGCGCCTCACGGTTCCAAAGTTGTCCGCATGCTAAAATCGCTACTTAATCAAGTCGAATGTCCCGTCCGCGAAGCACCCCCGTTTTACCCAAAGAGATTGTGGCTACCCGGCAGATTCCCGATGCGTTGCCCCGCGCCGAATTGCAGCCTGCCTCCAACCGCCAGGCAGACGTGATGGTCATCGGGGCCGGGCCAACCGGGCTGGCCTGCGGCATAGAAGCGCAGCGTGCCGGCTTCAAGGTCATCGTCATCGACAAAGGATGCCTGGTCAACTCCTTGTACAACTATCCGGCGGGTATGACGTTCTTCACTACGCCTGAGCTCCTCGAAATCGGCGACATTCCTTTTACCACCGCTCACCAGAAGCCCACGCGCGAAGAGGCACTGGAGTACTACCGCAAGGTGGCCGAGCATTATCGCTTGCCGGTGGTGCAGTATCAGCGGGTAGAAACCGTCACCGGCAAAGATGGCGATTTTCGGGTCACCACCTCCGATAAGCTCGGCAGAATTTTTGACTACCAGGCACGCAAGCTGATCGTCTCCACCGGCTACTATGATTTGGCAAATTCGCTGGGCATTCCGGGTGAAGATCTGCCCAAGGTCTTCCACTACTATCGCGAACCACATCCCTACTTCGACACGGACGTGCTGGTCATCGGCGGCAAGAATTCAGCCGCGATTTCGGCCCTGGATTTGTGGCGCCACGGTGCGCGGGTGACGCTGGTTCACCGAGGTCCCGGCCTGCATACCCACGTCAAGTACTGGATTCTGCCCGACATCCAGAACCGCATCAAAGCTGGAGAGATCAAGGCTTACTTCAACACCTCGGTGGAATCCATCGATCCGGATTCCGTCGAACTGGAGACCCCCGAGGGCGTGATTCACATCAAGAATGATTTCGTCTTCGCCTTGATTGGCTACCACCCCGACTACGACTTTCTGCGCGCCATGGGCATAGAGCTCTCTGCCGAGCAATGCCGGCCGGTCTGCGATCCCGAAACCCTGGAAAGCAACGTCCCCGGAATTTATGTCGCAGGGGTAATTGTCGCCGGTTCGCGCACCAACGAAATCTTCATCGAAAACGGCCGTTTCCACGGCCATCAAATCGCCGCTGACTTGAAGAAAAAACTGGGCAACAAAACCTAGCCCACCCTGATACAGCTTGCCACCGAACGCCGCTGAGGACTGTTGCGCCCCAGAAGCCAACCGCCTGGGCTGGGGCATGGGGTGATTTAACATGGATGTTCCGCACATGGAATCGCAGCTCGAATCCGCCGCTTCCTCTCTGACTCTTTCTTCCTATTGGCGTCTGGTGCGCCACAACGCCAACTTCCGCTATCTATGGTTGGCGCAAATCGTCAGCGAGATCGGTGACTGGTTCTACACCCTCGCGCTCTTCAGCCTGTTGTTGCAGCTCACGGGAGAAGCCGAGTCGGTTGGCCTGGCTCTGATGGTGCAGGTGGTACCACAAGCTCTGGTTGGGCCGCTTGCCGGCGTCGTGAATGATCGCCTGCGCCGGAAGTCCGTGATGATCGTCGCCGATGTCGTCCGTTTTGTCATCGTCCTCTCCATGTTGCTGGTTCGCTCGCGCGCCACCGTATGGCTGGTCTATCCATTGTTGCTGCTGGAGACAGCGAGTGCCGCTTTCTTCGCGCCAGCGCGTAGCGCGGTGATTCCCAATGTTGTCAGCAACGAAGACGTTATCGTGGCCAATACTCTTTCCGCTTCCACCTGGTCCTTCAACCTGATGGTCGGGGCGGCGCTGGGCGGGATCGTTGCCGCCCTCTTTGGACGCGATACCGTGTTCATCCTCAATGCGCTTTCCTTCCTCATGTCGGCATTCTTCATCAGCCGAATGCACTTTACGGAGCCCCACGCCGAAACCTCGGCACAACTGCGGGGAAGAGACCTGGTGGACTACTCTCCGGTGTTGGAAGGCGTCCGCTATGTAAGACGGGACCGTGGATTGCTGGCCACCGTCTTTGCCAAAGCAGGCGAGTTGATGGTTGGTCCGGGCTGGGTCCTGTTTACTGTGATGGGCCAGCGCTACTTCCCCGTGCATTGGAAAAGCAATGATCCCGAGCGCGCCACTATGTTAGGGATGAGTTTTCTGATTGGCGCGCGCGGCATCGGGACTCTGTTTGGGCCGCTGCTCTCCGCCCGCTGGGCGGGCCATTCCATGCGCCGCCTGCGCCAGGGGATTTTCCTTGGCTACATTATCATCGCCATCGGCTATGCCGCGCTGGGCGGAGCCTACAACGTATGGGTTGCCTGTCTCTTCATCGCTTTTGCTCACTGCGGTGGTTCGACCGTATGGGTGTTCTCAACCACACTTTTGCAACTCAACAGCGAAGACCGCTTTCGCGGCCGTGTTTTTGCGGCTGACAATGCGTTGGGAATGCTGAGCATCGCCATCGGTGCCTACGTCTGTGGACGCTTCATGGATTGGGGATTCTCCCCGCGCGTGCTGGCTACGGCGGTGGGCGTCTCGATGATTCTGCCTGCAGCTTTGTGGGCCTGGGCAGTGCGCCCGTGGCGTCGAGAAGCGGTTAGCCTTGCTTGAGCGCGCGGTCGATGCGCGCTGCCATGATGAAGTCGCTCTCGGTGAGGCCGTCGATTTTGTGTGTCCATAGTGTGATATCGACCTTGCCCCACGTCAAAAAGATATCAGGATGGTGACCCTGATCCTCGGCGATGTTGCCGACTCGATTCACAAAGGCCAGAGCCTGTTTGAAGTCGGGGAAGGTGAAGGTGCGATTGATTTGGTGCTCGTCAACCGCTCGCCATTCGGGCACCTCTTGAAGGATGCGCTCCAGTTCGAGCCCTTTCAGTGGAGGCACGCCGCCCTTGCAGGGCACGCATTTCTTTTCAGCCAGGTCGATCTCAGGCATTGCCAACTCCAGCAATCAGTTTGACCGAGTCCTTGATCGTTTGCAACCCGTTCCAACGTTGGGTAGTGGGTCAGTGACCCACTACCTAATATTGTCATCCCGAGCGCAGCCGAGGGACCTTGTGTCTGATCCTCCGCGTCGCCTCCTCCTGGGGAACGCAAGTTACTCAGCTTGAAACTGAGCCTTTGTTTCTGGCTTCCGCTTCGGCAAGCCAGCCGCGGCGAAGCTGGTCGCTAGGAATGCTGGAAAGATACGGCTTGATATCGAGGATTGGCGTCCCATTCAACATATCCACCCCGCGCACATGGAGTTCAGCCCCTTCGCGTCGGAGGAGTTCAACGGTACTAAGGGCAATGGGGTTGGGCCGGCGCGGAGAGCGGGTGGCGAACACACCATGCTGGCGGTTATCCGAGGGTGGGGAGGCGAACAGGTCAAATCCTTCCGCGCGATCGAACTCCCACAAAACGAAAAGATGGGAGAAGCCCTCGATGTCTGCAAGCCCAGCGGCAAACTCAGGCAGGATGGTAAGCACACCTTCCATGTCGTGCTTCGCGTTCGGGCCTTTGGGAATTTCACTGGTCTGCTGATAGGGGCTGCTCACGAATCCGATGGGGCGCGAGGTAAACATGGAAAAGCCTCCAGCAGTCATGTTAATGAAAATGTTATGGGTGGGCCACTGGGCAAGCGCTGCCTCGCGATGTGGTGCGGACACGTGGGTCCCGACCGGGCGGTCAGGCTCCTTGCCGTCGATAAGACAATGCTTTGCCGACAAGAGCGTGAACTATTTCGTCTCAGGCTTGGTGGTGCCCATGTTCATGCCGCCGTGCATGGGCATCATTTTGACCATGTCTTCCATGTGCTGCACCATGGATTCCCACAGCTCGACATTCAGTTGGGCGTGCTCCTTCAGTGCCGGATCGGAGATTTTGTCGAGGTTGGCCTTCATCCTGTTTAAGGTCGCCCTCATCTTCGTGACCTGCTCCTGCATCTGCATATGCCGATGCATGGCCATAGCATGGCCGTCAGGATGTGTGGCGTGCGGTGATGATGTGTCCGGCGTCTGTGGATCAGCCTGTGCCCACCCTCCGACCGCGTTTAACGAGAAAGCCAGCAACAGAGCGAGTACTTTCATAGATCCTCCTAAGGGTTCGACGGCAGTTTACGGGATACCTGTCAGTTTTTCTGTGACGAATATCACAATTTGGATGCTGCCTGGTTTTTTTCCCCGTGAGTATTAAGCTGCCTCAAGCATTCGTTAAGACCCCTGCCCGGACCAACGTGTCCGCCCCACACTCTCCCCAAAAAGCGCCACCTGGGGTAGACTCTAGCGGCTTCTGAATCGACCAAAATATTGCAAAAAAAGGAGATGAAATGAAATACGTCATCAGCTGGAACGAACGCCCGCAGGGTTCGCCTGCGGATTACGAAAAAGCCCAGTCGCGAATCCTCGAGGTGTTCGGACAATGGAAGGCGCCTGCTAATTTCAAGATCGAGTTCTTTGTAGTGCGGGTCGGCGACTGGGGAGGTCATTTGCTCGTGGACTGCGACGATCCCTTGACCATGCACAAGTTCTGCTCAATGCTGCCCTCTTTTACCTTCGAAGTACGTCCGGTAGTTCCTGTTATGGAGGCCGTCCGAGCCGAACTCGAGGTCATGGCTTGGCGTGACGGACTCGCGGGCCAGAAGGCATAACAAGTGGTTGCGGCCTATTGGAGGGAGGGCGCCATCGCGAAGGATGGCGCTCGACTTCTCCGCAATTGCGCCGCGTGTCAAACCGGGCGGATGAAGTGCGGACCCCGAGCTAAAACTGCAGCACAATTCCACCGGAATAGCGAAAGCTATTCTGTCGGTTTTCAAGACTGGTAGAAAGCCCGCCTGCGATCGCATCCGCCGAATTGAACTGGGTGCGAAGATAATCCACCTGTGCGACCCGGAGCGCAAGGTGCCGGGTCAACCCGAGATCGACTCCTCCGCCGAATGCCATCGCGAAAGAATTTGCGCTGGCAAGGTCCCCTGAAATACCGCCGATGATCGGCACGCTTATGCCTCCTCCCAGGCTGGAGTGCGCCAAGCCAAATAATGCGTGGGCGAAAACTGAGCTTCTGCCAAAGTGCGCGGTGGCGGTGGGTCCGACCAGGTAATTGGTAAGCCGTTGGTAGGTTCCTGCTGAAAAGCCCAGACCCGAAATGCCGAACGGAGAGAAACTATTACGACTGATGTCAGCAGTGATACCCAACACCGAGTTCAGGTTGAACGTGCCCTGTCCTTCCCAGCCGCTGAACCCGCTGTTTGAATTGTGCAGATAGGAATAACCACCAAAAACTACGGTTCGCGGCTGATCTTCAGAAAACGAAGCCTTTGCGCCTCCATACTGCGCAAGAAGGTTCGCCGAAAAACATACAACGATAGACATCAATACTAAAACTCTGCGCATTACCCCTCCATCCAAACGGCTGTGAGTGGTGTGATGCGAACACTTCCCCAAAAAGATGCGTCCGCAAATCGGAGGGAGAAATCACATCGTTGTGGCCTTGTTACCCGAGCAACTATTTGTGTTCTGACTTCATCACAGCGCAATGGAACGTTCATGGCCAAGACCCATTCTCTGTTCCTGGCGCGCTCGCTAACTTGATTTCGTTGGGACGCAAAACGTCCGGAGGTCACCATGATGAAGCGTTTTCAGGCAATGACTGCTGTGGGTTTGATGGTAGTGGTGCTAGGTTTTTCAGCCCCGCGCTCGGTGCAGGCACAAAACGACGACAAACAACAAGTCAAGCCGCAGAAACAAGACCGGCGAGATGAACCCCCGGACCAGCATCCGCGGGAGCGCAACGATCAACCTCAGAGCAACCCGCAAGCCGGTCAACAGCAGGAACGGCAAAGAGAGCAGCAACAGGAACGACAGCAGCAGATGCAGCAGCAGCGTCAACAACAGAACGCACAAGAGCAACAGCAACAGATACGACAACAGCAGGAACGTCAAAGGGACCAGCAACAGGAGCGCGCGCAGCGGGAACGCCAGCAGCAGATGGAGCAGCAGCGGCAGCAGGAGAACGCACAGAAGCAGCAGCAACAGGTCCGGCAGCAACAGGAGCGGCAAAGAGAGCAGCAGCAGGAAAGTGCGCAGCGGGAACGCCAGCAGCAGATGGACCAGCAACGGCAGCGGGAGAATGTCCAGAAGCAGCAGCAACAGGTCCGGCAGCAACAGGAGCGCCAGAGAGACCAGCAGCAGGAAAGCGCGCAGCGGGAACGCCAACAGCAGGAGCAGGAACAGCAAAGAGAGCAGCGTCTCCAGCAGGATCGCCAGCGGCAGTCCGTTGATCAGCAGCGAGAGAATCAACAGCGCACCGGGCAGGCGCGCAGCCAGCAAAACGAGGCGCAACGCCAACGTGAGCTTCAGATGGCGCAGCAGCGGCAGGAGCAGGCGCAAAGGCAATGGCAACAACAGCAACAACAACATGCCCGCCAGGAGAGGCTGAGTCAGCAGCGCCAGCAGGAACTCATTCGGCAACAGCAACAGCGCCTGGCCCAGTATCGTGGCCGCATGCAGGACCAGGAACGCCGGTTGCAAATGCAGGCAGAGGCGTTACAACAGCAACGGCGAATGGCCCAGTACCGGTTTCAGGAACGATACCTGGAACGTTTGCGCGATCAGGACCGCCGGCTCAGGGAAGAGCGCCACGATTATTACAATGACCCGTATTTCTACACCGCACCCGCGTACCGCTATGATCGCGGGGGCTCGTACTACGAAACCAACCAGTATGGAGCTGATCTGCTGCGTCAAGCCGTGAACTATGGCTACGAGGAAGGCTTCCACGCCGGCGAAGCTGATCGGGAAGATAATTGGCGTTCGGATTATCGCAACAGTTATGCCTACGAAGACGCGACCTACGGCTACAACGGATACTACGTCGATCCGGAAGACTACCGTTACTACTTCCGGGAGGGCTTCAGAAGGGGCTATGACGACGGTTATTACGACAGGTACGAATATGGCTACAACTCGAACGGCTCCTTCGGAGTTTTAGGCAACGTCCTTTCGTTGGTGCTCAATTTGCAGCCCCTTCGATAGACAATGTGGCGCGGGCACTCCTGCCCGCGGGGTGGTCTTGTCGATAGTAGGCCCGGTTTTCAAGCAGGCGGATGGATCATCCTCCGGGCTTACTTCCGTCCAGCCGATTCGCCATATCCTTGCCAGACATATTCCAGAGCTTCCGGAAGAGTGAACTGCTTCGCCGCCCGGTCCACATGGCCGGCATTGCGGGCGAAGACGAACTGGTAGTGATACCCCTTGGCCGCCAGCACTCTGGCCATATTCTCGTTGGCGAGCACCCAGTCATGCATGTTGTCGCGCATTACATTCGGATTCAGCAGATCGCGATCGCCAATTTCCATCCAGATTCGCAACGGCTTGGCCGGGCTGTTGGGAATCAAATGCTGGTGAAATTCCCACGCCCCATGTGGCGTCTGCGGATTGTAAGGCCATTGCTGGTTGATGAAGGTCCCGGAGTACGTCAGCACGCGATGATAAAGCTCGGGGTGATACCAGGCCATGATTAGCGCGCAGGAGCCCCCTGAACTGCCACCCATGGTCGCCCTGCCGTCCGGATCCTTGGTGAGCTTCACGTGGGCCTTCGTTTCCACCAAAGGCAAGACTTCCTTCTCCACAAACTCGGCATAGACTCCGGACATGGTGTCGTACTCCAGGCCGCGTTGGCTGCCTTGGGCGTCCCCGCTGCCATTGCCGATGGAAACGGCAATCATCGCCGGCAACTTATGCTGCGCAATCAAGCGATCAAGGGCCGAAAACAGCAGCCAGTCTGGGCCGTCGGCACCGACGATGAAAGGCGCGCTACTGCCGGATGCGTACTGCCTGGGAACATAGACCGTTATCTTCCGAGTGTAGGGAGCGGGGTGGCTGGTGGTGACCACGAGCTTTGCCGGGTCCGCTGGATCAACCGTCCCGAAGGTGTTCGCATCTCGCGCAATGCCCGGATAAATCTTGCTATCCGAAGAGTTCATGGTGAACTCAAGTACCGTTCCATTGGGCAGATTGGCCAGTGCAGTATTTTCCGGGGCACCACCATACGTCGGACCGATGATGAAGTTGCCGTCCACATCTGCCGGAGGGTTTGTTCCATCTGGCAGCTCCTTGGCGGCAACGTAGCCGGGGGTGTGCGGGTCGCGGGTTGGCGGAATCGGACGTTCGGCAGGTTTAGCAGACGGAACAGATTGACTGAACGATAGCTGGACCAGTGTCAGGTCGACGCTTGCTCCCAGGCTGACCATGATCGCGATCCTCAGAAGACGGCGAGTTAAAGTCATATTGTCGGATTGCCTATGTTCCCGATCCTTTTGCCCCGAGAGTATATGACAAATTATCTATCGACGAAGGACAAGACTCTCCAAAAGGACTACGGTAATCTGGGAATGTTCTCGGACAGGCGGTCTGTGGCGGGACACACACTCGAACTTCGCGAAGGTAGCTGGTAGTGATGGCGCACAAGCAGCGCTGGTTGATTTTCTGGCTTACACTCACTCTCGGTGGATTGGCAGTTGCGCAGACGCCAGCTATTGGCAGTGTGCCCCCAAAATTGCAGGGGCAGACACTCGAGGACAAGAGCATTGCTTTGCCGGAGGCCGTCGCCGGCAAGGTGACGCTCCTCCTCATCAGCACCAGTCGAAAGGCCGGAGAGCGCTGTGGGCCCTGGCGGGAGCGCTTTGCCAGCGATTTCGGCTCCGACCCTGTCGTGACTTACTATGTCGCGGCCCTGCTCGAAAGTGCGCCGTCGTTCATCCGCGGGATGATCCGCTTCGGAATACGCAAGGGCACGCCGCCGGCGGCCCAACCGCACACCTTGACCTCGTCTTCCGATGAAGCCGCATGGAAGGCCTACCTCAACAATAAGGACGACAGCGTCCCCGCAATTCTGTTACTGGATGCAACCGGCCATCTGCGCTGGAGCTACAACGGAGTGTTTGGGACGGAGGCTTATGAGAAGTTGAAGCAGGCAATGGCTCGCCTGACTTCACCGCCAGCCGAACCTCACCAGAAATAGCACGATGAGTGCGATCACGCAGACCACAATGCCCGTGCTCTGCGGCCTTTTCGCCGGCAGTGACCGGAAGCGACGATAAGAGATGATGATGAGCGCCGCAGTGAGGACAACCATCCATAAGTCGAGCACCGCGTTGCCCAAATTGTAGTGACTGGGCATATGGCGATCTCCCTCAGGCCAGATTCACCGATGAGAGTTAGTCGCTTGTGCTGCGCGATAGCGCAGAATCAAGATGCCTAGAAAATACCACCATGCGGTTCCAAGGATGCTCCACAACGAAAGCCCATAGACTAGCCTGCCGTCCCACATTTTCGAAAAGGCTACCAGCGAAATCGGAAAATCAACAATAAAGAGAATCGCAAATCCAAAACGTGCGGGCCCCTCCAGAACGGATTGTGCCTGAACGCAAGCTGTAAGCCATGTTTTCACAAATAAAACTGCGTGTAGCGTTGGAGCTAACCACCACCATGTCAAAAGCTTGTTATGACCTGGAAAAAGGCGCATCGCGCTCCTTGCCAACCGGGATGCGTGCGGACGGTAAAGCCAGACCTCATGCTACTTGCAACGCTGGATTTGGATACGGGGCAGGATACAAGGGAGCCCACGACCCAGGCCAAACCTCGAAAGAAAGACAGAATATCAATAGCTGTTGTCGCTATAAAGGGGTTCGGCAGATTCTATAACTGTGTCGGCTCCAAAGCCGCCGGGTAGACTGCTCAAAGCATCAAGGCTCGGAGGAAAGCAGCCGAGCACAGTTATAGAATCTGCCGAACCTCGCTAGCAACAAAAGAAAACACCGCTGGGTGATTCGTTTCACGCTCAGAAAAGGAGTGGACGATGGAACTACCTCAATATCGCGCAGCCAGGACCTTCGCCATCACCTACTTTTTGAGTCTTGCCATTGTCATGGTTGTGTTTCCCCGCTTTTATGCGCCCTACCTGGTTTGGGAGAACGGCGAGGAAACCGCTCGCCGCTTCATCAATCACGAAGCGGCCATCCGCGTCTACCTGACCGGCGCCTTCCTTCATGGGATAGGCATGCTTGTGCTGCTTACGGCTCTGTATGTGATCCTGCGGCCTGTAAACCGGGGGATTTCGTTGTTTGCCGCATCCGCCAAACTGACGTATGCATTTTTTTGGTTCATCTCGCTGCTCTGTGTCCTCGGTGCGCTACACACGCTGGGCGGCGCGGGGTCGTTGCGTACCTTCGGGCCGGACGGTCTGGCGGCCCTGGCTGGATCGCAACTCGACTCGAGCCGGGATGCCTATTACATTGGACTGTTCTTCAGCGGTCTTGGATCGGCCCTATTCGCCGTGGTACTTTTCCAGTCGCGTTACGTGCCACGAACCTTGGCCGTAGGGGGCATTCTTGCCTGTCTGTTTGAGGGGTTCTGCGGCTTCGCGTATCTGCTCCGTCCAGGATTCGGGGCGATTGTGTCGGCGAACTGGTACGAACTGCCGGCAGTGATCTTCGAGTTGCTGCTCTGCTTCTGGTTCCTGTTGGGGAAGCTCAAGGGGCCGCAGACAGTGCTCGCGAAGCGGCAGGGCTGAATCAGGGACACGCGCCGGGGATGAATCGTCACCCTGCCGGCCGAGGGCCCGCCGGGCGCTCCACCTCTGTGCGCGCAGGGCTCACCTGATCGGAAAGCGTCCTGTCCCCGGCTATTAAGGCAAAATAACCGCAGAGACTGAATATCCCCCCAAAATCACTTTGTCTCCGGACAGCTTCTCCAAAGCAGGTGGAGCAAAAGCCGTCGTCTGATCGACGAATTCCCTCGTGCCACCGCTGGCGCCCGCAATCGTAACTTTGATCGGACGATCCCGCTTATTCACCAGAAGAATCTTGCGCTTCCCCTCCCGCGTAATTACGGCCAGTGCATAAACCCGGGCGTCGGACTTGGTCTTCACCAGCTTATCGCCCGGCGAAGAGTTATCTTTCAATAATTTCAGGACCCAGTAACGCGCATTCGGCTTACCGTTGTTCCAGTCCACCATCGAAACCGAAGGATATTGCGTCGGAAATCCAACCAGCTGCGATTCGCCCGCACTGTGCATCCCCATGCTGGTGAGGCTGCCATAAACGTAGGCGAACATTGCTCCCGACAAGTTCCAGTAAGAGTTGGGAATGTTCGGTGGCGCGTGTACGTGGTCAGGCTCCCACAGCAGGTCATCATCGGCGGAAATCGAGCCGATTTCGTTGATCATCGACTTGGTGTCTGGCGAAAGCCGTTCGCGAATGGATTCGACGTAACGCGCCACGTTCAGGAAGCCGTCGGCCTGGCTGAAAAAAGTGAACTGTTGCACTTCAGGACTCTGATCGTAACTGGTAAACGCATAAAAGTGGTACGAAATGAAATCCAGAGGGATCCCGGGCTGATGATTCCTTGGGTTTAAAAAATATTCAAAAAACTCCGGATGTTTCGTGGGTTCGGCAAGAGCGAGACCAACGAACTTAAGGTCAGGCTGCACTTTTCGCATCGCGGTTACGACCACATCGTAGAGCTTCGTATAGCGTTCCGGGGTAAAGTCGTGCTCACCTTCAATTTCATTCAGGAATTCCCAGCACGCGATTTTGTAGTGATGGCCGGACTCGTGCCACACGTCATACTCATCGGTAAATCCGCCCTTCGTGTACCAGGAAAGCAGGCGCGCGTAATAGTCGGCAACTTCCTTGCCACTGGGATCGCGCAGCTCGGTGCCTTGCGCATAGAACCACGAAACCTCACTAGGATCGGCTGGATAAGCGACCGGTTTTTCGGTCTTAAACATCCATTGCGGGATGGTGCTGAAATTGAAGACGACCGGGCGGCCTTTCGAAGCCTCCAGGAAATCAATGGTGATCGGGTCAATCAGAGAGAAATCCCAGTGCGTCTTTCCGTCTGCTGGTGGCTCCAGCTCCGCCACCCCTAGCTTGGGATAAGGCAGCCACGGCACGTAGCGTATGTAATCGGCGCCAAGGTCCTGAATCGCTTTGAATGCATTGTCGTGTACCGGTGTTCCGCGGCGCAGTGGCGGATTCACCACCACCTGAAAGGTTGGCGTAGTTTGAGAAATTGCCGTCACCGAATCCCATTGCACATCAACTTTGGCCGGGCGATCCGCCGCGAAGCCAAATGGAACCCACAGGGTCAGTAGTATGAACCAGAACATCCTCCAGCAGAATTTGTCGATCATGCTCCCCATTTCCTGGAACATTGAGGGTGGACTATCCTTGCGTTTTTGGCAAGAGCCTGCCCGGAGAACCTGTGAGTGTATCCTCCCACGATGAGAGTTGACTACCCATAACTGTCATCCCGACCGGGGTCGAAGCGGATGCGAGGCGCAGTGGAGGGACCTGTGTTCCCGCCGCGTGCCCCACCTTTGTGCACAAAGTGAAGCGCCTCAGGAAAAGCATACTTGTCTTATTCTGAAGGTCCCCGCTTTTCGAATGAAGAAAAAAAGGTGCAGAAACCTCGGATCAGAAACTGAACGCCTCATTTTCAGAACTGATCCGCGGTCTCCGCACCGGCCGTCCTTTGAGGAGTCAGCGGAGTCTTGACTGCTTACATGCTACGTTCTATGCAGCCTTCCTGATTTCTGGAAAGCTCGCTGTCTTGTTGAAGCTCTGCTCGGACGGCGAAATATAAATTAAGGTTGAGCGCACCAGCATCCACAACAGGTAATATGCCACCGTGATGGCGGCAACCAGTGCCCAGCGGGTTCCGACCGATATCTCCCTCGCTAGGACACGCGACGGCAGATTCAGAACAAACGCATTCATCATTCCACCCAGGAATCCGAGAATTGCTCCCCACAACGGCAACCGACCGGGCACCCATGAACGCGGAGTGATTTGTGCCCAAATTCCCCAGGCAACGGGAACAAAACACCACATCAAGGTTAAAGACCACGCGCTTCGTAATGCGAGGCCGGGAATGACTACCAGGGCAAATGCTGCCACAGCGACCACCAATGCGCCGATTGCACTACCGGCAACAAATCGCTGACACATAGTAATCCTCCTTTCTATGTTTTCCTCTGAAACTCTAGTAGAGAACCCGCATCATGTCCGTGATTCCCATCACAAGAACCGGCCTGGTCGGAATTGGGGTCAACTCCGTTTGTCCCCGAATTCTCCCTAACTGTCATCCCGACCGGAGTCGAAGCGAATGCGGGTGAAAACCCGGGGACAGACGGGAGTGACCCTAATTTCAAGAATCCGCATTGGAAAAGAATGAGGGCGGGTGGCCCACCCTTCCAATGAAATGATTCTGACCGACTTACAAACAGAATGAGGGTGGCCCATCCTTGCGATTCTTGCAAGGGTGGGCTTTCTCCAAATTCGAACGCCATGGGATTTGGTGTCTTCGCTTGAGCGAATGGACTCACAACTCTGAAAAGGGATGCTGCTCACATCTTGCTACCGGTGGCCCAACTGTTGTGAATCAGCCTGCGGCAGGCGAGTCAAAAAGCCCAAGCAGTCACAGTGAGGAATGCCCCCCTTGCAAAGGACGCAAGAATGGACCATCCTCAGTTTGTTGTTGATCCAGAAAACAAGGGTGGGCCACCCGCCAGGCACTCTGATTGCCCTCTCTATTCGATGGCTTTGACGTAGAGTTCTGATACGACCTCGACCCTTCGAAAGTCTGTCATCGATACCTTAAGGCTTGGTTCGCCTTCTTTGGGCTGGACGTTCAGCACGTAGACAAACTCGGTTTCAAAGCGTACGTCTGGCCTGAGAGCATCTGGTCGAAACCTCCAACTCCTAACAGCGTTTAAAGCAGCGTCGCGTAACAGCGGATTCCCGGATACGATTGTCGTGTCAACAACCTCTCCCTTCCGGTTCAGCACAAACGACAACTTTACATTCCCAGCGACGCGCGCCGCTCGTGCTTCTTCTGGATACATTGGCAATGCAGACGAGACAGGCTTCGGAAAGGCCGCATTTGAAGCCCACGCGAATGCCATCGCCGAAAGGAAAAATAGACCCATTATCACTCGTGCTCTATGAATGTTCACCACTGCCTCCTGCTCACACCATCAGTGCCGCCGTCGCTGACTGTCCGCTGCCGATTGATTCCATAACGGCCCAGCTTGCACTTCAGGGCGGGTGGCCCACCTTTGAACCGAATTTAGTTTGGCCCAAGTCCATTACAAACGAGGGTGGCCCATTCTTGCGCACTTTGCCGGGTGCCCACCTCTGTGCGCAAGTGAACCTCTCAAGACGAGCACCCTGCTTCCCTCAGAGGGTGCCCCACCTTTCGCGGTTTTCGAAAGGTGGGACCCGGCCCGAAGTTCCAGACCTTGCCGGCATTCTACCTAGCGTGCGCTTTCATCTTTCAAACGGCCGCGAGGTCAGCTGGTTCGACGTGTTGTAGCTATACGGAGTCACGCCCAGCGACGACAGCCTATTGCCCACCGCGTCGTAGGTATAGCTCTCGTTGGTCGTAGTCCCTTGTTTGGCCGTCTTGAGCTGATAAATCCCGTCGTAAGTGTAGGTTAGCGTGGTGCTGGTGCGGTTGTCGGTGCGCGAGGTGCGGTTGCCGGCCGAGTCGTAGACATAAGTCGCGCCGTCTTTAGTAGTCGTGCCGACCTTGTGCAACACCGATAGCAGCCGCGATACCGGGTCGTAACTGTAGCTGGTGTTCATGGTGTTGTTGCGGGTAAGCGAAGTGCGGCGGCTCAAGTCGTCGTAGCCGAAGCCGAAGCTCTGACCGGTAAGCGACAGCGTGCTCATGCGCGGAGTTTGAACTTCACCATTGCCGCAGCGTGAGTTCATATTCACGCGATTCGACATGGCCGGCCCACACATTTAGACGAATTGCTTCCGAACTCGCCGGAACATCGTATTTAACTTTTAATGTTATGGGTAGCTCATCTCTGGTGGGGAGCGACGGACGAGCTTTCCAATTCTCGTCGAGAGTAACCGCATACACTTTGTGCTCGCCCGGGGAGACCAAGAAGGATCGAGGAGTATTCTTGGTGAACAGCTGTCTCTTCTCGGAAATGATCGTTGTTCGCATGCCCGGGGCGTTCAGTTCAAACGACAAAATGTTTTGCCCCCAGCTGCTTCCTCTTTCCCAGACAAGCTGAGGCTCGCGGGAAATGTTAGTTACGATTACGTAGAAGGTCCGCGGCATCTTGTGTGCCATGCTGATCGCAGCTCCCTTGGATGAGCTTGCCGTAGGCACTATTGAGATAACGAAAGGCGCTGGCGCTCCTTTCGATTGCAGCGTGGTAACAAGTACTAAAAAGACCACTCCCATATTAAACCGTAAAGTTCCAAGGAGGCTGGTGACGGCTTGGTGCAAACGAACTTTCTTGTTGTCTGTCACCATTGCACAGTAACCGTCCTTCTGCTCGATCCCACTTCTCTCTCGCCGTGGCACACGTCCACAACAACTAATCGAAAAGTCTCGGAAAAGCCGGGACCGATATAGCCAGAGGGTTCGTCCGCCCCATCATAGCTGTCCCCGTTGTAGGCGTTCCACGCATCTGCAGTTGGGTCGGCGTACGGGCCTGACCTTCGTCCATATCGATATCCGTTCCTATCTCGATCTTCATACCATTGCCCAGGCTGGTAGTCGGGCGGAAACGGAGCTGGGCTGGATCTTCCTGGACGAGGGGGACGGTTCCAGCTCACCATTTGACGTACTTCGCAGCACGTCGGACTATGTTGCTCATCATTAAGAAATTCCACGTGCCAGTGGAACGTCGTGCCCCTGGGAACTATCCCCGTAACGTCATATCCAGAAAAACTCTTGATGCCGCAGCTTTTGCATGGCTTCAATCCGACGGGGTCGACCAGTCGGACCGGGTTATTTCCAGCATAGCGAAAGAAGTTTATGCCTCCCCGGAATGAAATTGGGTCTTCGCTAGTTATCCTGCCGATGTTCTGGTCGTAGTAGCGAGCACGATAGTTGAACAGACCTGTCTCCGCGTCCCACTCCCTGCCCGTGAACCGAAACGGATTCACCACCGTCCCCGTCGAAGCCGTCAGCTTCCCGTAGGCATCATAGGTGTAGGTATTCGCGAGCGTCCCCGACGTGTTGCTGAGCGAGGTCACCGAGCCCAGCCCATCCGCTTCGTAGTATGAAACGGTCGTGCCGCGCTTTTCCGCCAGCGGTTCGTCGATCCCCGAGCTGTGCGTATACCGCGCCTGCAACGTCCCGGCGTTGTTCACTTCCTCCAGCACGTTGGCGCCGTCGTAGAGGTAGTTGGTGGTGGTCGTGGTGCTGCCCACCGTGAACGATTTCTGCACCCTTCTTCCAAACGGATCGTACTTGAAGGTCACCGTCCCGCCCGTGCCCGGCAGCGTGACCTGCGTCAGCCGGTTCTCGTAGTCCCAGGTGTAGCTGGTGGTTGCGCCGGAGACGACCTTGGTCGCGGTGTTGCCGTTGTTGTCGTAGGTATAGGTCGTCCCCGGCAGCGAGGTCAATTCGTTCGACGTGTTGTAGCTATACGGACTCACGCCCAGCGACGACAGCCTATTGCCCACCGCGTCGTAGGTATAGCTCTCTTTGGTCGTAGTACCCTGCTTGGCCGTCTTAAGCTGGTAAATGTCGTCGTAAGTATAGGTTAGCGTGGTGCTAGTGCGGTTGTCGGTGCGCGAGGTGCGGTTTCCGGCCGAGTCGTAGACGTAAGTCGCGCCGTCTTTGGTGGTGGTTCCCACCTTGTGCAACACCGAAAGCAGCCGCGACACCGGGTCGTAACTGTAGCTGGTGTTCATGGTGTTGTTGCGGGTGAGCGAAGTGCGGCGGCCAAAGCTCTTTCCGGTAAGCGATAGCGTGCTCACAAGAAATTTATTTACCGGTCCATGTTAAAGTCCGCCAATATGCTGCAGTTAAAACGGCGGGGGTAGCGAGAAGAATTGCGAATAAGAATCCCAACCAATTTGCATTTCCGGGAATCGGATGGATGGCGCTTTCGATCTGCCATTTCGCGGCACCAAGTGCGAGTATCGAGACAATGATCGCGGCCCACTTTCGCAGGCCCAGGAGTCCGATGGCTGCAGTTACGAGGGCAATCTCGACTGCAACTAAAGGCGCCAGGCTCAATATGGACGTTGGGGGATAGCGGGTGACGACAAACAAGCTCCCGACACCCACCACTGCCGCAGCAAGTAACGTAAAGGCTGCTAATATTTGGAAGATTGCTTTAGGCATTCTATTTTTTGTTTTTCAACTTACATTCTTGATTACAGTTCTTGTCCATCCAATCAGGTGGGAATAGGTCTTTATAACCACGCCAAAGTGATACTTGCCATGCAGCGTTCCTTTCGTCCGGCGCACTGTATGGAATGTTGTTGGTGACTTCGGGAGCATTGGGGAAGAGATGCCTAATGATGATCCATCCGGACTTTTCGATTCCGTACCTAGCATATGCCGGCATGCTGTATCCAGCCGTTGTGGCTTCCAACGTGCTGAACCAATCCAGATTAATCGGGCCACGCGCCGACTGCACTGGCTCGTAGTCACTGTTTTGGCTATTGAAATCGTGCAAGATTCCATCGGAGTTAAAAGTAATGTTAGCCAAAAGCGAAGCAATGAAAGTTCCGTATTCGTTTTCCAATTCGAGAACCTCTCGCAGTTCACGACATTGCTCTGCACTCAATGCCTTAAGTCCAAATGGGTCGGTTCGATTGGTCGGCGTATTACCAGCATAAGAATAAAAATTTGGTCCTCCCGAGAACCTTGCGGGGTCCTCGCTTATGAATCTTCCGGTTTGACCGTCCAAGTATCTAGCTCGAAAAAAATAAACTCCGGTTTCCGAATCGAATTCTCTCCCCGTAAACCTAAACGGGTTCACAACCGTCCCCGTCGAAGCCGTCAGTTTCCCATAAGCGTCGTAGGTGTAGGTATTCGCCAACGCTCCGGACGTATTGCTCAACGAGGTCACCGAACCCAGGCCATCCGCTTCGTAGTAAGACACCGTCGTGCCGCGTTTCTCCGCCAAAGGCTCGTCGATCCCTGAGCTGTGCGTGTAGCGCGCCTGGAGCGTCCCGGCATTGTTCACTTCCTCCAGCACGTTGGCGCCGTCGTAGACGTAGTTGGTGGTGGTCGTAGTGCCGCTCACCGTGAACGACTTCTGCACCCTTCTCCCGAACGGATCGTACTTGAAGGTCACCGTTCCGCCCGTGCCCGGCAGCGTCACCTGGGTCAGGCGGTTTTCGTAGTCCCAGGTGTAGCTGGTGGTTGCGCCGGATACTACCTTGGTCGCGGTGTTGCCGTTGTTGTCGTAGGTGTAGGTCGTCCCCGGAAGCGAGGTCAGCTGGTTCGACGTGTTGTAGCTGTAAGGACTCACGCCCAGCGACGACAGCCTATTGCCCACCGCGTCGTAGGTATAGCTCTCTTTGGTCGTAGTACCCTGCTTGGCCGTCTTGAGCTGATAAATGTCGTCGTAAGTATAGGTTAGCGTGGTGCTGGTGCGGTTGTCAGTGCGCGAGGTGCGGTTTCCGGCGGAGTCGTAAATGTAGGTCGCGCCGTCCTTGGTGGTGGCGCCCACCTTATGCAGCACCGAGAGCAGCCGCGATACCGGGTCGTAACTGTAGCTGGTGTTCATGGTGTTGTTGCGGGTGAGCGAGGTGCGGCGGCTGAGGTCGTCATAGCCGAAGCCGAAGCTCTGTCCGGTAAGCGACAGCGTGCTCATGCGGTTGAGCAACCTTACTGTTAAATGTTGGTGCGCCTAAATTCGGGCCACGTGGATTCGATTGTTTCAATAAGTAGTTTGTCTGTTTCGTTTCTGCGCTCAGTTGCAAGCTCGTAAGATTTCCTGATGCAGATTTTGGCTTGGTCGATTGCGCCTGATTCGTAAAGCGCTTTCCCGATACCAAACCAAATCGACGGATTTCCCGAAGAGTGGGGTAATGCATTCTCCAAATATTTTCTAGCCAGTTCGCTTTTTCCGCAATGATCAGCGATTGCTGACGCATGTCGGGACAACACGCGAATACCGAGTGCATCGCTCCCTTCAATTGCAGCAGCAATCGCACGATCCAACCTTTCAAGAGCGGCGCCATGGTCACCTTTCTTTGATAGATCGCTGCTTTCCTGCACAATGCCCTTAATAGTGTCCAAGTTAGACATAGAATCCTAGGGTAGAAGTATTGGCGGCATTTTGTCCTTGCACCGTTGGTAGTTTAGCCATGCGACCTCCATACAATGCTCATATTCTGTGTCGTCTGTAAATCTTGATCCACAATCTGCAGTATCGGCCAAATAAAGCTGATAGCATAGGTCGCGGGTGGCCCACCCTTTGATTTTTTGTAAGTCTAAAACAACCGAGGGTGGCCCATCCTTGCGTTCCTTGCAAGGGTGGGCACACCACAGTCCTCACGAGAAGCCGTTCCGCATTCAGGCGGCGGCAGGGCTCGCAAGCTCCGGCACCACATTGATCCTGACTCTACCGGGCTCTCCATACAGATAGCTGCGAAAGCCGCTCCACTCCCACTGGTCCGGCTCCAGCACAAGCCCCTCTCTTACCGGATTGTCATGGATATACGCCAGTTTCTTCGCCCGCTTGCGCTCGCTCCACACATTGAAGTCATAGAAGCGGCGCTGCCAAACATGCTCTTCGTTTATCGTCCACAGTTCGCCCTGCCTGGTTGTCCTTCTTTTCAACACCCTCCTCGCGAAGCGCTGCTTTACCACCTGCATCACCGTCGAAGGCGTTCCGGTTTCCGGCTCGCCGATGAGTAAATGGATGTGATCAGGCATGACCACGTATCCCACTACCACAAATCTGAATCGGATCCTCGCCTCCTCCAAAATGTCGAGAAATAGATCGCGGCGACGAGGGCTGGCCAGCCACGGATGCCGGTGATAACAACTGCAGGTGAGGAAGTGTAGATGGCAGTTTCCGTAGTAGCGCCGCAAGCCCTTGGGCATGGGCTTAGTTTAGAAGGATGGTGGGCCTCCACAAACAAAAAGGCAAGTCAAAACCTAATAGCGTTCGCAATTGGGAATGCCCACCCTTGCAAAAAACGCAAGGATGGGCCACCCTCTTGTGTCTTTAGATTTAGCAAAGTTCAAAACTAAAAGGGTGGGCCACCCGCGCAGTGAGCCGCACTACAGGATCAGTAATTCCGAAAAGGAGAGCAATGAGGAAGAGCTTTCTTGCGCGCCTGGGTTTAGGAATTCTTCTCCTAGTAATCCTCTTTTGGGTTTGGTACAGAGTCGCCTCGAATTACGACTATGGTTCTTTAGCAGGAACTTACGTATTTCACGGCAACGGAGAAACCTGCACGTTGTACCTGCGCCCAGATCGCACGTTTGTGCAAGAGCTCAGTCGGTCTGGTGAAATCCAGAAGTCACGAGGTCAATGGCATCGTTACGGTCAGGCGCACGTTTCGTTTTCCGGCGAATTCCTGAAGCTGTCGGGGGAGGAGTTGAACGCCGAAGGGCAGGCGCACGGCCAATTTGACAAGGCGCTTGGGTTACTCCCGAACCTCGTTTTGGCCCCTCTACCCAATGGCCCTCGGTTCAATAGAAAATTGTTTCATTAAAGACAAATGACTGAACCAATACCCGTAACGAAAAACAAAACTTGATTGACTCGACTGCCGGGTGCCCCACCTTTCGCGGGTTTCGAAAGGTGGGATTCCACGAGCCCATCCTGCATGGGATTTAGGTTTCCTATCCTTCCACTTTTCATGATGAAGGCACGCGGTAGTAGGATACCAAGCAACGTCTGGGGCTCCGGGCGGAGTCCCACCCTTCGACTTCGCTCAGGGCAGGCTCTTTCGAAAAGCTGCGAAAGGTGGGGCACCCTCAGAGGGAGACAGCGTACTCGTCTTGAGGCACTTTACTACGCGCACGGAGGGTGGGGCACCCGGCGTCCTTCCACCAGCAGTTTCATGATGTGCGCCGCGTCCCGCTTGTCCGTCTTCTGCCGTCGCACATAACTGGCCCGGATCTGCGCCGCGTCCCCCACCCACAGCCGGGTGCCCCACCTTTCGCGGGTTTCGAAAGGTGGGATTCCACGATCCCATCCCGCATGGGATTTAGGTTTCCGTTTCCTATCCTTCCACTCTTCATGATGAAGGCACGCGGTAGTAGGATTACCAAGCAAAGGGTGGGGCTTCGAGCCGGATCCCACCTTTCGAAAAGCGCGAAAGGTGGGGCACCCTCAGAGGAGAAAACCTGGGGACAGACGGGACGTTCACCACTTTCTCTGCTCGATTCAGGAAAATTATGAATTTTAGTCAAGCGAGTTACATCCTTGCCCAGCATGGTTCTGATACTTTTCCAACCATGGCCCGTTTGCCGCGCGTGGTGGTAGTCGACGTTCCCCATCATGTTACGCAGCGTGGCAATGCGCGGCAACGCGCTGACGAACGCTCTTACCTCTCCGCCCGCTTCTTTCCTTCCCTCATCACTCGCCGCAGGATGCGGTTGATCCGTGTCTGATAGCCCGGCCCCTTGGATTTGAACCAGTCCACTACCTCCGCATCCACCCGCAGGGAGATCTGCTGCTTGCGCGGACGGTCCCAGCGCGGCTCCTCTTCCGCGTCCCCATCCGCCAGCAGCAACAACTCGTTTTCAATGGATGCATGCAGCCGGGCAATCCTGGCTGGCCGGCGTCTCGCCTTTTTACGGCTTATTTTCTTGGATTTAGCTGTCATGACGTTTTCGTATAGTCGTTCCCGTCATCACAGTATGTTCCACGTGGAACATCTTGCACATTCGCCATTGGCGTCTCGATTGGCATGAAGGAACCCGGCTGACTCTTGGCGCCCAAAAAAAGATAGAGTGCGGGCAGCACTGCCCGCACCGAATCTTCTCTTGCCGCTGGTCAGAAGGGAATATCGTCGTCGCTGATAGGACTAGCCCCCGCAGGCTCGGGGACACTCTGGTCGAAGTTGTTGTTGCCTCCGGCCGATGCGCCGCGAGAGTAGCCGCCACCACCCTCGCCGCCTTCACCGCGTCCGCTCAGCAGGATCAGGTCGCTGGCTACAACTTCGGTCATGTACTTCTTCTGGTTGGTCTGCTTGTCTTCCCACGAGCGGGTCTGCAGGCGGCCTTCAATGTAGACCTTGCCGCCCTTCTTGAGATATTCGCCGGCGATTTCGGCGAGACGCTGCCACAGCACCACGTTGTGCCACTCGGTACGGTCCTGCCACTGGCCGTCCTTATCTTTGAAACGCTCGTTCGTCGCCAGGGTGATCTTCGCCACCGGGGTGCCGCTGGGCGTGTACTTAACCTCGGGATCCTTGCCGAGATTGCCGATGAGCTGAACTTTATTAAGACTTTTGCCTGCCATGAGTGCTGCTCCTTTTGCCCCGCTAAAAATCACGTTAGGGCCGGAATTGCTGGGATGTCCTGGGAAATTAGGGGCTGGAAGCTCAATATATCAGATGTCGAGCGGTTTGTTGGGGGATTCGGTGGGCTGGGTTCGACTGCGGGAATGTTTGTTTTGTCAGCGTTCAGTACTTAGCTTTCAGCGCTCAGCGGTGTGGTGCCAAGGGCCTGCGGCTGAGATATAATGCCCGCCATGTCCGATATGAACCCCGGGATGGTTCCTGATGAGATGAAGCACGAGCCGCGCTCCAAGGGTTTGACCACTCCGCGAAAGAAGAAGCCCAAAGAGCTGGCGGTGATCACCGAGTGCTGCACCGGGTGTGCCGGGTCTCCGGCATGCGTGGAATATTGCCCGGTGGAAGACTGCATGTTCTGGGTGCCGGACGAAGACCATCCGCCGTTTGGGCGTATTCAAGTCGACCCGATCCTGTGCATCGGGTGCAAGAAGTGCCTTAGTAAAGGGCCGGATGGATGCTTCCTGGATGGATGCCCGTGGGATGCAATTGTGATGGTGGACACGCCGGAAGTTGAACTGGAAGTCGGCGTAATGCCGTTTTAGCCCTCCCTGCCTTAACTTACGTCCATGAATATCAAACAGGTGGCGAAACGAGCCAAGGTTTCCACGGCCACGGTTTCGCGAACCATTAACGGCTCGGATAAAGTCAGTCCTGAAACTGCGGAAAGAGTTCGCAAAGTCATTCATGACATGAACTTTTTTCCGAACAGCCATGCCCGTACCCTGGTTTCCGGGCGCAGCCGCATGGTGGGGCTGATTATTTCGGACATCACCAACCCATTCTTTCCTGAGCTGGTAAAGAATTTTGAGGACCAGGCGGTAGAGCGAGGTCTGGAAATCATCATTGGAAACACCGACTACAAGCCCAAGCGCATGGTGTCCTGTATACGCCGGATGCTGGAGCGCAAGGTGGATGGCGTGGCCATCATGACCTCGGAGACCGACGTGGCGCTGCTGGCGGAATTGATGCGGCGGAACACGCCGATGGTATTGCTGGATACCGGGAAAACTGGCGACCACAGCGCGAATATCACCATCGACTATGCACAGGGGATCCGCGAGGCAGCGGAGCATTTGTTTTCCTTGAACCACCGGCGAATCGCCTTTATTGCCGGGCCGCAGGACTTACCCTCAGCCAGGATTCGATTGGCCGCTTTTCAAGACGCAATGAGTTCGAGATCGTGCGCGGTAGAAGAGGGAATGATCCAAGTGGGGAATCACCGCATCGACGGTGGCAGCATCGCGATGCGCAATCTGCTGAGCCTGCCTAATCCCCCGACGGCGATTATGACTTCGAATGACTTGACGGCGATTGGCGCACTGGGAACGATTCACGAAGCCGGGCTCCGCGTACCCCAGAATTTTTCTATCGTCGGATTTGACGGGATCTCATTTTCAAACCTAACACAGCCCCCTTTAACTACCGTCCTGATCTCCCGCCTGCAATTGGCTTTAACCGCATTTGCCGCGCTGGAGCACCTGATAAAGCACGAAGATACCCGCAGGTCGGATTATTCGATTCCAGCCCAGTTGATCTTGCGTGGATCTACCCGAGCCATCTGAGGCCATCCAACACTCAGGACGCGCTTCGGCTTTCCTCAGAGCAGACTTAAATACACGAAGGAAATTTCTGGTTCTCGCTTGCTGATTTGGCAGCATGTGTGCACACTTGTGCTCGTTCCATGCCGTGGACTCTAATGCACGGGTTGTGCCTGATGTGGATGAGCTACGCCACTGCCAGCGTCAATTTCCAAGGCGCGGTAGACAATGCGTTTGGGGTTCGATCCGGAGCGGGAGTCGTATTGAGCGTAAAAGATGGCCATGTTCTCGCGGCGCACAATCCCACATCCTTAAAGACTCGGGTGGCGACCCCGGGGTCAGCGATCAAGCCGTTCACACTGGAATTGCTGCTCGACGAGGAACTTGTTCGCCCGGCCGAGAGGATGGCCTGCCGGCGAAATTTGACGGTGGGCGGCAGGAGCCTGAACTGTTCGCATCCAGTGGAATTGACTACCTTCGATGCGGAGGAGGCGCTGGCTTTTTCCTGCAATTCCTATTTTGTAAATGCGGCGGCACGGCTTCGTCCGGGAGAAATCGAGGAGCGCTACCGGGAATTGGGATTCACTCGGGCGTCGGGGTTAATGCCCGACGAAGGCGAAGGCCGAGTGACAACGGCAGGCGACGCAGCGGCGCGGCAATTGCTGGCCGTCGGCGCAGCAGGGATTGAGATTACGCCTCTGGAGCTAGCCGCGGGCTATTTGCGGCTGGCACGTCTGAATCCGGACTCGTCCACCCCGGCACAAAAGGTGGTGTTGGCAGGATTACGCGGCTCGACGGACTACGGAATGGGGCGTGGCGCGAGTCCGGAAAAGATTTCGGTTGCAGGAAAGACTGGTACAGCAAGTGCTATACGAGATCCATACACGCATGCGTGGTTTGCAGGCTATGCCCCTGCAGAGAAGCCGGAGATTGTAGTGGTGGTTTTCCTGGAGCGCGGACGCGGAAGCGTAGAAGCAGCGACGGTGGCGCGAGGGATTTTCCAGGCCTACACGGAGCAGCGGCCGTGAAGCGGCTCCTGGTAATTCTTTTTTTTGCGCCGCTTTGCGCGGCCCAGCAACCGGATGTGCGGGTGCGGCTGCTGTCTCTATATCACCTTGCCCAGGTAAAGATTGAGCCGGTTGGGCCAGTCAGGGTGGGTGGCAAGATCAAGCCAGCCAGCTTCGTGGTAAGAGTGACCAACGGTCTGGTGGAAGGTGACGGCCGTGCTGTCGAGAAGTTAGTGGTGAGCGGGGATTTCCGAATCGTGTCCGATCCCATACCGCCTCAGCATCTGCGCGGAACTCTGGAGATCCAGGCGAAGAATGACTTTCTTTGGATGGTAGCGTCACTGCCGGTGGATCGCTACGTTGCGTCCGTCTTACAGGGTGAAACGGCGGGTGCGATGCCGCCAGAGACGTTGAAGGCCATGGCTGTGGCCATTCGCTCTTACACGGCTCGGTTTCGCGAGCGTCACAAAGATGCAGGATTCGACTTCTGCGATACCACCCACTGTCAGTTTCTGCGCTTGCAGACGCAGCCTTCGGTCTTGTCCGCCGTGGAAGAAACTGCGGGGGAGATGTTGTGGGACCAGGGTTCTCCGCTGCCTGCCTACTATCACCAGGATTGCGGTGGGCGAAGTGAATCAGCCGCCGCGGCGTGGCATGACCGGGGATCTCCCGCCATGGACTCGCATTCCGATCCCTATTGTGTGCGGGTCGCGAAGCCCTGGCGGTCAGAGGTGACACGGGACGATCTCGACCGGGCGATGGCAAAGTCCGATTTGAAAGTTCCCTTACGGTGGAACCGCATAAACATCGTGCAGCGTACCCCGTCGGGCCGGGCCCGCAGTCTGAGCATCAGTGTGGGGGGGCAGCCAGGAGTGTTAGTTTCGGCCTCCAGCTTGCGGTTTGCTGTGGGGCGCAGCCTGGGATGGATGACGCTTAAGAGCGATTGGTACGAAGTGACCAAGCAGGGCGATCATTTCATTTTTGCCGGCAGGGGCGTGGGTCACGGTGTCGGGATGTGCCAGCTGGGCGCGGGTGAGATGGCTCGGCAGGGAAAGAACTACCGCGAGATTCTCGCGTTTTACTATCCCGGGGCGCCGGTGGGGCGGTCGGCGAAGGGGATTCCGTGGACGACGCAGCAAGCGGATGGCTTTGATGTTCGCTTGGTCAACGCCGGGGACGGGGCACTGATCGGCGAAGCAGGACGCGGGGCATTGCAGTGGGCACAGCAACGTTCGGGACTTCAGATGCCGACGCGGGCCCTGATTGAGGTATTTCCTACCGTTGCCATGTTCCGCGATGCAACCGGTGAACCGGGTTGGGTGGCGGCGAGTACGCGCCACCAGCGGATTCGATTGCAACCCCCGAAGGTTCTTGGCGATCGGGTGGAGACGGTGCTGCGGCATGAGTTTCTGCATATGCTGATCGAGGCGCAGCCAACAAAGCCTGCGCCGTTGTGGTTTCGTGAGGGGCTGGTGGTTTATCTGGAAGGTGGCGTTCCGGTCTCCAGGGTGGTGATGTCGCCGGTGGAAATCGATCGCACGATTCGTTCGCGGGCGAGCGAAGCTGCAATGCGGCGGGCCTATTCGCAGGCGGCGATACGAGTGCGCGAGATAGAACAACGGCACGGTCACGCGCAGGTTATGGAATGGTTAAGAAGCGGATTGCCGGAGAGGTACAACCGGGGGAATTTTTCTGCGCAACCGTCGCCGGAGTGAGAGGTCTTGACTTCACAAACGAGGGCGCGTTCACGTCGTTCACAGGGCCCCCCGTGCGTTCAGCCGATATGATCTCATTTAAGTCATCGAGCCTGAGACGGAAGCAAGGTCCCTCGTCGCACAAAGCGCTCGGCGGGATGACACATTGTTTTTAGTTCGAGGGTTTCTCGGCTGAAACGAAATGTCCTAGTAGGCCAGCCGTGAGAAGCCAGGCCACGGTCGACAGAACATAGGCCACTGTCAGTCGCATGACTAGTCCCATGGTCTGTTCGTGCAACGTGGTCCCCGGTATCCATTGCAGAACCGCGCTCACGGTCCAAACTCCCAGAAACACAGTGACTGCCAAAGCCGCCCAATAGCGACAGGAGAAGATGGCACGCTGCGCTGTTTTCAGCTCAGCTCCTACAACTCTAGCGGCGGTGACCGGCAGGAGTATCCCAGGCAAGAAGTACCAGTAAACGACGGACAGCAACCATCCTATCGTACGAACATAGCCGGTGCTGCCGTGCACTGGACGCAGCCAGCCGGGCGCTTTGGAATATAGGTATCCGCCAATTTGCCAACGTGAGGAGGCAATGATGTCGATGCGGTGCATCAGCCAAACCATGATGATCAGACCCAGCAGCAAGGAAAGCCAGCGCGTCAGCTTAATGGAGAAGGCCGCGTGGAAGTCCCGATTAACGGCGTAGACCAAAGTGCCTGAGTGTAGCCACAGAAAAGCACTCAGGATTAACAATGCCGAGAGAGCACTTAAGAGCAGTTGCCAAACGTATGCTTCAGGGATCAGCAGCCAATAGGTGGCGGCCGCGATGAGCGCGACATTCAGCACGAGATGCATTGCGATCAAACGCAAGCTGCGAAGTGGGGCGACAGCGCTGGAGATGAGAGAGCGCATCATTTCACCTCCAGCGACGATGGATCGGTGGTGGAAAGCACATTGGGTTGGTACATGGGCTGAACCGAGGTCGGGCTGATCTGGAAGTGACCGGGGTTCACAACCTTGAGCAGATAAAAATACTCGCGCTGCTGATCGAAGTAAGTCTGAAAGATTGCGGCGCGGTTGTCGTGAAACTCGCGGCGGGAGTACCAGTTTCTCCACCACGACGGCTTGTCGTTCACTTCATAGAGTTCGTCGCGTTCGATGAATTCGGTTCCGGCGGGAATGGGGTCTTCCATCAGAAGATATTTCCACGTTCCGCCGCTCACAGTGACGCGAACCGCCAACACGTCACCGCTGGCCACCGGGCCGCTGAGCGGTGAAATACTGTAGGTGATCTTCTCGCCCTGGTTGACGTTGGTCAGTTTGTAGTAGTCGCGGGCGATATTGAGCGAGAAATTTCCCGAGCGATAGAGTTTTTTGTCGGTCGAATAGTAGGAACCACGGACTGACCAGTAAAGACGCCCGCCGCCGTACTTTTTTATTTCGATCTTGTTGGCCGGGGCGGCGTCGACGTGCAGCGTGACCGGAGTAACTGCCGTGACATCCTGGGAGGTGAAGCGGCGCGACAGCACACTTTTACCGTTGACGAGAACGTCGGCGGTGAACGCCGGCTCAAGCTCCCTGCTGGCACGCAGGTAGTCGGTGATGCCGTACACGACCATGGCGGTTTGCTTGGTTGAGTACCAGTAGTAGCCTTCATTGCGGTGACGCACCAGCCAAAGCACGGCGCGCGGAAGCAGGGAATCCTTGGCGCTGGCGGCGCTCAGCAACTTGACGGCGAAGGCGGTGGCTTCGGCGCTGCTATCGACGGAGATTTCCATCAAATCGTCGGATTTAGATTCCCAGTACGCGCCATCACCTTCAGATTTGGCCTGATCGCGAATCGCCTGTACCGCATCTTTGAGCCGGCCGTCGTTGCTCAACTGCATGGTGAGTCCGGCGAAGGCGAGGCCCTCGGCAGAGAGTTTTGCTTTGCGCTCCCACACAGAGTCGAGGTCTTTTCGGTCGCGGTCGCCGACCTGGGCCAGTGCATAGACGGTGTAGGCGCGCAAGTCGGCAATCATGTTGGGGTGGGCCCGCAATGCCGCGTGAAGGAATTTCTTTCCCTGGTCGACGGCGTCGGAGCGTATGTCGTAGCCGGCAGCCTGAGCCTGAGACAGGCCAGAGACGACGTAAGCCGTCATAAATACCATGCTGTCGTCTTCCTTCCACCATCCCCACCCGCCGTCTTCGTGCTGGAAGTCATACAGGCGTTGCATTCCTGCCGTGACCTGCTTCTTCAGAAGTGCGGGATCGAGTGTGCTCTTCAGCTTCAGATCGCGCAGGGCTGAAGAAACGACCACATTGGGCAGAAAGCTTGACATGGTCTGTTCGGTGCAGCCGTAAGGGAACGAGGTCAAATATTCCAGGCTACCGAAGATGGCGCCGGTGATGGAGGGAGAAAGTTCGAGATCGATACCTCGTGATGCGACATTGGAATCTGCAGGGAAATCGATCTGTGTCGCGCGTTGGGCGGAGTCTTCCGAGATGGCGCCACTGGCGTTGATGGTCTGCTTCACGCCGAAGGGAATCACGGGTAATGTCACTTCCATCGCGTCCGATTCTTCGTTGGTAAGGGCTTTGGTGGTCAGCCTGGCGGAGGTAGCATTGCTGGCGCTTTTTAAGCGCCAATCTACCTTGCTTTCCGCGTGCGAGGCGATCTCAACGTCTTGAGTTCCACCGTCGATGACCTCGAGGCCAGAGGTGTCAAGTGAAACGCGCACAGTTTTGGGCGAGTCGAGATAGTTGTGAACGATAGCCGAGACGGTGACCTGGTCTCCGGCGCGGAAGAAGCGCGGCACCGCCAGACGGACCATCAGATTCTTTCGAACCAGGACGCGGTTGACTGCCCATCCGCTGCGGGTGTCGGTGGCGATTGCGCGGACGGTGGTTCGCCAAGTCGTGAGGGAGTCGGGGAATTCCAGTCTTGCGGTGGCCTGACCGTTAGCGTCAGTGCGTACCGCGGCCTGCCAGAAGGCGGTGTCGGGAAACGCCTTGCGGATTTTGGGCTGGACGAATTCGGCGGCCTTTACTTGAGCAAGAGCGCGATAGCTTCTGTCTCCTCCTCCCCCCATACCTTTACTTGCCAATTCCAGCGACCGCTTTCCTGCTTCCCCGTGAAAGAAGAACTCGAACGAACTTTGGGTTTGCACCAGGTTCTCGCGCTGGCCGTAGAAGGCCCGCACGATATCGCCGGCCATATCAGGCTGGACGGCGTAGATTGCATCATCGACCACGCCCACGCTGACTTCGGCCTGCACCGGTTTGCCGGTCCAATCTTTGGCGCTGATGTTGTAGACGGCGGCTTCTCCGGGGGTGAATTGCGGTTTTGCGGGAGTAATGTCGATCTTCAACCGGCGTTCGAGTGGAGGAACGTTGAGGCTCTTGGCTCCCTGATAGATTTCACCTTTCCAGATAAAGACTGCCGAGGCATAAACGTTGGGCTGGCTTTCGACAGTAATGGGAACATCGACGGTGATGTTTGCTCCCGTCGTATGCGTCAGCTCTTTGGTGAGAACGCTGCCGCCTTCCGTAGTAAACAGAAGGGTTGCATTGGGCATAGTGCCGTTGATGAGCACGTGCGCGATGTCGCCGACTTTGTAGGAAGTTTTGTCGGCGACAAGTTGCAGTATGCGGTTCTCGCCGCCCCACATCTGTTCGTTAGTTCCGGCCACCCACACCCAGGTGCTGCCGGTTACCTTGCGCCCGCTGGCGCTGGGCGCGGTCGCGCGCACGGTAAATGATCCCGCTTGCGGCAGAGGAAGGAGGGCCTGGGCGAAACCGGTGGCGTCGGTTTGCGCGTCAGTGGATTGCACGACTTTGGGATTCTTGCCGTAAGTTGAGCTCACCAGTTCCAGATGAACGCTGGTCGACACCGGATGTTTTTCGTAGTCGACGGTTTGCACCGTGAACTGTCCGCTCTCGCCCTGTTTGTAAATGTAGCTTTGGGCATCCACCTCGACGTGAAAATTTCCGTAGGTGGCGAGGAAGGCGTTATGCCCGGCAATTTCCCGGTTGGCAGCGTCGGTGACCCGGGCCTCAACCCGGTAATCGGTATCGATTTTGTATTTGGTCTCGACACGGGTGGGGATATTGACTACCAGCTGTCCGTTTCGATCGAGTTTGCCTTCGGCATCGATGATCTGATCGCCGTAGAAGTAGCGGGAGTCATCGGGTGAGCCTTCGTCTCCCCCGCCGGAGGTTTCTGACTCTTCGTCTTCCCCCAATAAGTAATACGAGCACTGGGTGTGGACGACATACTTGACCCTGGCATTTGCCACCGGCTCGCCAAAGTAGTAGCGGGCCTCGATGGTCGCCTTCATGCTGCCGCCCTGCAATACGCGGGGCGATTCGGGCGTGACTTTCACGAAGTATTCCGGCTTCTTGTATTCCTCAACCTGGAAGCTGCCGGAAACGTAGCCTTTGCTCAGAGTGATGGAGCAATAGCCAAGGGCAGCCGTGGCGGGGAGATCAAGCGATCCGTTCAGGCTGCCGAATGGGGAGAGAGTGAAGGTCTTTTGCAGAATGATTTGCTGGGCCGAGTCTTCAATCTTGACCTGTATTTCACGTTCGGAAGGGAGCAAGAGCTTGCCGCTATCTTGCTTGCGCAGAATGGCCTTGAATTGCACGGTGTCCCCTGGACGATAAACGGGACGGTCGGTGTAGACGTAGCCCCGCCAGTCCTGGTCCGGGTTGCTGCTTATGTTGAGCGAGTACGGCGCGACCAGAGCGACATCATCGCCGTGCTGGGCGAAAATCCATTCTGAGCCATAGTCGGAAGGCGCTTGCGGTTCGGCGTCGGCGGCGATCCTGGCTTCACCGAGGCCTTGGCTATTCGTAGTAAATTGCGTGGCGACTTTCTTGTGCCGCCAGGTGGTCACCGTGGTGGTGGGGAGGGGTTCGCCCTTCTCCCGGTCGGTAGTGAAGGCCAGGAGGTTTCCGCTGGAAGCTTTTGTGACCAGCGCCAGATTCGAAATCAGTAATACGGTGTAGGCGCGGTAGGTACCGTCAGTGGCTTCGACAACATAGGCGCCGGCGGGAAGGGAATCAATCGGTAAGTCAGAGGCTTCACTGACGTATTTGGGCGGCAATTGAACCCGCCAGCGGGCGACGAGTTGCTGCGAATTAAGCACCGGAACGTTGGTGAAGGCGGAAGCGCCGCTCACGTTGCTGCGTTGCGCGCCCTGGGAGTGGCGCTCGCGAATCTGTGCGCGTGAATCAGCGGAATACTGGCGGCGAAAGAAATTGCGAATCCATCGCCACAAGCTTTGCTTCCAGTCGTGAAAGCGTTCCAGCCAGGTGCGCTCGTCGATCTGTTCTCGCGGCGAACGTTGAGGGCCGAACTGATGGACGTCGTCGAGTTTCTGGAAGAACTTCAGCGGATCGCGCAGGTGGTAGACGCGGAACTCGAGGGCATCGACCCCGTGCGCGTAAAGCTGGATCTTGGGCTTCTCCTGCGGACTGAAGGTCCGATTGGTGGTAAGCGAGAAGTAGATTTTCTTCTCGGCTGCGGATTGCTGGGCAGAGGCGTGCAGGCTGGCTAAGAGCAGGAATAACAGGACCATTCTGCGCATTAGTTAGCCTCCCGCAGAATATTCCAGCGATAGACGCCCAGGAAATTAGGATTGCCGTCCAGGGGACGCCAGCGCGGGTCGCGGTGATTGAGCAGGGACTGTAGCTGAACGCGCCGCATCTCCCCTGGATCCGAACCGCTGGGGCCGGTGTGGTATACGACCCATCCATCGCCGGCCGCAAAGGCGCTGCGGCCGATGAAGATCATAGAGTGGAAGGGCGAGCGCTGTTCGATTTGACGGAAGAAAATGAGGTCGCCAGGTTGCGCGCGTTGGACGTCGCGGCTCACGAGGTAGGCGTTTGCCATCACGAGGGTTTTGACACCGGCAAATTCGGAAAAAGTCCCGTCGGTCAGATCGGCGGCAGAGAATTCACCTTTCTCCACCCGGAAAATCCGGGGGCCCAAAGGAGTGTGAGGATACTGATATTTGGTGATGTCGGAAACGGCAGGGAGTTGATCCAGGTTCATATCCGATGCCCAACGGGCATCATGGTGGCGCATCGCCTCACGATAGGAATAGCGCAACAAGGCGGCGCAGTCGTTGATTTCCCGGGGCAAGCGTGCAGCAAACGCCTGGCGTTCGGCAATCAGCGTGAACCAGCGACGGAAGCTTTGGCGGTCGGAGACCGAATCGAGCCGGAGGAAGCCGGGAATGCCGTCATGGAACGTGTCGCTCAGATCGGGCGGCGTTGTTCGAGAAATTGCCTGTTTGAGGCTTGCTTGGGCTGAATCGGGCGCCAGCCCGCTATTGCAGGCAGTCGCGAGGCACAATCCAGCGAGGCCAATGAATGTCAGGATAGTTTTCAAGCCTGGCTCTGTGATGGGAACGTGAGATGCCAATAGATTATGCATGCCGACTGTCATTCCGGACAACGCCGGAGGTGCACATGGATTGCCAATCGTCTTAGCCTAGGGGGAAAACGATTCTTCCTCGTTTTTGGGCCGGCGCTCGTACACGGTTCGTGTCAGTTCACACACGTGTGACCCTGGCGCTCTACTACCGGTTGGGAGACTCGTTCTTCGGCTTCCCGGTTCTTGGTTATACTGGTTGCCATGCGAGCCCTGGTCTACACAGCACCGGAAAAATTGGAAATGGAAGAGAGGCCGCGCCCGACGGTGGGCGCGGGGGAAGTGGAAGTTGGCATCGAGGTGGCCGGCATTTGCGGATCCGATATTTCAGGCTTTCTCGGCCATAGCGCCCTGCGCAAGCCCCCGCTGGTCATGGGACACGAATTTGTCGGCCGGTTGAGCGATGGCAAGCGGGTCGTCGCCAATCCCTTGATCAGTTGCGGACGCTGTGAGGCCTGCGTTGGCGGAGCCCAAAATCTATGTAGTTCATGGCGGCTGCTGGGTGCCGGACAAACTCCGGGATCGTTCGCGGAATTTCTGGCGCTGCCGGCCGGGCAACTTTATGAGATCCCTGAATCCCTGCCTTCGGAACGGGCGATTCTAACCGAGCCACTAGCCAACATCGTCCATTTTCTGCGAATCGTTGCTCCGTTGCCTTTTTTTCGGTTCGCGATTGTGGGGGCGGGCACCATGGGAGCGCTGGCGCTGGCGGGAGCTTTGCGAGTGGGAGCACGCGACACCATGGTGGTTGATGTCAACGACGAGCGGCTGGCGATTATGAAGACTATGGGGGCGAGTGCCGCAGTCAATACGGGATCGGCCGCCGGTGTGGCCGAAGCGCAGAAGCTTGCAGGACGTGGATTTGATTTCGTGCTCGACGCAAGCGGCAGTGCACCCGCCAGGCAAATGGCTTTTGACCTTTGCCGCCCGGGCGGGCAAGTCTGCCTGTTGGGAATGGGAGCGCAAAAAAGCGAGGTCAACTTTGTAGCGAGTATTCGCAAAGAGCATCGCGTGGTGATGTCGTTCGCTTACACTCCCGCCGACTTCCAGCGCGCGCTCGATCTTCTGATCGCGGGCGAAATCGATCTTACGAAGTGGACGGTAAAGTTGCCGCTCGAAGAAGGCCAGCGCGCCTTTGAGCGCATGACACACGCCCCTGGGCCCGCGCTTAAGATGATGTTGGGAGTAGCGAACTAGTTTTTGCTTCCATTACCAAAGTGCAACGTAACCTGCCGGTGAACGTAGGAACCCGAACTAGCAGGTGCGAACGAGAGTGTCAGCTTCCTTTTATCCGTACCCGCCAGGGTGCCGCCATCCACGGAAATGAGCTGGGTAGCGTTCCAGAGTTCTAGATCATATTGATTTCCTGGGACACCAGCGACATCCAGCGTCAGGCTATTTCGTGGTGCGTCCCAGGATTCCGACACAATACGAAGGCCATGGCTCGCACTGCCCAGCGCGGGTAATTGAGAATCGACCGAATATCCGAAATCATTGCGAGTACGAATCTGGAGAGCAGTCTTTGCATGTTCTACAGGGAAGAGGATCTGTGCGTGCTGATCGACTTCATGATTTTCCAGATGGTTGGCAATCGGGCGGCCATCGAGGGTGCTACGCAAGACCTTCGCCCGGGGGCCGAGTGCGGGCGCAAAGTCCAGGGTGCAATTGCCGGATCCGGTGCGCCCAATATCGAGCGAGATTCCATCCTCCGTCTTTCGGTAGGTGAGTTCGAGCACGACATCGCCGACATGCAGATTGCTTATTTTTAAGAAATTCCAACCGGCGGGTATGTGGGGCGTGAACGTTACCCGGTGAGCAATCGCGTCGACCTCGAGCCCAAGGATGCCTCGCAAAACGGGGCTCACAACCATCGCCGCCGACCAGATTTGATGAGGAGAGCTCGTCGACAGCGGCTGGTAATAATCACCGGACAGAACTTCCGTTACGTGGCCCAGAGAGCCATCGAGCGCCAGTAGCGCATTGGCTCGCAAATTTGAGTAAGCGGGCTGCACGCGATGGTATTTGTACTCTCCCACCGAAGCCCACCCGGTGAATAGCGGCCAAACTGACCCGAAGTGATACCCACCTGGATTGTAGTGAGGATCGTCTGACGAAATGATCCTCATACCCCAGTCTGCCTGATGCTCGCTGTCGGCGATTCGATTGATCGTGCTTTGGGCCTTCTTGTCATCCATCAACCCAAACCACATGGGGACAGTCGCCAGGACGCTAGCGGTCTCAAGGAGTTGAGATTTGGCATCTACGGCGTACGCAAAAGTATTTTTTGCCGCTGACCAGAAGGCTTCATTCAGAAGTGTCTGATGCTGAGTGAATTCCTGCTGGAGCTGTGAGCTGACATCGCTCTTGCCAGCCAGCCTTGCCAGATTAGCCAACGCACGCAGAGCTTCCGCCCCTACCCCTGCCTCATAAAGCTCCGCTTTTACAGGAAGCAGCGGACCGCCTTCGATCCAGCCGTGGCCGAAGTTGAAGTTTTGCGGCAGTCCTTGCGGATCGTAAGTCGAGCGCAGGAACTGGTAGGCCCGCCACAGGTTGTCCCATTTCTCTGAGACAAAAGCCACGTCACCACTGTGAGTGACATAGTCATTGGCTGCGATGATAAATAGCGGCGTGGCATCGGCGGACGCATAGCCATAGGGATAGTTGGTAAACCAGGGCACAAGATTTGCCGCCTGGGAAATTTCATGGGGGACTTTGCCATCGGCTCGCTGATACTTGCTGATGAATTCGAGCGCGACGCGCGAGGTGGCAAAATCCCCACTGGCATTCAGCGCAAGCGCGGTCCAAAAAGAGTCTCGTCCAAAGAACCAGGCAAATCCCGGGCGCTGAGAATCTCCCGAGGTCCGGTACCCGGCGATAAGCCCCGTGCCCAGGTCTGTATTTGTGACCAGACCCTGGACCATGCTGATTCGTGACCAGTCGTATGCCTGCTGAAGCTGTGGGTCCGGAAGCTCGAGCTGTACAGTTCGAGCGAGATAGTTTCGATAGTACTCGGCAGATTCGCGCAAAAGATCGGAGTAGCCGCTTTCGAGCCGGCGATACGTCTTCTCGGCAGCGTCCTGATTGAGTGTCGAGGCAGCGATGACAATGGTTTTAGACTCCGTACCCTTTGTGGTCACTCCCAGCTTGAAAGAATTCGAACGGGAAGACGAATAGTTCGTCGAATACTCCAGTTGGCTTTCGCTTGCGGATGGCGACCCCAGCAGCGCGACGTATTTCTTTTGTTCCTCGCCAAGATGAAAAGCCCGCAGATTCGCATCCCAATAAAGAAAAGTGCCACCGAGAGCCGCCGGCCATTCCAGTTGGAAATCCCGCTCAAAGACTGCTTCGATCTCCAGGGGTTCAGCCGTAGTCACGTCCAGCCGGATGATGGCGCCCTGCTCCTTGACCGGAACAAACAACGTCTCACGCACACTGAATGTATTGCCGGAATAGAGGATGGTGCTGGATTCCGGCCGGACGGAAAGCGTTCGCGCCAGATTGGCTGCGGGTATGACTTGTCCGTCTACCCGGAAATTCAAATGAAAGTTCCGGAAAATCTTCAGGGGATAGACCCACGCCTCCAGATCTCCGGCTTCATTGCCAAACAGACCGGCCCGTGTTCCTACGGCAGGCAGGAATTCCCAGGGACCTTTCCAGCACATTGGGATCCTAAGCTTAGAATTCCACGTGGACAAGTTGTCGC
>JADMIO010603838.1_pt1 | contig 109652 bp, 110 predicted proteins | sample 8958161 | NCBI WGS metagenome assembly JADMIO01 (sample SAMN16585339, study PRJNA669376) | soil metagenome | isolation source: Crop rotation soil | place: USA: Cullars Rotation, Alabama | collected 2011 | reverse complement strand
GGCCGCGACTTCAAGTCACGTGAATTCCAAGCTTCGGATCCCACTGTGCTGGAAAGGCAATCGCGGGCGCAATCAGGAGAACGTCGAGCCACAGGCTGGCGTCGCGCACGAACATCGCCGGCGGATAAATGCGCCAGGCGAAGACGTTATGGCTCACGTCCTCGATTTGATGAAAATATCGCGCGACATCCAGTTCAAGCTGCGGATAGAAACCGAACGTGATTCCGGCGACGACCGCAATCGCGAGTGCAATGACCAATCCGGTTCGATTCATGCGCTGTCGTCTAGCCGAGGCGGATGACGAATGAAAGTCAGCGATTGCGCCAACGGCCGGCTTTGCGCCCGGCGATTAACCAATACACGAGACCGAATGCCGCACCTGCGGCTGCGGCGACCTCGGCCTCGCGCGAAATAAGCGGCGGCGCGCGATCAATCGATTCCTCGCCGCGTCCGAATCCCGCGCCCTGATAGGCCAGCAGCGTCAGCGCGATGCCGCCGAGCGCATAGATCAGCAGCGAGCGGATCGAGAACGCTTCGGCGAGCACGACCGCGATCAGCATCGGCACGAAGAGCAGCGTCGCTGTCATGCCGGACGCGATGATTGCAGCGCCCCAGAGCACCAGGCGCTCTCCAGAATCTGTTGTGATGGTGTGCCACAGCGCGTCAAGGAGACCGATGCTCCACACCAGACCGGCGGCCATGGTCGCGAGCCACAGCGCGAACAGGATCACGATGATGCGCCAGAGAATGGGCAAATTCAGTCCGTCATCGCCATCGCGCGCAGCGCCATGCGTTCGCGCGCGGATAGTTTCTCGGTCGCGCTCTTGAGCTGGCCGCAGGCGGCGAGAATGTCGCGCCCGCGCGGCGTGCGTACCGGTGAAGCATACCCGGCGTCGAACACGACCTGCGAGAATTTCTCGATTTGATCCCAGTCCGAGCAATCGTACTTGCTGCCCGGCCATGGATTGAACGGGATGAGATTGATCTTGGCGGGAATTCCCTTGAGCAAGCGCACCAGCGCCTTCGCCTCCTCAATGGAATCGTTGACGCCCTTGAGCATCACGTATTCGAATGTGATGCGCCGCGCATTCGAGGCGCCCGGATAGTTGCGGCAGGCCTCGAGCAAATCCGCGATCGGATATTTGCGGTTGAGCGGCACCAGCGTGTCGCGCAGCTCGTCGTTCACCGCGTGCAACGACACCGCCAGCAGGCAGCCGATTTCCGCGCCGGCGCGCTCGATGTTTGGCACGACGCCGGACGTGGAGAGCGTGATGCGGCGCTTGGAGATGCCGATGCCTTCGCCGTCAGCCATGATCAGGATGGCATCGCGCACCGATTCAAAATTGTAGAGCGGCTCGCCCATGCCCATCATCACGATGTTGGTGATGCAGCGGTCGCCCGCCGGAATGACGCCGTCGCTCGGGCGCACGCCACCCGGCCAATCACCGAGTTTGTCGCGCGCGGCCATAACCTGGCCGACGATTTCGCCAGAAGTCAGGTTACGGACGAGGCGCTGCGTGCCGGTGTGGCAGAACGTGCAGGTAAGCGTGCAGCCGACCTGGCTCGACACGCACAGTGTGCCGCGCTCGGAGTCCGGGATATAGACGCACTCGACTTCGTGCGGCCGTTCGCCTTGCGTTTCGCCGGGCAGCCGCAGCAGCCACTTGCGGGTGCCATCGACCGAAACCTGCTCGGCGACGACCTCCGGCCGCGCAAGCGTGAATTTTTCAGCGAGCGCCGCGCGCAATTCCTTCGACACGCTGCTCATGCCGTCAAATTCTGTGAAGCCACGAACGTAGATCCAGTGCCAGAGCTGCTGCACGCGCATCTTGCGCTGCGCTTCCGGTACGCTGAGTTCGCCAAGCGCATCGGCCAATGCCGCGCGCGGCATTCCGACCAGCGACGGCTTTTCCGGCGCGACATAACGCTCAAGCGGCGCTTTCTCGACGAACGCCGCCGTGTTGTCGGTGATTTCAAGAGTCGTCGTCATCGATCGGTTAAGCCTCAGGTCGATGACGGCAATATAGTGCGGGCCAGTGCTACTTGCACTCCTCGGCCACTTTCTCGAGCGCCTGCGCGAGGCCCTTGAGCGAATAGGTGTCGGTGGTCTGCGTGCCTTTTTCGGACACGCTCTTCACCACGAGATCGGCGCCCTTGCGCATGGCATCGACCATTTGCGCTTCTTCGCCGGCGTTCTTTACCCAGGCGCCATCGTTCTGCGTGTACATCGCGTAATTCGCGGCGCCGATCGTGGCGGTCGCATCGACGCTCGCTTTCTGCGGATAGCCGACGATGACAGATACTTCGTTCTTCACTTTTTCGTTCGGGCGCGTGGAAACGAAAGCATAGGACGGATCGCGATTGCGGCCGGCTGGATTGGTCACGGCCGATGCCGGTTTGGCGAGCGCGAAGCAAACCTTTTTGCCGCCCGGGGTCGCCTTGTACGCGCCCCAGTCGCCGAACTGGCCGAGCAGCACGGCGCCTTCGGCTGGCGTCGCGGGTTTCGCCGCGGCGGGCTTTTTCGGCGCGGCGGTTTTCGGTTTGGCGGCGTCCTGCGCGTGCGCGGGCAGCGCGAAAGCGGACACCAACAGTGCGGCGAAAACGGTGCGGAGCAAAATCGACTTGGTCATCGGCCCTACCGGTCTTTGGCTGCGGCAGACGCGCCGCCATTTCAGGAATCGGGTGGATAATAGCGATTAGAAACGAATATCGGCAATGTGAAGGCGGCGGGCAGCCGCCGCAAGCGACCCTAACCGCCGAGAGTTAACGGCATCTGTACCGCCGGACCAGCGTGCTAGAAACGCCGCCATGAAAGCCCTGCTCTGTACCCGCTACGGCGGCCCCAACGACCTGGAGCTTGCCGATATCGCCGAGCCCAAAGCCGGCCCCGGCGAAGCCGTGGTGAAAATCCACGCGGCTTCGCTGAATTTTTTCGACACGCTGATCATCGCGGGCAAGTACCAGTTCAAGCCAGCGCCGCCGTTTTCGCCCGCCGCCGAATTTGCAGGCGTCGTCGAGAGCCTCGGGCCGGGCGTGACCTCGGTGAAAGTGGGCGAGCGCGTGATCGGCTACATGATCTACGGCGCGGCGCGCGAGCGCGTGGCCATCTCCGCCGACAAGCTGATTCCTATTCCCGAGGGACTCGATTTCGACCGCGCCGCCGGCGTTTGCATTACCTACGGGACGACGCTGCACGCGTTGAAGGACCGCGCGGCGCTGAAATCCGGCGAGACGCTGGCCGTGCTCGGCGCATCGGGCGGCGTTGGCCTCGCGGCCATCGAACTCGGCAAGATCATGGGCGCGCGCGTGGTCGCCTGCGCATCGTCTCCGGACAAGCTCGACTTCGCGCGCAAGCACGGCGCCGACGAGACAATCGATTACAGCAAAGAGGACGTGAAGGAAGCGCTCCGCCGCGTCACCGATGGGCGCGGCGCGGACGTGATCTACGATCCGGTCGGCGGAAAGTTCACAGAATCCGCGCTGCGCTCGATTGCCTGGAAAGGCCGTTTTCTCGTCGTCGGTTTCGCGGCCGGCGACATTCCGAAATTGCCGCTCAATCTCGTGCTGCTCAAAGGCTGCGATGTGGTCGGCGTGTTCTGGGGCGGCTTCATCGAGCGCGACCCGGCCGGCCATCGCGCCAATACGAAGCAGCTCTTGGATTGGTGCGCGGCGGGGAAAATCTCCTCGCACGTCGATTCCGTCTACCCGCTGGCGGAAGGCCCCGCCGCTTTGACGGCCATCGCGGCGCGCAAGGTGATGGGAAAAGTCATCCTGCACCCGTAGAGCGTCAGGCCCGCAACCCGATCGATTGCAGTTTTTCGCGCGCGGCGTCGCGGTGGTACGGCATCACGTAACCTGAAACGAGTCGCAGCGCCGCGGCCAGCATTGCGGCATCGTCGGCAAAACCGATCATCGGCAGAAAATCCGGAACACCGTCGAACGGCATCACGAAATACGCGAGCGCGCCGATCAGCGCGGCCTTCACATGCGCCGGCGTGCGGCGGTCGAAAGCGCAGTAGTAAGCTGCCAGCAAATCCTCGGCGAACGGAATAAGCGCGATCACTGCCTGGAGCTTGCTCCAGAATCCGATGCGCACCCGTTTTTCGTCGCGTGAGGCCATACGCGCGTAAATGGGCGCGGATTGCGGCGGCCGCAAGATGTCAGCGCGCCAGCCGGTCCATCGATTCTGCGAGCTTGATGTCGAGTTCCGTGAGGCCGCCGGCATCGTGCGTCGAGAGAGTCACCTCGACGGTCTTGTAGACGTTGAACCACTCCGGGTGATGGTTCATGTCCTCGGCCACATCGGCGACTTTCGTCATGAACGCAAACGCCTGCTTGAAGTCCTTGAAGACGAACTTCTTGGTGATCGCGTCGCGGCCCAGCACGTCCGACCAGCCGGACAGCTTGGCGAGCGCCGTTTTGCGGGCGTCAGGCGTGAGTTTTGTGGCCATAAGTCACCTCTTCGACGCAATTCTACACCGTTAATGCTTTCGGCGCGTCGGCGGTTTCCGAGGTTGCTTAAACGCCGCGCATCCCTATATTCCCGCCGAGTCGCGGGCCCTTTTGTTGGCCCGCGCTTGTTTTCAGGACACGTCCATGAATTTGCGAAATGTCGCCATCATCGCTCACGTCGACCACGGCAAAACCACGCTGGTGGACCGGCTGTTGCAGCAATCGGGCGTCTATCGCGAGAACCAGCGCGTGGTCGAGCGCGCCATGGATTCCAACGACCTCGAGCGCGAGCGCGGCATCACCATCCTGGCGAAGGCGGCCTCGGTGATGTGGAAGGAAACGCGCATCAACATCGTCGACACGCCCGGCCACGCCGACTTCGGCGGCGAGGTGGAGCGCATCCTCAACATGGTGGACGGCGCGCTCGTGCTGGTGGATGCCGCCGAGGGCCCGCTTCCACAAACGAAATTCGTGGTCTCGAAAGCGCTCAAGATGGGATTGAAGCCCATCGTCGTGATCAACAAGGTCGATCGCTCCGACGCCCGCGCGGTACAGGTCGTCAATGAAGTGTTCGATCTGTTCGCCGCGCTGGACGCCACCGATGAGCAGCTCGATTTTCCGATCCTCTACGGTTCGGCGAAAGAAGGCTGGATGGCGGAGAAGCTCGAAGGCCCGAAGGACGCCGGCATGCAGCCGCTGTTCGATCTCATTCTTCGCCATGTGAAGCCGCCGGTGGTGGAAAAAGGACCGTTCCGCCTGCTGGGCACTATTCTCGAAGCCAATCCCTATCTCGGCCGCGTCGTCACCGGCCGCATCACCTCCGGTTCGATCAAGCCGAACCAGCCGGTGAAGGTGCTCGACCGCGACGGAAAATTGATCGAACAAGGCCGCGTGACCAAGCTGCTCGCGTTCCGCGGCCTTGAGCGCGTGCCGGTGGAGGAGGCGGAGGCCGGCGACATCGTTGCCGTCGCCGGGCTTCCGAACGCGACTGTCGCTCACACGATCTGCGCGCCCGAAGTTGACGCGCCGCTGCCGGCGCAGCCGATCGACCCGCCGACGCTGTCGATGATCTTCCGCGTCAACGATTCACCGCTCGCCGGCACCGAAGGCGACAAGGTCACCGGCCGCATGATCCGCGACCGGCTGCTGCGCGAAGCGGAAGGCAACGTGGCGCTGCGCGTGCGCGAATCCGACGAGCGCGACTCCATGGAGGTCGCCGGTCGCGGCGAATTGCAGCTCGGCATATTGATTGAGACGATGCGGCGCGAGGGCTTCGAGCTTTCGGTCTCGCGCCCGAAAGTGCTGCTGCGCGACGACCCGAAAACCGGCGAGCAGCTTGAGCCGATCGAAGAGGTCGTGATCGACCTCGACGAAGAGCACTCGGGCATCGTCGTGCAGAAGATGTCCGAGCGCAAAGCCGAGATGATGGAAATGCGCCCGTCCGGCGGGCACCGTTTGCGCCTGGTCTTCCATGCGCCGACGCGCGGACTGATCGGCTATCAGGGCGAATTGCTCACCGACACGCGCGGCACCGCGATCATGAATCGGTTGTTCCACGCGTACGCGCCGCACAAAGGCGCGATTCAGGGCCGCCGCAACGGCGTTCTGATTTCAAACGACCAGGGCGACGCCGTCGCCTACGCGCTGTGGAATCTGGAAGACCGCGGCCCAATGATGATTGAGCCGGGATGGAAAGTTTACAACGGCATGATCGTCGGCGAGCATACGCGCGGCAACGATCTCGTCGTCAACGTTCTCAAGGGCAAGAAGCTCACCAACATCCGCACCACGTCGAAAGACGAAATGGTGCGCCTCACGCCGCCGATCCGCATGACGCTGGAGAAGGCGCTCGCCTACATCGAGGACGATGAGCTCGTCGAAGTGACCCCGAAGTCGATCCGCCTGCGCAAGCGGCTGCTCGACGAGAACGACCGCAAGAAAGCCGAGCGGCAAAAGGAAGCCGAGACGGTTTAAAGTTCCGCGCTCGGTCGCGCGCGGGCGAATCAGCCGAATCACTTTCCATTTCGATTGCGCAATGCAGCGCACATTGCGCGCACTTGCAAAATACGAAATCGAGTCGGTAGCGGCCCGCGCGCGTGATTCGCGGCGTGAACGGACTCATTTTCCGGCGCAAACGTGACGTTTCGTGCCTCTGTGGCCAGTAATCCACACCGGCTGCCGTTCGCATCATTCAGGGCTTGATGGCCGGAAAGTTCGTTGCTTCTATCGAAGCATGACGACGACCCTCATAGAGATTCGCCGCGCCAAGCCATCGGACTCGGTTGCCGTCGCGACGACTCATGACGACGCGTGGCGCGCCGCCTATCAGGGAATCATTCCGGGCAACGAACTCGAGAAGCTGATCAACCGCCGCGGCCCCGATTGGTGGGATAGCGCGATCCGCAAGGGCAGCCGCATCACCGTGCTGCAGTTCGGCGACCAGATCGCCGGCTATTCGAACTACGGACGCAACCGCGCGCGCAGCCTGTTCTATGACGGCGAAGTCTACGAGCTTTATCTGCGCCCGGAATATCAGGGTCTCGGCTTTGGCCGCCGCCTGTTCTCCGCCGCGCGCAAGGACCTGATGCAGAGCGGCCTGAAGAGTCTTGTGGTCTGGGCGCTGTCCGACAACGAACCGGCGGTGGAGTTCTATCGCTCGCTCGGCGGCCGCGCCGTGGCACGCTCGTCGGAGCGCTTCGGCCAGAAGTCGCTCGATAAGGTCGCTTACGCCTGGCAGGCGTAGTCAGTTCTTCTCCGGAAAATTCAATCCCTTCGTGACATTGCCGGCGATCACCGGCTTGTCCTTGCCGCATGTGAATGTGCGCGCGGTGTCGTCGGCGATTTTTGCGGCAAGATCATTGGCGTTCGGGTTGGCACGCGCATCGACGTAGCCGACGTGGCAAACACCGCCCGGCCCAAGCCGCGTCACCACCAAAACCCGTCCGGTGGTGTCGCGTTCGTCGTCTTCAAGCTTCACGTTCCAGCGCACGATGGCCGCAAATGGGCGAGCCTTGCCGCCGGATAGCGTTTCGCTGCGCCATTCCACGGTGCTTTTGTATGCGCTGTTGAAGCCGGGAAAGGTCTGTGACGCAGCCGGTTCGCGCGCGGCATTCTTGCCGAAACTGACGTTCATGCGCTGATCGCCCGCGCTCAACCGAATGTCGATGCCTTGATAGCCGGCGCAGCGCCAGGACCCGTAATCCTCGAGCGCAACCCCGCGCGCGTGCTTACATTTGTCGGCGTCGAATTGCGTGGTGGCGCGGGTGATGGATTGGCTCAGTGCCGGCGTGCTCACGGCAGCCAGCGTCAACGCAGCCGCTATGACCGAAATCAAATTCTTCATGTGGCCCCTCCCGGCTCTCTGCCTTTGTCGCGCGGGACCGCCGCGAGGTTCATCGTCTAGATCGCAGGCGGCGGCAGGCCATTCTGCGCGCACGCCGCTCGCAATGTGTTGAGCAACAGGCACGCGATCGTCATCGGCCCGACGCCGCCCGGCACCGGCGTGAGCGCGCCTGCGACACTTTGGGCATCCGCCGCGACATCGCCGACGATCCGGTTTTTCCCGCCCTCGCCCGGCACGCGATTGATACCGACGTCGATGACGGTCGCGCCCAGCTTGATCCAGTCGGCGCGGATCATCTCCGGCTTGCCGATGGCCGCGACCAGCAGGTCGGCGCTGCGGCAGACGCCGGACAAATCCTTCGTCTTGGAATGCGCGATGGTGACGGTCGCGTTTTCCGCGAGCAGCAATTGCGCGACCGGCTTGCCGACGATGTTGGAGCGGCCGACGACGACCGCATTCACGCCGGCGAGCGACGGATGCACCGTTTTCGCCAGCAGTACACAGCCGAGCGGCGTGCATGGCACCAATGCCGGCAGACCGCTTGCGAGGCGTCCGACATTGAGCGGATGAAAGCCGTCCGCGTCCTTCGCCGGGTCGATTGCCGCGATCACCTTCTGCGTGTCGATCTGCGCGGGCAGCGGCAGTTGCACCAGAATGCCGTTGACCGCCGGATCGGCGTTGAGCTCCGCAATCAGCGACAGCAGTTCCGTTTCGCTCGTCGCCGCCGGCAGCTTGTGGTCGAACGGCTTCATGCCGGCTTCGACCACCGCTTTTGATTTGGTGCGGACGTAAACTTCGCTCGCGGGATTTTCGCCGACCAGCACCACTGCGATGCCCGGCACGATCGCGCGGTCGCGCTTGAGGCGATGCACGGCGTCCGCCACCTTGCCGCGCAGGTCGGCTGCGATTGTCTTGCCGTCGATGATGCGCGCGGTCATGAGCGAAACTATCGCGAAGCCGCAATCTTCTCCAGCGCCGCGATAAGCGTCGGCCCATCGCCTGCGATTTTCAGCTGCTTGATGCGCGCGGTTGCGCCCCCCACCAGCGTTACATCGCGCGGTGGGACGCCTGCGGATTTGGCGAGGAGCCGGCCCAACGCTTCGTTCGCCTCGCCCTCGCTCGGCGCGGCGCGAACACGCACTTTGAGGACGGAGCGGCCATCGGCCAACGTCGCAATGCCATCAATGGCATCCCGACCGCCCTTCGGCGTCAGCCGCACCGCAACGACGGCGCCGCCGGCGCACAGGCGCCACGGCCGCGCGTCAGCCACGCGTCAGACCGCAATCTGGACGTAGAGCCAGAAGATCAGCCGTTCGAGGAACAGCAGCAGGATGATCAGGATGACCGGCGAGATGTCGATGCCGCCAAGGTTCGGCAGCAGGTTGCGGATCGGCCGCAGCGCCGGTTCGGTGACGCGGTAAAGGAACTCGGCGATTCCGGAGACGATCGGGTTGCGCGGATTGACCACGTTGAAGGCGATCAGCCACGACAGTACCGCCGACGCGATCAAAATCCAGATGTAGAGCGTGATCAGCGTATCGACGAGCCAGAGAAATGGATTCATCGCGAATCTCCGTGCGGCGGGATGACGAATACCCGCTTGTTTGCGCCGAGAAAAGGGGCCGCGGGCGCATCCTTGACAGGGCAAGACCCCGCACCGTAAATGCGCCCCACTCGCCGGAAACGGCGCAACGGCGTTTACCGTTGCCCATTGGCGGGGCCGTAGCTCAGTTGGGAGAGCGCCTCGTTCGCAATGAGGAGGTCAGGGGTTCAAATCCCCTCGGCTCCACCATCACCCGGATGCAAATGGCCCGCCTCGCACGGCGGGCTTTTCATTTTCAGGCGGCGCGCCCGATCCAGTGATCGATGAAAGCGGAAAGCCAGTTGCGCGAGGCAAAGTCGTGCACCGCGCGGTCGGCGATGTGCTCGTGCCGCTGCTTGGTGCCCGGAAGCTCCATTCGGTGCGCGCCGCGCGTCAGCCAGCGATACATCATCGCGTGCGTGACCTCGGGATGAAATTGCAGCGCGTAGCCGGTACCGTGCCGGAACGCCTGCACCGAAAACGCATCGCCTTCGGCGAGTAATTCGCTGCCCTCCGGCAATTCGAAACCTTCGCGGTGCCACTGATAGACGTGATCGGGCCAGTCGGCGCAAATTTCCCGGCCGGCCGGAGTCGGACGAATCGGGTAGTAGCCGACTTCTGCGTGACCTTGCGGATGCGGATACACGCGGCTGCCAAGATGGCGCGCCATCATCTGCGCGCCAAGACAAATGCCGAGATACGGTTTCTTGTCGCGCAGCGGCACGCCGATCCAGTCGATCTCCTGCTTCACGAATTCTTCGGTGTCGTTCGCGCTTTGCGGGCCGCCGAAAATCACCGCGCCGGCATGTTCGTCCATCGTCGCGGGCAGCGGATCGCCGAAACGCGGGCGGCGGATGTCGAGCGGAAAACCGAGTCGCGTCAGTGCCTGCCCAACGCGGCCGGGCGAGGAATGCTCTTGGTGCAGAATGAGAAGGACCGGCTGCTTCATGCCGGAGTCGATTACTAACGCAAGCGCCGCGGTTTGCAACTCGCGCCGCCGAAGGCCCGCTATGTCGGTTGCGCCGCCCTGCGCTGCGACTGCCTGCGGCCGACCGCCGCCAGCAACATGCGGCGCGGAACGACGCGTATAGCCAGCGTGATGATTTTGTTGATGAGGCCGGGAACGACCAGCCGCCGCCCTCGCATTAGGCCGCGATATCCCAGCTCCGCGACGTCCTCCGCCGACTGCGTCAGCAATCCGGGAGCCAGCCCACCGGTAACGCCCGCGCGTTCGGCAAATTCGGTCGGCACCGGACCAGGACAGAGCGTGGTCACGCGCACGCCGCGCATCTTGAATTCGCTGTGCAGCGCCTCGCCAAGCGAAAGCACATACGCCTTGGTCGCGTAATAGACCGCCATGCCGGGACCGGGGAGGAAACCGGCCATCGATCCAACATTGAGCAAGCCGCCGCGGTGGCGCGCGAGGCTGTCGACGAAAGCGAGCGACAATTCGGTGAGCGCACGCACGTTGAGATCGATCATACCGAGCTGCTCGCGGCGGTCGCGCGTTTCGGCCAAGCCGACGAGGCCGAAGCCGGCATTGTTGACGATGTATTGCGGCTCGGCACCTTGCGCGGCGAGCGCGTCGCCGATGATTTTCGAGGTGCCGGGCTTTTCCAGATCGGCGACGATGACCAGCGGCTTTTCCGCGCCGGCCGCGAAAATCTCTTCGGCGAGCGCGCGAAGCTTTTCCTCGCGCCGCGCCACCAGCGCCAGCGCATGGCCGTTGCGCGCGAACACGCGCGCCAGCGCGACGCCGATTCCGGCGGACGCGCCCGTGATTACCGTGACGGGCCGCAAACTCATTACGGGGCTCAGCCTCATGCAAATCGGCCGCCCAACGCGGGCGGCCGATCTTACCTCAATGCGCGTTCGCTTACGCCGTTTTCGGGTCGAGACCTTCCAGCGAGCGTTTCGCCGGCTCCACGCCCCAGAAGTAGGTCGCGATGATCTGCACGACGACCAAACCGATCATCAGCCAGATCACGCCCGGCAGTTGATAGGTGACCATCAGGTAGCCGACCACGAACGGCGACACCACCGTGGCAGCACGGCCAAAGGTGTTGCAGATGCCGTTGGCGCGCAGCCGGATTTCGGTCGGGAACAGTTCCGGTGTGTAGACGCCGAACAGGATTGCCGTCTGGATGTAGATCGCGACGATCAGCACGAAGCCGACGCTCAACACGATCGTCGGGTCAGACGCCGCGCTGAAGTGCGCGTAGATCCAACCAAACACGATCGTGCAAACGGAGCCGAGGATAATGCTCCAGCGCCGCCCGATTGCGTCGGACAAATAAGCGCCGATGGCGCAGCCGATCAGCGACGCGCCGGCCAGCACCATCGTGTAGGCGAGCGAGTTGGCGATGGTGAGGCCTTGCCGCAGGAAGAACTGCGGCAGGAAGATCACGAAGCCGAAGATCAGCGTGTTGATCGTGATCAGCAGCCAACTGCCCACCAGCAGGCGTTGCAGGATCGGCGGCTTGAACATCGACGCAGCGGTAAGTTGCGGCGTCGGCGCGGTGATCACCGGTGCGGGCAGCACGCCCGCGGTCGCCGCTTCCTTCTCGATCGATTGCATCAAGGCTTCCGCTTCCGCGGTGCGCCCTTGCGCCTCCAGCCAGCGCGGCGATTCCGGCAGGTTCTTGCGCAAGTACCAGACGATCAGCGAACCGATGCCGGCAATGACGAACAGCGGGCGCCAGCCCCAGGTCGGAACGATCAGGTAGCCGAGAATGGCGGTGACCGGGAATCCGGCAACCACGAGGAACGCCATGAAGGCGAGCCAGCGGCCGCGCGTTTTCGGCGGCACGAACTCGGTCAATGTCGAGTATCCGACGACGATTTCAGCGCCGAGTCCGAGACCCTGCACGAAGCGGCAGATGATGAGCTGCGTCATGTCCTGCGCGAACGCGGCCGCAATCGACGCGATTCCGAACACCAGCAGGTTGACCTGATACGTGAAACGCCGGCCGAATTTGTCGCCGACAAACCCAGTGACGAACGAGCCGATCGTCATGCCGACGAAGGTCAGGGAGAGAAATCGCAGGTTCTCAGGCAGCGTCGAAAATTTGCTCTGGATCGTCGCCGCAAGCACGCTGCCGGCAACGTAGAGATCGTAGCCGTCGAAGAACATTCCGGCGCCGACCAGCCAGAAGATTCGATAATGGAACGACGAGATCGGAAGCCGGTCGAGACGTGCGCCGGCGTTGACTGTGGCCATTTTGATTTCCCCCCTTGAGGACCGCGATGTGGACGGACCGGTCTTGGGGCCGGTCGCGGGCGCGATGGTAATGGAGACGCAAAAGACGCGCTACCACCCTTGCTCTCGCGCGCGATATTTCGCGGAAAGCATGACAAACGACGAATGTGGATATTCAGACGAGCCGTCGGCTAGTCGGCGCGCGCCGCAAGCGTCACTCGACGCTCTTGCCTTTTCGGTAGCTCTCTTCGAGCAAATGCAGATTGTTCTGCACGAATTTGTTGGACGGATCCTTGCTCTGCGCAAGGGCCAGTTTCGCCCGCGCGCGTTTGTAGTCGCCGCGCAACATGAAGGAGTAGCCCTGATTGTTCAGCACTTCGACCGTAGGTCCAAGAATGCGCGTGGCCTGCTCATATGCGCGGTCGGCAAGCTCGAATCGGCGCAGGCGGTCGTAGCAGGCGGCGAGCCCCATCCAGGCTTCGCCGTCGCGCGGATGCCGTTCGACCGCGCGCCGGAAATATTTCTCCGCCATGCCGAAATTGGCGTCGCGGTAGTTCTTCTTGCCCTGATTGAGGTCGTCGGTCGGATCGCTGCCGAGCAGATTGGCGCCGGCTGCGCCGCTCACATTCTGCCCCGGAACCGAGCCGGTCGGCTCGCCGTCGGCGTTCTGCGGCGCGGAGTCGGTGGCGGACGCAGAAGCTTCAGCGCCGGCTGCGTTCGGATCGAATGGATTGGATGACGTGGTTGCGCCGTCTTTCGCGGTCATGCAGCCCGCGAGACAAAGCCCGGCAACGCCGAACAGCACAGCTTTGGCTACGATTATACGCATGACAACGCCCGTACGCCCGTAAGACCCGGAAACGCGATCAGGCTAGGCGAGGTTAGTTAACAATCTCTTCACCATCTGCCGCCGGGGCAGATCGGCTCAGAAATTGCCGGTATGCAGACGCACGAACACCGGCAGCAGAATGACGACGAACAGAACCGGGAAGATGCAAACCATCATCGGCACGGAAAGCTTGGCCGGCAGCGCGTAGGCTTTTTCTTCCGCGCGCGAGAGGCGCTTGTGGCGCATGTCGTCGGAATAGACGCGCAGCGCGTCGGTGATGCTGGAACCGAGCTCGATCGACTGGTTGATCAAGGTCGCGAACGAGCGCGATTCCTCGAGCGCCAGCCGGTCGCCGAAACGCTCGAGCGCTTCCTTGAGCGTCTTGCCGGCGCGAATTTCGAGATTGGTCATATGGATGTTGGCGGTCAGCGACGGATAGCTGTCGCCAAGTTCGCGGCCGACGCGTTCGAGTGAAGCTTCCATCGAAAGGCCGGAATCCGCGCACACCACCAGCAGATCCATGAAGTCGGGAAAACCCGAGCGGTGCTCGATCTTGCGCTTCGAAATGCGTTTGTCGATGTACATGCTCGGGCCGACGTAACCGGCAATGCCGCCGACGATCACCATCAGCCAGAAAAACGAGCCGCCGGTCGAAACCAATGTCGGGAGCAGCACGAACAGAGCCGCGGCAAGGATGACCGCCAGCGCGGTGCGCGCGAAGAAGAAAAACGCCACCGCGCGCGGATCGTAAATGCCGGCCTGGATGAGACGACGGCGCAGCACTTTCATGTTTTCGTCGTTGGTGCCGGCGTAGTGCTTGGTCGTGTATTCGAGCAACTGCGCCACGGCCTTCAGGCTTGAGTGCCGTAGCGAACGCGACTCGTTCTTGCCCGTCGTACCGTCTTCGAGAATGCGCGAGGCACGGCGCTTCACCGCCCCGCGCACGCGAATGGCCACCATCAGCGAAAACGCCAGCGTGCCCGCGGCCAGGAACATCAGCAGCCCGATCAGCATGCTTGCCTGATCGCGGAATACACTGCCGAAAAGATTGAGGATCATGTCCATCGGCTAGATCCTGAAATTGACGAGCCGGTACATGATGAAATTGCCGACGCCCATCCAGCAGGCGGCGAGCACGAGACAGAGCTTGGTCAGGCTTTCGTTCCAGACGCTGGCGTAGAAATCCGGCGCGACCAGCTGGATCACCGCGAACATGCCTATCGGCAGCGACGAGAGAATGAGCGCGGAAGCGCGGCCTTCGGCGGCGAGCGCGCGGATCTTGCGGCGCATCTTGAAGCGCTGGCGAATCACGCCCGACAGGTTTTCGAGAATTTCGCCGAGGTTGCCACCTGTCGACCCCTGAATCGCAACCGCCGTGACGAACAACGGCAGATCGTCGGTGCCGACGCGGAAATACAGATTGCGCATCGCGGTTTCGAGATCGGCGCCGTAGGTGATTTCATCGACCACGATGCCGAATTCGCTTCCCACCGGATCGGGCAATTCGCGCGCCACCATCGTTATCGCAACCGGCACCGGATGGCCTGCGCGCAACGAACGCACGATAATGTCGATCGCGTCGGCAAACTGCGAACTGAATTTCTTCTGCCGGCGGCCGCGCAGAAAACGCAGCACGATCACCGGCAACACTGTTGCGCTGAACAACGCAGCCATGGCCGCGTAGAAAACCTGCCCGTTGAAATACATCGCCGCGCCGAACGCGGCGATCGAGCCGAGCGCGATGAATAGCATCAGCCGGCCAAACCCGAGGGTCAGGCCGGATTGCAGCACAAGCTGATTGAGGTTGATCAGTGGCAGGCGGTAATCGCCGCCGCTCGTCAGGCCGCGCTCGCGGCGCAACTGCACCAGCACGCTTTCGCGGTCCGGCTTGCTGTCCATGACCTTCAGGCGGCGGTTGATGTTCTTGCGATACGACGCCTTGTTGTAGAACAGCAGGTAGACGCCTTCGGCAAACATCGCCGCCGAGAGGCCGATCAGCAGATAAAAAATATAGATCGAGTCGAAGTTGAACATGTTCGTCAGAGCGGGTTCGACGGATCGAAATAGTTGCCGGGAATCTTGATGCCCTGGTTGACCAAGTGCCCGAGAAAGCGCGGGCGCACGCCGGTCGCCTGGAAATGTCCCTGCACCGTGCCGTCCGCCGCGGTGCCGGTGCGCACGTACTTGAAGATTTCCTGCATCTGGATGATGTCGCCTTCCAGGCCGGTGACTTCGGCAATCGACGTGACTTTGCGCTTGCCGTCGGACTGGCGTTGCAGCTGCACGACGAGCTGGATCGCGCCGGCGATCTGGCCGCGGATCGACGCAACCGTCATCGGCAGGCCGGCCATGCCGATCATCTGCTCGAGGCGCGTGATGGCATCGCGCGGCGTGTTGGCGTGGACGGTCGCCATCGAGCCTTCGTGGCCGGTGTTCATCGCCTGCAGCATGTCGAAGGCTTCTTCGCCGCGACACTCGCCAAGGATGATGCGGTCGGGGCGCATACGCAGGGCGTTTTTCACAAGCTCGCGCTGGCGGATTTCACCCTTGCCTTCGATGCTGGGCGGGCGCGTCTCCATGCGGCCGACGTGCGGTTGCTGCAACTGAAGCTCGGCGGCGTCTTCGATTGTAATCAGGCGCTCCTTCTCGGAAATGAACGCCGAGAGTGCGTTGAGCATTGTGGTTTTGCCGGAGCCGGTGCCGCCGGAAATGATCGTGGTGATGCGCGCCTTCACGGCTGCCGCCAGCACCTCCGCCATAGCGGGGCGCAGCGCTCCGATTTCGACAAGCCGATTGAGGTTGAACGGCTTCTTGGAGAACTTACGGATCGAGACCAACGGGCCATCGACGCCGATCGGGCGCACTGCGACGTTGACGCGCGAGCCGTCTTGCAGGCGCGCGTCGCACAAAGGATGCGATTCATCGACGCGGCGGCCGACCGCCGAAACGATCTTGTTGATGATGCGCAGCAGATGCTGCTCGTCCTTGAAGCGCACCGCGAGCGGCTCGAGCATGCCGCCGCGTTCGACGTACACGCATTCGTGACCGTTGATCAGGATGTCGCTGATGCTCGGGTCCTTGAGCAGCGGCTCCAGCGGACCCAAGCCGGTCATTTCGTCGAGAATTTCGGAGACGAATTCCGCGAGTTCCTGCGCGTTGAGCGCGAGCCGTTCGACCAGCACGTATTGCGAAACGAGCTGCTGGACGTGATTGCGGATCTGCTCTTCCGGCAGTTTTTCGAGCGCGGAAAGATTGATCTCCTCGATCAGCCGGCGGTGCAGACGCACCTTGGCGTCGAGCAACTTGTCGGTGAGCAGCGGGTTCGACTGCTGTTGTACCGGCTGCGCGATTTCGGCAGGCGCTTCCGGATATACCGTCCACGACACGCCTTCCAGCATCGACGCCGGTTCTTCGGCGGCGGGCAGGTCGGGCGCTGCAACGCGTCGGGCTGTAAATCGGCCGGCCATGACGTTTGCGAATCCTTGTTTGGACGTTCTTCTTGTTCAGGCCGGATGCATCAGCGCGCGAACGAAAGCTTCTTCGCCAGCGACGACGCAGGCTTTGCCTCTGCGGCCTTCTCAGGCTGCGCCAGCACGAGCTTCTTGATCTGCGCGGTGATCTTGTTTCCCGGCTTCACTTCGTCGAGCGGCACGCCGCGGTCGATCGCCTCGCGCACGAGGTTGTAGTCGTTCGGGATCACCGCCGCGAAACTGTCGCCGAGAACTTGCGTGAGATCCTTCTGGCGCAGACCGGGCGAGAACATCTTCTGCTGGAAACGATTGACGATGACCTGCGGCTTCGGTCCATCGCCGAGACGCTCCTTGATCGCGGCGACGAGCTGCTTTGCATGGCGCAGGCCGGGCACGGTCGTTTCGCAGACGATAAAGAGCTTGTTCGAGCCGAGCAGCACGCTGTCGGTCCACGAGAACCATGTGCGCGGCATGTCGAACACGACGTAATCGAAATTTGTCGACACGAGATCGAGCAGGCGCGTGACGACGTCCGGATCAAACGAGCGCATTTCCGCCGGACGATTCGGCGCGGCGATCACGGCAAGGCCCGATGCGTGATGCGACAGCATCACTTCGAGCAGCTGGCGATCGAGGCGATCCGGACGCGGCTCGATTTCCGCAAGATTCAGGCGCGGTTCGAGGTCGAGATAATCGGCAACCGCGCCGTGCTGGAAGTCGAGATCAACGAGGCATGTGGAAGGCCGAATGCGCGCGCCGCCACTGTTGAGCAGCAGCATCGCTGTCTGCACCGCGAGCGTGGTGACGCCGGCGCCGCCGACGGCAGGCAGGAATGTGTGAATTTGCGCTTCGGTCGGGCCGGTGCTTGCGGCTTGGCCTTGCGCGACGCGGGCGCAGGCGCGCACCAGGTCGATCGCCGGAACCGGCTTCACCAGGAAATCGGCAACGCGCATCTGCATCAGCGTGCGCGCGACATTGGCGTCGAAGCATTTCGTGACCGCGATCACCGGGGGCCAAACGCCGACCCGCGCCATCATGCGCGCGAGTGCGGCCAATTCGGCGTTGCCGCCGGCATCGAGATCGACGACCGCGACCGTCGCGCCTTCGAGCGCGAGCGTGTCTGCGTGTTCGGCAATCCCGCCAGTGACGACGTCGAGTTCGATCTGGCTGCTGGTGCCGAACGTCGAACGCGCAAAGGCGTCGAACTCGGCGTCGGCCGTCAGCACGACCACGCGCGTTCGTTTCGGAGTTTCCTTGCGGCCCAGGCCCATGGCGTCAAAGCGTCCTTACTTGATCGGTGCCGACTGGTTGACGGTAGGCCCGAGCGGCGTCGTGTTGTTCGGCTGCTGCTGTTGCTGCTGTTGGTTGTAAGCGCCGGACGTGCCGGTGCCCTTCGGCTGATAAACCGTGTTGGTGCGATAGCGCTCGATCGCGCTTTCCATCTTCTGGCCGTTGAACGCAATATCGCGGTTCGAACTCACGCGCGGCCATGGATCGACCATCTGCACGACCTGGTTGCTCATCACGGCGTTTCCGCCCTGCTCCGAAATCGTGTCGCGTCGATCGAGATACTCGGCGCAGCCGCCAAGCGAGGCGGCAAGCGCGAGCGCGCCGATCGTCTTACTGAATCGACGCATTGGCTTCCCCCTTCGGCAGATCGAGCATGTGACCGGTGTACGGACGGTCGCCGGCCGCAACGATCCGCGCGACAACCGGCGTCATCGCGCGTGCTTCGGCGCGGGTGACTTCTGTCTTGCCGAGCAGGAAGAAGTCGACGTCGTTCGGCGCCAGCGTATCGTCGGCCGGTGTCTTGACGAGGTCGCCGGGACGCGCGGGCCGCACAAGGCGCGGCGTCACGATGATCGCGAGATCGGTCTCGTTCTTCTGATACGACTTCGACGAGAACAGCGTGCCCAGCACCGGAACACTGCCAAGCCACGGCAATTGCTCGATCTGGTTTTGCGTGTTCGTTTGCAGCAGGCCGCCGATCACGAAGCTCTGGCCGTCGCGCAGCTCGACCGTGGTCGAAGCGCGCCGCACGATCAGCGCCGGCACCGTCACGCCGGTCGCGACCGCAACCGTGTGCGTGGTGTCGATCTGGCTGACCTCCGGCTCGATCTTGAGGTTGATCAAGCCTTGGCTGAGCACCGTCGGCGTGAAGGCAAGGCCGACGCCGTATTTCTTGTAATCGACGCTGATCTGGCCGAATGAGCCCGCGACCGGAATCGGATATTCGCCGCCGGCGAGGAAGCTCGCCGTGTCCCCCGACAACGCGGTCAGGTTCGGTTCGGCGAGGCTGCGCGCCACGCCCTTTTGTTCGAGCGCGTTGATCATCGAGTCGATCGACGTCCCGCCCGCGACGAGGCGGCTGATGAGGAAGCCGAACGGCGATGCGCCGGAAATCACGCCGGCCGCGACCGCGGTCGTGCGCAACATCGACGTCGGATCGGTGTTGGTGCCACCGGAATCGACGCCCGGATTCTTGAACAGGTTGTAGCCATTCGGCGAGATCGGCAGGTTACCCGCCGAAGTGCGGTTGCCGACGTTGGCAATCGAGTTGCCGCCGAAGCGATTCCACTGGAATCCCAACTCGCGGGCCGCGGTGCGCGAAATTTCGATGAAGCGCACTTCGAGCATCACCTGCTGCGGCTGCATGACGCTGACCGAGTTGATGATCTCGGGGCCGAACTGGCGCGCGATGGTGACCGCACGATCGAGCGTCGCGGCATCCGCCACTTCGCCCGAAAGCATGATGCGGCCGTTCACCGATGAAGCCTGGATGCGCGAAGTCGGGAAGCGGCGCAGCAGCTCGTTGCTCAGCCGCGTGACGTCATAAGACACTTCGACGTCGAAAATTCCGACCAGCTTCTTGCCTTCGGCATAAACCGACACGCGCGTGGTGCCGATCTTCTTGCCGAGGATCGACAGTGTGTGATCGGTGAGCGGGTTGACGTCGGCTACTTCGGGATCGCCGACCATGACGTCGACGAAGCTCGTGCCGGTACGCACGTCCTGCGACTTGCCGACCGCGACGGTGACCATCGCGGTGCGGGTCGCGCCGCTGATCTGGATGACGCGCTGCTGTTCGGCTGCGCGCGCATCGGCGACCAGGCCGAGAAGCGTTACGGCGATCGCCAGAGCGAGCCCCAACGCCAAGTCGAGCAGCCAGTTGCCGCTCACAGAGGTCCTGTCCTCACGCCGCCAGGCAAAGCCCGTGGCGCATTCATTGTTGTTATTCACGACTCTCTCCCCAACCCCTTGAAGTCCCCAGTTCGCCTTGAACGCCCGCACTTACTTCCGTGCGGCCGTCGATTCATCGCCGGCTTTCCCCTCTGCCGGCACGCTGTATTCCTGCCGCGACGACGCGCGCGTCACGACGATGGTCGCGACGCCGCCTTTGCTCTCGACCGGCTCGTTTGTGCCGAGATCCTTGAGCGTAATCTTGCGAGTCTTCACTTCGCCGGTTTCGCCGGCCTTGCGCAGCAGCAACGACAAGCTGCCGACCGAGGCCGCGAGCCAAACTTTCTGCGCCTCAACCGTGTCGACTTCGAGCGTCACGGATTTTGCGACCTGCGCCTTGGCGCTGCGCTCGTCCGCGGTCTGATCGACCGCGAGAACGCGCGTGTTCTGCAATACGACTTCGCTGGTCGCGTTGCCTTTCTCGATCTGGCGCGTGAGAACGACATCGACGCGGTCGCCCGGCAGCACGAAGCCGCCCACGCCTTCGACGTCGTTGACGCGCACGGTGACCGCTTTCATTCCCGGCTGCACGAGCGCGGACAAGGTCGCACGCTGGCCGGCGCCGGTGATCTTGAGCGCGAGCACGGGTTCATTCGTCTCGATCGCGGCGAGAACGACGCGGCGGCCACCGGCGAGAACCTCGGACATTTTGGCGAAGGCGCCGGCGGGCAATGCGGCCGACGGCCACGGCACTTCCGCAAGCATGTCGGCGTTGATCTCGGTGCCGAAACGCAGCGGCTGCTTGGCGACGACGATCGTCTGAGCCGGCACGGCCGGCGCCTTGTTCGTCTCCATGCTCTTCGCGCGCATGTCGGCCTGGTTGTTGAGCCAGGATTGTCCGACAAACACGGCGAGCAAGCCGAAGACGACGGCAAACCCGATCATCACGATGGTGCTGGCGCGCACTGTCTTTGTCCCGTTTGACGCGAACCGTTTTCACGGTCCTTTTTCGTGTGCGGACTATGAGACTTCGGAGGTGTTCAATTGGTGAAATGGCGCGGGCTTCTGCTGCTATGCTGAAAAGCCTCTGAAAGACTATTGTTTACGAAGCGTGTGCGAGTTCGCTGCAAGTCGATGCAAACGACATCGCACGTTAAGCACACCGGTTCGGATTGACGGCACCGGCGTAACGAACGATTCAGCCTAACGATCCGTCACGGCCGCCAAAGACGGGCACAATTCCAATAGCTCTTGCGCCGCAAGGGTTCCTGACCCTGCGGAATCCGTCGCAAACAGCGTAAATGACGCGGCTTCAAGCGTTGCCCGTGCGTCACGGTTGCGGCAACATGCGTCAAATTTCGTCCCTGCCGGAGACATCGCCAATGAGCAAGCCCCGTATCAGCTACGTCGATCCAGCGACCGTGAAGGACCCGGCGATGATCGCCGAGTTCGAGCGTTGCGCGCGCGAAGGAACGCCGCGGCCGGAGAGCCAGGCCGTGCGCGCGCACGTGCCGGCGACGTTCTGGTCGTTTGCCAACACCTGGCGCGACGTATTCAAGAACGGCGTCGCCGATCACAAGATCAAGGAGCTGTGCCGCATCTACGTTTCGCGCTCGGTGCTGTGCGAATTTTGCGGCAATCAGCGCTCGATCAAGGCCGCTAAGTCCGGATTGAAAGAGGACGACTACTCCGACCTGATCAATTTTGAATCCTCGACACGCTACGACGACCGGCAGAAGGCGGCGCTCGCTTACGCGGAAGCCATCACCTGGGATTTGCCGTCGGATGACGCGCTGTGGGCGCGGCTGCACAAGCACTTCAGCGAGCCGGAGCTCGTGGAGATCGGATATTTCGTCGCTATCACGATGGGCCAGCAGCGCTGGCTTCGCACGCTCAACATTGAGCATCACCAGATTCTCGCAGGGCAACCCGGCTCGATGGCGCCCGGTTTCGAGGATGAAGACGCGCTCAAGCGCTCCAAGCAGGCAGCGGATTACTGGGCGAAAACCAACACGAAAGCAAAGCAGGCAGCAGAGTGAGCGTAACAACGGCAATTCCCGCAACGCGCAACGCGGCGCAACCCTCCGGTGCGCAGCCGCGCATCCGCGTCAAAGGCCTCGGCAAGCACTACGGCTCGCTCGAAGTTTTCCGGAATATCGATTTCGACGTCGGAGAGCGCGAGATCGTCGCGATCGTCGGCCCATCCGGTTGCGGCAAGACCACTTTACTCCGTTGCATCGACGGGCTGATTCCGGTCGATGCCGGCGAGATTCTGGTCGGCAACGAACGCGTGACCGAGCCGATCGCAGGCGTTGCGATGGTGTTCCAGCACTTCGGCCTGTTTCCGTGGAAAACGGTATTCGAAAACGTCGCCTACGGGTTGCGCATGGCTGGCGCAAGCAAGGCCGAGATTGAGCGCAAGGTGCCGGAATTCATCAAGCTCGTCGGACTCGGCGGCTTCGAAAAGGCATTCCCGTATCAAATGTCGGGCGGCATGCAGCAGCGTTGCGGCCTCGCCCGCGCGCTCGCCGTCGGCCCCAACGTCCTGCTGATGGACGAGCCGTTCGCGGCGGTGGACGCGCAGACGCGCGAAATCCTGCAATTCGAGTTGCTGCGCATCTGGGACGAGCGCCCAACCGCGATGATTTTCGTCACGCACTCGATCGAAGAAGCCGTGCTGCTTGGCCACCGCGTGATCGTGCTCAAGGGCCGTCCGTCGAGCATCCACGAAACCATCACCATCGATCTGCCCTCGCCGCGGACGCGCGACACGTTGCGCGAGCCGCGTTTCGCCGAATTGCGCGAGCGCGTCTGGGGCACGTTGATGCGGGAAGCACGTGAAGCGGAATTTCAACTCGAGAGCCGGTAACGGCCGAATGATAATCGTCCAAGGAGGATTCAAATGACTCGCAAGGTAGTTTCAGGACTTGCCGGCATCGCGCTTGCCATCGCGCTTTCCGCCGGGCCGGCCGCGGCTCAAGGCAAGAAAGTCGTCGTGGCGATTCCCGGTATCCCGCCGATCTACTCGGTGACGATCGCCTACGTCGCCGAAAAGCAGGGCTTCTTCAAAAAGCACGGCGCCAACGTCGAGATCAAACCGTTCGACAACGGCACCGCCGCCGCGCGCGCGGTGGTCGCGGGCGACATCGACATGGCGTGGTCGCCGACGCCGCCGGTGATCGTGCAGGTCTCCAACGCAGACGTCCCGCTGGTCGGCATTTACGGCATGCCGAATCCGGATTGGGTGGTCGGGACCACGGACGCCGGAAAGACTTGCAAGGACCTTGCCGGGCAGGACGTCGGCGTCGACTCGATCAACGGCGCGCGTTCGGTCGCGCTGCGCTCGATGATGACCGCCGGCTGCAAAGAGGTGAAGATCGACGAGGTCAAACAAATCGCGCTCGGTTCGAGCCCAGGCCCCGCGCTGCTCGCCGGACGTTTGAAATTCGCCGTGCTGCACCTCGACGATCTTTCTGAAATCGAACATCAGGGCAAGAAGCTCAACATCCTGCTTGCGATGAAAACCACAAACCCGACCAGCCACTACCTGACGCTGGTCGTGCGCAAGGACAACCTCGCGAAAAACCGCGACGCCATCGTGCGCGCGGTGGCTGGCATGATCGAGGCCGCTCGCTTCATGCAGGATCCGAAAAACGCCGATGCGGTGGCGGACGCTGCGTCCGTAACCGGCCACAACAAGGAAGTGAATAAAGCCGCACTCAAGGAATTCCTCGCCATCGACTTCTGGGCGGCCAAAGACGACGGCATGCCGAAGAGCAAGATCGATGCAGTCGCGGCGCTCATGAAGCGAATCGGATCGATCCAGCCTGACAAAGAGCCGGTGGGCTACGACAAATTCGTCGACGGCAGTGTCTGGAAAGACGCCAACGCGATGGTGAAATAGACCGGCCATCGCGACTGAACGCCATCCCTGTCATCCTGCGGCGCGCGCTTCGCGTGCTTCAGGAATGACGGAGACTGTTGGAAAAAACCCGTGAGCACTTTCCTCCGCCGCTACGCGCCTGTCTGGCTGAGCGTCTTCGCCGGCATCGCGCTGTGGGAGATCGCAGGCCGCAGCACCAGCAAGGCATTCATGGTGCCGTTCTCGGACACGCTGGTGCGGCTCTGGCAATTGATCACACGCGGCGCGTTCATCGCGCAATTTCTCGATTCGGCGCAGCTGTTCCTCACCGGCTTCTTGCTCGCGCTTGCCGTTGGCGCGCCACTCGGACTTTTGCTCGCGCGCGTGCGCGTGATGCGCATCGGCGTCGAGCCGTATCTCATGATTCTCTACGCCACGCCGATGGTGGCGCTGATCCCATTCATCCTGTCGATGATGGGATTCGGTTTTGCGCCCAAGGTGCTGGTGGTTTTCCTGTTCTCGGTATTTCCCGTCATCTACAACACTGTGGAAGGCGCGCGCAGCATCAAGCCCGAATTGATCGAGGTCGCGCATTCCTACCGCTCGACCGAATGGTCGCTCTGGCGTGAGGTGATGCTGCCCTACACGCTTCCCTACATGATGACCGGCGTGCGCCAGGCGATCGGCCGCGCACTCGTCGGCATGATCGCGGCGGAATTCTTTCTCTCCTCGACCGGACTCGGCCAGCTCATCATGGGCGCGTCGCAGGATTTCGACACCGCCGGCGTGTTTGCCTCGATCCTCGTCATCGGATTGATCGGCGTCGCCCTGACGCGGCTTGGCCTCAAGATCGAGCAACACTTTGCGCGCTGGAGACAATAGCAATGACCGCCGTCAGCGCCGTTGCCCCACAAGCTGCGAAGACACGTCCAGCGCCGCTCACTGGCGCCTTTCTGCCGCGCTTGATCACAGGATTGGCGATTGTGGCGTTGTGGGAGGTTGTCGTGCGCGCGGCAGCGCCGGCCTACGTCGCAAAGCCGTCCACGGTGCTGCTCGCTATCCCGCGCGTGCTTGTCGACCCGGCATTCCTGAAAGCGCTCGGCGAAACAATCCTCGCAGTGGCGGAAGGGCTGGCGATCACGATCGTCGCCGGCACCGCGATCGGCATTCTGATGGGGCGCAGCACCCTCGCCGACCGGATGATCCGGGTTTACGTCAATGGCTTCAACGCGCTGCCGATGATTATCGTGTTGCCGCTGTTCTCGCTCTGGTTCGGATATTCGAGCGGCTCACGCATCGGCACCATCATTTTCGCGGCGATCTTCGCCATCACAATGAACGTCGCCGACGGCGCGCGTTCGGTGCCGCGCGAATATCTCGAAGTCGCGCGCTCGTTTCGTTCCGGCAAGATGCGCATGCTGATCGACATCGTGCTGCCTTCATCGATGCCATATCTGCTCGCCGGTTTTCGGCTCGCCGCCGGCCGTGCGCTGATCGGCGCGGTGGTCGCCGAGTTCTTTCTCTCGATCGGCGGTATCGGGTATTACATTCTCTACAACTCGCGCTCCTATCACCACAACGAGGCTTTCGTTGGCGTGCTGCTGCTCGCGGCGTTCGGCGTGAGCTTCGAACTTGCGGTAAACTGGGCGACACGACGCTTCATGCCTTGGTACCGGCGCGACGAAAAGACGACGTAGTCCATGTCCGACCCGCGCTTGAAAGCAGCCATCGCCCATTGGGGCCCGCGTTTCGTCGCCAACGGTGTCGTGCTCACCGACTTCGAGGAAGTCACCGCGTCGATCAAATCATATGACGAGTGGTGCGCGGCGTGGTCGGCGCGGGCCGCCTTGCACGAAGGGCTCGGCCGCGATGCGCTGGCCAAGAAGAATTTCCTCACAGCCGGCGAATGCCTGCAACGCGCCGGCGTCTACTACCACTTCGCCTCGTTCCTGTTCGGGCACGATCAGGCGCAGATGAAGGCCGCGCACAAGAAGCAGATCGAGTGCCGGCAGGCGGCGCTGCCGCATCTGCGTCCGCCGGGCGAGCGCGTCGAAATTCCGTATCAGGGCAAGACACTCGCGGGCATTTTGCGCAAGCCCGCGGGCGCCGAGCGGCCGCCGGTCGTCGTGATGGCGGTGGGGCTCGATTCCACCAAGGAAGAAACCGACGCCTATGAATTTCCATTCCTCGCGCGCGGCGTGGCGACGCTGGTGTTCGAAGGTCCGGGCCAAGGCGAGGCGCAGTACGATTTTCCGATCCGCGGCGACTACGAAGTGCCGGTGAAAGCCGTGCTCGATTTTGTCGCGACGCGCCGCGATCTCGACACCGATCGCATCGGCATGTGGGGCGTGAGTCTGGGCGGCTACTACGCGCCGCGCGCGGCAGCGTTCGACAGGCGCATCAAGGCGTGCATCGCGCTCGGCGGCCCATTCGACTGGGGCGCGGCATGGGACGGCCTGCCCGAATTGACGCGCGAAGCCTTCCGCGTGCGCAGCCATTGCCGGACCGACGAAGATGCGCGCGCGAATGCGGCAACGCTGTCGCTCGTGGGCGTCGCGGACAAGATCACTTGTCCAATCTTCATTGTGAATGGGCGGCTCGACCGCATCGTACCGGCGAAAGACGCCGAACGGCTTGCGCGCGAAGTCAAAGGCCCCGTCGAGCTGATGATGATCGAAGACGGCAACCACATCGCAACCAATCGCGCGTATCGCTGGCGCTCACAAAGCGCCGACTGGATGGCTGCGCAGCTTAAATAATCGCAAAACCGCGCGGCACGGCGTGGAAGCGCTCGATGCCTGTTTCCGTGATCAGCACCATTTCGCCGGTCTGCACCCCGGCCTTGCCGTCGCGCGTCGTCACGTTCGGCTGGATCACCACTGTTTGCCCGGCACGGAACGGCTCCTGCGGAATCTTTCCGGCCGGCCGGCTCTTGCTGCCGAGAATCGGCGGCAAATAGCCGCCGCCATAGCCGTGCAGCAGGTCGTCGATGATCGTGAAGCCGGCGTCCTCGATCACGCCGGACGCCTCGATGACTTGCGCCGGTGTCGCGCCGGCTTTCAGCACGCGCGCGATTGCATCGAATGCCGCGTCCGCCGCTGCGTGCAGATCGCGATAAAGCTTCGGCGGTTCACCCAATGCGAAGCTGCGCAGCACCTGCCCCGGATGCTCCCAGAACGCCGCGCTGATTTCCGCCACCACCGCATCGCCTTTTTGCACCTTTCGCGTCGTCGCAAATTGCCGCGGCACGCCAAGATCAGGCGCATTCATCGGTGTGGTGCCGATGTAATGAATGACGTTTGTTGCGCCCTGCGCGACGTAAGCGCGCTCAACCAGGTCGCCCAACCCGCGTTCGGTCATTCCAGGTTTCAAGCCGTCGCGTAGCGCCAGCATCCCGCAATCGGAAAAATGCGCGCCAATGCGCAGCCAGTCGATTTCCTCGGCCGATTTCACCTGCCGCAATTTGATGTAGTCGCGATTGAGAGTCTTCGGCGCGCCGAATTTTGCCGACAGCGCCGCATGCTGGTCCGCGCTCAGCGGCCCAATCGTCGCAACGCGATTTGGTTTCGCGCCGCGCGCTTCGAGCACCTTGATCGCCGCCGCAATCGACGACTCGCCGCCCCATTCGACGTCGGTCTTGTCTGCGACGATGCGCGCTTGCGGCGCATGATTGACGTATTGCACGAACAGCGCGTCGCGCTTGTCCTCGGTCAGCACGCCGACCGCTTCCGCCGTCACCGGCCATTGCGTGAGCCACTGCACCACAGACCCGAAGCGGTTGGCGCCGCAGAATACGAGATGGTCGCAATTAGCCTCGTGCAGCAACTGCTCGATCGTCATGCGGCGGCGGCCCATTTCCCCGCTCGAGAAGCGGGGAATGTCGGCCGCGACGATGCGCGCCAGATTGTCGGGCAGCGGCGGAAGCGTCACGCGGATTTCGGCAGCGCAACGATCATGTCGAGTTCGATGCGCGCGCCCGGCGACGACAGCGAATTGATGCACACGGTCGTGCTCGCAGGTTTCCAGTCGCCGAAATACTTGCCCATGGTCGCGTGCATCGCGTCGGCGTCTCGGAAGTCGGTGAGATATTTTGTCACCTTCACGACGTCGCGCCAGCCCGCGCCCTTCTCGTCGAGAATTGACTTGATCGCATCCATCGCGCGCCTGGTCTGCTCCTCGATCGAATGCGGATGAATGTGTTCGGAATCGATGTGCGGATGCTTATGATAAAGCGGCGACGGCGTCGCGCCCGACAGGAACATCAGGTCGCAGGCGCCGACAATATGCACCGCCGGCGCGTAAGGCATGGTGTGTGCCTCTTCCGGTTTCGGGTGCACCGGCTCGAGCTTGAAAGTGCGCGGCGGCTTGCTCATCACGGTCATGCGCGTCTCCGTTTCGCTGGCGGAGGCCAATTTGGACCGGAAAAATCGCCCGGCGCAACCGCCTTGGGATTGATCGCGCCCGGGGACCGGCTAATTTGCGGAACGCGCCCGGAGACACCCATGCCCGCAACGATCCTTGATTCCGCGATATTCCGCGACATCTTCACGACGCCCGCGATGCGGGAGGTGTTCTCCGACGAGAACCGCGTACAGAAATATCTCGACATCGAGGCCGCGCTTGCGCGCGTGCAGGCACGCCTCGGTATCATCCCGCGCAAGGCAGCGACCGAGATCGTCAAGCACTGCTCGGTCAAAAAAATGGACATGGATCTGCTGAAGAAGCAAACCGAGCGGATCGGCTATCCGGTGCTTCCGGTCGTGCAGCAGCTGGTGAAGCGCTGCAAGAACGATCTTGGCGAGTGGTGCCACTGGGGAGCCACAACGCAGGACATCACCGACACCGCGACAATCCTGCAAATCCGCGAGGCGCTGAACCTTGTCGAAAAAGACATCGACGCCATTTCGGATTCTCTGGCGCGGCTCGCAAAACGGTACCGCGACACCCCGATGGCGGGACGCAGCAACCTGCAGCAGGCGGTGCCGATCACCTTCGGCTACAAGATGGCGACGATGCTGGCGGCGTTCGAGCGCCACAAGCAACGCCTGAGGGAACTGCGCGCGCGTGTGCTCACCGGCGAATTCGGCGGCGCGGCAGGTACGCTTTCTTCGCTGGGCAAAGACGGCCTGCGCGTACACGACGGGCTGATGAAGCAGCTCAAGCTCAAGCCTGCGGAGATTTCGTGGCACACTGTGCGCGACCGTATTGCCGAGGTCGGCTGCTTCCTCGGTCTCGTCACCGGCACCTGCGGCAAGATCGCCTTCGACGTGAAGTTGCTGATGCAGACGGAAGTCGAAGAAGTGTACGAGCCGTTCCACTCCGGCCGCGGCTCGTCCTCGACCATGCCGCAAAAGCGCAATCCGATTTCGTCGGTTTACATCACGGCGCAAACGGCGATGGTGAAGCAGCTTGCCGCCGCGCTGCTCGAAGCGCAGGTCGAGGACCACGAGCGCGCGACCGGCCCGTGGGAAATCGAATGGATTGCCGTGCCGGAGATATTTCTTTTGTCCGCCGGTGCGCTGGCGCAAACGCGCTTTCTCGTCGCCGGGCTACAAGTGAACAAAAAGAAGATGCGCGAAAACCTCGACATCACCAAAGGCCTGATCATGTCGGAGGCGGTGATGATGGCGCTCGGGCCGAAGATGGGCCGCAACCGCGCGCACGATTACGTCTACGATATTTGCCTCAAGGTCGTGAAAACCGGGCGTCCGCTGATCGACCTGCTCGCGGAAGACAAGGAAATCCGCAAATACGCCACCCGCAAGCAACTCGAGAAAATGGTCGATCCGGCGAATTATCTCGGTGTCGCGGGCCAGATGGTCGACCGCGTACTCAGCAAGCGGAAATAATCAGCGTCCTTTCGGAGTCGTCCGCCAGATCGCGAGTGCCACGACCGCGGTCGTCACGCCGATCCCGAGGAACAGTTCCGGCACCGTCACGCCGTATTTCTGCAAGACCGCGACAAGCACCGTGCCGCCGGTCATGAACGCAGCGTTGAGGATGTTCACCGCCGCGACGTTGCGCGCGCGAAAGTCAGCACGGCTCCAGGCCTGCACCGCCGCGAATGCCGGAACGATGTAGAGGCCGCCGGCAATCGCAAGGCCGACGAAATCGACCGCCATCCGGATGCCGAGCGTTGATTCGAACACTGCCTGCGGCGAACGGAGGATCATCGTGTGCATGAGCCCGAAATTTGCCCAGCCGATGTCGAGCGAGAATACAGCCATCAGCACCGCGCCGACGAGCGTGGTTCGCAGCACGATGCGCCCCTGCGCGATCAACGCGGCCAGCGCCGAACCGATGCCGATCGCAATCGAGAACAGCGCCAGGAAAATCGTCACCGAACGCTCGTCGCCGCCGAGTTGGTTTTTTATCAGCGGCGGCAGCAGCGACAGCACGATGATGCCGACCAGCCAGAACCAGCTCGTCACCAGCGAGCCCCACCACAGGCGCGGATCGCTGCGCAGATGGCGCAGCATCGACGCGGTCGAGGCGGCGAGATTTGCGCGCACCTTCAGGCGCGGCGCGCCCGATCCGGTCCGCGGGATGAGCAATGCCGATAGCCAGCAGGCAATCGCGAAAACAATCACCAGCGGTCCGGCATATCCGATCGATAGTCCGATGCTGCGCGGCACACCGGCGGCCATCGTGCCGAGCAAAATCGCGATAAAGGTTGCGCCTTCGATCAGCGCGTTCCCCGACGGCAATTCCTTCCGCTTTAGATGGTCGGGCAGAATTCCGTATTTCAGCGGCCCGAACAGCGCCGCGATGATTCCGAATCCGGCGAGCGCGGCAAAACCAAAGACCAGCGATTGAAAAACAAGCGCGGCGGCGGCGATCAATGCGACAAAAATTTCCGCAAACTTTAGCCACTGCGCCACGCGCGCTTTGTCGTAACGGTCGGCCAGTTCGCCGCCGAGCGCGGACAGGAAAAAATACGGCGCGATGAAGATGGCGCCCGCCGTCGTGATCAGCGCCTCCGGCCCTGCCGCGCCGGAGTGAAAGAGGATCACGAATACCAGCGCCGTTTTCAGCAAATTGTCGTTGAATGCCGCGAAAAACTGGCACGCGAACAGGGGCGCGAAACGCCGCGACAGCATCAGAGGGCGGCGCATGCGCAATCTCCATCCGCCGCACGCAAAAGAAATAGGGCGGCCGTTTCCGACCGCCCTAATACGCTACCGGAACTTTTACCTAGGGACGAACCTGTTCCCCGTACGACTCCATGACAATCGCGGCCACGCTCAGACCGACGGAAATGGCCGCGACGACTGCGAAAAGTGCGATCCACATGGCGTCTGTCCTCCTCTTTGGCGCATTCTTGCGCGCGGGAAGCTTGGCCAGAGAAACGCGCATTGATGCAGTTCGTTCCCCGGTAATCCGGGGTCAATTGTGACGATATTGGTACATTTCCACCGGACCGGCCGGTAAACGGGAAATCGCTCACGTTGGAACTTTGATCGACGATTGCAGGTCGGCGAGCAGCATCTGCAGATCGAATTCGCGGAATTCCATGAAGACGCGGCGCAGCCAGCGCTGCAGCTCGATGTGAATGTCGAGCGGAATGTCTTTTCCGGAATAGCGTGAGTCCGCGAATGAAAATGGAGGCGTCTCGATGTATTTGCGCAGGCCCGGCGCCAACGCCGGCAGGCGCACCAGTACCGCGCCCTTTCCGCTGGTCGGGAACTTGTCGCGGTGCTGGCCGACCGCGATCAGCTCATTGAGCACCGGCGCGATGATCGCCTGCGGAAACTTCCGCCGCAGATCGTCATAGGCGTCGATCGAGGTCTTGTCGGAGGAAATGACATACATGATCGCGGGCGCGACCGAGCGTTTTCGCGCCTCCTCGGCAAAACCGATCTGGTTTGCGAGCGAGAAAAACGGCCCGAACACGCTGGGGCCAAGATCGACGATTTTTGTGACTTCGTCGGCTGCGACCAAGCGGTCGAACAGCGCCATCTGCCCTTGGATGTCGCCGATCGCGGCCGGCTTCACATGCTCGGGCAGAAATTGGGAAAGGGTGTTGTCGCCGGGATTGAGATCGAATGCCTCGACCGCGCGGCCGCTCTGCATGTGAAAGTCGGCGAGCAGGCGCGCGACGAGGGTTCGCCCCACGCGCGGGCGCGGCGAACAGACGATTGTGACCGAGGTTCGAAACGCCATCGATTTACCGACCGCCGTTGCGCGTCGGAATCGCGGTTAAGCCGGTCAGCCGGCGACCTGCCGGACGCGGTCGCCGCCTTCCATCTTCGGCGAAGCGGCAACCAGATCCATCAGCTTGACGCGGTCGTATTCGCTCCAGACGTTGCCAAGCCAATGCCGCACGTAACCGCGCAGCACGAACGAATAGTTCACCGTCTCGCCTTTGGTGTTCTTGTTGGCGACGAAGGTGACGAACGGCACGCTGGCGACTTCGACCTGTTCGTAAGCCATCTCGTTGAGCTTCGGGATCGTGATTTCCATCGCGCCCTTGATGCGCTTGAAATACGAATTGTAGGTCGCCGGATCCCATTCGAAGAACGTAGTCTCGTTGATGCGGTTCTTTACCAGGAAGTAGCTGGCGTCGCCGACAAAGCCGGCGGTTTCCGCGATTTCGTCGAGCGATGCGATCGACGGACCGAGGATATGGAACACCGCGAAGGTGATCTGGCCCTTCTTGGCCGACTCGAGAAAGCCGATGTCGCTCAGCGCACGCAGCGTCTGCGACAGCAAGCCGGCGCGCACGTCGATGATCGTGACCTTCGCTTCTGCGCTGCCGAGCGTGTCGAAGATTTTCATCTGGTCGGCGACCTGGGTGACGTCCACCACTTCGGTCACGTCGGGATGGAAGCGTTTGAGCGTGCCGCGCGGAGACTCGGTGTCGAAGGCGCGCGTCGGCGTGTTATGCGCGCCGAAATAGTCGAGCAAAGTGCGCGACACGGTGGTCTTGCCGACGCCGCCCTTGTCGGCGCCCACGATAATCACTGCTGGTCTGGCCATCGGCTTACTCGCTCAACGCTACGGATGCGAAATGACGTCCTGAAGCGGCATCTTATTACGTTAATGCCGCGGCATGACAGATTTTATTCGGCGCTATGTCCGTGCCCACGCGTCATTACGGTGCGTGACATGGCGGAAACTAAGGCAAAACGGCCTCAGCGGCCCGCGACGTTAACCAAATTCGGGAGAAGCGAAGGTTGGTGCCGCAAGAGGGACTCGAACCCCCGACCCCATCATTACGAATGATGTGCTCTACCAACTGAGCTATTGCGGCTTTGAAAACCGCGCCACTGATATCGGCGCAGGGACATCTTGGCAACCGTCACGACCTCAACTCGCGGAACAGCTGCCGTATCCGCTGCCATGCCTGGTTCGCAGGCGGCAGCGTCGGTTCCGGCACCGGGTCGATTTCGAGCGTTGAGTCGGGGCCAGGATCGTCGGGCGCATGCACCAGCGGGATAACCGGCTCTGTTGCCTTCGATTTGACGGCGGATTTGGACTTTGTGGCGCGGCGCGCCGCCTTTTCCGACGGCAGCAGTGGCGGCGAGGCGCTGGGCGTAGCCGGCGGCATCGCGTCGATCACCGGACGCGTCATTCCGATTTCGGCGAGCGGCACTTTCCATGTGAACGCATCGAGCCGGCCCGACGGAGACACCGGCAACCAGCGGTCCGATATCGCGCCGTCGGCGGTCCACGCCGGATCGGGCGCGGCGCGCATGGCGCGGCTCATCCATTCGCGCACGCGGCCTTCGTCGCCGTGCTCCAGCTCTTCGATTTCGGCCATCAGCGTGGCGACGCGGCGCGTCGGCGCGCTGGCGTAAGACGAGAGAGCGCCGCGCGCGACCGAAAATTCGCGCGCATCGAGCGCGGCGTGCGCGACGGCCAGCGCCCCTTCGATCTGGTTCGGTGTTTTCGCGGCAAGTTTCTCCATGCGCGTGAGCCTGTCACGAGCGGAATCGCCGAAGCGCAAATTCGCATAAGCCTCGGCGATGTCGGGATGAGGGCTGGTTTTCCACGCCGTTTCGAGAATTTTTCCGGCCTTGCGCGCTTCACCCGCTTCCGCGAGCCGCTTGCCCGCAAGTGCGGCAGCGGGAACCAGGTCGGGTGCGAGCTTCACCGCTTCGAGCGCCATAAGGCGCGAAGCGTCGCGGTCGCTGTCTTCGAGCGCCATCGCGCGCGCGGTCAAGAGCACCGCGCGCTTGCGCCGATACTCAGCCTTGTCGAACGCCTTCTTCATGCTGTCGAGCGCATCGATTGCACCCGCCCAATCCGACGCCGCACAGCGATAATCCAGCACCGCCTCTCCGGCCCAGGCGAGCGTCGGCTGCGCCTTGGCAGCCTCTTCCGCTGCGAGCCGCGCGGCGGGCATATCGTTGCGGCGCTGCGCCTCGACGTAAAGCCCGCGCAGGCCGAGCAGCTTGGTGTCGTCGCGTTCAGCCATGACGCGGAAGGCGCGTTCGGCTTCGGTGCGTTCGCCCGCCATTTGCGCCGATTGCGCGGTGAGCAGCAGCGCCAGCGGATCACCCGGCGACAGCCGCGCGGCTTCGTCCGCCGAACGCCGCGCGATGCGCAAATCCCCTGCCCCGATCGCGATCAACCCGCGTGAAATGGCGAGATAGCCTTTTATCGCGCGGCGATGGCGCAGAAACAGCGACACCTGCTCAGGCGAGCGTACGATTGCGCGGACGACTGTCCAAATGAAGATGAGCGCAATGACCAGAACGATAAGTGCCGCGATCGCGACGCCGACCGACGTTTCGAGGCGATAGCCGAGCCAGGTGATCGCAACCTCGCCCGGCCGATCTGCGAACCAGACGACGCCGGTTGCGATGACGGTCGCCGCCGCAAGGAAGATGACAATGCGGATCATCGCGCCGTCACCTATTTCACTCCGAGCGCGCGTGACGCATCGGCGGCGATTTGGCGCGCGGCCTGCGCGGCCGCCTGCCGTGCGTTCGCTTTCTTGATCCAGCCCTCGGCCGGTGCGCGGACATTTTCGGGCAGCCGCCCGAGTTCCGCGAGCAGCCCCGGAATATCGGAATGCGCGATGCCGATCTCGATGCGGGCCAGCACGGCGGACGGATCATTGCCGGGCGGCGCATCGACCGGACTGATGCGAACGAGCTTGCCGGCATTCGCCTGCAACCGTTCGAAGAAATTTCCGCTCGCGGTCTTGCCCCCCGATTTCTCCAGCATCGCGGGAACGACGGCAGACAATTCGCGCGCGAGCGCAGCATCGGCCGGCAATCCGGACCCGGCGAATTGCTCAAGCGGCGCAAGCGCCTGCGAGTCGGCGCCAAGCGTTTTTGCCGCCGCAAGCTCGGCTGCAAATGGCGCACCGCGCAAGACGGTTTCGCGCAGGGTGACGGCGTTGAGCGCAAGCCGCGCCGCATTGTCTGCGCCGGTGCTGCGCGAGATTTCTTCCTTGGCGGATTTGGTCGCGCTTTCGAGCGCGGCAACACGCTTTTCCAGCGCCTCGGTATCGGTCGCGCGCGCGACAGCATCCTCGTTGCGTTTGTTGATCGCGGTCAGCGCGATGCCGAGCGATTGCAGCGCGTTGTCGATCGCACCGACGCGTTCGGATAAACCCGGCTCACTCGCCGGCAATTTCGCGATTGCTTCTTCGAGCTTGCCGATACGCTGCGACAGTTCGTCGATCGATTTCGAATCGGCGGCCGCCTGCGGCCGGTCATGCAATTCCTTCACCTGCATTTCCAGCACCGCGACGCGCGCGCGCATCGCGGTCGTGCCGGCGTAACGGATCGGAACCAGCCCGGACATCCACATCAGGAACATCAGGAGCGCAACGAACACGCCGCCCGCAAGCCCGGCAGCAAGCGTCGGCGCGCTGACATTGTCGCGCGTCCAGCGCCAAAAGCCTGAGAAGCCGCCGGACGCAGGCTGCTCGCGTGCCGGTTCCGGATCCGGCCGCGGTTGTCCGCCGATTTCCGTGGCGGTCAGATCGATGGTCGGGGCGGCGCGCTTGCGCCGGCGTGCGCCGCCGGGCGGCACCTCCGGCGATTGGGGCTTGTCAGCCATGCGCATCTCCAAACGATTCGATCAGCCCACCGCCACGGATAACGCAAATGGCGGCGGCGCGCCACGATTCAAGCGCGTCCGGCGAGTTCGATGAGCGCGTCTTCGTCGGGGCGCGGCGCGATTGCAACGTCTTTCGCTCCCGCGGCGGCGAGCGGCGCGGCGATCTGCGCCGAAAGGCAAAGCTGGCGCGGATCGAGCGCCTGGTCCCGCAGGCCGGCCGCGTTCGCACCGTTGACATAGTTCGCGGCGCTGCGGGCGGAAAAATGCAACACGGCTTCGACGTCGCCGCTTTCGAGCGCGGCGATCAGCTCCGGCGGGAACGGCGCCATCGCCGCACGATAGACGACGCGTATCTCAACCTTGATGCCGTTTTTGGCAAGTTCGCCAACCAGATCGGCAGCGCGGTCTTCGCCGGCGAGATAAAGCAACGTGCCGGGCGTGCCCTGCGCTTTGATAATTTGCACCAGATCGCGCGCGTCGCCCTCCGCTGACTGGACATTCCTAAACCCGACGTCCCGTGCGGCCTGCGCGCTACGTGCGCCAACCGCGAATACCGGCAGTGCGCGTAGAGAATCAATCTTGGCCGCCGCTATCGGAGCATTGGCGCTGGTGATGATGACGCCGCTCCAGGCGCCGGACAGGTCCGCTGCGACATTTTCAATCCGCATCAGCGGCGCGAGCAGAACGTCGTGCCCGCGCGCGCGCAACGCGCCGGCGGTGCGCTCGCCGGCGGGTTCGGGCCGTGTGACGACGATCCGCATATCAGTCGAAAAATCCGTGACCGACGCGCTTCAAAAGCGTGCGTCCCGCTTCGGCGGCAATTTTTTCGGCGTCCGCACGTTTTCCATTCGCGACGATGTCGTGAACGACGCTGCCGTCCGGCTTTGCGATCAGCCCGCGGAAGTTCACCGCACCGCCGTCGATGGTTGCGTGGCCGCCGATCGGCGTCTTGCACGAGCCATCGAGCACAGCGAGGAACGCCCGTTCCGCGGCAATCGCCGCCGACGTGTCGGCATGATCGATGAGCGCAATCACCTCGCGCGTTACCTTGTCCTCAGCGCGCGTCTCGATTGCAATCGCGCCCTGCCCGACAGCCGGCAGGAATTCGTCGGCGTCCATAATTTTCGTCGCGCGATCCGCGAGCCCGAGCCGCCTCAATCCGGCGAGCGCGAGAATGATCGCATCCATCGCGCCTTCGTCCAGCTTGCGCAACCGCGTCTCCACATTGCCGCGCAGCGTCGTGACGCGCAGGTCTGGCCGCGCGCGTTTGACAATCGCCTGCCGCCGCAGCGATGCAGTGCCGATAGTTGCGCCTTTCGGCAGGCCGGTAATGTCGCGCGCCTTCTTGCTGATGAAAACGTCGCGCGGGTCTTCGCGCTCAAGGCAGGCGGTCAGCGCCAGCCCTTTCGGCAACACGGTCGGCATATCCTTGGCCGAATGCACGGCAAGGTCGATCGTGCCCGCAAGCAGCGCCTCCTCGATCTCCTTGGTGAACAGCCCCTTGCCGCCTTCCTCGGTCAGCGGCCGGTCGACAATCGTGTCGCCGGTGGTGCGGATCACTTTGAGCTCGATCGACGCCTCATCCCGCTTGAGCGCCGCCGCGAGCCGAGCGCGCACGGTGCGCGCCTGCACCAGCGCCAACGGACTGCCGCGCGTGCCGATGCGCAAAGGGATTTGCGCCGAGGATTGCACTCAGTAACCTCACGATGCTACGCCGGGCTTCGACGACCGGCGGGCGATCATAGGGACGGCGCCGGAGCGGGGAAAGCAAATGGTTGTGCTCGGAATCGAGACGACCTGCGACGAGACCGCCGCCGCGGTGGTCGAACGCTTTGAGGACGGCCGCGGCAAGATTCTGGCCAACGTCGTGCTCAGCCAGGTGAGCGAGCACGCCGCGTTCGGCGGCGTGGTCCCGGAAATTGCGGCGCGCGCGCATGTCGAAACCCTCGATCTCATCATCGCAAAGGCAATGGAGCAGGCCAAGCGCGGCTATCGCGAAATCGACGGCGTCGCCGCCGCGGCAGGGCCGGGTCTGATCGGGGGTGTGATCGTGGGCCTCACGACCGCGAAAGCCATCGCGCTGGTCAACGAAAAGCCGCTCATTGCCGTCAATCATCTCGAGGCGCACGCTCTCACCGCGCGGCTCACCGACTCGACACCGTTTCCGTATTGCCTGTTTCTCGCGTCCGGCGGCCACACCCAGATCGTCGCCGTGCGCGGCATCGGCCAGTACATCCGCCTCGGAACCACGATGGACGATGCCATCGGCGAAGCCTTCGATAAAACCGCGAAGCTCTTGGGCCTCGGTTATCCGGGCGGGCCGCAGGTCGAGAGGGAAGCCGAGCACGGCGATCCAGCGCGCTTCGCGCTGCCGCGCCCGATGCATGGACGAAAGGACGCGGATTTTTCCTTGTCGGGATTAAAGACCGCGCTGCGGCTGGAGGCGGAAAAAATCGCGCCGCTCTCCGACCAAGACGTCGCCGATTTATGCGCATCGTTCCAGCAGGCGATCGTGGATGTCGTGCTCGACCGGCTGCGCGCTGGCATGCGCATGTTCCGCGCGCAATTCGGTTCGCCCACTGCGCTGGTTGCCGCCGGTGGCGTCGCCGCCAATCAGGCGATCCGCAAGGTGCTGCATCGCCTCGCATTCGAAGTAGGCACCGTGCTGGTCGCGCCGCCGCTCGAACTCTGCACCGACAACGGCGCGATGATCGCCTGGGCCGGCGCAGAACGCCTCGCGATGGGGCTCACCGATTCTCTCGATGTTGTACCGCGCGCGCGCTGGCCGCTCGACGAAGTGACTGGCGCGCGACCGCCGACTCCTTATCGATCGCACAGGCGAAGCTGACGAAAATGGCCATTGAACGCATCGCTGTGCTCGGTGGCGGCGCCTGGGGAACGGCGCTGGCGCTCGCATGCGCCCGCGCCGGCCGCAGCGTCACGCTGTGGGAGCACGACGCGAAAAACGCAGAACATCTCGCGTCGAAACGCGAGAGCCTCTTTCTGCCGGGCGTGAAACTCGACGACAAAATCAAGCCGACGCGCGATCTCGCCGAGGCCGCGCGCAGCGATGCGATCTTGCTCGTCGTGCCCGCGCAGGCGATGCGCTCAGCCTGCGCTGCGCTTGCAAAGACGCTTGCTCCGAAAACGCCGGTCATCACCTGCGCAAAGGGCATCGAGCACGGCACGCATAAATTCATGACCGAGATTATCGCCGAATGCGCGCCGCAGGCCGTGCCGGCGATTCTGTCGGGCCCGAGCTTCGCGACCGACGTCGCGCGCGGTCAGCCGACGGCGGTGACGCTCGGCGTAAGAGACGACACGCTGGCGATGAAACTTGCGGAAGCGATCGGCTCGGCGACGTTCCGCCCGTATCACACCCAGGATTTGCGCGGCGTCGAAATCGGCGGATCCGCGAAGAACGTTCTTGCGATTGCCGCCGGCATCGTCGCCGGCCGCGAATTGGGCGCAAGCGCGGCGGCCGCGCTGATCACGCGCGGCTTCGGCGAACTGGTACGTTTCGGCAAAGCCTATAGCGCAAAACCGGAAACGATGATGGGCCTGTCCGGCCTCGGCGATCTCGTGCTCACCTGCTCGTCGCCGCAATCGCGCAACTTTTCATTCGGCGTCGCGTTGGGCAAAGGCGCGAAGCCCGCGGACGCCTCCGGCGGAAAACTGGCGGAAGGCTCCTTCACCGCGCCGGTGCTGATGGAAATGGCGGCTGCGCGCGGCATCGACATGCCGATTCACGCCGCGGTCGCAGCAGTGCTTGCCGGAAAAGTCGGCGTTGGCGACGCCATCAAAGGCCTGCTCGCGCGACCGTTCGGCACGGAGGAGTGAAAAATCATGGCGCACTGGCTGCTCAAGACCGAACCCGAGGAGTTTTCCTGGGCCGATCAGGTCAAGCGCGGCTCCAAGGGCGAACCGTGGAGCGGCGTGCGCAACTACACCGCGCGCAATCATCTTTCCGCGATGAAGAAGGGCGAGCAGTTCTTTTTCTATCACACCGGCGATGAGCGCCAGGTCGTCGGCATCGGCGAAATCATCCGCGAAGCATTTCACGATCCGACCGCCGGAAAAGACGAGAAATGGGTTGCGGTGCAGACCGGCGCGATGAAGCCGTTTCCGAATCCGGTTACGCTCGTCGCGATCAAGGCCGAGCCGAAACTCAAGGACATGAAACTGGTGACGTTTGGCCGGCTGTCGGTGCTGCCGGTGACCGATGCGGAATGGAAATTGATCTGTAAAATGGGCGGGCTTTAGCCCGGGAGGTTTGCGATGCCAGTAATGAGCGTGAATTTCATTTCGATCCTCGTCGCCGCCGTGGCGGTCTGGTTCCTCGGCGCGACTTACTATCGCGTGCTGCGCGATCCGTGGCTCGCGGCGCAAGGCAAGACGCTGGAATCGTGCATGGCCGAGCAGGCCGGCAAGTCGAAGGCAGCGATCTTCGCGCCGCTGGTGCTTGCCTTCATCGGCGCCTTCATCATGAGTTGGGTGCTCTACGGCATCATGCGCCACATCGGCATGTTCACGGTGCGCGCCGGCATGATCTCGGGCGCGTTCATCTGGTTCGGATTTATCCTCACCAGCATGACCGTCAACAACGCCTTCCACGGCAAGAAGCCGATGCTCACGGTCATCGACGGCGCGTACTGGCTGCTGTCGCTGCTGCTGATCGGCGCAATTCTCGGCGGCTGGGGCGGCTGAACGCCGCAGCCCCGACCAAAGTGGTGCCTCGCGCGGCTTGTCGCCCGCGCGAACGCCGTCGCATAATGGCGTAAATCGACAAGACGTGTTGCGTGCGAGGAGGAAGTGCGATGTCCGACAAGGTGTATGACGTTCCGGCCGAATGGGCGAAGCGCGCCTATCTCGACGACGCCAAGTACAAGGAAATGTACGCGGCCTCGATCAAGGACCCGGATAAATTCTGGGGCGAGCAGGCCAAGCGCGTCGACTGGATCAAGCCTTTCACCAAGGTCAAGAACACCTCCTACGCGCCCGGCAACATTTCGATCAAATGGTACGAGGACGGCAAGCTCAACGCCTGCTTCAACTGCGTCGATCGCCACGTCGCCAAGCGCGGCAGCCAGACCGCGATCATCTGGGAAGGCGACGACCCGAAGGATTCGAAAAAGATCGCCTACAAGGAGCTGCACGCCGAAGTGCAGAAGTTCGCCAACGTCCTCAAGAAGCAGGGCGTCAAGAAAGGCGACCGCGTCACGATCTATCTGCCGATGATCGTCGAGGCGGCCTACGCGATCCTGGCCTGCGCGCGCATCGGCGCGATCCACTCGGTAATCTTTGGCGGCTTCTCGCCGGATTCGATTGCCGGCCGCGTCGATGACTGTAAATCGACCATCATCGTCACCGCCGATGAAGGCATCCGTGGCGGCCGCAAGATTCCGCTCAAGGCCAATGTCGATGCGGCGTGCGAGAAGGTCAGCGGCGTCAAGAGCGTCATCGTTGTCCGCCACACCGGCGAGAAAGTGAACATGACGGCCGGCCGCGACGTCTATTACGACGAGATCGTCAAATCCGTTCCGGCCGACTGTCCGTGCGAGGAAATGAACGCGGAGGACCCGCTGTTCATTCTCTATACGTCGGGCTCGACCGGAAAGCCGAAAGGCGTGCTGCACACCACCGGCGGCTATCTCGTCTATGCGTCGATCACGCACCAATACGTGTTCGACTATCACGACGGCGACATCTACTGGTGCACCGCCGACGTCGGCTGGGTCACCGGCCACTCGTACATCCTCTACGGGCCGCTCTCGAACGGCGCGATCACGCTGATGTTCGAAGGTGTGCCGAATTACCCGACGACCTCCCGCTTCTGGGAAGTGATCGACAAGCACAAGGTCAACACGTTCTATACCGCGCCGACCGCAATCCGCGCGCTGATGCAAGGCGGCGATGCGCCGGTGAAGAAAACCTCCCGCGCCTCGTTGCGCCTGCTCGGTTCGGTCGGCGAGCCTATCAATCCGGAAGCTTGGGAGTGGTATCACCGCGTCGTCGGCGACGGCCGCTGCCCGATCGTCGATACCTGGTGGCAGACCGAAACCGGCGGCATTTTGATTACACCGCTGCCCGGTGCGACCAAGCTCAAGCCCGGTTCGGCAACGCGGCCGTTCTTCGGCATCAAGCCGGAAATCGTCGATGCCGAAGGAAAGACGCTCGAAGGCGCCACGTCAGGCAATCTCTGCATCACCGACTCGTGGCCGGGGCAGATGCGCTCGGTCTACGGAGACCACGAGCGCTTCGAGCAGACTTATTTTTCCACCTACAAGGGCAAGTATTTTACCGGCGACGGCTGCCGCCGCGACGCCGACAACTATTACTGGATCACCGGCCGCGTCGACGACGTGATCAACGTATCGGGTCACCGGCTCGGCACCGCCGAAGTCGAGAGCGCGCTCGTCGCGCATCCGAAAGTGTCGGAAGCCGCCGTCGTCGGCTACCCGCACGACATCAAGGGCCAGGGCATTTACGCTTACGTCACGCTGATGGCCGGCGAGAGTCCGACCGATGAACTGCGCAAGGAACTGGTCGGATGGGTTCGCAAGGAAATCGGGCCGTTCGCGTCGCCCGATCTCATCCAGTTCTCGCCCGGCCTGCCGAAGACACGCTCCGGCAAGATCATGCGCCGCATCCTGCGAAAGATCGCCGAGGACGAGTATGGCAACCTCGGTGACACCACGACGCTCGCCGATCCGGCGGTCGTGGACGATCTGGTGAAGAACCGGCAGAACAAGAAGCAACCGGCGAAAGCGGGCGCGTAGCGGCAACCACGCTGCGCGCCTTTTAACCTTTTCATTTACGCTGTTTCGAGCTTTCGCGCGGGCTCGCGCGCGGCCGCATTATCATCCGCCCGGTTAACGATTGCGGGCCGGTATAATGTTCAGGCGCGTCGCTCTCTTCTTTCTCATCTTGATTCTTGGCACGCTGATCGCCGCGGCGGCGCGATCCGCGACGCGTGACATCGTTCCGTTTTCCGGATTCGCGCCCGGCACCATTGTCGTGAAGACGAGCGAGCGTCGTCTTTATTTCGTGATCGATCCGGCGCGCGCCTTGCGCTTTCCGGTCGGTGTCGGCCGCGAGGGCAAGACCTGGACCGGCAGCGCGCGCATCGAAGGAAAATATGTGAAGCCCGCGTGGGAAGCGCCGGACGAAATCCGCCGCGAGCATCCCAACCTCCCGAAAGTGATCGCCGGCGGTTCGCCGCGCAATCCGATGGGCGAAGCCGCACTTACTCTGCGTGGCGGCGAGTACGCCATCCACGGCACCAACAATCCGCGTTCGATCGGCGGCTTCGTATCGTACGGCTGCATTCGCATGCACAACAGCGACATTCGCGAGCTCTATCGTCTGGTGAGCATCGGCACACCGGTAATCGTGGAGCAATGATGCGCAAGTTGTCCGCACTTATCGTCGCGGCGTTCGCACTGCTTTCAGCGCCCGCTTCGGCGCGAGATGTGGTGTCGATCAGCGGACATGAGGTGGGCACGATCGTCGTGATGACGAGCGCGCGGCAGCTTTATTATGTCGTCGCGCCCGGCCGAGCCTATCGCTACCCCGTCGGCGTCGGCCGCGCCGGCATGGCGTGGCACGGCAATGCTTACGTCGCGCTCAAACGCCTTCAGCCCCGATGGGCGCCGCCGGAAGACATCCATCGCGCCAATCCGAGCCTGCCGTGGTCGATTCCTGGCGGCTCCCCGCGCAACCCGATGGGCGCCGCCGTGCTCGGCCTCGATCGCGGCAATTACGCGATCCACGGCACCAACGATCCATCCTCGATCGGCGGATTCGTCTCTCACGGCTGCATCCGCATGTACAACGACGACATCCTCGATCTCTACCGGCGCGTCGGCGTCGGCACCAAGGTCGTCGTCCTGCGATAATTTCTAAGCTGCGAGATGGAAGACGATGCCGATCGCGGTCATGCCGATCGCCGCGGCGGCAATCGGAATCATCACTTCAGCCGCCGCATTTGTTCCTTTGACGCGATCCTGCCAGATGTCGAAATCGCCGGCAGCCCAGTCGCGGAACGAGATCGGTTCAATTCCGGCGTTCTCGTCGGCGCGATGGTTATTCTGCCAGGTCCGATACAGCAGATAGGGAATCGCCAGCGCGATGAGGAAGACGAACGCGACGAACATCAGCAGGTATGCGGTGTAACCATCCACCGCGAAACCGGCGAACGCGGCCAGCACGAACCAGATCGTCGCCCCTGCGACCGCCGTCACCACGCGCGGATGCAGATCATGCGAAACCGCCCGGTTGTGACGAACCAGATCCTGCGCCATTGCCTGCTCCTCCGATACGCATCACGTCACCGAATCAACGTGAATCGCGGGGCGATCGTTCCGGCGAATTAATGTTTCGCGGCTGAAAAGCCCTGCGTTTGCGATAGCATTCGCGCTTGGGACACATTTCGTGGCAATGATCTGACCCATGCCGCGCGCCCGCACCTCTCCGCAGCCAGATGTTCCAGGCCTCGCCGCCCGCCGGATGGCGGCTGACATTCTCGACGGCGTATTGCGGCGGCGCATCGCACTCGACGAGCAACTCTCGGGTAAGGGTGCGCATCCCGGTCTGCCTGCGCTCGCCGACCGCGACCGCGCGCTGATGCGCCGGCTGGTCGCGACCGTGCTGCGCCGGCTCGGCACGCTGCGGCACATGATCGGCGGTCTGCTCGACAAGGGATTTCCCGGCGATGCACCGCGCGTCGAAACGATCCTGCTGATCGGCACCGCGCAGATTCTCTGGCTCGACGTGCCCGATCACGCCGCGGTCGATCTTTCGGTTCGGCTCGCGCAAGCCGATCGCAAAGCCGCGCGCTATGCCGGCCTGATCAACGCGGTGCTGCGCCGCGTGGCGAAAGGCGGCGTCGGCAAGACCGGCCGCGCGTCGCGCGATACGCCTGACTGGCTTTTCAAGCGCTGGATCGCCGCTTACGGCCCGGACACTGCGCGCGCAATTGCCGAAGCCAACAGCCAGGAGCCGGCGCTCGACATTACGGTGAAGGGCGACGCGGAAAGCTGGGCCGAGCGCTTGCGCGGGCGCGTGCTGCCGACCGGTTCGGTGCGAACGATGGCGCAAGGTTCGATCACGTTGCTGCCGGGGTTTTCCGAAGGCGCCTGGTGGATACAGGACACCGCCGCATCTCTGCCGGCGCGCCTGCTCGGCGACGTGCGCGGTAAAATCGTCGCCGACATTTGCGCGGCGCCCGGCGGAAAGACCGCGCAGCTCGTCGCTGCCGGCGCACGCGTCACCGCAATTGAGCGGTCGCCGGCGCGGCTGTCGCGCTTGCGGGAAAATCTCCAGCGCCTCGCGCTTGACGCGGAAGTTGTCGGCGGCGACGTGCTCGAATGGCAGGGCGGGCCGTTCGATGCCGTGCTCCTCGACGCGCCCTGCTCGTCCACCGGCACGATCCGCCGGCATCCCGATGTGCCGTGGCTGAGAAACGACGGCGAGCTTCCCGCGCTTGTATCGCTGCAAATGAAACTGCTCGATCGCGCGGTCGATCTTACAAAACCGGGGGGCACTCTGGTCTATTGCGTGTGCTCGCTGGAACCGGAAGAAGGCGAGCAGCAGATCGCCGACTTGCTCGCGCGCAACAAAAACGTCGCGCGCGTGCCGATAGCGGCGAGCGATGTCGTCGGCCGCGCCGAATTCATCACCGCGCAAGGCGACCTGCGTACGCTGCCGATGCAGCTGCCGGACGAGGATCCGCGCTGGGGCGGGCTCGACGGCTTTTTCGCCGCAAGGCTGACGCGTAAATAACCGCCATTTTTGGCGTGTTATCGCAGTATTGGCCGCACCGGGCGCGTTCGCTATCTTGGACACCGCGCGGAGATTCGGGGCCGCGCCCCAACAACGAACGGCGCTCATGATGCGAGCTTCGGTGACGGAGCGAGCGAAACTCTCCGTGCTGATCGGGCGCCGCGCATTCCGCAGCCTCGCCGGCCGCATCAACGCCCATCCGTTGTTGCGCTGGCGCTTCACCGCGGCGATCACCGACCGCCTGCTTGCCGCGCCGCAGGACCTGCGCACCGCCGACGCCACGCGCGCGAGCGAAATCTATTCCGGCCGCTTCGCGTTCGCCGGCAAGGTCGTGATCTGCGACCGCCGCTCGCCGTTCGAAATGACGCCGCCGTCGGACGAATGGGCGGTCGAACTGCTCGGGTTCGGCTGGCTGCGCCATTTGCGCGCCGCCGACACCGCGATCACCCGCGCCAATGCGCGTTCGCTGATCGACGACTGGATCGCCATGCAAGGCGGCTGGCACGAGACCGGATGGCGCGCCGATATTCTCAGCCGCCGAATCATCTGCTGGCTGGCGCAGGCGCCATTCGTATTGCGCGACGCCGACGCCCGCTTTAGCCGGCGCTTCACCCGAAGCATCACGCGGCAGGTGCGTTACCTGCGCCGCACGATCAATGAATCGCGCGACGGCCTTCAGCGTTTGCAGGCGCTCGCCGCGCTCGCGACCGCCGCGCTCTGCATGCAGGCGCAAGCGAACACGCATACGCCCTCATTCGCGCGGCTCGGCGAGGAATTGTCGCGGCAGATTCTTCCCGACGGCGGGCACATCAGCCGAAATCCGGGGACACTGATCGAATTGCTGCTCGACCTTTTGCCGCTTCGCCAGCTGTTCGCCGCGCGGCAGATGCAGCCAGCCGCTTCGTTGCTCAACGCGATCGAGCGCATGATGCCGATGCTGCGTTTCTTCCGGCACGGCGATGGCAATTTCACGCAGTTCAACGGCATGGGCCCGACTCCGGTCGACGCGCTTGCAGCGGTGCTCGCCTATGACGATACGCGCGGGACGCCGGTGTCGAACGCCCCGCATTCCGGCTACCAGCGCATGGAAACCGCAAAGACCGCGCTGATCATCGATACCGGCAGCCCGCCGCCGCTCGCGGTGAGCCAGGAAGCGCACGCCGGCTGTCTGTCGTTTGAATTTTCATGGCGGCAGCAGCGTCTGGTTGTGAATTGCGGTCTGCCGGCGGTGAACAAGGAAAACTGGCGGCAGGTGGCGCGCGCAACGGCCGCGCATTCGACCGTGACCTTCAACGACACATCGTCATGTCATTTCCTCGATCCCGGCGCGTTCCGCCGCCTGCTGTCCGGCACGCCTATCCTCAACGGCCCGCGTAATGTCGGCGTCGCGCGTGAGAACACCGGCGACGACATCATTCTGCGCGCCGCACATGACGGATATTTGCGCGACTTCGGCGTGATCCATCACCGGCTGCTTCGGCTCGCCGCCGACGGCCGCGCGCTCGACGGCGAGGACGGCTTCACCTCGGCCACCGGCGGCGCGTTGCCCGACAATGCGCGTGACGAATTCGCTGTCCGCTTCCACCTGCACCCGACGGTGAAAGCGAGCCGGCTGGCCGACGGCCACGGCGTCCTGCTGGTGCTGCCGGACAAGGAATTGTGGACATTCAACGCGTTCGACGAGCGCGTCGAAATCGAGGAAAGCGTGTTTCTGGCGGGCCTCGATGGGCCGCGCCGCACCGTGCAAATCGTCGTCTATGGGCACGCGCACAACCGCCCGTCGGTGCAATGGACCTTTCGGCATACCCCGGCCGCCAGCCACGGCGGGCGCAAAGGCCGCTCGGACGAGCCGGAATTGCCGCTGTGAACTCGGCGCTCGCGCGCCTTGAAATCGAACGCATTGTCGGGTGGATAGGGGGTACATGAGCGCTCCGCGCCGGATTACCCGCGCACTATTGTCGGTCTCGGACAAAACCGGGCTTGTCGAATTCGCACAGGCGCTCGCCGGTCACGGCATCGCGCTCGTGTCAACCGGCGGCACCGCCAAAGCGCTCAAAGACGCCGGCCTGAAAGTTTCCGACGTTTCCGACCTTACCGGCTTTCCCGAAATGATGGACGGCCGCGTGAAGACGCTGCACCCGAAGGTGCATGGCGGGCTGCTCGCGATCCGCGACAGCAAGGAACACGCCGCCGCGATGACCGAGCACGGCATCGCGCCGATCGATCTCCTGGTGGTGAACCTCTATCCGTTCGAAACCACGGTTGCAAAGAACAAGCCATTCGACGAATGCGTCGAGAACATCGACGTCGGCGGACCGGCGATGATCCGGGCGGCGGCAAAGAATCACGCCGATGTCACTGTCGTCGTTGCGCCGCAAGATTACGCGCTGGTTCTCGCTGAGCTGAAGCAGCACGGCGGCGCGACGACACTCGCGTTGCGCCAGAAACTCGCCGCCAAGGCGTTCGCGCGAACGGCGGTTTACGACGCGGCAATTTCGAACTGGTTTTCCAATGAGCTGAAAATTGATGCGCCGGAATATCGCGCATTCGGCGGCAAGCTTGCCGAAGCGTTGCGCTATGGTGAAAATCCGCACCAGAGCGCGGCGTTCTATCGCATTCCGAATACGCGCGCGGGCGTCGCCACCGCGAAGCAGCTGCAAGGCAAGCAGCTTTCCTACAACAATCTCAACGACACCGACGCGGCCTACGAATGCGTCGGCGAGTTTAATCCGAAACGCGCGGCCGCCTGCGTCATCGTCAAGCACGCCAACCCATGCGGCGTCGCGGAAGGCGACAATCTGCTCGATGCCTATCGCAAAGCGCTGGCCTGCGATTCGACGTCGGCGTTCGGCGGCATCGTCGCGCTCAACCGGAAACTCGATGCGGACGCCGCACGCGCCATCACCGAGATTTTCACCGAAGTGATCATAGCGCCCGAGGCCGACGACGAAGCAGTGAAGATCGTCGCAACGAAAAAGAATCTGCGTCTGCTGGTTGCCGGCGGCGTGCCCGATCCGCGCGCGGCCGGCCTCACGGTGAAATCGGTTGCAGGCGGGATGCTTGTTCAGTCGCGCGACAATGCGGTTGTCGACGAGATGCAACTCAAGACCGTCACCAAGCGCGCGCCGACGGAGGCCGAATTGCGCGATCTTCGTTTCGCGTTCCGCGTCGCCAAGCACGTAAAGTCGAACACCATTGTTTACGCGAAAGGCCTCGCCACCGTCGGCATCGGCGCGGGACAAATGAGCCGGGTTGATGCCGCGCGCATCGCCGCGCTCAAGGCGCAGGACGCAGCGAAGGAACAAAAGCTCGCCGCGCCGCTGACAAAAGGTTCAGTCGTTGCGTCCGACGCGTTCTTTCCATTCCCGGATGGCTTGCTGGTCGCGATCGAGGCCGGCGCGACGGCGGTCATCCAGCCCGGCGGTTCGGTCAACGACGACAAGGTGATTGCCGCCGCCGATAAGCACGGCATCGCGATGGTTTTCACCGGCACGCGGCACTTTAGACATTGATTATTGTCTGGCCAGATCGCCCAACATGCTGGCGGTCACCGAGAGCTTCGACAACGTCAGCCCCGAATTGGTGATTTCGTGCAGCGCGGCGCGCAGGCGCTCGACCTCGGCCTTGCGCGGCCTGACCCACTCCTCCACCGCGCCTGCGCCGGTCTTGCCGTTGCCCACCATTGCGGCGGCGATGCGCCGTTCGGCGTCGCCGATCGAATCGAGCGTACGGTCAAGCGCCAGCCGGTCGAAATAATCCGCGATCGCGATGTTCGACACGGCGCCAGCAACGCGGTCGAGCCGGAAATACGCCTCGGCCGCGAAATACGTTTTGGTGACGTCACCGACCGGACGTTTCGCGCGCTGCGCCACCAGCACGATGTCGGATGCGTGCTTGAGCAGCGGCAGATTGGCGAAGCGCCGCGCCAGAGTTGACGAAACGCCGGCTTTTACCAAAGCTTGCTCACGCGCATCGCGCGCAGCAGCGCTCTCTTGCGACACCGCACCGTCGAGCGCGGTGGCGACTTGCGCGATGCCCTCGCGGTAATGCGTGACGACCGCTTCGAGTCCCTGCTTGAGATCGGCGTTGCGCAGGAACCAGACCAGCCGGTCGAGCAGCAAATCCTGCACCGTTGCGTAGAGCGACAATTGCAAAGCACCCGGCACCTTGTTGTCGAGCGCATCGATTTCGCCGTTGAGTGCGACCAGGTCGTAGCTGTTGCGAACGGCCGCAAACGCCGCGGCAATTGCGGGCGGCAGCGCGCCGGTCTGATCGGCAATGCGGACGATCAATGTCGCACCGCCGCGATTGATCATCGAATTGGTGAGTTGCGTCGTGATGATTTCGCGCCGCAGCCGGTGCGTATGCAGCGCGTCCGGAAATCGCTCGGTCATTTCCTTCGGGAAATAACGGTTGAGCTCGCGCCCAAGATACGGATCGTCCGGCACGTCGCTGTCGAGCAGATCGCCGTAAAGCGTGAGTTTCGCGTAAGCGAGCAGCACCGCCAATTCCGGCCGCGTCAACACAGCGTTGCGCTTGCGCCGCTCGGCGATGGTCATGTCGTCGGGCAGGAATTCCACGGTGCGGTCGAGGTGCCCGCGCGCTTCGAGCGTCTGCATCAGCCGCTGCTGGAATCCGATGTCCTCGATACCGCGACGTTCGGCGAGCGAGAGCGCCAACGTTTGCTGGTAATTATTGCGTAACACCAGCCGCGCAACTTCGTCTGTCATTTCGGAAAGCAGTTTATTGCGGCTGTCGATCGTCAATTTGCCGGCGCGCACCGGGCCGCTGAGCGCGATCTTGATGTTCACCTCGACGTCGGACGTGTTGACGCCGGCCGAATTGTCGATTGCGTCGGTGTTGAGCCGCACGCCACGCATCGCCGTTTCGACGCGCCCGCGCTGGGTCATGCCGAGATTGGCGCCCTCGCCGATCACCTTGGCGCGCACATCGGCGCCGGCAATGCGGATCGCGTCGTTGGCGCGGTCGCCGACGGCCTCGTCGGTTTCGCTCGCCGCCCGGATGTAAGTGCCGATGCCGCCGAAGAACAGCAGATCGACCGGCATCCTGAGGATCGCCTTCATCAGTTCCTGTGGCGTTACCGAAGCTGGAACACCGATCAGTTTCTGCGCTTCCTCCGACAGCTTGATTTCCTTCGACGCGCGCGGGTAAACGCCGCCGCCCCTGGAAATCAGCGATTTGTCGTAGTCCTGCCAGCTCGATCGCGGCAGCGCGAACATGCGCTTGCGCTCGGCAAAGCTCTTCGCCGGATCGGGTGTGGGGTCGATGAAGATGTCCCGGTGATCGAATGCGGCGTGCAGCTTGATCGTCTGTTCGCGCAGCATACCATTGCCGAACACGTCGCCGGACATGTCGCCGACGCCGGCGACCGTGAACGGCGTCTTGCCGATATCGACATCCATCTCGCGGAAATGGCGCTTGACGGATTCCCATGCCCCGCGTGCGGTGATGCCCATCGCCTTGTGGTCGTAACCGGCAGAACCGCCGGAGGCGAACGCGTCGCCGAGCCAATAGTCGTGCGCGAGCGAAATTGAATTGGCGATGTCGGAGAACGTCGCCGTGCCCTTGTCGGCGGCGACCACGAAATACGGATCGTCGCCATCGTGCCGCACCACGTCGGCAGGATGAATGATTTTTCCATCCGCGCCGATGTTGTCGGTGACATCGAGCAGCGTCGCGATGAATAGTTTGTATGTGGCGACGCCTTCCGCCTGCACCACGTCGCGCGGCGCGCCTTTCGGCATCTGCTTCGGCACGAAGCCACCCTTGGCGCCGACCGGAACGATCACCGCGTTCTTCACCTGCTGGGCCTTCACCAGCCCGAGAACCTCGGTTCGAAAATCCTGCGGCCGGTCCGACCAGCGGATGCCGCCGCGCGCGACCTTGCCGAAGCGCAGATGCACGCCTTCGACGCGCGGCGAATAGACGAAAATCTCGTAGAGCGGGCGCGGCAGCGGCAAGTCAGTCAACTTGCCGCTTTCGAACTTGACCGCGATCTGCGCTTTCGCCTGGCCGTCTTTGTCGGCCTGATAGAAATTCGTGCGCAGCGCCGACTGCACCGCGTTGACGAAATGCCGGAGGATGCGGTCTTCATCGAGGCTTTCGACCTTTTGCAGCGCCGCGTCGATCCGGTCCGCGATTTCTTTTTGCTTCGCTGCGCGGTCGTCCTGTGCGCGCGGATCGAAGCGAGCGTGAAACAGCGCGACGATGTCGCCGGCGATTCCGGCGTGCTTGTTGAGCGTCGCCCACATGTAGTCCTGCGAGAACGGCACGCGGATCTGGCGCAGGAAACGCGAAACCGTCCGGATCAGCGCAACCTCGCGCCACGCCAGCCCACCGCCGAGTGTGAGCGCGTTGTAGCCGTCGTTCTCCGCCGCGCCGCGCATCACCATCAGGAACGCGGTTTCGAGCGCGGCCTTTCCTTGCCCGAGATCGATCGCGGCGCCGTCGGCGCGCGTGAGCAGCATGTCGTGGAACCAGGCGCCATGCGCACCTTCGCCATGCGGATGAATGCGGTAAGTGCGCTCGTCCACCACGCGGAAACCCATGTTTTCCAGCACCGGAACGCGCTCGGACAACGGTAGCGGACGGCCGAAGCTCCAGACTTTCAGTCCGACGGCGCGCTGTTCGGATTCAAACCGGTGGTGGAAATCGACCGCGAGCGGCCGCGCATCCGAAAGACCTTCGATCAGCTTGATATCGCCGGTCGCGACCGTCGGCGAATAATTCTCGCGGTATCCGTCGGAAAACGCATTGCGAAAGCGATCGAGCAGATCGCGCGCCTTGCCCGGTGGATTGGCCAGCGCCAGCGCGTCGCCGAGTCCATCGATCCAGGTGCGGACGATCGCCCCGATGTCCGTTTCAAGCGTCGCTCGCGGCACGTCCGGGGTCGCGCCTTCGGAACGGCCGATGATGAAGTGCACGCGCACCAGCGCGCCTTCGGGAAAGAACGGATAATAGGCGGATACGCGGCCGGCAAAGGCGCGTGCAAGGTATTCGCCGATCTTGATGCGTACGTCGCTGTCGTAACGCTCGCGCGGCACATAGACCAAAACCGAAACGAAACGATCGAAGCGGTCGCGCCGGGCCAGAACGCGCACGCGCGGGCGTTCGTCGAGTTCGAGAATCGCCAGCGCGAAACGGCGGAGCGTGTCTTCGTCGATCTGGAAAAGCTCGTCGCGCGGATAATTCTCCAGCACCGTCGCCAATGCCTTGCCGGAATGAGTGCGCTGATCGAAACCGGAGCGCTGCTCGACGTTGACGATCTTGCGGCGTAAATACGGAATGCTGTGAGCGGAGCGCGTGTAGGCGGTCGAGCTGAAAAGGCCGACGATCCGGAATTCACCGACCAAGTTGCCCTTGGAATCGAAGCGCTTGACGCCGATGTAATCGAGATAGGCGCGCCGGTGTACGCGCGCCTTGGTGTTCGCCTTGGCGACGATCAGCGGCCGCGGCTCCCGGAGGAACGCCATGATCTCCGGCGTAATCTCGAGAAGTTCATCGCCGCGCCGGAGCACGCGCAGCTCGCGCGAGCGCATGATGCCCAGGCCGCTCTCGAATTTCGGTTCGACGCCGCCGCCCTCGCACACGTAGTCTCGCATCCCGAGGAAAACGAAATTGTCGGCGACCAGCCACTGGAGAAATTGAATCGCTTCGGCGATTTCATCGACCGGCAACGGCGGCGGATTTGTCTTCAACTCACCGACCAGTTCGTTGACGCGCGCGACCATCGGCCGCCAGTCATCGACCGAGCGCCGTACTTCGCCGAGCACGGTCGTCAGTTCGCGCACGATATGGCCGCAGCCGGCCGCATCCTCGATCGGCTCGATGTGAATATGGATGAAGCTTTCGCGCGCCTCGGTGCCGCCGAACGACAGCAGCTTGCCGGCCTTGTCGCGCTTCACGCCGAAAATCGGATGCGCGACCAGTCGTACGTCGAGGCGCTGCGCAGCCAATTCGCCCATCACCGAGTCGACGAGGAACGGCATGTCGTCGTTGACGACTTCGATCACCGAAATCGATTTCTGTCCGTCCTTCTTTAGCTTGAGCATCTCGCAGCGGACTTTTGGCGCGCCGGGCGCGCGGTCGGCCAGAAAGCTCCAGGCGTTTTCTGCAAGCTGCGCGAGATCTTCAGGCGCATAACGCGCGACGTCGTCCGGTACCGAATGCCCAAAAAGCTTGCCCAGGAATTCCTTCGGAATGTCGGCGCGGCTCCGGCTCAGCGCTGCGGCGGCCTTGTCGAGCAGCACGCGCAGGACGCCATCGTTCTCGCTGACAGAAAGGCCTGCGGCCATTGCGCCCTCGCGCTACCCGGGAATCGCGGAGATTGAGTCTTCACTTTCCGCGCAAAGCCGTCGAGAGCAACACACCTTTCGGTGACGCGGCGGTGACGGCACGACTGTCAATGAAAATACCGAGCCGCAGGTTCCTCGGCGGCAACCTAAGGCGCTGAAAGATAGATAGAAAAACGCAATCGCCGGTCGTATGCGGTACCGTTGCGCCGTTGTAGGCTTCAGCCGAGCCGGTACAAACCAAGGGACTTAGGCGATGGCAAAGACCAAAAAGAAAACCAAAGCGGCGAGCAAGACCGCCAAACAGCCGGCGGTAAAATCGCCGCCCGCCAAAGCCGCCGCGCCGAAGCCCGCGGCCGACGACGCCCCGATCATCGCGCTCAACCTGCCGCAGGCGAAGCTGTCGCCGGCGATGGCCGCTTATTTCAGGAAATGCCAGGACAAACTCGGCTTCATCCCGAACGTGCTTGTCGCTTACGCCTTCGACATGACCAAGCTCGAAACTTTTGCCGCGATGTACAACGACCTGATGCTCGGCGAATCCGGCCTGTCGAAACTCGAGCGCGAAATGATCGCGGTCGCGGTGTCGTCGCAGAATCGCTGCTACTACTGCCTCGTCGCACATGGCGCGGCTGTGCGGCAGTATTCCGGCAATCCCGTTCTCGGCGAACAGCTGGCGATGAATTACCGCGCCGCGCGCCTGAACACGAAGCAGCGCGCAATGCTCGACTTCGCGGTCAAGCTCACGGTTTCGCCGTGGAGCGTCGAGGATGGCGACCGTGTGCGGCTGCGGCGCGCCGGTTTCAGCGACCGCGATATCTGGGATATCGGAGCGGTTGCCGGTTTCTTCGCGATGTCGAACCGCGTCGCGTTTGCGTCCGACATGCGGCCGAACGTGGTGTATCACGCGCAGGCCCGCTGACGCGTGCGCCGCTCACTCTTACTTTTCGTATTTCTCTTCGTCGGCGTTGCTGCATTTGCGCAGCAGCGGCCGACGACGATTGCGCCCGCGCAAACCGTCGCCGCGAAAAACGGCATGGTGTCCGCGCAGGAAAAACGCGCGGCGCTGATTGGCATCGATATCCTTCAGCGCGGCGGCAACGCGGTCGATGCGGCGGTCGCTGTCGGCTTCGCGCTGGCGGTGACTTATCCGCGCGCCGGAAATATCGGCGGCGGCGGATTCATGCTGATCCATCTTGCCAAAAACAATCTCCACACCACCATCGACTACCGCGAAACCGCGCCGGCGGCAGCGCACGAGAAAATGTTTCTTAACGCGCAGGGTGAGCCCGACAACGACAAATCGCGCGACAGCGCTTTGTCGGTCGGCGTGCCTGGAACGGTCGCCGGGCTGGCGCTGGCGCATGCCAAGTATGGCTCCGGAAGATTCACGCTCTCCGAACTGATCGCGCCGTCCGTGGCGCTTGCGCGCAACGGCATTCCTGTCGAAGACGACGTCGCGGATTCGCTGCCGAGCGCACATGACCGGCTCGCGCGCTGGCCGTCGTCGCGCGGCATATTCCTGAAGAACGGAAGCGACACGCTCGCGCCCGGCGACATGTTGGTCCAAACCGATCTCGCAAACACGCTCGCGGCCATTGCCGAGAACGGCCCGCAAGCATTTTACGACGGCCCGATTGCGCAGAAATTGTCCGATGCGGTGCGCGCCGCTGGTGGCCTCATTGCACCGGACGATCTTGCCAACTACCGCGCGATCGAACGTGCGCCTTTGCGCGGCACCTATCGCGGCTACGAAATCCTTTCCATGCCGCCGTCGTCCTCCGGCGGCGTACATCTGATCGAAATGCTGAACATCCTGGAGGGCTACGACCTCGCGGCGCTTGGCCGCGGCGAGCAATCGTTTCATCTGATGATCGAAGCGATGAAACGCGCCTACGCCGACCGCGCTTATTACATGGGCGATCCCGCCGTGGTGAACATGCCGGTGAAAGGCCTGATCTCGAAGAAATACGCCGCCGCGTTGCGCGCGCAGATCGGCGACCGAGCAACGCCCGCCGCCGGGATTTTCGCCGGCAAGCCGGCCGATTTCGAAAGCCCCAACACCACACATTTCTCGGTGATCGACCGCGAGGGCAATGCGGTGTCGAACACCTACACTCTCAACTTCTCTTATGGCTCCGGCTTTGTCGCCGAAGGCACCGGAGTCCTGCTCAACAACGAACTCGACGATTTTGCCGCAAAGCCCGGCGCGGCAAACGCCTATGGCCTCGTCGGCTACGACGCCAATTTGCCGGGCCCGAACAAGCGGCCGCTCTCCTCGATGACGCCCGCGATCGTATTGAAAGACGGAAAGCCGTTCCTGATCACCGGCGCGCCGGGCGGCAGCCGCATCATCACCACGGTGCTGCAGACGATCGTTGACGTGATCGACTTCAAATTGCCGATCGACGTAGCGACCACCGTTCCGCGCCTGCATCACCAGTGGAAGCCGGACGTCGTCGTGGTCGAGCCGGGTTTTGCGCCCGAGACATTGCAGGCACTGGAAAAGCGCGGCCACGTTATCGAGCAGCGGCTGCCGGGCACTGTGACGAATTCGATTGAGGTCATGGCGGACGGCTACGCTGGCGCCGCCGACACGCGCACGCGCGGCGCGCTCGCAGCCGGCTATTAGCGCCGAATTGTGAGAGAGAAAATTGGAGCGGGCGAAGGGATTCGAACCCTCGACCCCGACCTTGGCAAGGTCGTGCTCTACCCCTGAGCTACACCCGCATCCGTTAGAAAAGCGGCCGGTAATGGGTGACGGCCGCCGCCGTTCCTATAGCCAGAACGGGGCTTGGATTGCAACCTCGCGCGCAAGCCGGCAGTTAACGCTTCGCGTGACGCTTGCGGTAATTGCGCGGAACGTCCCACGCAAAGCGCGGATTCGGCGCGCAAAAGCCCCGGTTCCCGGCCAGGATATTCGGAACGCAGGCCTCGACAGTCGAATACGTGCATTGCTCGTACATCGTGCCGGTACCAAGATTGATGTAGGCACACCAAGGGGCATCGCCCTCCCAGGCCATCGCGCTGCTTGCGCAACACATCGCCGCACCCGTCATCGCCGCTGTCATGATAATGCGCATATTGTTCTCCCGGTGGTGGCCCTGCCTTGTGATGATACTAACACCATGCATCGTGTAGTTGTTCATCCATGCCGGCAACACCCGACCAGCTTTTCGCATACCTCGACACGCTCGGCATCAAGCACGTGACCGTGAAGCACCCGCCGCTTTTCACCGTCGAGCAGAGCCGGGCGCTGCGTGGCACCATTCCGGGCGGCCACACCAAGAACCTGTTCCTCCGCGACAAGAAGAACGCGCTCTATCTCGTGGTCGCGGAAGAACACGCCGCAATCGATCTCAAGGGCCTGCACCGGCAACTGGGCGCCACCGGGCGGTTTTCATTCGGCTCGGCCGATCTGCTGCGCGAGGTGCTCGGCGTCGAGCCGGGCGCGGTGACGCCGTTCGGCGCGATTAACGACAAAGAGGGCCGCGTTACCGTTGTGCTCGACAGCGCGATGATGGAGCACGCGACGCTCAATTATCATCCGCTGGTCAACACCATGACCACGTCGATTGGCCGCGACGACCTGGTCAGGTTTCTCGAAGCGACCGATCATTTGCCGCGCATCGAGCGGGTTTCCGCCTCCGCGCCTTAAGCCGATTGCATTCGTTCGCCTAATAGCCATTTAATCGGGCAGGAACGGGACATGAATACATTGTTGCAGAATGGCGGGGGCGCTCCCGCACCGGCGGCGGACGTGGTCAAGGACGTGACCACGCAAACCTTCGTCAAGGACGTGATCGAGGAGTCCAAGCGCCAGCCGGTGCTGGTGGATTTCTGGGCGCCGTGGTGCGGCCCGTGCAAGCAGCTCACGCCGGTGCTGGAAAAATCCGTTCGCGCGGCGAAGGGCAAGGTGAAGCTCGTCAAGATGAACATCGACGAGCATCCGGCTGTCGCGCAGCAGATGGGCATTCAATCGATTCCCGCCGTCATCGCGTTCGTCAACGGACAGCCGGCCGACGGTTTTCTCGGCGCGCTGCCGGAAGGCCAAGTGAACGAGTTTCTCGAACGGCTCACCAAAGGCAAACTCGGCGGCGAGGAAAAGGATTTACTCAAAACCGCCGATGACGCGCTTGCGGGCGGCGATCCGGCGGCGGCGGCAAATCTGTACGGCCAGCTGCTTACGCAAGACGGCGGCAACATTGCAGCGCTTGCCGGGCTCGCGCGCTGCTATGTCGCGACAGGCGCGATCGAGCAAGCCAAGCAGACGCTCGCGATGGTGCCGGAAGCCAAGCGCAACGATGCGGCGGTGGCCGCCGCGCGCGCGGCTCTGGAACTCGCCGAGCAGGCGAAATCGGTCGGGCCGGTCGATCAGCTCGAACAAAAAGTTGCCGCGAATCCGCTCGATCATCAGGCACGGTTCGATCTCGCCGCCGCACTCAATGCGAACGGCAAGCGCGCCGAAGCGGTCGATCAGCTGATCGCGATCGTCAAGCGCGACCGCAAATGGAATGAGGAAGCCGCGCGCAAACAGCTCGTTCAGTTTTTTGAGGCTTGGGGGCCGGCGGACGCCGCGACCGTGGACGGCCGCAAGCGGCTGTCGTCGATTCTCTTTTCCTGATTCCCTGAGGGCGTGCGGGGCGGCGGAGTTGTAATGCCGATGAACCCACAATATCGCGGACCGATCGACATGCCGGAGGTCATCGCGGTGTTCCCGCTTCCGGGAGCGTTGCTGCTGCCGCGCGGACAGATGCCGCTCAACATTTTCGAGCCGCGCTATCTCGCGATGATCGACGACGCACTGCGCGACGGCCATCGCCTGATCGGCATGATCCAGCCCGATGTCGCTCATCCGGCTGCGGCGGACAAGAAACCGCCGCTTGCGAAAATCGGCTGCGCCGGCCGCATCACGCAGCTGGCCGAGAGCGGCGACGGCCGCTATCTGATCGAGTTGACCGGCGTCGCGCGCTTCCGCATCGAGGAAGAATTGAACGTGCAGACGGCGTATCGCCAATGCCGCGTGACCTATGCGCCGTTCGCGGACGATTTCGTCGCGCGCAAGGGCGAAAGTGCGGTGGACCGCGACGCCGTGCTCAAGGCATTGCGTGCTTTTCTCAAGGCCAACGAAATGAAGGCCGACTGGAGCGGCATCGAGAACGCCGCCAACGAAGCGCTGGTCAACGCGCTGGCGATGATGTCGCCTTACGGGCCGCCGGAAAAACAGGCGCTGCTTGAGGCGCCCGATCTCAAAGCCCGCGCCGAAATGCTGGTCGCCATTACCGAGATCGAGCTCGCCAAGAAGAACACCGAGGGCGAGCCGAAGCTGCAGTAGCCGCGCGCCGTGCTATAAGGTGCGCGACCCCGCCGGGAGTTGCCTTTCAAATGCCCACCGACCCGTCCAACGAGCGCCCGGCCGACAGCGTCGATCCGAAATTGCTGGAAATTCTGGTCTGCCCGCTCACCAAGGGGCCGCTGGAATACGACGCCGCCAAGCAGGAACTGGTTTCGCGCAAGGCCAAACTCGCCTATCCGATCCGCGACGGCATTCCGATCATGCTGCCGGAAGAAGCGCGGCGACTCGGCTGAACACCATCACAATTTTAGTTCGGGGACACGACTCATGATCAAGATTTGGGGCCGCAACAATTCGTCCAACGTGCAAAAGGCAATGTGGGCGGTCGGCGAACTCGGCCTGCCGCACACGCGCATCGACGTCGGCGGCCAGTTCGGCCAGACAAAGGAGCCGAAATATCTTTCGATGAATCCGAACGGCCTGGTGCCGACGCTGGAAGAAGACGACGGCTTCACGTTGTGGGAATCGAATTCGGTGGTGCGGTTTCTCGCCGGCAAATACGACAAGGGCAACGTGCTTGAGCCGAAAGACCCGAAGGCGCGCGCCCGCGCCAGCATGTGGATGGACTGGCAACTATCGGTCTGCGGACCGGCGATCACGCCGGTGTTCTGGGGCCTCATCCGCACACCGCCGGAAAAGCGCGACCTCGCCGCGATCAAGGCTGGCATCGAGAAAACTGTCGCCGCGTTCAAGATGCTCGACGAACAGCTTGGCAAGACGCAGTTCGCGGCCGGCGATTCTTTTTCCTACGGCGATATTCCGGTCGGCGTGATGTGTTTCCGCTTCACCAAGCTCGTGCCTGACCGGCCGTCGATGCCGAACCTCGACCGCTGGTTCGGCGCGCTCTCGAAGCGCAAGCCGTTCAACGATCACGTCAGCAGCATTCCGCTGACCTGAGCTAGAGCGCCTCGCCGCGCAGCAGCTTCGGCACGTCGCCGGTAAATCCGGCTGCTTCGCGGATGAACACGCGCTTGAGCGCGGGCAGGCGTTCGACCACGCCGAGCCCGATGTCGCGTGCGAGCCGCAGCACGTCGGATTTGTTCGAGAACAATCGGTTCAATCCATCCGTCGCGACGCCCATCGTCATCGTGTCGAAACGTCGCCAACGCTGGTAGCGCTCCAGCACATCCGGTCCGCCCGGATCGAGGCCGAGCCGCGCGGCGTCGGCAATTGCTTCGGCCAGCGCCGCGACATCGCGCAAACCCATGTTGAGCCCTTGCCCCGCGATCGGATGAATGACGTGCGCGGCGTCGCCGACCAGCGCGAGACGATCGGCGATGAACGAGCGAGCGGTGAATAGGCCGAGTGGAAACGCGCGGCGCGGGCCGATGACTTCGATATCGCCGAGATGCAAGCCGAAACGCTTTTCCAGCTCGGCGTGAAATTCGTTGTCGGGCAACGCGACGACGCGCGTCGCTTCCGCCGCGCACTCGGTCCACACGATCGACGATCGGTTGCCGGTGAGCGGCAAAATCGCGAACGGCCCGGCGGGCAGGAAATGTTCTTCCGCGCGCCCGTTGTGCGGGCGCTCGTGCGTCACGGTCGTGACGATGGCGTGCTGATCGTAATTCCAGCCGTGATTGGCGATGCCGGCCTGCTCGCGGATTTTCGAGCGCGCGCCGTCGGCGCCGACCAGCAGCCGTGCGGGAATCGTTTCGCCGTCCGCCAGCCGTACTTCGATTGCCCGCGCTGAATTCTCGAATCCCGAAACCGTCGTCGCCCGCAAATCGACGCCCAGTTCTTTGGCTTTCTTCACCAGCACGTCGATGACATGCCGGTTCTCGACCATGTGCGCGAACGGCTCGCCCTCCTCGACCTCGCCGCCGAATGTCAAAAACGTCGGCCGCACCGCGTCCTCAAGCTTGCTGTCGGTGACGACCATGTCGAGGATCGGCTGCGCATCAGCGGCGACCGCGTCCCAGACCTCGATCGCCTCGAACAGACGCCGTGCGGCCGCTGCGATGGCCGATGCGCGCAGATCGTTCGATTTCGCCGCGCTTAAGCCGGGGTCCACGACGGTCACGGAAAACGTCTCGCCCAGGCCCTGGCGCAGCGCGATCGCAAGCGCGAGGCCGGCAAAACCGCCGCCGCCGATCGCCACATCCACCGCTTTTTGCGCCGTCTTCGGCATGGACTTTTACGTGGGCCTTCCTTGTCAACGCGCCAAGAGCATAGCAGTTTGGGGCAGACATTTTGAATCGCCCCGAAAACGCAGCGAATCCGCATATGGCCTCCGCCGTCCAGGATTTGATCTCGTTGCTCGACCTCGAACCGCTCGAGGTCAACCTGTTCCGCGGCCGCAGCCCGCAAACGAGCTGGCAGCGCGTCTTCGGCGGTCAGGTGATCGGACAGGCGCTGGTCGCGGCCGTGCGCACGGTCGAAGGCCGCCCTCCGCATTCGATGCACGCCTACTTCTTGCTGCCGGGCGATCCGAAAGTGCCGATCATCTACGACGTCGATCGCATCCGCGACGGCAAGAGCTTCACGACACGGCGCGTCACCGCTCGCCAGCACGGCCACCCGATTTTCTCGATGCTGGTCTCGTTCCACAGCGACGAGCCGAGCCTCGATCATCAGGCGAAAATGCCTGACGTGCCGCCGCCAGAGAAATTGCCGAGCGAGGCGGAAATACGCGAAAAGATTCTGCCCACGATGCCGGAAATGGTGCGCCGCTATTACGAGCGCGAACGGCCGATCGAATTGCGTCCTGTCGAGTTCGACCGCTATCTCGGCAAGAAATATCCGGACGGCCGCTTCAACATGTGGATCAAGACCACCGGGAAATTGCCGGACGATCCGGCGCTGCATCAATGCGTGCTGGCCTACGCATCCGACATGACGCTGCTCGACACCGCGCTGGTGCCGCACGGTCGCACGCTGTTCGAGAAGATTTTCATGGCGGCGAGCCTCGACCACGCGCTGTGGCTGCATCGCCCGTTCCGCGCCGACGACTGGCTCTTGTACGCGCAGGATTCGCCCAACCTGCACGGCTCGCGCGGTTTCTCGCGCGGACTGATTTTTACGCGCGACGGCACGTTGGTCGCGTCGGTCGCGCAGGAAGGCCTGGTGCGCGAGCGGCGAGGCGCATGACGCGCGCGCTCGCAACGTTGGTTCTCATTCTGATCGGCGCCAATGCATTCGCCGCATCGGGCAAGCAGGCTGCTCCAAGCGGATCGTTTTCCGGCGCGCCGCCGGAGTTCACGCGGTTTTCCAGCGCGGAGATCGAACGCGGATTTCTCGCGCTCGCATTCGGCACCGATCTCCTGATCGGCGCGCAGCCGAGAGGCGTGCGCCGCTTCGATCATCCGGTCCGCCTGCGTGTCGTTTCCGGCGGCAGCGTTTCTCGCGCCGTCGAGATGCAGCGCGTCGTCGCTGAATATGGCGAGAAGATTCCAAACCTGCGCGTGATCGCGGCCGATTCAGCCGACGCCGACATCGTCATCCGCCTGATCGACGAGAAGGATTTTGCATCGTCGCTCACCGCCGCGTTTGGCGCAGCCGTGACAAAGCGCTTCGTGGCCAAGACCGATCCGCAGTGCATGACCAGCGTGAAGTCACGGGCCGACGGCGAGATCGTGCAGTCGGTGTCGTTCGTGATCGTGGACAAAGGCGACGCGGTATTTCTCGACTGCGCCTATCACGAGCTGCTGCACGCCTTCGGCCTGTCGAACCACGACCAGCGCAATCCGTGGACCACGCTCAACCAGCGCCGGATGGTCGGTTACCTCTCGGTTTACGACCGGGCGCTGCTGACGCTGCTCTATGACCCGCGCCTGAAGCCGGGAATGACCGCCACGCAGGTGAAAGGCGTGCTGCCGCGCCTGATCCACGATTTACAGCTCGCCGCCCCGACCCCGCGCTAATGCGACAGCATCGCTGTCCTAAAATGCCTTAGGCATCGGCGATTGCCTGTGGGCGCGGCAATAATGCCGCTTAATTTTTAGGCCACCCCCCGATAGCCTTCGTTTGGACGCTCCCCTGCCGGGTGGCGCACGACAACGCCGGGACACGCGATTCATGAAGCTCGTTATTGCCGTCATCAAACCGTTCAAGCTCGACGAGGTGCGCGACGCGCTGACGCGCCTCGGCATCCAGGGCATGACCGTCACCGAGGTCAAAGGCTACGGCCGCCAGAAGGGCCACACGGAAATCTACCGCGGCGCGGAATACGCGGTGAACTTCCTGCCCAAGCTGCGCATCGAAGTCGCGGTCGCGAGCGATCAGGTCGATCGCGTGATGGATGCGATCGGATCGGCCGCAAAGACCGGCCAGATCGGCGACGGAAAAATATTCGTCACGCCGATCGACCAAGCGGTGCGCATCCGCACCGGCGAAACCGACACAGCCGCTTTGTAAACAAATCAAGTCCGGGGGACTCACATGACTGGGGCAACACATCGCCTTGCCGTGGCCGCGATCGCGGTTGCGATGGCAATCACTGCGACGCCGGTTTTCGCGCAAGCCGCCGCGCCGAAAATCGACGCCGCGGACACCGCGTGGATGATCGGAGCAACCGGCCTCGTGCTGATGATGACGATTCCGGGGCTCGCGTTGTTTTACGCCGGCATGGTGCGCAAGAAGAACGTGCTCGCGACGATGGCGCAATCCATGGCCGCGACATTCCTCATTTCCATTTTGTGGGCGCTGGTCGGCTACTCGCTCGCGTTTACCGGCGACGGCGCCTACATCGGCTCGCTCGAGCGCGTGTTTCTCAACGGCATGACGCTCGACGGCGTTTCGCCGCTGGCGAAGACAATTCCGGAAAGCCTGTTCATGATCTACCAGATGACCTTCGCGATCATCACGGTCGCGCTGGTCGCAGGTTCGGTCGCAGACCGTTTGCGCTTTTCGGCATTTTTGCTGTTCTGCGTATTCTGGCTGCTCATCGTCTATGTGCCGATCGCGCACTGGGTGTGGGGCGGCGGATTCCTCGGCGCCAAGGGCGTGCTCGATTTCGCCGGCGGCACCGTCGTGCACTTGAATGCCGGCGTCGCCGGATTGGTCGCGGCCTACGTGATCGGTACGCGCAAAGGATATGGCAGCGACAATCTCGCGCCGTACGATTTGACGCTTGCGGTGATCGGCACCGGTCTGCTGTGGGTCGGCTGGTTCGGTTTCAACGGCGGCTCCGCGTTGGGCGCAAATTCACGCGCGTCAATGGCGATCGTCTCGACGCATCTTGCCGCGAGCATGGGCGCTTTCACGTGGATGGCGCTTGAATGGTGGACCCGCGGCAAGCCGTCGGTGCTCGGCATGATTTCGGGCGCGGTCGCAGGCCTCGGCACCATCACGCCGGCGTCCGGCTTCGTGATGCCGATGCAAGCATTGGCGATCGGCTTGATTGCCGGATCGGTCTGCTTCTGGGCTTGCACGTGGCTCAAGATCAAATGCGGCTATGACGACTCGCTCGACGTGTTCGGCGTGCACGGCATCGGCGGGTTCACCGGCACGCTCCTCGCCGGCGTATTTTCAGTCGCAGCGTTGTCGATAAGTCCGGAAACGCCGAAGGGCATGCCCGGTTTGCTCGAAGGCAATCCGGAACAGGTGCTCATCCAACTCTACGGAATTGTCGTGACGCTGGTTTGGTCCGGCGTCGCAACCTTCGCCATCCTGAAGTTCATCGAATTGATCGTGCCGTTGAGGGTAAAAATGGAGGACGAAGTCACCGGCCTCGATGTCAGCCAGCACGGCGAAGCAGTGCAATAGCAGGACGCGTTTCACGGCAAACACAGCCGCGCCGGCTTACGCTGGCGCGGCTTTTTGCTGACTGGAAACGCTGCTCAATAGTTAGGCAGCGGCCTTTGCGGCTGGTGACTCTTTAAGCGGCAGTCCAGTCCCAAGAGCCGCCCGGTCCGAGACCCTTAAAAATTCGTTTATCGATTCAGCCGGTTAGCCCGCTGCCGGGCATTTGGCACGAGGCTTGATTCTATTTGTCCGGTCTCGCCTGCGAAGCGTGCTTTGCGGTCGAAGGCTCAGTGAACCGCCCGCACTGCGTACGTAGAAAACGGGCTTAGCGGGGATCGAATCCATGAAAATCGTCATGGCCATTATCAAGCCCTTCAAACTCGACGAGGTCCGTGACGCGCTGACCTCAATGGGAGTTCAGGGGCTGACCGTCACCGAGGTCAAAGGATACGGCCGTCAAAAGGGGCACACGGAAATCTACCGTGGAGCCGAATACGCGGTGAGCTTCCTCCCGAAAATCAAAGTGGAGGTCGCCGTCGACTCCAAGCAAGTCGACAAAGTGATCGCAGCCATCACCGGGGCCGCCAAAACCGGCCAAATCGGCGACGGCAAGATCTTCGTGCTCAGCCTCGAACACGCCGTGCGTATCCGCACCGGCGAGAGCGATGCCGCGGCACTCTAGTCAACAGCACCGCAAACATACGGACAGGAGTAAGACCATGACGTTGAAGAAAACCTCCCGTGCGGGGCTCTTGGCTCTCGCGCTTGGAGTTCTGCTCGGCATCTTCCTCAGCGTGGGCACGTTCGACACGTCCTACGCTCAGCAGCAACCGGCAGCGGCAGCCGCTCAGCCGGCTGCGGCGGCAGCGCCGGTGGCGTGCGCCGCTGACCCCGATCCGAAAAAGGCCATCACTGAAAAGTGCCAGCCGAATTCGGGCGACACTGCCTGGATGCTCACCTCCGTTGCTCTCGTGCTCATGATGACCATTCCGGGCCTCGGCCTGTTCTATGGCGGCATGGTGCGCAAGAAGAACGTAGGCGACACCGTGATGACCAGCTTCGCGGTCACAGCCCTGGTGACGATTCTGTTCACGTGCGTCACCTACAGCATGTCGTTCACAGCGGGTAATCCTTACATCGGCGGGCTCAGTCGAGCATTCCTGCAGGACATCCTGAGCGACATCGCGAAAGGCATCGGCACACCGAACGGCGCCGCTGTGACAATCCCGGAGACCGTCTTCATCTGCTTCCAGATGACGTTCGCGATCATCACGCCGGCGCTGATTGCCGGTGCGTTCGCCGAACGCATGAAGTTCTCCGCCATGCTCTGGTTCATCGGCCTGTGGGCGATCCTCGTCTACGCGCCGGTCGCGCACTGGGTCTGGGGACCGGATGGCTTCCTCGCGAACGCCAACTCGGACGCCGTGATCAAGGTGCTCGACTTCGCCGGCGGCACGGTCGTTCACATCAACGCCGGCATCGCCGGTCTGATGTGCGCAATCTGCCTCGGCAAGCGCAAGGACATGGGCCCTCCGCACAACATGGTGCTCACGTTCATCGGCGCCTCGCTGCTGTGGGTCGGCTGGTTCGGCTTCAACGCCGGTTCGGCTGTTACCGCCGGCATGCAGGCGGGCATGGCGATGACCGTGACGCAGATTGCAACCGCGGTCGCCGCGTTCACGTGGATGATCGTCGAGTGGATCGCGCGCGGCAAACCGACCGTCATCGGCATCTGCTCGGGTGCTGTCGCCGGTCTCGTCGCCATCACTCCGGCGTCGGGCTTCGTCGGCCCGGTCGGCTCGATGGCGATCGGCGTTGCGGCAGGCGTGTTCTGCTACTGGGGCGTGACTGGCCTCAAGCGGATGCTCGGCGCTGACGACGCGCTCGACTGCTTCGGCGTTCATGGCGTCGGCGGCATTGTCGGCGCGCTGCTCACCGGCGTGTTCGCAATCGAGCAATACGGCGGCACCGCCGGCCTGATCGAGGGCAACTCCGCCCAGATGATCAATCAGGTCGAAGGCGTTGCCATCGTCGTCGTCTACGGCGCGGTCGTGTCCTTCATCATCCTGAAGGTGCTCGACGCGATCATCGGCCTGCGCGTGCCCGCGGATGTGGAGCGCGAAGGCCTTGATCTCGCGCTGCATGGCGAGGTCGTTCAGTAACGATCTGATCAGCTAGCGGTAGGGGCGGAAACCCGGCACTGTCCCTTCCGTCGAGGCCCTCGGTTCGCAAGAACCGGGGGCCTCTCTTATTTATGCGGCCGCCCGCGAATAAGCCCTTGGAACAAGGGTTTCGCGCGCATGCCCGCCATTGGTTAATCGGGTCTTAACCTCCGCCGTATCTATTGTGCGGAAACCGCCGGCCGCCAATTTTTGCATGCCCAAGATGACCGCCCAGCGCGAGCCTGCACCGTCCGTTGCTTCGGCTGCGGAAAGCCGCTCGCCTTTCGTGCGGCTCACCGAACTCATCGCGGATATCGAACCGGGCAAGCCGCCGATCAATCTTTCGGTCGGCGAACCGCAGCATGCGATCCCTTCTTTCGTGCAGCGCGAGCTCGACGCGCACGTCGCGGAGTTCGGCCGCTATCCGGCGAACAAAGGCATCGAGCCGTTCCGCAAGGCGGTCGCCGCATGGCTCAACCGCCGCTACGTCTTGCCGCGTCCGGTCGATGCCGAGAATGAGGTGCTGGTCCTCAATGGCACGCGCGAAGGATTGTTTCTCGCCGCCATTGCCGCGAAGCGCTGGGTCGCGCCGCGCGCGGGCAAGCCTGCGATGCTAATTCCGAATCCGTTTTATGCCGCCTACAGCGCCGGCGCGGTCGCCGCCGATTGCGAACCGGTTTATCTTCCCGCGCGCAAGCAAAGCGGATTCCTGCCCGATCTCGACGCGCTCACTGACGAGCTGCTCGCCCGCACAGTTGCGTTCTACATCGCCTCACCGTCGAACCCGCAAGGCGCAGTGGCCGATCGCGCCTATCTCGAAAAGCTCGCGGCTTTCGCGCGCAAATTCGGCTTTCTCGTTTTCGCCGACGAATGCTACTGCGAGATCTTCAGCGAGCACGCTCCGCCCGGAATGCTGGAAGCGGCTGGCGGCGATTTCGCCAACACCATCGTGTTTCATTCGCTATCGAAACGCTCGAACCTGCCCGGAATGCGCGTCGGCTTCGCCGCCGGCGACCGCCGCTTCCTCGCGCAGTTTCTCGAATTGCGGAACGTCGCCGCGCCGCAGGTGCCCGCGCCGGCGCAGCATGTCGCCATCGCCGCCTACAACGACGAAGCGCATGTCGAGGAAAACCGGAAACTCTATAACGCGAAATTCGATCTCGCCGATCAGATCATCGGCAGTCGCTACGGCTATGAGCGCCCGGCCGGCGGATTTTTTCTCTGGCTCGACGTGTCGAAGCAAGGCGGCAGCGAAAAGGTGACGCGCCAGCTCTGGCAGGATGCCGGCGTGCGTGTCGTCCCCGGCCGCTATCTCGCGCGCGACCAGGCCGACGGATCGAATCCCGGCGCGGACTACATTCGTGTCGCCATGGTGCAGAACAAATCGGCCACCGCCGAGGCGCTGCACCGCATCGTCGAGGTACTCGGTTAAATGCCCGCAATCGATCGCAGCCTCGACGCCGTCGCTTTCGTCTCGGAGCATTTCCGGGAAATCCTGCGGCGTCGTTTTAGCGAGCTCGCCGGCCTCGCGCTCATTACACTGGCGCTGCTCGGCGCAATCGCGCTTGCGACCTGGTCGGTGCAGGATCCGTCGTTGAGCCACGCCACCAAGGCGCCGATCCGTAATCTTCTCGGCTATCCGGGCGCGATCTTCTCCGACCTGGCGATGCAATTGCTCGGCCTCGCAGCGATCCTGTTGCTGCTGCCGGAAGCATTGCTCGGCTGGCGCTTGCTCGCGCACCGTCCGGTCGGCGAGAAATGGCGCGGACTGGTCTGGATCGTCGCGACGTTCCTCGCTGCCGGATTTGCCTCGACACTGCCGACGAGCGGCGCATGGCCGCTGCCGACCGGACTTGGCGGGGTCTCGGGCGATGCGCTGCTGCGCCTGCCCGCGGCAATGTTCGGCACAATCGACGGCGCGAACGCAGCCATCGCCGCACTGGTGTTCGGGCTGCTCACCGCATTTACGCTGGCCGTTTCTTTCGGCTGGCCGCGCCGCGCCGAAGCCGCGCCTGCGCGCCGCCGCCGCGAGATCGTCGAGGACGATGCGGTGGAAATCGCCGAAGACGAACACGACGACGAGCGCGGCTCGGCCACGCTCGGCATGATCGTTCACGCGCTGCTCAGCTTCAAAGCGCGCTTCGTGCGCCTGATCAAAGGCACGCCGCGGCGTCCGTTGCCGCCCGCGCATGTTTACGCCGACGGCCGCATCGAGCCGCGCCTCGGCGAATCCAGCGGACGCTCCGCCCCGCCGGTCGATGAATATGAGGACGAGGAAGAAGCGCCGCGCGCTCCGCGTCGCCGCACGGCGCCGCGTCCGGCACGCCGCTCCGGCGGATTCGCATTGCCGTCATTGTCGCTGCTGACCGCGCAGCGTGCATCCGAGCGCACGCAGCTCTCGAGCGCGGAGCTCGCCGAAAACGCCACGATGCTCGAAAGCGTACTCGGCGATTTCGGAGTGCGCGGTGAAATCATCAATGCGCGCCCCGGCCCGGTGGTGACGCTGTACGAGCTCGAGCCGGCCCCCGGCATCAAATCGTCGCGCGTGATCGGGCTTGCCGACGACATCGCGCGCTCGATGAGCGCCATATCCGCACGCGTCGCGGTCGTGCAGGGCCGCAACGCCATCGGTATCGAATTGCCCAACCCGACGCGCGAACGCGTTTATCTGCGCGAATTGCTCTCCGCCGACGATTACAACGAGCACACCGCCGCGCTGCCGCTTTGTCTCGGCAAGACCATCGGCGGCGAATCCGTGATCGTCGATCTCGCGCGCATGCCGCATCTCTTGATCGCCGGCACGACGGGTTCCGGCAAATCGGTCGCCATCAACACCATGATCCTGTCGCTGGTCTATCGCCTGCGCCCGGACCAGTGCCGCCTGATCATGGTCGATCCGAAAATGCTCGAACTCTCCGTCTATGACGGAATTCCGCATCTGCTCACGCCGGTCGTCACCGATCCGAAGAAGGCCGTCGTCGCGCTCAAGTGGGCGGTGCGCGAGATGGAGCAGCGCTATAAGAAGATGTCGAAGCTCGGCGTGCGCAATATCGACGGTTACAACGCGCGCGTCGCCGAAGCGAAAGCGAAGGGCGAGACTCTCACGCGCACGGTTCACACCGGCTACGACAAGACCAGTGGCGAGGCGATCTACGAGAAGGAAGAGCTCGAGCTTGAACCGCTGCCGTTCCTGGTCGTGATCGTGGACGAGATGGCCGACCTGATGATGGTCGCAGGAAAAGACATCGAAGGCGCGATTCAGCGCCTCGCGCAGATGGCGCGCGCCGCCGGCATCCACGTCATCCTCGCCACGCAACGCCCGTCGGTGGACGTCATCACCGGCACGATCAAGGCAAATTTCCCGACCCGCATCTCGTTCCAGGTCACGTCGAAAATCGACAGCCGCACGATCCTCGGCGAGCAGGGCGCGGAACAGCTGCTCGGGCAGGGCGACATGCTGTACATGGCGGGCGGCGGGCGCATCAGCCGCGTGCACGGCCCGTTCGTGTCGGACGACGAAGTCGAGAAGGTCGTGCGCCATCTCAAGGCGCAAGGGCAACCGGAATATCTTGAAGAGGTCACCGCCGGCGATCTCGACGACGAAGGCAGCGCGGTGTTCGACGGCACCGGCATGGGCATGGCCGAGGGCGGCGATCTCTACCAGCAGGCCGTTGCCATCGTGCGCCGCGACCGCAAGGCTTCGACCTCGTACATCCAGCGCCGCCTGCAGATTGGCTACAACCGCGCCGCCACGATCATGGAGCGGATGGAACAGGAAGGTGTCGTCGGCCAGCCGAACCACGCGGGTAAGCGCGAGATTCTGCTCCCCGAAGAGGGACAGGATAACTATTGAGAATCGCGCGCGTCACGACTAAGCCGGAATGGCCGGGCCGCAAGGCCCAGAAATAGCCACAGCCGGCCGTTAGATCACTGCAATCAGCCAACAGGCGAGGCTCACTCGAATGACAGGCAGCGCGCAGCGCAACGCAGGCGTCACGGCAATCGCGATGACGCTTGCCTGCATGATCGCCGCGCCGGTCTTCGCGCAAAATGTCCCGCTGCCGGCGAAGCGCCCGCATGTGAATTCGAATTCGTCCGCGATCACCGGCACGGTGCAAAAACCCGCCGATAAATCCGGCCTCGACGCGCTCGCGCAAGCGCCGAAAGGCCAGCAACCAGCCGCGAACAATCCGTTCGCCGCGCTGCTTGGCCAAAAAGGCACGACGCGCGAACTCACGCCCGAGCAGCGCGCGGTCATCGTCAAGGTGAACAATTATCTGTCGGGCGTGCAGGTGATGTCCGGCAACTTCGTGCAGGTCGGCCCCGACGGCGGCCGCACGCAAGGCATGTTCTACATTTCAAAGCCCGGCAAAGTGCGCTTCGAATACGACCCGCCCTCGCCGATCGACATCATCTCGAACGGGACCGATCTCGTGGTGCGCGACCGGAGGCTCGCGACGCAGGATCTGTTCCCGCTGTCGCAAACGCCGCTGCGTTTCCTGTTGGCCGACCGCGTGGACCTGCTCAAGGACACGAGCCTCGTCGCGCTCTACACTGATGACGTTTTCGTCACGGTCGTGCTGGAAGAAAAAGGTATCGCGGGCACCAGCCGCCTGATGATCATGTTCGATTCGAAGGACTATCAGCTCAAGCAGTGGACCGTGACGGACCCACAGGGCTACGACACCACGGTCGCGGTCTACAACATCGACAGCGCCAAGCGGCCGGATCCGAGCCTGTTCCGGATCGACTACACCCGCAACATTCAATAGCGCGCCCGGCAGCGCCGTGGATTGCGCGGATTAATGTCGAGCAACAGTGGAAATTCGCGCGCGCGCGGTCTATCTCGTTTCGATGCAGTTGAAAGTCACCACCTGGAACATCAATTCGGTGCGCCTGCGCATCAATTTGGTGGCCAAATTCATCAAGTCGCAGCGGCCGGACGTTCTCTGCCTGCAGGAGACGAAATGCCCGGATGATGCCTTCCCGCTCAAGCGCTTCAACCGGCTCGGCTACGAGCACATCGCGCTCAACGGGCAGAAGGGCTATCACGGCGTCGCGGTGATCTCGCGCGTGCCGTTCGAATCGCGCGATGTGCAGAGTTTCTGCGGCAAGACCGATTGCCGCCACGTCTCGGTCGTGATCGGCGAAAAAGCCAAACTGCGCGACCCGATCACCCTGCATAATTTCTACGTTCCCGCCGGCGGCGATGAACCGGATCGTGAAATCAATCCGAAATTCGGCCACAAGCTCGATTTTCTCGATGAAATGCGCGCGCATGCCGGCTTGCGGCCGCAACGCGCGCAGCGCGCCATTCTGGTCGGCGACCTCAACGTTGCGCCGCTCGAGCACGACGTCTGGAGCCACAAGCAGATGCTGAAAGTGGTTTCGCACACCCCGATCGAAACGGAAAAGCTTACGGCTGCGCGCGCCGCCGGCGACTGGGTCGACTCGATGCGCGTGCTCACGCCGGAGCCGGAAAAGCTCTACACGTGGTGGAGTTACCGCGCGCAAGACAATTGGCGCGAAGCCGACCGCGGCCGCCGGCTCGACCACATGTGGACATCGCCCGCGCTCGCCGACCGGGTGTCGAAAATCAGGATCGCGAAGGATTATCGCGGCGCCGAGCGTCCGTCTGACCATGTGCCGGTGACGGCGACAATCGAAATCTAGCGGTCATCGCGATCCATCGATTGCTTCACGCGCACCAGTTCGCGCGTCCAGGAATCGACGCGTTGCGCCATCGTGTCGTGCAATCGCTTGGCCGCGACCGGATAGCCTTCCAGCATCTTCTGAAACAGGCTGCGCGAAATGCGGATCACCGTGGTCGGCTCGATTGCCGTCGCGGTTCCGGGACACACCATGTCGGTGAGCAACGCGAGCTCGCACAGCAGCGCACCGGCGCCGACCTGATACTCGCGCGCGCTGGTCGGAATGCTCGGCTCGATGTTGATCGCGCCGTCCTGAACGAGGTAGGCGCCTTCCGCGAGATCGCCTGCGTAATAAAGCACCGTGCCGCTCGGCAGCTTCCGGCTCTCGGCACCCATCGCGAGAATCCGTAGCGCCTGCTTGCCGAGCATGGAAAACGTCGGCACCCGTTCGAAAAAGGCGACGTCGTCTTCAAGCGCCATTTAAGGCACCAACTTGTAGCCGCCGCCTTCCGTCACCAGGATCGCCGGCGCGGCGGCGTCGCGTTCCACCTTTTGCCGCAGGCGATAGATGTGTGTCTCCAGCGTGTGCGTGGTGACGCCGGAATTGTAGCCCCAGACTTCCTGCAACAGCGTCTCGCGCGACACCGGCTTCTGCCCTGCGCGATAGAGATAACGCAGGATCGCGGTTTCCTTTTCGGTCAGCCGCACTTTGCCGCCTTTTGGATTGAGCAGAATTTTCGAGCTGGGACGAAACGTGTAAGGCCCGATAGTGAAGACGGCGTCCTCGCTCGCTTCGTGCTGGCGCAATTGCGCGCGGATGCGCGCGAGCAGCACGGCGAATCGGAACGGCTTTGTGACGTAATCATTGGCGCCGGATTCGAGTCCGAGAATCGTGTCGGAGTCGGTGTCATGTCCGGTCAGCATGATGATCGGCGCCTTGAACGCATTCTTGCGAAGGATGCGCACCGCCTCGCGGCCGTCCACGTCCGGCAGGCCGACGTCCATGATGACGAGGTCGATCTGGCCCGCCTTGGCCGCCTGCACGCCCTTGGTGCCGCTGTCGACGCCGACAGCTTCGAACTCCTCGTGCAGCGCGAGCTGTTCGACCAGCGCGTTACGCAGTTCGGCGTCGTCGTCGACGATTAAGACTGTGCGTTTATTGGGCATTTCCGGTTCATCCCTCAGTTCGCGAAGTAGAACATTCGGGGCTAAAAGAGCAAGCCGGTTCTGGTATTTTGCGCGGAAACGGCGGCTATCGAGGCGAAACGGACGGCCATGAAGTCGAATTTGCTGCGGCGGCTGACGGTGCGGCGAAAGCCCGGAATTCCGACGCGCGGCTGGTTGGTCGCCGGGCCGCTCGCATTGCCGGTTGCGCTCGGCCGCGGCGGCATTCGCGCGAACAAGCGCGAAGGAGACGGCGGAACGCCGCGCGGAATTTTCCGGTTGCGGCGATTGTGGTGGCGCGCCGACCGCCATCCGCGCCCGCACACTTCGTTGCCGGCCACGCGCATCGCAGCCGACGATGGCTGGTGCGAAGATCCGCGCGACCGGCATTACAACCAACGAATCAAGATTCCGAGGGACAGCAAGGCCGATCGGCTGGCGCGGAAAGATGCGCTCTACGACTTCATCGTCGAGATCGATCACAACACGCGCCCACGCATCGCAGGCCGCGGCAGCGCTGTCTTTATTCATATCGCGCGCCCGCAATTCGCGCCGACCGCCGGCTGCGTCGCGCTGACGATGAATTCATTGCGGCAATTGCTTTCGCGCGTCGGCCCGCGCACCAAAATCGTGGTTGAGTAATCGTTACCGCCATTCGCTACGCTTCCTTAAACATAGATGAAGACCATTGCGGCGCCTGATCGCCGCATTAACGCTGGTCATACGCCCCCTGTGGTATTTCCATCCGTTGGCGCGGCATGCGCCCACGACAAAAAAGTTTCGCAGAGGGGCGATGCTGGATAATTCTTCTACTCCGCGCACAGCGGCGCGCGCCGAGCCCGAATTACTCGGCCGCGTTATTTCCGTCGGCGGCTCCGAAGCCGCGATCGGATTGACCGCCGGCAGCCGCGCGACCGATCGCGAGCAGGCGACCGTCGGCCGGTTCATGGGCCTGATGTGCGGCTCGTCGATCCTCGTCGGCCTCGTTACTGAAGTTGCCGAGCAGAGCGGCGGCAGCGGCGCGCAGCAGTATCGCAACATCGCGAAAATCGATCTCATCGGCGAAATCCGCGCGGCAGGCGCGGGCTCCGCGCAATTCCAGCGCGGCGTCGCCGACTATCCGAATATCGGCGACCCCGCGGTCATGCTCACCGAACGCGAGCTGCGCCTGGTTTACGGCGCGGCCGACGCCAACCACGCGCATATTGGCGACTTGCAGCAGAACACCGATATCGGCGTCCACATCGACATCGACAATCTCGTAAGCCGCCATTTCGCGCTGCTCGGCGCCACGGGCGTCGGCAAGTCGAGCGGCGTCGCCATCATCCTGCAGAAGATTCTTGAGACGCGCCCAAATCTGCGAATTTTCCTCGTCGATCCGCACAACGAATATGCGCGCTGCTTCGGCGACAAGGCGCAGGTGCTCACGCCGCGCAACCTTCGCCTGCCGTTCTGGCTGTTCAATTTCGAGGAAGTCGTCGATGCGTTCTTCGGCGGTCGGCCGGGCGTCGAGGAAGAAATCGAAATCCTCTCCGAGGTCATCCCGCTCGCGAAATCCGCCTATTTGCAATACCGCGCCGGTACCGAACGCAGCGCGTTGAGCAAAAAGAAAGATCCGCGCGATTCGGGCTTTACCGCCGACACGCCGGTGCCTTATCGCCTCGAAGACCTTCTCAATCTGCTCGACGAGCGCATGGGCAAGCTCGAAAACCGCTCGCGCGCGATGGTCTATCACAAGCTGATGGGCCGCATTCAGACGTTCCGCAATCATCCGCGCTACGCCTTCATGTTCGAGAATGCCAACATCGGCGGCGACACGATGGCGGAAATTCTCGGCCACCTGTTCCGCCTGCCGCCGGACGGCAAGCCGATGACGATCATGCAACTCGCCGGTTTCCCGGCGGAGGTCGTCGACTCGGTCGTGTCGGTCCTCTGCCGCATGGCGTTCGATTTCGGATTGTGGAGCGATGGCGTCGCACCGCTGTTGTTCGTCTGCGAGGAAGCGCACCGCTACGCGCCCGCCGACAAGAAAATCGGTTTCGGACCGACGCGCCGCGCGCTTTCGCGCATCGCCAAGGAAGGCCGCAAGTACGGCGTGTTCCTCGGCCTGATCACGCAGCGCCCGGCGGAAATCGACCCGACCATCATTTCCCAATGCAGCACGTTGTTCTGCATGCGGCTGTCGAACGACCGCGACCAGTCGCTGATCCGCTCCGCGGTATCGGATGCGGCAGCAAACCTGTTGTCGTTCATTCCCTCGCTCGGAACGCGCGAAGTGTTCACCTTCGGCTCCGGCGTGGCGCTGCCGACGCGCATGCGGTTCGTCGAGCTTGCCGCCGACAAGCGCCCCAACAGCGAAGCCTCCGGCAATACGCGCGCGGAAGCCGGGGCCAACCTGAGCAAGGATTTGATCTCGACCGTGATCGAGCGCTGGCGCGCCGCGACGATGAGTCACCGCTCCACCGACGACATGGATTTCGATTCGCCGCTCGGTACGCCGGCGTTGCAGCCGGCCGCGCAGCAACCCGCGCCGGCGGTTCACGCGCCGCCGATGGCGCCTGCGCAACCGCAGCCCGGCTTGCGATCAAGCCTCTTGAAGAAGCCGCTGGAAGGCGCCAGCCACTACGCGCCGCCAAATACGCCGGCGCGCTTCCGCTAGTTCTATCGCCGTCCGACCAGATCGATCAGCGCCGACATGCCGACATGTCCGGTGCCTTCGGCGATGACGCTGTCGTGCTCTTCGATGTCGAGCGTCGCAAAATCGGAAAACGCCTGTTCGAGCAATTCGCGCGTGTAGAGCTGCTCGGCGTTCTGCGGCCCGCCGGTCTTGTATTCGAGCTGCTTCGGCCGATAACCCTGCAGAAATAACAATCCGCCCCGCCGCAGCGCCTGCTTGATCCCTGTGAACATGCGCGGCCGTTCGGCCGGCGTCGCGAACTGCACGAAAATTGCCGCGACAACATCGTATTCCGCCTTCGGCCATTCCCAGGTGGTGACGTCCGCCTGCTCGACGCGCATCTCGACGCCGCGCAATTTCGCGAGCGAGCGCGCTTTCGCCTGCGCGGTCGGCGAAAAATCGACCGACACCACGTCGAGCCCCTGCTCGGCCAGGAACACGCCATTGCGGCCCTCGCCGTCGCCGATCGCCAGCGCGGCCTGGCCCTTGCGCAGCAGCGGCGCTTTGCTCTTGAGGAATGCGTTCGGGATGACGCCGAACAGATAACCGGGCGCGGAAAACCGCGACTGCCAGCGCGCCAGTTCGGCGTCGCTCATGCGCGCACCCCGAAGATCGCGCTGCCGATGCGCACGTGCGTCGCGCCGAGTTGAATTGCAGTGGCGAAATCCGCGCTCATCCCCATCGACAATAATTTCAATCCATTGCGCTGCGCGATTTTTGCGGTCAGCGCGAAATGCGGGCCGGGCGCTTCTTCCAGCGGCGGAATACACATCAGGCCGGAAATCGTCAGGCGATATTTTTCACGGCACGCTTTGAGGAATTCGTCGGCATCCTGCGGAAGCACTCCCGCTTTTTGCGGTTCGCCGCCGGTATTGATCTCGGCGAACAGCAGCGGCTTGCGATTCTGCTTTTCGATTTCCTTCGCCAGCGCTTCGCACAGGCTCGGCCGGTCCACCGAATGAATTGCGTCGAACAGCGCGACGGCTTCCTTCGCCTTGTTGGATTGCAGCGGCCCGATCAGATGCAATTGAAGCCCGGGATGCTTTTCCATCAGCGGCGGCCATTTCGCCTTCGCCTCCTGCACGCGGTTCTCGCCGAACGTCCTCTGGCCGGCGGCGATGGCCGGCTCGACCGTCTCCGCCGCAAATGTCTTCGACACAGCCACCAGCGTGACGCTTGCCGGATCGCGCCCCGCGTCTCGGCATGCGCGCGCGATGTCGGCGCCCACGGCGTCCAGTCCGGTTGCATGCGTCGTATCGGTCGAAGCCATCGCCGCATGTCATAGCGCGCGACGGCGGAAACAAAAAGGCGTCTAGATGAACGGCCGCGGCCGGTGCTGTTTCACGTCGTCGCCGGCGATCTGCACCAACGCCGCACGGTCGATGATCTCGAATTGCCGGTCCTTCCAGCGCACCGCATTCGACGCAAATAGCCGCTTGAGCGTCTTGTTGGTGTGCACCAGCGACATGCCGAGCGCGTCGGCGAGATGCTGCTGCGTGAACGGAAACTGGATGGCGTTGTCGTTGGTCATGCCCGCTTCCTGCGCGCGCACGAACAGATGCAGCAGCAGGTACGCCGTGCGTTCGAGCGCGGTGCGCCGGCCGACGCTCAACAGGTTCTCGTCAATCATCTGTTCTTCGCGCGCGGCAAGCCAGGTGAGATCGTAGGCGAGCGAAGGAAACCTGCTGTAGAGCTCCAGCATCTTGGTGCGCGGAAAAACACAGAGCGTCAGTTTCGTGAGCGCCTCGACTGAGTGCTCCATTTCACCCATCAATGTGCCTTGCAGGCCGATCAAGTCGGCCGGCAGCGCGTAATTGAGAATCTGCCGGCGGCCGTCGTCGAGCGTCTTGTAGCGGAATGCCCAGCCGTTGAGCACGGTGTAGAGATGCTCGCTGCCGCCGCCCTGTCGCAAAAAAGTCGCGCCCATATCCACGTGCATCTCGTCGGTCTTGAATGTTTTGATGAAGGCGAGCTCGTCGGGCGAAAACGGGCGCAAGCCCTTCCGCCCGCGCAGCGGACAGCGGTCACATGGCGTGTATTGGCCGTTCGGCCGCCCGTTGCCCACAATCATCGAAAGACAAGCCCCATCAGTGCGCGTCCGGATGACAATAATCGCCGCGCAAATTTCCGACCCGCGAATATCTTGCGGGCGGTATGTCTTATTTAAATGCCCGCCCTCTCAATTCATCGCACAAGAAAAAGTTCCATTGCGAGACAAGAGGGATCTCTGTGGCGCCGGACCAGTCGCTGATTATCGGGAAACGGTGCCTTGTTCTCGATGACGAATTCCTGATCGCGCTCGACATCCAGCAAATTCTTGAAAATGCCGGCGCTTCGCGAGTGATCTGCGTCTCGAATCTGACGGACGCGATCGCGCAGCTCGAACGCGAGACGTTCAACGCTGCCGTGATCGACATGATGATCGACGGAAAGCCGAGCATCGATGTGGCGCACGCCCTCACGAAACAGCGAATCCCGTTCGTTTTCCTCACTGGCGTTTCGGCGGAGGACAAGCACACGAGGCAATTTCAATCCGCGCCGCTGGTCGGCAAGCCCTATCAGGCGGCGCGCCTGCTCACGGCGCTCAACCAGGCGCTCCAGCAGCACACGCCGTAAATGCGAAAGGCCCGAACTGTGCCGGGCCCGTCGCGTCGTCGATGGGGAACGTCTTAGGCCGCGGCCTGCCACTGCTGGGTGGCATCCTTGCTCGATTTGTTCAGATGCACGTGCGAGTCCACGTTCGCAACCCACGCCAGCGGAATGAAGTGATGCTGGCCGCCGGCCTTCGGATCGGTCTTGGTCAGCTTGATCTTGTCCGAGCCTTCCATGTGATCGACGGTGCCGACGTGTTGGCCGTCGGAACCCAGCACTTCCATGTGTTCCTTGATCTGCTGCGCTTGAACCATACTCATCCTCCATTTCGTTCAATGGGCTAACCCATTGGCCGCGGGAGATGTTCCGATTTTCTCAGGTTCGTGAGCGCAAAACGGGCGCGCAGTTCCACCTCTTTCATGTTCCATCCGCGCATTCTAAAAGATGCCGGAAATGACCGCCGATTCGAGCAAGACCGAGCGCTACAACGCCCGCGCCGCGGAAGCGCGCTGGCAAAAGACGTGGGACGAGCGCGGCATCTTCGCGACGAAGAACGACGACCCTCGCGAGAAATATTACGTGCTCGAGATGTTCCCCTATCCGTCGGGGCGCATCCACATGGGCCACGTACGCAACTACACGATGGGCGACGTGGTCGCGCGCTTCAAACGCGCGATGGGTTTTTCGGTGCTGCATCCGATGGGCTGGGACGCCTTCGGCATGCCGGCCGAAAACGCGGCGATCGACCGCAAGGTGCATCCGAAATCTTGGACCTACGACAACATCGCGGCGATGAAGGCGCAGCTCAAGTCGATGGGGCTGTCGCTCGACTGGGCGCGCGAGATCGCGACCTGCGATCCGGCCTATTACAAGCACCAGCAGAAGATGTTTCTCGATTTCCTGCGCAGCGGCCTGGTCGAGCGCAAGCAATCGAAAGTGAACTGGGACCCGGTCGATCAGACTGTGCTCGCGAACGAACAGGTGATCGACGGGCGCGGCTGGCGCTCCGGCGCCGAGGTCGAGCAGCGCGAGCTGACACAGTGGTTCTTCAAGATCAGCGATTATTCCGAAGACCTACTCAAGGCGCTCGATAACCTCGAACGCTGGCCGGAAAAAGTCCGGCTGATGCAGAAAAACTGGATCGGCCGCTCGGAAGGCTTGCTGGTCCGCTTCATGCTCGAACCGGCTTCAGCGCCGAACAAAGAGAATGAGCTGGAAATTTTCACCACGCGGCCGGACACCTTGTTCGGCGCGAAGTTCCTGGCGCTATCGCCGGATCATCCGCTGGCCACCGCCGCGGCGGCGAAGAATCCGAAACTTGCGGCGTTCATCGCCGAATGCAAAAAAATGGGCACCGCGCAGGCGGCGATCGACACCGCCGAAAAGCTCGGCTTCGACACCGGCATCAAGGCGACGCATCCCTTCGACGCGAACTGGAAACTGCCGGTTTACGTCGCGAATTTCATCCTGATGGATTACGGCACCGGCGCGATCTTCGGCTGCCCGGCCCACGACCAGCGCGACTTGGACTTCGTCAACAAATACGGACTCGGCAACACGCCGGTCGTCTGCCCGCCGGGGCAAGACCCGAAGACATTCGTCATCACCACGACCGCCTATGACGGCGACGGCAAGATGATCAATTCGCGGTTCCTCGACGGCATGACCATCGAGGAAGCCAAGGAGGAAGTCGCCAAGCGGCTCGAAAAAGACACGCGCGGCAACCGCCCCGTGGCGCAGCGCCAGGTGAATTACCGGCTGCGCGATTGGGGCATCTCGCGCCAACGCTACTGGGGCTGCCCGATCCCGATCATCCACTGCGAAAAATGCGGCGTCGTGCCGGTGCCTGAAAAGAATTTGCCCGTGCAATTGCCGGAGGACGTCACCTTCGACAAGCCGGGCAATCCGCTCGACCGCCATCCAACATGGAAAAATGTTTCTTGCCCGACGTGCAACGGTAAGGCGCGGCGTGAAACCGACACGATGGACACGTTCGTCGATTCGTCGTGGTACTTCGCGCGCTTCACCGATCCGTGGATCAAGACCGCGCCGACAGACAAAAAAACGGCGGACGCGTGGCTGCCGGTCGATCAATACATCGGCGGCATCGAGCATGCGATTTTGCATTTGCTCTATTCGCGCTTCTTCACGCGCGCGATGCGCAAGACCGGCCACATCGGCATGGACGAACCTTTCGAAGGTCTGTTCACGCAAGGCATGGTCGTGCACGAAACCTATACGTCAGCAGATGGACGACCACTGTCGCCGGACGAAATCGAACCGAAGAGTACTCCGCTTTTTATCCAAGAGGGTTCACCGCGAGAATATGTCGAGAAGGCAACCGGAACGGCTGTGAAAGTTGGCCCGATCGAAAAAATGTCGAAGTCGAAGAGAAACACCATCGACCCCGACGACATTATCGCAGCTTACGGTGCCGACACCGCGCGCTGGTTCATGCTGTCCGACTCCCCGCCCGAGCGCGACGTGATCTGGACCGAGGAAGGTGTGCAGGGCGCGTGGCGCTTCGTGCAGCGGCTATGGCGGCTGGTCGGCGAAATCGCCGAAATCAAAGCGCCGGCTGCGCGTCCGGCCGGATTCGGCGCCGACGCGCTCACCGTACGCAAGGCCGCGCATCGTGCGCTCTCGAACGTTTCCGAGGACATTTCGCGCCTGCGTTTCAACCGCTGCGTCGCGCACATCTACGAATGCGCCAATGCGCTCAGCGATTCGATCGGCAATGTCGATAAAGAAGTGACGCCCGATCTCGCCTGGGCGCTGCGTGAGGCTGGCGACATTCTCGTCCGCCTCTTCCATCCAATGATGCCGCATCTGGCCGAGGAGTGTTGGGCCGCACTCGGGCACAAGACCCTGGTCGCCACCGAGGCCTGGCCCCAGGTCGAGCCCGCGCTACTGATCGAAAACACCATCACCCTGCCGGTGCAGGTTAACGGCAAGAAGCGCGCCGACGTCACGGTGCCGCGCGATGCGGGAAAAGACGATATCGAGACTGCCGTTCTGGCCCTCGATGCGGTAAAAAAGGCGCTCGAAGGCAAAAGCCCGAAAAAGGTCATTGTTGTCCCACAGAGGATCGTGAATGTGGTGGCCTGACACCTCGCGCACGGCCCGGCTCGCGGCGGCTTTGGCACTGGCCGGGCTGCTCGGCGGATGCTTCCAGCCGCTCTATGGCGATCGCGCGAGCGTCGGCCCCGGCGGCGGCGCGATGGCCGAAAAACTGGCCTCGGTCGACGTTCCCGAAATTGCCATCGCAAACGCGCCGAACGGCAGCCCGCTGGCGCGCGTCGGCGTCGAAATGCGCAATCAACTGATCTTCGGTTTGACGGGTGGAAGCGGGCAGATGGCGCCGACACACAAGCTCGTCGTCCAGCTGTCATCATCGCAGACGCAAGTGATCGTCGACATCAACACCGCGCGGCCGGACGTGCAGAACTACGGCATCGACGCGACCTACACGCTGATCAGCAATGCGACCGGCAAGTCGGTTATGACCGGTCAGACGTTCTCTCGCGTCTCCTACGATATTCCCGGCCAGCAGCAGCGCTTCGCCGGCGCGCGCGGCCTGCGTGACGCCGAAAACCGCGCCGCCAAAGTGATCGCCGACAATATCCGCGCTCGTCTCGCCTCATATTTCGCAGCCGGCACCTAAGTCCCGCGGCGAAAGGTCAGCAGCATGACCGCCGTCAAAGCATCCGACGTCGATCGTTTCGTCGCCCGCCCCGACCCGCAGCAGCCCGTCGTGCTGGTGTACGGGCCGGACGCCGGGCTGGTGCGCGAGCGCGTCGATGCGCTGGTGCGCGCGTCGGTTGACGATCCGTCCGATCCGTTCGCGTTCGTGCGCATCGAGGGCGAAGACCTGTCGGCCAATCCCGCGCGCCTGGTCGAGGAAGCCAATACGGTGCCGCTGTTCGGCGGACGCCGCGCCGTGCTTGTGAAAGCAGGCGGGCGAAATATTTCCGCCGCGCTGGAGCCGGTGCTCGACAAGCCGCCGCCGGATTGCCGCGTCATCGTCGAAGCCGGCGAACTGCGGAAGAACGCGCCGCTGCGCGCGCTGTGCGAAAAAGCCAAATCGGCGGCTGCGCTGCCCTGTTACGTCGACGGCGAGCGCGATCTCGCGCGGCTGATCGACGACGAGGTTCGCGCCGCGAAAATGACGATTGCGCCGGACGCGCGCGCGGCACTGCTCGCGCTGATCGGCGGCGACCGCCTCGCCTCGCGCGGCGAGATCCGCAAGCTGATGCTTTACGCGCACGGCAAGGAACGCATTGAGCTTGCGGACGTCGCCGCCGTCGTGACCGACGCATCCGAACTTGCGCTCGACGGCGTGATCGACGCGACCTTTGCCGGCAAAACCGGAGAGGTCGAAACCGAATTCGCCAAGGCGCGCGCCGGCGGATCGAATCCGTCCGCGATCCTGTCGGCGGCAATCCGCCAGGTCGCCAACCTGCACAAGATGAAGCTCACGATCGACGGCGGCGAGACGATCGAAACCGCGATGCGCCGCGGCGCGCCGCCGGTGCATTTTACCCGCGAGGCCGCGGTCGGCGCGGCATTGCGGGGCTGGAGCGCGCAGCGGTTCCTGCGCGCGCTCGACCAGCTCGGCGATGCGATGCTGGAGACGCGCCGTCACGCGCCGCTCGCCGAAGCGATCGCGCAGCGTGCGCTGCTCTCGCTCGCGGTCAGCGCCCGCCGCCGCGAAAACTAGCTATAGGCTGAACTGATAGCTCGCCGGCACCCAGCGATAGCCGCCTTGCGCGCGCTCGATCCAGCCGACGCCGGGAAACGGCATGTGAAAGCTCGCGACCATCGTCTTATCGGCCGCCAGCATGTCGAGCATGCGCTTGCGGGTTGCGACGGCCTTGTCTTTGTCGTCGTCCATCTCGAAATGCCAGTCCGGCCGCTGCACCGCCATCACATATTGCGTGAACGTGTCGGCGGTGATCATCAGTTGCTTGCCGCCGCTCTCGACGTGAAACGCAAGCAACCCCGGCGAATGGCCCGCCACATCGACGGCGCGGATGCCGGGCACGACCTCGTCGCCGGGCTTGATGAAAGTCGCGCGGTCGGCGAGCGGCAGGCAGATCGTCACGTAGATTTCGCGGTTGAATTTGCGTGCCTCGCGCACGTTCTCGCCGCGTTTCCAGAAATCGAACTCCGCCGCGCCGAACACATAACGCGCGTTCGGAAACACCGGCTTGCCGCCTTCGGTCAACCCGCCGATGTGATCGGGATGGCCGTGCGTTAGAACCACCACGTCGATGTCGCCGGGCTTGTATCCGGCCTGCGCCAGCCGCGCGGCGGTCTGCCCCGGCGGAAGGCGCTTCGCAAGCTGCTCGTATTCGCGCGGCAATGCGCCGTTGCCGGTGTCGAACAGCACAAGTTGCTTGCCGGTATTCACCAGTGTCGGAATGTTCGGGTGTTCGAAGCGCTGCGTGTCGATGTTGTTGGCGCGCGCCAGAGCATGCACCTCGTCGGCGGTGGCGTTCGCACCGTAATGCGGATGCAGGCCGTCGCGAATTGCCTTGGCATCGAGGATCGATAGGGCCTCGAATTCGCCGAGCTTGAAGCGGTGGACGGTCGGCTGTAGCTCGCCGTGCATGGGTGCGGGCAACGGTGTTCTCCTTATTGCGGCGGGTGCGCCGTTATTGAATGATGTTTAGCAGCGGCAGTGGGGCGCAATCCAGCACGGGACAGGAAACGATCATGGCCAAGAAAAAACGCAGGAAGGCGTCGAAGGCGAAGAAGAAAACAAAACCGACGCGGAAGAAAAAGCCGGTTCGGCGCTGGGCAAAACGCGCCAAGGGCCCGATCGCCCGCGCGTACGACACAGTGAGCGGCACCATCAAGGACACCGGCAAGCTGCGCAACAAGATGGAGCGGGCCGGAACCGACGAGACCGAATAGTCCCGTTCCGGCGCTAGACCAGGAATTGCCGATAGTACGCCGTCGTGAACCGCTCGCGCGCCAGTTTGCGCGGAATCGCGATGTCGCCCGGTTTCAGCCATTGCGTCTGTATCGGCGAGGCGTTGCCGCCCAGCGTCTTGATGGCGAGCTTGTTGTATTCCTGCCCGAAGCGGTGCCAGCGCGGATCGGCCGGGTTCGAGCAGAACGGATCGAACGAGAACGAGACGCCCGGTCCGCCTGAATAAAGCCCAAACGGTTTTTTCGCCTTGTCCGGGCGATTGACGAAATAGGTCGCCCACCCGTTCGGCGCGTAGCCAGTCTCCGCTTCGAACGCTTTGGTGAACTTGTACGACTCGACAATCACGCGCGCGAGTTGACCGATGTCGTGTTCGTAATACTGAAAGTCGAGCCGGCGTTCGTCGGCGGTCGGACGCCAATATTCATTGACGAAATCGGCGCGCGAATAGACCAGCCCTTTCGGCTGCGGCACGTCCACGCCTTCAAAACCGTGCTGAATCGCGAGCCGCTTGGCAAAGCGGAAGGCTTCACACGCGGGTTGCGATTCCGCCGGCGTGGTCGCGCCCAAGCCGGCCTTGTGGCGCTGGTCGAAGAAACTGGCGAGCTGATGCAGGAACACGATCGCCAGAACGGCGTCGCACTCGTCGCGCGCCTTAAGGATGCCCGTCGCCAGTTCTTCCGGCGAAGCAAATCCGGCAAGCGAAACATCCGACTCGCATAATGTCGCCGGGCGCACTTCGACCAGGCATTCGACCACGATACCGCTCAAGCCGAACGAGCATTTGAATTCGTGAAACGCCGCGCCGTCCTTGTCGGTCAGGGTGCGCAGATCGCCTTTGTCATCGACATAGGTTGCGCCGACGACGTGCGCGGAAAAATATCCCGCAGCGTCGAGCGAAGATTCCTTGGTGTCGCCGACCGCGACCGAACCGACAGTCGCTTCGCCGATCTCGGCCTGGAACGGCACTTCGACGTTATGCGCCTGCAGCCACATGTTGAGTTTCTTGAGCCGGCAGCCGGCCTGCACGCGCACGACCTGTCGTCCTGCGGCGTCGCGTTCCAGCCCGATGACGTCATCGAGCTTGCGCGTGCACACAAGCGTTCCGCCGTCGTTGACGATGGTCGCTGTCACCGATGCCATCGATCCGACTGGGCTAACCGGTGCCGGAAAGCGCGCCGTGTCTCGCACCACGTTCTGCACGTCGGCATATGAGATCGGCTCCACATAGACCGCAGGCGTCGTGGTCCGGCTCAGGCCCCAATTGCTGAAATTGCGGCCTTCGTTCTGAAAAAGCCCCTGAAATTCGGGCATTGGCTTGGTCCCCCTGAGGCCGCGGCCATTGGGCCGTTGCGCGCCTCACCGTCACTTACGAATGGGAGGGTGTTCCGGCTTCACCCGCAAGACAAAAAGATTGCCTTGTTTTTGCGCCGCTCGCGGCGGGCGATGGCCGCAGTTCCGGGGCGTTCGCCACCGCTTCGCCACGGTTCCTGTGCGCCGAATGGACGTCTCGAAATATCGGAACGCGCACGAATGCGTGACGTTGATCCGGCGGGGGCGTCATCAACGCATAAGGACATCATCACATGCGTAATCGTGTCTTTGCTCTTTCGCTTGCCGCCGCGGCGGCGTTTGCCACTCCGTCATTGGCGCAGGAAAGAGCGGCCATCGCTCCCGACTACGTCGCACCTGCCGCCGGCGTTGTCGGCGGCACTGTCGTCGGACTCGGACTGACTGAAGGCTGGTGGGGCGCCGCGCCCGCGGTTGCCGGCACGGCCATTCCGACAAGCGTTGCCGGTGCTGCCGCGGTCGGCGGCGTTGCCGGTATCGGCGGGATCGCGTTGCTCGACGCGGTTATCCAGCCGTGCCGCGGTTTCCATGCCGCGCTCGGCCTGAATCGCGAATATTGCGCAGCGCAGAACGGCTACGTTCTGCCCGAACACCGCGTGGTTCGCCGCGTGTCGCAGGTGCGGCACTCGCGCGTAAGCCAGCGCTGATCGCGGTTACTTGCGATCGAGCTTTCGAACGATCGCGTCGAGCTGTTCAAGCTCTTTGTACTTGATGTGCAGCGTGCCGCCTTTGCCGCGGTGATCGACGCTGACGCTGAGACCAAGCGCGTCGGAGAGTCTCCTCTCCAGCGCCTTGGTGTCGGCCGCTTTCGCCTTGGCGGCGGTGGCCTTGCCGCTTTTCGCCGGTTTGCTGTCGCGCGCGATCTCTTCCACTTCGCGCACGTTGAGGCCGCGCTCGACAATTTGTTTCGCGAGTTTTTCCGCATCCGCCTGCCCGACCAGCATGCGCGCGTGGCCGGCCGACAACTGGCCTGACTGAATGTAGGCCTTCACTGAATCCGGCAGCTTGAGAAGCCGCAGCGTGTTCGCGACGTGCGAGCGGCTTTTGCCGACGATCTGCGCGACGTCGTCCTGGTTGTGGTTGAATTCGTTGATCAGCGCCTGATAGCCGGCCGCTTCCTCGATCGCGTTGAGGTCGGCGCGCTGGACGTTTTCGATGATCGCGAATTCGAGCGCCTGCGTGTCGTTCGCTTCGACGATGGCGATCGGCACGTCATGAAGCCCTGCGCGTTGCGCCGCGCGCCATCGCCGTTCGCCGGCGATGATCTCGAAACTGTCCGCCGCGCCGCGCACCGGGCGCACGACGATCGGCTGAATGATTCCGCGCTCGCGGATCGACGCCGACAATTCGTTGAGCTCGGCGTCGGTAAAAGTTTTTCGCGGATTGCGCGGGTTGGGCCGGATATTTTCAATCGGCGCGCGGCGCGGCTTGCGCCCGGCATCGCCAGCCGAGGTTTCCCCGCTGACGTCGCCCATGAGCGCGGCAAGTCCCCGCCCCAGTCGCGAATGATCCGCCATCGCCGCTGCTCCCGCTCTCGCCATGCGTCACCTTTTTTGTGTTGAGTGTTTTTGTCGAATGCGACGCTGGCTAGCTCGCCTTCAAATCTCTTTCGCGCTGGATGATTTCCGTGGCGAGTTTCAGATAGGCTTCGCTGCCGACGCACTTGAGATCGTAGACCAGCACCGGCTTGCCATAAGACGGCGCTTCCGAAATGCGCACGTTGCGCGGGATCACCGTCTCGTAAACTTTCTTGCCCATGAATTGCCGCACGTCGGCCACGACCTGATTGGCGAGATTGTTGCGCGCGTCGAACATCGTGAGCACGACGCCGTGAATCGTCAGGTTCGGATTGAGCGTGGTCTTCACCGACTCGACGGTTTTCAGAAGTTGCGAAAGGCCTTCGAGCGCGAAGAACTCACATTGCAGCGGCACCAGGATCGCATTCGCCGCCGCCATCGCGTTGACCGTGAGCAAGTTGAGTGACGGCGGGCAATCGACCAGCACGTAGGTGAAATCGAAGTCGCGCGCGCCGGTATTTAATTTCTGCAGCGCGTCGCGCAGACGGAATGCGCGGTCGCGCGACTGGCCGATCTCGAGCTCAAGTCCGGAAAGATCGAGCGTCGAGGGCGCGATGTTCAAACGCGGCACCGCGGTTTCGAGAATCGCGGAGCGCATCGGCGATTGTCCGGTCAGCACGTCGTAGGTCGAGGTGCGGCGATCACTGCGCGCGATGCCGAGACCGGTCGAGGCGTTGCCCTGCGGATCGAGATCGACGATCAGCACGTGCTCGCCGATGGCAGCCAAAGCCGTGCCGAGGTTGATCGCGGTCGTGGTCTTGCCGACCCCGCCCTTCTGGTTGGCGATCGCCAGCACGCGCGGGGCGCCGGCATCCGGCCGCGGCTTGGCGGCGGTCTTGTCGAACGGGATCACCGGGGTGTCGGTCATGAGAATGCGCTCCGCCCTGTTGTTGCCGGCGGCGTTGAGGGGCCGCCTTCGAGATTACGCACGCTTACGAGGTTCAAGGCCCCGGACAATGACAACACAGCCGTCCGAACTGGTCACGCTGGGCACTTTTTCAGCTTTGATGCTCCAATATTTAGCTGCATCCGTCAATTCAGCCGCTACATCTTGTCCCTTGGGGAACAAGCCGACCGCGCCCTTCGATATGAGCGGAAACGCTTGATCGCAAAGAACTTTTAATGGCGCGAGCGCCCTCGCGGTGACGGCGTGGACGGTTTCTGCACAGGTTTCCCCAAATTTCTCGGCCCGCATCGCGTGAACCGTGGCCGGTACGCGACTCGCGCGCGCCGCTTCTCGCAGAAACGCCGATTTTTTTCCGTTGCTCTCGACCAAATGGACGTGCGCGCCGGGTGTCCCGGCGAGCGCGCAAGCAATCGGAATTCCGGGAAAGCCACCACCCGATCCGAAGTCCACCCACCCACGCGCGTCAGGCGCGAGCGAGATCAGCTGAAGCGAATCCGAAACGTGCCGAGTCCAGATCTGAGGAATCGTAGAAGACGAAATGAGGTTGGTTTTTTTCTGCCAGAGCAAAAGCAGTTCTACGAACGTGTCGAGCCGCACTTCTGTTTCACGTGAAACAGGCGTGAGCTTCAAGGCGCGCGCGCGATCGTCACGAAGATTCAAAATTGGATTCGAAGCCGCGCGCGCGCTCACGCGCGTTTCGCTTCGCGCGGTTTGCGCTTGTCGCGCTTCACGTGCGCAACGAGCAACGTCAACACCGCCGGCGTGATGCCGTCGATGCGGCTCGCATGTCCGATAGTGCGCGGCCGATGCGCGATGAGCTTTTGTTTTGCTTCGTTGGAAAGCCCTGGGAGACAGGCATAATCGAGATTTTCCGGCAACGCGAAAGATTCGTCGCGGCGATACGATTCAACGTCGGCCGCCTGGCGCGAAAGATAAACATCGTAGGTCGCGTCGATCTCGATTTGCTCCGCGATCTTCGGCGCCACTTCGGCAAAGCGCGGCCAGATGCGCGCGAGATCGGAAATTTCGATGTTGGGATACGACAGCAGTTCAAACGCAGTGCGGCGCTGTCCATCCTTGTTGAGCGCGATACCGTGACGCCCGGCTTCTTTCGGCGTCACCGACACCGACTTCGCGAATTCGCGCGCCTCATTCAGCGCGGCCGATTTCACGTGAAACATTCGCGCGCGTTTTTCGCCGACGCAGCCGAGAGCAATGCCCTTCGCGGTCAGACGCTGATCGGCGTTATCCGCGCGCAGCGCGAGACGATATTCGGCACGCGACGTGAACATACGGTAGGGCTCCGTGACGCCCCGCGTAACGAGATCGTCGATCATCACGCCGAGATACGCTTCGGCGCGGTCGAACACGATTTCGGGGCCTTCGCCGGCTTTTGCCGCCGCATTCAATCCTGCAAGAAGTCCCTGTGCCGCAGCCTCTTCGTAGCCTGTCGTGCCGTTGATCTGGCCGGCGAGATAAAGCCCTGCAACGCGCCTGGTTTCGAGCGTCGGACGCAATTCGCGCGGATCGACGTAGTCGTATTCGATGGCATATCCCGGCCGCACGAAGCGCGCTTTTTCCAGTCCCGGAATCGTCGCGACCAGCGCGTGCTGCACGTCTTCCGGCAGAGATGTGGAGATACCGTTCGGATAGACCGTCGTGTCGTCGAGGCCTTCCGGCTCCAGAAAAATCTGATGTCCGTCACGCTCACCGAACTTCACGATCTTGTCTTCGATCGACGGGCAGTAGCGTGGGCCGCGGCTCGCGATCTGTCCGGAATACATCGGCGAGCGATGCACATTGGCGCGAATGATCTTGTGCGTGGCTTCCGTTGTGCGCGTGATGCCGCACTGGATTTGCGGATTGTCGATCTTCTCGGTGAGCATCGAGAATGCTTCCGGCGGATCGTCGCCCGGCTGCATCTCCAGCGCGCTCCAATCGATGGTTTTGCCGTCGAGACGCGGCGGCGTGCCGGTCTTCAACCGGCCAAGCGAAAAACCCTGCGCCGCAAGGGTTTTTGACAATCCCAGCGCAGGCGCTTCGCCAACGCGTCCGGCAGGGATTTGTTTCTCGCCGATGTGAATCAATCCGCGCAGAAACGTGCCGGTGGTGAGCACGACCGCGCCGGTTTTGATTTCGCGACCATCGGCAAATTTCACGCCGGAGATTTTTCCATCCGTGATGACAAGATCGTCCGCTTCCGCTTCGATCACCGTGAGGTTTTCGATTGCGCGAATTTCAGCCTGCATCGCGGCGGCATAGAGCTTGCGATCGGCCTGCGCGCGCGGCCCGCGTACGGCGGGGCCCTTGCGGCGATTGAGCAGACGAAACTGGATGCCGCCTTTGTCCGCCACGCGGCCCATCAGGCCGTCAAGCGCATCGATCTCGCGCACCAGGTGGCCTTTGCCGAGCCCGCCAATGGCAGGATTGCATGACATGGCGCCGACGGTTGCGAATTTGTGCGTGACCAGCGCGGTTTTTGTGCCCATGCGGGCGGCCGCAGCCGCGGCTTCACAGCCGGCATGACCGCCGCCAATCACCACGACATCGAAGCGCGAATCCATCATCTCGGGTTTTTCCGCGGGCGTTCTACCGGAGCCGGATGGGGTGGGTCAAAACCTCCCGGAATTCCAGCGCTGTTTCACGTGAAACAATGGCCTATTTCCCGATGCAGAAGTCCCTGAAAATGACGTCCAGGATATCCTCGACATCGACCCGTCCGGTAAGCCGTCCCAGCGCCCGTGCAGCGATCCGCAGCTCCTCGGCAAGCAAATCCTCGCGGGCCGCGGTCTTCGCGCTCAGCGCCCGCCGCAGGGCCGCCAGCGTATCTTGCAAACCGCGTCTGTGGCGCTCGCGCGTGATTAGCGCGGACTCAGCCCCGGCCAGATAAGTTTCGGCGTGAGCACGTAGCGCATCGAGCAAATCGGAAATGCCAACGCCCGTAACGGCTGAAACTCTGAATGCCAAATCAGTTCGCGGTTCATTTCTTGGCGTTAACCCCTGGTTAACCATAACTGCCGCACGACCCAAGGATTGCTTTCCGTCTTCATTTCTTTGGATATTCTGAATCTTGGTGTTGCTTTTTACAAGCTTCTGTTTCGTTTGATCTATTTTATTCGAAACGCTCCAGACCGCCTGCCCGACCACGGACTTGAGCTTTCTGACGGACGTCTCGCGGGTAACTTTTCCGGACCGTCTGGCTGCCTTCGCGCGCGCAGGTTTCGACTCGGATTTGCCTTTCGGCGCGCTTGCATCAGTCACCCACAGCACCAGATCGGCGCCGGCAGCACGGTCGCGTGCACGGCGGACGCCTTCACGCTCGACCGGATCATCGGTGGCGCGGATGCCGGCGGTGTCGAGCATTGTCACCGGCAGGCCGTCGAGGTCGAGATGCACCTCGATGACGTCGCGGGTGGTGCCGGCGAATGGCGAAACGATTGCCGCCTCGCGCCGCGCGAGGCGGTTGAGCAGCGTGGACTTGCCCGCGTTCGGCGGTCCGGCAATTGCGACGACCAATCCCTCGCGCAGCCGTTCGCCGCGCTTGCTGTCGTTGAGCGCCGTCTCGATTTCACCGGCCAGCTCGCGTGCGATTTTCAGCGCCGGCGTCGTGAGGTCCTCCGGCACGTCGGCTTCGTCGGAAAAATCGATGCGGGCTTCGACCAGCGCGAGCGCCTGAATGAGCTTCTGCCGCCACGCTTCGGCGCGATCACCGAGCAAGCCCTTCATCTGCCGGTAGGCCTGCCGGCGCTGCGCTTCGGTGTCGGCCATCACCAGGTCGGCGAGGCCTTCCACCGCGGTCAGATCGAGCTTTCCGTTCTCGAACGCGCGGCGAGTGAATTCGCCCGCTTCCGCCGGGCGCAATCCTTCGATGTTGCCAAGTGCTTTCAGCACGGCGGCAATCACCGCTCTGCCACCGTGCAATTGCAGCTCGGCGGTATCTTCGCCGGTTTCGCTGTTCGGCCCCGGAAACCAGAGCGCCAAGGCTTCGTCGATGACTTCGCCATCCGTGCCGCGCAAACGCGCAAAAGCCGCGTGTCTGGGCGCCGGAAGCTTGCCGGTCAGCGCCTTGAGCGCATCACCGGCGCGCGGACCGGAAATCCGGATGACGCCAATCGCCGCCGGCGGGCGGCCTGACGACAGTGCAAAAATGGTGTCGCGCGCGGACATGACCGCGCAAGCAAGCGCCGCGGGCAGGGCGGGTCAAGGGTTCAGGAACTTATTCGTCGCTCGCCGCGTTGTCTCTGCGGGCTACGAGGAGGCTGGGTATGCGTGCGATCCTTTTCATCGTTCTGATTTTGCTTCTGCTTGGCGCGTTGCCGACCTGGCCGTACAGCGCCGACTGGGGCTATTACCCGTCGAGCGGTCTTGGCCTCGTGCTGGTGATCCTGCTGATCCTCGTCCTCGTGCGGCGGATCTAGCCAGCCCGATCCATGTCGCAGCCTTACGTCGTCGATTCCCCCGCTACGTCGGTTGAGCGCCCGCCATGTCGCGTCTGCGGCTGGCCGATGTGGATAATCCGCGTCGAACCGGAGCCGCCCGAGCACGACCGGCGCACGCTCGAGTGCCCGCGCTGCGAACTCCAGGAAGTCTCCGTTCTCAAACGCCCTTAAGCGGCGACACCCGATATTTCGCGATGTGCTTTCTCGCTATGATCGCCTCAAATTCGATCCAGCGAGAGGCCGCTCATGCGAACGATGCCGCGCGTTTTGTTTCTTTTCATTTTCACGCTGATCTGCGTCGCGCCAGCGCGCGCGCAAGGCGACCTCATGCGCGCCTATCAGGTGATCGCCGGAAAACGCTTCGTCGATCTGACGCACAGCTTCGGCCCGGAATCACCGGTGTGGTCGGGTTTCGGGCAAGCGAAGTTCTCGCCCGCGTCCGATCCGAAGACCAAGAAGCCCTACACGATCAAGGACGACGGCTTCCGAACCACGTTTTATGAAATCGTCGGGCAATACGGCACGCACGTCGATCCGCCGGCGCATTTCGCCGATGGCGGCATCACGATGGACGAAATTCCGCTCAAGCAAATGATCCTGCCGCTGATCGTGCTCGACAACACGCCGTATCAGGCCAAGGACGAGAACCACGCGTTTTCGGTCGCCGACCTGCAGGCATGGGAAAAGAAAAACGGCCGCATCCCGCGCGGCGCGTTCGTCGCGCTGCGCACCGACATGTCGAAGGATTTCGACAGCAATCCGGAACGCTTCAAGCGCGCGCCGTTTCCGGCCTGGGCGTTCGAGACCATCAGGTTTCTCTACGAGCAGCGCGGCGTGACGGCGACGGGCCACGAGTCGCTCGACACCGACATCACCGACAAGATGGAATCGGAAACGTACCTTTTGCAAAAGGGGCACTATCAGATCGAGGTGATGGCGAACCTCGACAAGGTGCCGGCAAAAGGCGCGCTGATCGTCGTGACCTGGCCGAAGGTGAAAAAAGGCCTCGGCTTCCCGGCGCGCGCGTTCGCAATTTTGCCGTGATGGAAGACCGCACGCACACAAATCGGCTTTCCGGCGCGACGTCGCCGTATCTTCTCCAGCACCAGCATAATCCGGTGGACTGGCAGCAGTGGGGACCGGAGGCGCTGGCGGAAGCGCAACGCGCGAACAAACCGATCCTGCTGTCGGTCGGATATGCGGCCTGTCACTGGTGCCACGTGATGGCGCACGAGTCGTTCGAAGACGGCGAAACCGCGACCGTGATGAACGAGCTGTTCGTCAACATCAAGGTCGATCGCGAAGAGCGGCCGGACATCGACCAGATTTACATGAACGCGCTGCATCTGCTGGGCGAGCAGGGCGGCTGGCCGCTGACGATGTTTTTGACGCCCGCCGGCGAGCCGGTGTGGGGCGGCACGTATTTTCCGAAAGAATCGCGCTACGGGCGGCCCGCTTTCAAGGACGTGCTGCGGGAGGTCGCGCGCCTGTTTCGAGATGAGCCAGACAAGATCGAGCAGAACCGCGCCGCGTTGCTGGCGCGGCTCGCCGACAAGGCACGGCCCGAAGGCAAGGTCGTATTCGGGCGCAAAGAGCTCGACGCATCGGCACGCCAGCTCGGCAACATGATCGACGCAGTGAACGGCGGCCTGCGCGGCGCACCGAAATTTCCGCAGCCGGCGATGATGGAAATGCTGTGGCGCGCCGGTCAGCGTACCGGCGACACGCGCTTCTTCGAGGTGGTGGAATTGTCGCTCGAACGGATGTGCGAGGGCGGCATCTACGATCATCTCGGCGGAGGTTTCTCGCGCTACTCGGTGGACGAGAAATGGCTGGTGCCGCATTTCGAGAAGATGCTCTACGACAACGCGCAACTGCTCGAATTGCTGGCGCTCGCGCATCAGCGCAGCGGAAAGGTGTTGTTCAAGCAGCGCGCGCGCGAAACCGTCGACTGGCTCGTGCGCGAGATGACGACGAAAGAGGGCGCCTTTGCCGCCTCGCTCGACGCCGACTCGGAAGGCGAGGAGGGCAAGTTCTACGTCTGGTCGCAGGAAGAGATCGTTGCACTGCTGGGCCGCGACGACGCCGAGTTTTTCGCGCGGCACTACGACGTCAGCGATGACGGAAATTTCGAAGGCCACAATATCCTCAACCGGCTGCGGCGGATGGATCGCAGCGAGGCCGACGAAGATCGGCTTGCGCCGATGCGCGCCAAGCTACTCGCGGCCCGTGAGACGCGCATTCGCCCGGGGCTCGATGACAAGGTGCTGGCCGATTGGAATGGCTTGATGATCGCGGGGCTGGTGAATGCCGGCATCGCGCTCAACGAGCCATCGTGGCTCGATCTCGCGCAACGCGCGTTCGCATTTATTGCCGGCAACATGAACCGCGGCGATCGGCTCGGTCATTCCTGGCGCGAAGGCAAGTTGCTATTTCCGGGCCTGGCATCCGATTTTGCCGCCATGATCCGCGCCGCAATCGCGCTCAACGAAGCGACCGGCGAGCGCGCGTTTCTCGATATCGCGCTCACTTGGCAGCGGACGCTCGACGCGCATTACACCGATGCCGACAGCGGCGGCTATTACCTGACCGCCGACGATGCCGAAGGTCTCGTGCTGCGCCCGCATTCGACGGCGGACGACGCGACGCCCAATCCGAATTCGGTCGCGGCGGGAAATCTCGTCCGGCTGGCACTGCTGTCCGGCGACGATTCCTGGCGCGCACGCGCGGACACATTGTTCGATGGCGTGATCGCCACGGCCGGCCGCAATCTGTTCGCGCATGTCGCGCTGCTCAACGCCCTCGACTTGCGGCTGCGCGCCGCGGAGATTGTCGTGACCGGCCGCGAATACGAGCGTTTCGCGCAGGCCGCACTCAAGCTGCCGTTCACCGATCGCATCGTGCTGCGCGCGCCGAATGCCGATGCGTTGCCCGCATCTCACCCGGCGCAAGCCAAGACCAAGGCGGCGCCGGAAACCGCCGCCTTCATCTGCTTCGGCGAAACCTGTTCGCTGCCGGTCGCCAACGTCAACGACATCGCGGGCATGGCGAACGCGATGCGGCAATAAAAAGGGCCCGAAAACCGGGCCCTTTTCGTTTGATACGTTTCCATCCGGTCAAGTGTTCATCGACTCGAAGAACTCGCCGTTCGTCTTGGTGTTGCGCAGCTTGTCGAGCAGGAAGTCGATGGCGTCCATCGTGCCCATCGGATTGAGGATGCGGCGCAGGACGTACATCTTCTTGAGGATCGCCGGATCTGTGAGCAGCTCTTCCTTGCGCGTGCCGGACCGCGTGATGTCGATTGCCGGGAACGTGCGCTTGTCCGCCACCTTGCGGTCGAGGATGAGCTCGGAGTTGCCGGTGCCCTTGAACTCTTCGAAAATCACTTCGTCCATGCGGCTGCCAGTATCGATCAGCGCGGTCGCGATGATGGTGAGCGAGCCGCCTTCCTCGATGTTGCGCGCGGCGCCGAAGAAACGCTTCGGGCGCTGCAGCGCGTTGGCATCGACGCCGCCGGTCAGCACCTTGCCCGATGAAGGAACGACGGTGTTGTAGGCGCGGCCGAGGCGCGTAATCGAATCGAGCAGAATCACGACGTCGCGGCCGTGTTCAACCAGGCGCTTGGCCTTTTCGATCACCATTTCGGCGACCTGCACGTGGCGCGAAGCCGGTTCGTCGAAGGTCGAGGAAATCACCTCGCCCTTCACGGAGCGCTGCATGTCGGTCACTTCTTCAGGGCGTTCGTCGATCAGAAGCACGATCAGGAACACTTCCGGATGATTGGCAGTGATCGCGTGCGCGATGTTTTGGAGCAGCACCGTCTTGCCCGTGCGCGGCGGCGACACGATCAGCGCGCGCTGGCCCTTGCCGATCGGCGCGACGATGTCGATGACCCGCGCGGAGAGATCCTTCTTGGTCGGATCCTCGTGCTCCATCTTCAGCCGCTCATCGGGATAAAGCGGCGTCAGGTTGTCGAAGTTGACCTTGTGCTTGGCCTTTTCCGGATCTTCGAAATTGAGCGTGTTGACTTTGAGCAGCGCAAAGTAGCGCTCGCCTTCTTTCGGCGACCGAATGTGGCCATCAACGGTGTCACCGGTGCGCAGGCCGAAACGCCGAATCTGCGAGGGCGAGACGTAAATATCGTCGGGGCCGGACAGGTAATTCGATTCCGGCGAGCGCAGAAATCCGAAGCCGTCGGAGAGTACCTCGACGACGCCTTCGCCGATGATGTCGATTTCCTGCGTGGCGAGCTGCTTGAGGATTGCAAACAGCAGCTCCTGCTTGCGCATCGTACTGGCGTTTTCGACGCCGTTTTCTTCCGCGAAAGCGACAAGCTCCGCCGGAGTCTTGGACTTGAGGTCCTGGAGTTTCATTTCCCGCATGCGGGTTAGGTCCTATTGGAAATACGACCGGCGCGTCGTGAGGAAAAAGAAATGGGACTGACGCCGGAGATTGAACAGAGAGATCGCAGGTCTGGATTGAGAAAGGGCTTTGGGGAGGAGAAGTCCCGGGCCCGATGCTGCGACCGGTCCGAACGTCGGAAACCGGAACGCGTTAGTTGCATCCGCCTGCGTTCGGTGGGATGCGGCGAACATAGGTAAAGGCGCATGTACAAGCAAGAGGCCGGGCGCCGCTATACAGAAACGACCGCCCGGTTTGCTTAACGATTAGAACGGCTTGACGACCGCCAGGACGACGATAGCGACCATCAGCACGGCCGGTATCTCGTTGAGAATCCGATAGAATCCGGCACTGTGCGTGTTGCGGTCGGCGGCGAAGGCGCGCCAGCAGCGGACCAGAAAACCGTGCAGGGCGCTGAGCACGACAACCAGCGCGAACTTCGTTTGCAGCCAGTGCGCGGTGTGCCAGTTGCCGAGCCAGACCAGCGTCAATCCGAAAATCCATGTCGCGATCATCGCCGGATTGATGATCGCGCGCAGCAGACGCCGCTCCATCGTCTTGAAGGTTTCGGATTGCGGCGAACCGGGCGGCGCGTCGCAGTGATAGACGAACAGCCGCGGCAGATAGAGCATTCCCGCCATCCATGCGATGACGGAAATGACGTGCAGCGCCTTGATCCATTCGTACATGCGACGATCTTACGCTCCGCGCACGCGCTTCACCATGCGCTCGACATTCGCAATCGGCGTGTCGGGCAAGATGCCGTGACCCAGGTTGAAAATGAATGGACCGTTTGAAAATGCGGCAAGCACCGTATCAATTTCGCGGTCGAGCGCGTCACCGCCGGCGCGCAGTATTTCCGGATCGAGATTGCCCTGAATGGCGACGTGCTTCTGGATTTTTTCGCGCGCAAAAGTCCGGTCGATCTCCGTGCCGACGCTCACGGCATTCACACCTGTGCGTTCGACATATCGCAGCGCTCGTTCGCCCGCGCCACGCGGAAATCCGATGATCTTGACGCCCGGATGCTTGCCGCGAAGCGCGCCCACGATCTTTCGTGTCGGCTCGACGCACCATCGCTCAAAATCTTCCGGCGACAGCGATCCCGCCCAGGTGTCGAAGATCTGCACCACGTCCGCGCCCGCGTCGATCTGACCGGACAGATAGCCGACCGATGCATCAACAAGCCGGTCGATAAGCTGCGCAAATGATTTCGGATCCCGCTTGGCGAAATCCTTTGCCGGCGCCTGGTCCGGCGTGCCACGTCCGGCCACCATATAGGTCGCAACCGTCCACGGCGCGCCGCAAAATCCGATCAGCACCGTCTTGTCGTCGAGATTCGATTTTACCTCGCGCACCGTCTGATAAATCGACTCGAATACTTTCCCGTCCACTTTTTCACTCAACGATCGAAGCGCCGAGCTATCCTCCATCGGATCGAGCCGCGGCCCATCGCCTTCCTTGAATTCCACTTTTCGTCCGAGCGCCAACGGAACGATCAAAATGTCGGAAAACAAAATCGCCGCATCGAATCCGAACCGGCGGATCGGCTGCAGCGTTACTTCGGCAGCCAGTTTCGGGTTGAAACACAGATCGAGAAATCCGCCGGCCTTCTCCCGCACCGCACGATATTCGGGAAGATATCGGCCCGCCTGCCGCATCAGCCAGATCGGCGGCGTACTCTGCCGCTGTCCGTCCAAGGCTTTCAAAAGAGATTTATTCAACACACTCATTTGCAAAACACGTTCTTCCCGAATCCCTATCTAGAATCTTACTGTTGTAGTAGCTGGTCGGTTGATTGGACTCATGACTCGCGGTCCACATACTGTCCACCGCGCGGCAGAACGACTCGCAGATTCACGCGCTAAACCAGATTCAGCCTGTCCACACAAAACAGGCCATTTTCCGGATGAATCTGCACATATCCACGGCTGTCCCCAACACTGCATTCACAAGCCCACGCCGACACTGCGAACGCACTGAGTCACTCTCCCAAGGGCAGCAATGTGGAGAAACTTTAGGTCATCTGCCCTTGCTATAGTGCCGAAGCCGGTTCGGCATGAATTCATCCATAGCAATTCACAAAGTGTCCTGACGTTATCCGATGGCTGACACAGGTTATTTTCACCTCCATCTCGTGTCCGATGCGACCGGCGAAACGCTGATCACGGTCGCGCGCGCGGCTGCGGCGCAATATGCCAACGTGTCGCCCGTTGAGCATCTTTATCCATTGGTGCGCTCGCGCAAGCAGCTCGACGCCGCGCTCGTCGAAATCACCGATTCACCGGGCCTGGTGCTCTACACGCTGCTCGACGAGGAACTGATCGAGCCGCTGGAAAGCAAATGCCGCGAGCTCGGCCTGCCTTGCATGTCGATCCTCGGGCCGGTGCTGCGGCTATTCCAGAATTATCTCGGCACCGAAACCAGCCACCGCGCCGGCGCGCAGCATATGCTCAACGCAGAATATTTCCAGCGCATCGACGCGCTCAACTTCACGATGGTGCATGACGACGGTCAGCATGTCGAAGGCCTGAACAACGCCGATGTCGTTCTGGTCGGCGTGTCGCGCACATCGAAAACGCCGACGTCGATCTATCTCGCCAACCGCGGCATCAAGACCGGCAACGTACCGTTGGTGCCCGGCGTTCCGGTCGCGCCCGAGGTGGAGAAATTGTCGCGGCCGCTGGTGGTCGGGCTTTACGCAAGCCCGGAGCGCATCGTGCAGATCCGCGAGAACCGGCTGCTCGGACTGAACGCGCATCACGACGACGCGCATTACATCGACAAGAAGAAAGTCGCGGAGGAGGTCGCATTCTCGCGAAGGCTTTGTGAGAAGCATCATTGGCCCTCGATCGACGTGACGCGCCGGTCGATCGAAGAAACCGCCGCGGCGGTGATGCGGCTCCTGAGCGAACGCCGCAAGCAGCCGGTCGCGTGATGTCGCTCTGGCTTCCGTCCCAACCTCTCATTCTCGCTTCAGCGAGCGAGGTGCGTCGGAAATTGCTCTCGGCCGCCGGCATTCCGCCGGACATTAAGCCTGCGCAAATTGACGAACGCGCAATCGAAGCGCACGCGAACCCGGCGACACCACGCGCCGCTGCATTGTTGCTCGCGCAGGAAAAGGCGAAGGCGGTGTCCGCCTCATCGCCAAAACGCACTGTACTCGGCGCCGATCAGACGCTGTCGCTCGGCACGCGGCGCTTTTCCAAACCAAAGAACCGTTCCGGTGCTGCCGATCAGATTCGCACGATGTCCGGGAAAACCCACGAGCTGCATTCGGCCTGTGCCGTTGTCGTTGACGGAAAAATCGAATTCGAACATGCCGAAAGCGTGCGGCTGACGATGCGCGCGCTGTCCGACACATTTATCGAACGCTATCTGGATGCGGCCGGTGACGCCGTGACCACGAGCGTTGGCGCCTATCAGATCGAAGGCCTTGGCGTGCAGCTGTTCGAAAGCATCGAGGGACACTATTTCAGCATTCTCGGTTTGCCGTTGCTGCCGCTGCTTGCCTATTTCCGGCGTGCCGGCCTGATCGTGGAGTGACGACGTGTTTATCCTCGGACTCACCGGTTCGGTCGGCATGGGCAAGACCACCACGGCGCAGTTTTTCGCCGAAGAGGGCGTGCCGGTGCACGATGCCGACGCAGTGGTGCACCGCCTTTATGACGGCGAGGCGGTTGCCGCGATCGAGGCCGCATTTCCGGGCACGACCGAGCACGGCAAGGTGAACCGCGACAAATTGGGCCCCCGCGTGCTCGGCAATCCTGACGAAATGAAGCGGCTGGAATCGATCGTGCACCCGCTGGTGGCGCAGGCGCGCGACAAGTTCCTTGCCGATGCGGAACGTAGCGGCGCAGCCATCGCCGTGCTCGATGTTCCGCTGCTTTATGAAACCGGTGGCGAAAAACGATGCGACGCGGTTGTCGTCGTGACGGCACCCGATGCTGTGCAGAAGGCGCGCGCTTTCGAGCGTCCCGGAATGACCGAACAGAAGTTCCAGGCGCTGCTGGCCAAACAGATGCCGGATGCCGAAAAACGCAAACGCGCCGATTTCATCGTGGATAGCTCGAAAGGCTTCGATGCGGCGCGCGCGCAGGTGCGTGATATTCTCAAAAGCGCCGCTAAGATGCCGAAACGCAAAACCTGATTCGAACGGCGGACGCCGATGCGCGAGATTGTCTTCGACACCGAAACGACCGGGCTCGATCCGGAGCAGGGCGATCGCCTGGTCGAAATCGGCTGCATCGAGCTGGTCAATCGCTTTCCGACCGGCAACACATTTCACCGCTATCTCAATCCCGAGCGCGATATGCCGGAGCCGGCATTTCGTGTGCACGGCCTGAGCATCGAATTTCTCAAGGACAAGCCGCGCTTCATTGAAGTGGTCGATGAGTTGGTGACATTCATCGGCGACGACACGCCGCTGATCGCGCACAACGCGATGTTCGATCTTGGCTTCGTCAATGCCGAACTCAAGCGCGCGGGCCGAACGCTGGTGAAGCGCGACCGCCTGATCGACACGCTGATGCTGGCGCGGCGCAAGCATCCGAGCAACAGCAACAAGCTTGACGATCTCTGCGTGCGCTACAAGATCGACAACTCACGCCGCACCAAGCACGGCGCGCTGCTCGATGCCGAATTGCTCGCCGAGGTCTATCTCGAATTGATCGGCGCGCGGCAGGCGGCGCTCGGCCTTGTTGAAACCGTCATCAGCACCGGCAACATAAAATCGGATGCAGCCCTGCGCGCCCGCCCGCAGCCGTTGCCCGTTCGCGTCACCGACGACGAACGCGATGCGCATCGCAAATTCATTGCGACACTCGGCGACAAGGTCTTGTGGCGGGATTATCTGCCGGAAAATTAAGACGCTGACTCAGGATTGCGGCGCGGGCTGTCCGGCCGGCTGCATCTCGCTCATGCGCTGGCGATAGAGCCCGACGAAATCCACCGGATCGAGCAGCAGCGGCGGGAAGCCGCCGTTGCGAACCGCACTCGCTACGATCTCGCGCGCGAACGGGAACAGGATGCGCGGGCACTCAATCATCACCAGCGGGTGCATGCTTTCCTGCGGCACGTTCTGAATCCGGAACACGCCCGCGAACGCAAGATCGAAGCTGAACATCAGCGTGCCTTGCACGTCGGCGCGGCCTTCGAGCTTGAGCACGACTTCGATGTCATTGTCGTTGAGCGGCGTCGCGTTGACGTTGATCTGGATCTTGATGTCGGGATTCTGCTGCGCGCCGGCGAGCGACTGCGGCGCGTTCGGATTTTCGAACGAGAAGTCCTTGATGTATTGCGACAGCACGCCGAGCTGCGGCACCGCCTGACCCTGGCCTTGGGCGCCTTGCTGATCGGGTTGGCCGCCATTCGTGGTCATTATCAACACTCCTCGCGCGCCGGATGGCGGCGCGGCGGTTGGCTAACATAGCCCCCCAGAGCGAACAAGAACGCGTGATTGAACAGCGTTACCGCTCGGAGTTGCGCTGGTCGGGCAGCGATTTGTCGGGCACGCGATGCCACTGCTCGGGCTCGAGATCGACCACTGCGTCGCGCTGCGCGGGGACTGCGTCGCCGCGCCGAAACAGCGAGCTGACGAGCAAAAAAAGGCCGATCAGGTCGGTGATAAACCCCGGAATTAACAGAAGAATCCCGGCAAATAGCACGAGCGAGCCTTGGCTGTCGGCGTGCAACGCCGAAAAGCTCGATGCACCGAGCGCAGTGCGGACGCGTTCGATATGCGCGCCGCCGGCATATTTGAGCACCAGCATTCCGGCGCCTGACGTCATGATCGTCAGCAGCAAAGCCCAGCCAAAACCGACGATCGCGGCGACCAAAATGAACGCCGCCAGTTCCAAAACCGGCAGCATCAGGATCGTGGCGAGGAGCCATTTTGCCACATTCATCGGTGTTCTCTTCAGTATGTAAGGTTGGCGGAGCCGCCCTGATCGTCTAAACTTTGCGAATAAGGCGCAACATGTGCCGGAAGTCCGGCGTATAGCCTACGAGATGGCGCGGCCACCCGCTGTTTTTTGGTGGTTTCAGGCTTACATGCCGCATCGGCGGCGGGCCACACCCTAACGCCGATCCGGTAGCCGAAAGCATGCGAGACGTGTTCGACATTTACACCATCATTTTCCTTGCGCTCGCGGTGTTCATTTTCCTGCGATTGCGCAGCGTGCTCGGTCAACGGACCGGACGCGAACGGCCGCCGTACGATCCGTATTCGGCGCGCGAGTCCGCGCGACCCGCGGCCGAGAAGATCGTCTCGCTTCCGGCGCGTCAGCCCGAAGCCGCCGCCAAGCCGATTGAACAAGCCGAAGCGCCAGCCGAGCGCTGGAAGGGCGTCGCGGAGAAAGGCTCCGCTGTCGCCGTTGGTCTCGACGCCATCGCCGCGGCCGACACGAGTTTCGAGCCCAAGCACTTCCTGACCGGCGCGCGCGCCGCGTACGAAATGATCGTCACTGCATACGCGGAAGGCGACCGCCGCAATTTGCGAAATCTGCTCTCGCGCGAAGTCTATGACGGTTTTGAAGCCGCGATCGATGCGCGTGAAAAACGCGGCGACACGGTGGAGAGCCGTTTCGTTTCGATCGACTCCGCCGACATCACGCACGCCGAACTGCGCGCGCGCAATGCGCAGGTGACGTTGCGTTTCGTGTCGCAGCTGGTTTCGGTGACGCGCGACAAGAACGGCAACGTGACCGAAGGCAATGCCGACAAGGTGACGGACGTCACCGACGTGTGGACCTTCGCGCGCGACGTATCGTCGCGCGATCCGAACTGGAAATTGGTCGCCACCGAAGCCGAGCATTGAACGCATGCCGTTTCTGGCGGTCCGATCGGTCATCGGTTACGGCATTGCGGCGTTGCTCGCGGGGCTAACCCCGTCGGCCGCGCAAGACATGAAAATCCCCCGCGCGCAGGCCGAGCCTCTGGCATTCGAAGCGCTCGATGGCTGGAAGAGCGACGATCACGCTGCGGCTTTTGCGGCTTATCTCAAGAGCTGCTCGGCGATCCTGCAAGGCACCAAGGCGATGCGCGCGGCGAAGCCGGTCTACGGCGCGCTGTTCAAGGTGTGCGAACGCGCGGTAGCCGCCGGAAATCTCAACCGCGATCAGGCGCGCGCGTTCTTCGAAGCCAATTTAAAGCCAGTGAAGCTTGCGCCGCAGGGCCAGACGGAAGGTTTCTTCACCGGCTATTACGAAACCGAAGTTACCGGTTCGCGCTTTCCGAGCGACGAATTTACGGTGCCGGTCTATCGCTCGCCTGTCGCGGCGAGCAAGTTCGGGCGCAACAAGGGCAAGGCTTCGGAGCTCGACCGCACGGAGATCGAGGAGGGCAAGCTCGCCGGCAAGGGCCTCGAAATCTGCTATGTGAAAAGTCCGGTCGATGCGTTCTTTGCGCAGATCCAGGGATCGACGCGCGTACGGCTCGACACTGGCGAAACGCTTCGCCTCAATTATGAGTCGCACAATGGCCAGCCCTACACGCCGGTCGGCAAATTCCTGATCGAGCGCGGCATCTACTCCAGGGAGGAGATGTCGATGACCAGGATCCGGCAGTGGATGGAAGCCAATCCGGACGAAGGCAAGGAACTGCGGCGCAAGAACAAGTCGTTCGTGTTTTTCCGCGAGGTTGCGCTGAAGGAGCACGATGAGTGCATCGGCGCGCAGGGTGTGCCGCTGACCGCGGGACGTTCGGTCGCGGTGGACAAGGGCATTCACGTTTACGGCACGCCGATCTGGATCGAAGCGCAGTTGCCGATCGAGAGCGAAAAACCGGAAACGCCGTTTCGCCGCCTGGCGATTGCGCAGGACACCGGCTCGGCGATCATCGGCCCCGCGCGCGCCGACATCTATTTCGGTTTCGGCGAGGACGTCGGCCATGTCGCCGGTCGCATCAAGCAGTTCGGCAAATTCGTCATGCTGGTGCCGAAGACGGTCGAGGTGAAGGCGATTGAGGAAATCCCGTTGCCGAAGCCGCGGCCGGCCGACCTCGTCGCAGATAACGCGCCCGCCGAAAAAACCGAGGCGCATGCGCTACCCGGCGTACCGCTGCCGAAGCGGCGTCCGCAAACATGACCAAGCGCGGCGGCGACCGTCGTCGCGTTCTCTCCTCTGAAGAACGGGTTTTGTGGAAGGCCTTTACCAAGGCCATCGAACCGTTGCGCGCGCCGGCCTTGACCGAATCGGATTCCGCCGACGTCCCGCTGGTGCCGGAGACGCACGAACCCAAGCGCCGCGCATCGCCGCCGCGCACCGAAAAACCAACGAAACATATAGCGCCGGCACCGCCCGCGCTTGCGCCGCTCGATCGCCGCACCAAGCAGCGGCTTGCGCGCGGCAGCGTGACGATCGATGGAAAGCTTGATTTGCACGGCATGACGCAGGACGAGGCGCATGGCGCACTGCTGCGTTTTCTGCGCAATGCGAGTGCGCGTGAAAAAAAAGTTGTGCTGGTCATCACCGGCAAAGGCCAGCGCGGCGACGGCGAACGCGGCGTGCTGCGCCGGCAGGTGCCGCATTGGCTGGAGCTGGCGGAATTCCGCCCTTACGTGATCGGATTCGAGCACGCACACGTCCGGCACGGCGGCGAAGGCTCGCTTTACGTGCGCGTACGCCGGAGCCGCTAGAACGGTATGACCAGCCCGACGCGCGGGATCACGGTCAAAACCCAGCCAAGGATTTCATCGCGTTTCGCGGTCGCCGCTACAAGAAACGCCGGCGCAGGTTTTGCGCTGCGCGCCTGCAGCATCGCCAGCGCATGCATGATCAGGAACATGCAGACCGCCCAGCTCGAGAACCAACGGGCATAGTCGAAAACGAAAACAAATATCACGATGTAGCAGGCCGTCACGCCGGCAATGCCGGCGACGACAAGACGGCGGTGCAGCGGCGCATCGAGCGCGGCAATCATCGCGCGCATGAAGCGGATGACCGGCCAGTGCATCGCGATCAGCGCGAAGAAAACCGGCAGCCGCGGCGCGTTGACGTGGAACATCCCGGCGGTCTTGGCCAATTCCTCGCTCGTGGATGTGTACCAGATGGTGATGTTGACGACCGGCAACGGATCGGCGGCGCGCGCGTGGAAATAGGCGAGCAACGCATCCGGCGGCACTTTTGCATCGCCGTAGGCTATGGACGCAAGAAACGCCGCGCATGGCAGCAGCGCGGCTGCGGCTGAATAAATAAAGTCGCCGCGGGAACACTCACGCATCAACAAAAACCGCACGACCGCGACGACCGCGATGGCGGGCACGTACAGCAGGAAATGCAGGTGATGAATGAGAACGAGCACGGCGCTGCCGAAGCCGACAATCAGCGGGAAAAGCCGGTTCGCTGGTATCAGCAACGCCACGGTTGCAAAGAGCGCGCCGTAGATGTCGAAAAAGCCGTGAATGTGAAAGAAGTTCTTGAAGAAGAATGGCGAGCCGAACACGAATACAAATAACGCGACGCGGTCGCCGGAGAAACCGAACGTGCGCTTGAACAGCGCGACGAACAGTGCCATCGCCGCGAGCCAGGACGCGAGCGCAATCCAGAACACCTCGCGCAGATGCGTCTTGCTTTCGAACAGCCCGAGTACGGCGCCAAGCAGCGCGCGTTTCATGAAGCCGAAATGATAATCCGCCAGCAAAAATGAATACTGAATGATCGGATTGTCGATTTGGTATTTGTAAACGACGAGCGCGGCCATCACCGCGACGTTGGCGGCGATCATCCATGTCCAAGGCTTGTTCTGGCGAACGAGGGATACGAAATCGCTGGTCATCGGCGCGCGGCGGGTTAATCCGTCGCGCACTCTATCCGACGCGATCCGCGCTTACAAAATAAACCGGCTCAGGTCCGCATTCTTGGCGAGGTCGCCAATGTGCTTGTGCACGTAGGCGGCGTCGATCGTCACGCTGTCGCCAGAACGGTCGGGCGCGGCGAATGAAATCTCGTCGAGCACGCGCTCCATCACGGTTTGCAGCCGCCGCGCGCCGATATTTTCGATTGCGCCGTTCACCGCCACCGCGATGTCGGCAATTGCGTCGATTGCGTCCTCGGTGAACACGAGCGTCAACCCTTCGGTCTTCATCAGCGCGATGTATTGCTTGATCAGCGAGGCTTCCGGTTCGGTGAGGATGCGGCGGAAGTCGTCGCGCGTGAGCGCTTTCAATTCGACGCGGATCGGCAAGCGGCCCTGCAATTCCGGCAGCAAGTCCGACGGCTTCGAGATATGAAACGCGCCCGATGCGATGAACAAAATGTGGTCGGTTTTCACCGGCCCATGTTTGGTGTTCACGGTGGTGCCTTCGATCAGCGGCAGCAGGTCGCGTTGCACGCCCTCGCGCGACACGTCCGCGCCGCGAGCGCCTTCGCGGCCCGCGATCTTGTCGATCTCGTCGAGGAACACGATGCCGTTCTGCTCGGCGTTGCGCACCGATTCCTGCACCAGCTGTTCGTTGTCGAGCAACTTGTCGGATTCTTCGTTGACCAGGATGCCGTGCGATTCCTGCACCGTAACGCGCCGCGTCTTGGTGCGCCCGGCGCCGAGCTTGCCGAAAATGTCGCCGATCGAGATTGCGCCCATCTGCGCGCCCGGCATTCCGGGGATTTCGAACATCGGCATGCCGCCGCCGCCCGACTGAATTTCAATCTCGATTTCCTTGTCGTTCATTTCGCCGGCACGCAATTTTTTGCGGAAGCTTTCGCGCGTCGCGGGCGATGCGCCCGGCCCGGTCAGCGCATCGACCACGCGTTCCTCGGCGTTCAATTCGGCGCGTGCCTGCACGTCCTTGCGCTTTCGCTCGCGCGTGAGCGCGATGGAGATTTCCACGAGGTCGCGCACGATCTGCTCTACGTCGCGGCCGACATAGCCGACCTCGGTGAATTTCGTGGCTTCGACTTTCAGGAATGGCGCGCCCGCGAGCTTCGCCAGGCGGCGTGAGATCTCGGTCTTGCCGACGCCGGTCGGCCCGATCATCAGGATATTCTTCGGCAGCACTTCCTCGCGCAGCCTGTCGTCAAGCTGCATGCGCCGCCAGCGGTTGCGCAGCGCGATGGCGACCGCACGCTTGGCGTCGTTCTGGCCGACGATGAATCGGTCGAGCTCGGAAACGATTTCGCGGGGAGAGAAGTCGGTCAACTTTGCTACTCGTTACGCTTTCAGCGATTCGATGGTGACGTTGCGGTTGGTGTAGACGCAGATGTCGGCGGCGATATCGAGCGACTTTCGCACGATCTGCTCGGCGTCGAGCGTGCCATCCAGCAGTGCGCGCGCCGCAGCGAGCGCGTAATTGCCGCCCGAGCCGATGCCGGCGACGCCCGCTTCCGGCTCAAGAACATCACCGGTCCCGGTGAGCACCAGCGAGACTTGCTTGTCGGCGACGATCATCATGGCTTCGAGGCGGCGCAGATAACGATCGGTGCGCCAGTCTTTCGCGAGCTCGACCGCGGCACGGGTGAGCTGTCCCGGATATTGCTCGAGCTTCGCTTCAAGCCTCTCGAACAGCGTGAACGCGTCGGCGGTCGCGCCGGCAAAGCCGCCGATCACGTCGCCCTTGCCGAGCTTGCGCACTTTCTTGGCGTTCGACTTCACGATGGTCTGGCCGATCGAAACCTGACCGTCGCCGCCGATGACGACCTGACCGCCCTTGCGAACGGTGAGAATCGTGGTGCCGTGCCACTTTCCAGCACATTGGGATCCTAAGCTTAGAATTCCACGTGGACAAGTTGTCG
>JADMIO010806413.1_pt1 | contig 109692 bp, 123 predicted proteins | sample 8958161 | NCBI WGS metagenome assembly JADMIO01 (sample SAMN16585339, study PRJNA669376) | soil metagenome | isolation source: Crop rotation soil | place: USA: Cullars Rotation, Alabama | collected 2011 | reverse complement strand
GCCGCGACTTCAAGTCACGTGAATTCCAAGCTTCGGATCCCACTGTGCTGGAAAGACGATCGTGGCGTCCTTCAACATCGTCAGCACACTCACCATGATTGTGACGGAAAAACAAAAAGAAATTGCCATCCTCAAAGCTATGGGCGCGACGCGCAAAAGCATCCGGCACATTTTCATGTTAAACGGATTAATTATCGGCCTTTCCGGAACCGCTATCGGCATTCCACTCGGCTATGCGTTCCTCTGGCTGATCCAGACATTCTGGACCTTCGACCCCACGGTCTATTACATCTCGCGGATCCCAGTCCATGTGCAAGCGATGGATGTCTTCCTTGTAGCGAGTTCCGCCATCGTGATTAGCTTTGCCGCTACGGTCTATCCCTCGCTCCAAGCAGCCAGGCTCGAACCAGTGGCCGCACTGCGCTACGAATGATGACACCAATCTCTCCATTAGTGCTCGTTTATGTCGGAGCTCCTGCGTGATCACCGTCACCGATCTGTACAAATCGTTCCCGATGGGCGAGCAGACCCTCACGGTCTTGAAGGGCGTCAATCTAAAGATTCAACGGGGAGAGCTCATTGCGATCGTCGGAGCGTCGGGAGCTGGAAAGAGCACGCTGCTCCACATTATCGGAACACTTGACCGTCCCACTAAGGGAACGGTCCACTTCGACGCCCAGGATATGTTTCAATTGCCGGAAGGTGAACAGGCGAACTTTCGGAATCGGCGCATCGGATTTGTCTTTCAGTTTCATCATCTCCTTCCTGAGTTCACTGCACTCGAGAATGCTTGTATGCCGGCGCTGATCCAACGACGGAATCCTGTTGATATCGAACCGGAAGCCATCACCTTGCTGCAGGAAGTCGGGCTAGGAGCTCGGTTACATCACAAGCCTGGCGAATTGTCAGGCGGTGAGCAGCAACGTGTTGCGGTCGCACGAGCTCTTGTGCAGAAGCCCGATCTCGTACTGGCGGACGAACCGACAGGAAACCTGGATACGCATACGGGCGAGGCGCTCTTTGCGATGATGCGTGAATTGAACAAAGCCCGTGGAACGACCTTCGTGATCGTTACCCACAATGATAAGCTGTCCGCCCAAGCCGACCGTATCGTGCACATGCAGGACGGCCAAATCGTGTAGCCATATTTTGACATTCTCACCTGTTCGGCAAAACCTTTCCGTGCTGAGCCAAACCATCATCGACGTATAATTTGGATTGGCCTTCTAACCTTGACGACTGCCATGTCATCCAATAGACTCAGGGAACTACCTCGACTCGCAGGGAATAATTCACCTATGTCGTATTATCGCGTGCGGCGCTGTGCCGTTGTGATCTACATCGGCCTCCTGATTCCTGCGCAGGCACTGGCCCTGGAATTCGTCACAGTCGGACCTCGTGCCATGGGAATGGGTGGTGCCGGTGTGGCGGTTACCACGGATTCCTTGGCCACCTATTGGAACCCTGCCGGGCTTGCGATGACTCAGACGGTAGATGTTCGCATTCAAGGCGGTGGACAGGTCATTGATCGACTCGGGATTGCCGACGCCGTCAACGATCTTGAACGGTTCGATACGACCAATTCTTCGGCCGCTAATCTCGCTAAGGCTCAGGATATCGCCAATCGCATTAACCGACCCGGGGCCACAGTTTCGGTCAATGGCTCCGCTGGTCTCTACGCGAAAGGTCACTTGGGGGAGCATGCGTTTGGGCTGAACGTCTCCGATGTTGCGACCGGTGGGGGATTTGTGTCTACTCCTGTACAAGCTACTCAACCTGGTGGCGCTGGCACTCCCATTAGTTTGGCAGGACAAATGGCCCTCCTCGGGTTGGAGGTCAGACAGGCGGCGTTCTCCTACGCCTATGCCTTTTCCGATAAAATGTTTTCGTTCGGTGTAACGGGAAAAATTCTCCAAGGGGCCGCCTACAATGGAAGCACAACCCTCACCGGAGGAACCGATGTTTCGATAACAGACAACTTTGGGAAAGCCACGCTCTCCACAGCCTTTGGCATCGATGTAGGCGCCATCTATCGCCCATCCTCATGGCTGCGCTTTGCCATTGTGGCGAAAGACCTCAATCAACCGACCTTTGATACTCCGGGCGGAGGAGAACTGAAACTAAGCCCTCAAGTTCGAGGCGGTGTGGCACTGACCCCCTATTCTTCACTGACGTTGACCGCGGATGTGGATGCGACCTCGAATAAGACATTCGTTCCCGGCATCAAGAGCCAGATATTGAGTCTAGGAGCCGAGCAGACCATCTTCTCTGAATTCCTGTCATTCCGCGTCGGCGCCTTCAAGAATATGAAGGATGCGGGGACGCCGTTCACCCCAACTGCAGGATTGGGCTTACGGATCTTTGCTTTCCGGCTTGATGTGGGCGGCGGATATGATTTTAGAGAAGAGGGCGCATTGGTATCCGGTTCTGTCTCTTTGACATTCTAATGGTATACTGAACCAATGCTTAGATTTCATTACATCGTACGTGCCCTCGTTTTCTGCCTTCTTCCTCTCCTAGTCGCCGGCTGCGGAGGCTTGCAAGAAGTCTGGGAAGGGCCAGCGGCGAGAATGTTCAGGCCGCAAGCCATTGCCGTGCTTCCTCCCATGGCAAGTCAATACGACAACGCGCGCGAGGATATTCAGGGGGTCTTGTCAGAATCTCTGAACAAGACGGCCAAAATCGAACGTGTGGTGTCTCCTGAGAATGTCACGGACATCTTCCAGGCTTCGAAAGAAGCGTTCGATGCGTTGGTGTTTTACTTCTCACGCTTGGAAATGACTGGTCAATCTGACAAGGACTCCGCCGTGAAATTGGGAAAAGCGTTGAACGTGGATTCATTCTTAGTTGTACGGGTGAATTCTTGGGAATACATGCGCAAGGAGGGCGATAACGTCGGGCGAGTGGGCCTAAGCCTCCGTCTAGTCGATGCCACCACAGGCATCACCGTGTGGAAGGCGCGGCATGAACGTTCAAGTAGCTATATGTTCTATCGGCCGAATTTGAAGGATGTCGCAAAAGAGCTGGCAGATGAGATGATTAAGGCCATGCCTCCCCAAGCCAAACCGTAATCTTCGCCCAAACTGCATCTGTCTCAGTGCGCGGCGCTCGATACACCTACCCTCGTCAGATCGATCAACACTCTGTTCCCTTTCGAGAGAAGCAGGTTTGCTGAGTCACCTAGTGTGCTTTTGGTTGAGCCACCCTCATGGCTGTTTTCAATGAACGAACAAATTCGCCCACGTGCTTCACCATCTCCGGTTCCTGTTGGTGTGCCGCGATTTGCTTCACGATCGCGCTGCCGACGATCACCCCATCGGCAATGGCCGCAACATTGGCAGCATCCCGAGGTGTTGCTACTCCAAAACCCACCGCGACTGGAACATGGGTAACTTTTCTGATTTTTTCGACGTTCTTCCCCACATCGGCCACGTTGTGCAGTTTCGCGCCAGTAATCCCAGTAAGCGAGACGCAATAGACGAAACCCTCTGACTGGCGCGCCACAAACGTCCGTCGTTCTGCCGTACTCGTGGGGGCGAGAAGGAAAATCAGTTGAAGACCCGCTGCAGCAGCCGGCCCTTTGAGAGGACCTGCTTCATCCGGCGGCATATCGGGTACGATGAGGCCATCAACCCCTGCCTGAGCAGCCTCTTGACAGAATCGTTGAGGACCAAACGCGTGAATATTATTGTAGTAGATCATCAAGACCAGCGGAATCTGAGTCTTGCCCCTTACGCGCGCAACCATAGGAAGGATTGTTCGAACCGAAGTCCCGCTGCGCAAGGCTCGTGCTGCAGCCTGTTGGATCACGGGACCATCGGCAATTGGATCGGAAAACGGGACGCCCAACTCAATGATATCGGCTCCGGCCTGTTCCAATTCGATGATAAGGTCTTCGGTGTCGTGCAACGAGGGGTCCCCTGCCATCATATAGGCAATAATGGCCTGCTCACCTTCCTGCCGAAGCCGTGCGAATGTCCGGTCGAGTCTCGATGTCACAGTGTTATTCCCCGCATCTTCGCGACGATGTGGACGTCCTTATCTCCACGACCGGATAGATTCACGACTAAAATCTGGTTCTTTTTCATCCTGGGCGCCACCTTCACGGTGTGGGCAATGGCATGGGCACTTTCAAGGGCCGGCATGATCCCCTCTGCTTTGGCAAGCAGGTCAAACGCAGCCATCGCTTCGTCATCGGTCACCGAAGTGTATTCAGCTCGCCCTTGATCGCGCAAATAGCAATGCTCAGGACCGACCGCAGCATAATCCAACCCAGCTGAAACCGAATGCGTCAGATTAATTTGCCCGTCGATATCTTGAAGAAGATAGGTCATGGTTCCTTGCAGCACACCGGGCGTTCCCCCAGCGAATCGCGCCGCATGTTTTCCACTCGCGACTCCCAGACCCCCGGCTTCGACGCCCACCATCTTCACTTTCTTGTCCTGAATAAATGCATGGAAGAGTCCCATGGCATTGCTGCCACCACCCACGCAGGCAATGAGGCAATCAGGCAACCGGCCTTCCGCCGCGAGGATCTGGCGCCGAGTTTCCCGCCCGATAATGGACTGGAAATCACGGATCATCATTGGATAGGGATGGGCGCCCAGAACTGAACCGAGAATGTAGTGGGTCGTGCGGATATTCGTTGTCCAATCCCGCATGGCTTCGCTTATGGCATCCTTCAGCGTGCGGCTTCCGGCGTCGACACCGATGACGGTGGAACCGAGCAATCTCATTCGGAAGACATTCAATGCCTGCCGCTGCATGTCTTCGGTTCCCATATAAATTTCACACTGGAGACCGAACATCGCCGCGACGGTCGCCGTCGCCACCCCATGCTGTCCGGCTCCAGTTTCAGCGATGATGCGCGGCTTCTTCATCCGTTTGGCCAGAAGCGCTTGTCCGATCGCATTATTGATTTTATGGGCTCCGGTATGACAGAGGTCTTCGCGTTTCAAATAAATCTTCGCGCCACCCAATCGCTGTGTAAGCCGCTGTGCAAAATAGAGCGAGGTCGGCCGGCCGACATAGTGTTTCAAATAATAGGCAAGTTCTGACTGAAAGTGCCGGTCTTTTTTCACACAAGCATATTCCTGCTCCAATTCAAGCAGTGCGGGCATGAGTGTTTCAGGGACATAGCGTCCGCCATACGCGCCGAAGCGACCTTGTTTGTTGGGAACCGAACTCATTGTCGTCCTTGTGTTCGTAGAGTAGGCTGCAGACATTCCGTCACCGGATGCAGTATACGAGGGCTCATGAGAGAGAGACTACTCTGGCGGCTCGAATGAATGCACGCACTTTCTCGTGATCCTTCTTGCCCGGTACCCGCTCGATCCCACTGCTCACATCCACACCATATGGCTGTACCGTATGGATGGCCTTCTCAACATTGTCCGGGGTAAGCCCCCCGGCCAGGAGAATACTCGAAACCTTGGCTGCTTCTGCAGCAAGCTGCCAATCCATCACCAGTCCGGTACCGCCGTAGGTCTGTTCAGAAAACGTATCCAGGACGAACCCTCGAACGCCGGCCCGCCCGCGAAACTCTGCCAAGGCGAGAAACATGCTTCGATCCTTCACACGAAGTGCTTTCAGTACCGTACGGCCCAGTTCTTTGCAATAGATCGCTGATTCGTTGCCGTGCAGCTGTGCCAACGCAAGTCCGCAGTGATCCATGAGATTGCGGACCACTTGCTGGTCTTCGTCGACGAACACACCCACCGGTATCACTAAAGGAGGCAGATTCATAATGATCTGCCGGGCCAGCGTCGGCTCGATATACCGTGGACTTTTCCGATAGAACACAAACCCCAACGCATCGGCCCCAGCGTTGACTGCTACGGCGGCGTCTTCGGCGTTGGTGATACCACAAATTTTGACTTTAGGTGTATAGGCCATTTTATGTATGTGACGGAGTTGGAACCCCTCGTAACTCACGGACCTTGGCTCCGACGTCGTCGGCCCGAATGAGGGATTCTCCTATGAGCATGGCATGGACACCGGCTTCGTTCAACCGGATCACATCGGCGCGTTGGTGGATACCGCTTTCGCTGACAATCAGCTTGTCGGTTGGAATGCGTTTTGCCAAACGCAGCGTGACGGTCAGATCCGTTGTGAACGTCTCGAGATCCCTATTATTGATGCCGATCAGCCGCGCATCCGGGAGCCGCTCCAAGACAGTATCGAGTTCACGCTCATGATGGACTTCGATGAGCACATCCACCCCCAACTCGCGGGCGAGGGTATAGAAATCGATCAGTTGCCGCCGTTCGAGGGCCGCGACAATCAAGAGAACTGCATCGGCCCCATAGGCTCGTGATTCGAAAAACTGGATCTCGTCGACCATGAATTCTTTATTCAAAGTAGGCAAAGGCACCGACTGTTTGATCTCGCGGAGATAGTCGAGGCTTCCCTGGAAGAAATCCTTATCGGTTAGGACGGACAGTGCCGAAGCGCCATGGGCATGATAGGTCTTGGCCATGTCAAGGTAGTCAAATCGATCGGAGAACTCGCGGCGAAGGAGGCCAAGACTGGGCGAAGCTTTTTTGACTTCTGCAATCAGTGCCGGGCTCCCGGCCGTTCTTGTCGCGTCGAGAGTCACAATAAAACCAAGCGGGCTTGGCGCGTCCTTAATCTTTCCCTTCAGATCGGAGAGGTAACCCCGACTTTGTTTGTGCCGGAGTTCCGCTTTCTTATGTTCCAGGATGCGAGAAAGAATCATGATGTGTCAGCCTTTGTTCGTAAATGCGATCAGACGGGTGAGCGTCTCAGCCGCGGCACCGGAATCGATGACCTGCCCTGCCAAGAAGAATCCATCGTGAAGGTTTGCCGCCTTACCTCCTGCCACAAGGGCAGGAGCGGCATTTAAACAGACGATGTCCCGTTTCGGCCCTCTTCGCCCTTGGAGAACATCACGAGCAATCGCGGCATTCTCTTGCGGTGTCCCTCCGGCGAACTGTTTGGCTTGGACCAGCGTTAGTCCGAGCTCTGCCGGGTCCAGGAGATAGTTCGAAAGAATCCCCCCTTTAGCTTCTGAAATCTGGGTCTTTGTGGTGAGGGTGATCTCATCGAGTCCGTCCATCCCATGTACAACAAAACAATGTTGCGATCCCAGATGCATGAGCACATTCCCCAACAGGTGGGTCAATCGACTTTCATAGACCCCCAGCACCTGGATGGTCGCTCCTGCCGGATTGGTGAGTGGACCCAAGAGATTCAGCATGGTCCGTATGCCCAGTTCCTGTCTTGGAACAGCACAATGTTTCATAGCCTCATGATAGAGCGGAGCGAAGAGAAATCCGATCCCAACCTCATTGATACAATCTGCCACTCGTTCCGTCGGCAGATCAATCTTGACCCCTAGCGCCGAAAGAACATCTGCGCTCCCTGACTTCGATGATACAGAACGGTTGCCGTGCTTGGCCACGGTCAAACCAGCGCCTGCGACAACGAATGCCGTTGTGGTCGAAATGTTAAACGTATGGGCTCCGTCTCCACCCGTGCCACAGGTGTCAACGACCAATGGATCTCCGACCGAGATACGGATGGCTTTGGCGCGCATGGCGCGCACGGAGCCGACAATTTCCTCGACCGTCTCTCCCTTTAGACGAAGCCCCATCAAGTAGGCCGCAATCTGAACTGGAGTTGCGATGCCGTCCATCATTTCGAGCATCACCGCTTCGGCTTCCTGTTCGGTGAGGGAAGAATGGTCGGCGAGTTTGGTAATGGCTTCTTTGATCATACGATCGGAGACTGGGCGGGCCAGACTACAGTTTGAGGAAGTTACGGAGGAGGTCCTTCCCTACCACGGTGAGGATTGATTCCGGATGAAATTGCACGCCTTCAATGCCGAACGACCGATGGCGCATTCCCATGATTTCTCCCTCGGCCGTTTCGGCGGAGATCTCGAAACAGGAGGGCAATGTCTCTCGCTTGACGATCAAAGAATGGTAGCGCGTCGCGTCAAATGGACTGGGCAATTGACGAAAGATCGACTTTCCATCGTGCCTGATTTTTGATGTTTTGCCATGCATCAGCCGTTCGGCCCGAACGACTTCCCCGCCAAACGCTACGGCCAAAGACTGGTGCCCGAGGCAGACTCCCAAGAGCGGAAGACGGCCGGCAAAATGCCGGATCGTCTCAACCGACAGACCAGCTTCCTTCGGTGTGCAGGGTCCGGGAGAAATGACGATACGGCTGGGTTTCAATGATTCGATCTGCTCGATTGTGATCTTATTATTGCGGAATACTCGAATGTCTTCACCAAGCTCCCCGAAATATTGTACGAGGTTATAGGTGAAGGAATCATAGTTGTCGATCATCAATAACATAGAACATCCTGTCAGGGATGCCGGACCACGAGGAGGCACCGTCGAGACGCTGATCGTCTCAGACCCTCCCTGTTCATTCCAACCCTAGTTCCGCCAGTTCAATCGCCTTCATCATTGCCTGAGCCTTATTGCAGGTCTCCTCATATTCGTGCTCCGGATTGGAATCCGCAACAATGCCGGCCCCGGCTTGAACAAAGGCCTGGTGTTTTTTCACAACGACCGTCCTGATATTAATGCACATGTCCATATTGCCGGAAAAGCTAAAGTAGCCCACTGCGCCGGCGTAGGGACCGCGCCTGGTGGGTTCAAGTTCGTCGATAATCTGCATCGCTCGAACTTTTGGCGCACCGGAGACTGTGCCGGCAGGGAAGCAGGCTCGCAGGACGTCGTAGGAGGTCTTCGACGAATCAAGCCGTCCTGTCACATTGGATACAATATGCATCACGTGCGAATAGCGCTCAACGTGCATGAGTGAATCCACCGTAACCGAACCTGGTTTCGCCACCCGGCCGACATCATTGCGCCCAAGATCGACGAGCATCACGTGCTCAGCCCGTTCCTTTTCATCTGCCAATAGCCGCCGTTCCATCCGTTGATCTTCTTCGGACGTATTACCACGGCGGCGTGTACCGGCAATAGGACGGACGGAAATGACATTGTTTTCACAACGGACGAGCGTCTCCGGAGAAGAACCTACCAGCTCAACCCCTGCGACACGCAGGTAATACATATAGGGAGAAGGATTGACCACGCGTAATGCGCGATAGAGCTGCAAAGGCGGCGCCTGTACGTTGGTCTCCCATCGCTGGGATAACACCGCTTGGACGATATCACCCGCTCGTATGTATTCTTTCGTCCGCACGACCATCTTTTCAAAGTCTGCCTTACTCATGTTCGCCGTAAAGGTCACTGGCCGACGGCGGCGATGTGACGGCGTCCGGCGAAGCGGACGTCTAAGCCTTGCGATCATGCGTTCAATCCGTTCCGTAGCCGATTTGTAGGCGGCCCTGATTCCACCTTCCCCCTTCGCCGTGACATGGGCGGTAGCAACAACTTTGATCTTCTGAGCCACATTGTCAAAGATCAGCATCGTATCGGTGACCAGAAACGCGAAGTCAGGCAGATTGAGTGGGTCCTTCCGCCGGACAGGCAAGTCCTCAAACGTGCGCACCATGTCGTAACTCAAGTATCCGACAGCGCCGCCCACAAACGGGGGCAGGCCCGGCACGGTCACCGGACGATAGCCCTCCATCAACTCTCTCAGGCGTTCGAGTGGATTTCCGCAGCTGGGAATGCGCTTCTTGTGTGTGCCTTGAACAACCAGCAGATCGCCCCTATCCTCGTACACGACAACGGGCGAGCCGCTTCCAAGAAAGGAATAGCGCGCCCATTTCTCACCTCCCTCAACGGACTCTAAGAGATACGCTGAGGGACCATGATCGATTTTAGCAAAGGCAGAGACCGGGGTTTCATAATCCGCGAGAATTTCTCGATAGAGCGGAACGAGATTGCCCTCTCCGGCATACTCCCGAAGTTGGTCGAAACTGAGTGAATATTGCGGAGGAGCCACGTGGCCGTCCTAGTACTCTTGTCCCACGATGAGCTTCTGTCCTACCTCGATAATATCGTCTGGGAGTTTATTCCACTTCCTGACCTTATCGACCGTGACACCATACTGCCGACTGATCCGATAGAGGGTTTCTCCGGGTTTCACAGTATGAACGGCGGGCGATCGCATGCCTCCACGCATTGAGTCTGTAGACTCGGCATCCGGATTGATTCCGAGAGCCGACGCACTCAGATCAGCGGGATCGGGCGCCGGTGCAACCGGCGACTTCCGAATCGGTGCGAGCGCACGCTTCATGTCCGTTTTGGCTTTGCGGTCCAGCAACGCAGATTCCTTCATCGCCTCGGCCTCTTCCTGCACTCGGGCCAGTTGCTCCCGGGTCGCTTGCAATTGGGCCAGGAGCTCCCGATTCTTTGCTTCATACTCCATCAGTTCGTTTTTGCTCCGCTTTGCTTCACTGTCGAGCTCGCCGGTTCGCTTCTCTTCCTGGGCCAGAAGACGTTGGAAATTCAGGCTACGGGCCTTTTCCGCATCATATTTCTCTGCCATGACACATCCGCCCATCAACAGTCCTCCACAGATAATGGCGACGATTCGATAGCTCGATCCGGACGTCAACATATTCACGTGATTCTCCCCTTTCATGGATGTCTCCCCCTGATGAGGGAGAGAACCTTCCCTCTCGCAATAGAGGTGAAAACTAGCTGCCGATCAGTGGAAAAGCGACCCAACTCTGTTCGTTACAATAATGTCTATCGCGGCGAAAGTCAAAGCGAATGTCCACCTGCGTCGTTTGACCCAGTCTCAAGCCCTATGGTACGGTCGGGACTATCAATACCTCTGTCCGTAACCATCCAGTCCTATGGCCCACTCCGACATCCTTGCCAGTCTGATTGCCCTCAGGGATGAAATCAGGCGGCATGACTATCTGTATTACGTCAAGGATCGCCCGGAGATTTCCGATTCCCAATACGATCAGCTCTTTCGAAAGCTGCTGGAACTGGAACAGGCCCACCCTGAATTGGTGATGCCCGATTCACCATCCCAACGTGTCGGTGCACCGCCGCTCGAAGAATTAGTCAAAGTTCCTCACGAGCAGTCGATGCTCAGTCTGGACTCCATTGTCGATCAGAGCGAGGTCCGAGCCTTTGACCAACGGATGAAACGCGAACTAGAAACCTCTTCCATTGAATACAGTGCCGAACCAAAATTCGATGGGTTATCGGTTGAACTGGTGTACGACCATGGAATCTTGACCCGAGGAGCGACCAGGGGCGACGGAACGACCGGAGAGGACGTGACCGTCAATGTTCGCACAATTCGTCGCCTGCCGCTCCAATTACTTGTGCAATCCGGCCTCCCCGATCATCTGGTCGTGCGCGGTGAAGTGTATATGCGCCTCGACGATTTCCAAACTTTGAATCGGCGAATAACGGAACGGGGGGGTGACGCGTTTGCTAATCCACGCAATGCGGCCGCTGGCTCGCTTCGACAACTGGATTCTACGATTACCGCAACCCGCCCATTGGTCGTGACCTGTTACGAAATCATGGCTCTATCCAGCCCTCTCCCATCCACACATTGGGATGAATTAAACCGTTTGGATCAGTGGGGCCTCCCTGTGCCGACGCATCGACGGCTCTGCGCATCGATTGATGAGGTCATGGCGTTTCATCGCGAAACGGAATCATTGCGGGATCAGCTGCCCTATGAAATCGATGGCGTGGTGGTAAAGGTGAATCGCCGAGACTGGCAAAGCCGGCTCGGCACGAAGTCTCGTAGTCCCCGCTGGGCCATCGCCTATAAATTTCTCCCCCGCAAAGAAATCACCGTCGTGCAGGATATCGTCGTCTCTGTTGGGAGAACTGGAACTCTTACGCCTGTCGCCTTATTGAAACCGGTGGAGGTCGGCGGCGTCACTATTAGCCGAGCCACATTGCACAATGCCGATGAAATCGAGCGAAAGGATATTCGGATCGGCGACACGGTCAAGGTCGAACGCGCCGGTGACGTGATTCCCGCAATTGCCGAACGTGTACCGATCGTTGGTGAACAACGCAGTGCCCCTTTTAGCATGCCGGAACACTGCCCAGTCTGCGAGTCGAATGTCGGTCGCGAAGGCGCATATTTCTACTGCACCGGTCAATTGGTCTGTGGCGCTCAATTGAAGGGATCTCTCGAACATTTTGCCTCCAAGCATGCACTCAACATCGAAGGCTTAGGGAAGAAGACTGTGGCACAGCTGGTCGACGAGGGACTAGTACGATCACTTGCCGACCTCTATCACCTGACCAAGGCCGACCTCATCCGGCTTGAAGGATTTGCCGATCGGTCAGCTATGCTCCTCTTGCAGTCGATCGACGACAGTAAAGCCGTCTCCTTGGATCGTTTTCTGATGGGACTGGGGATCCGCCAAGTCGGACAACATATTGCCAAAGTCCTGGCACGTGAGTTTGGGTCTCTCGATGAGATCATGTCGGCAAACCGGGAACGGTTTCAACAGATTCGCGAGATTGGGCCTGAAATTTCCGAAAGCTTGGAGGTCTATTGGTCTGAACCGCACAACCGAGAGGTCATCGCACAACTCCGAGAATCCGGGGTACAGGTTGCACCGGGCATGGCCATGGGTGACCGAAAGAGATCCCCCCTCGCAGAAAAGACGTTTGTGTTTTCCGGCGGGCTGGATCACTTCTCACGAGACGACGCACAACGGGCTGTGGAATCAGCAGGAGCGCGTGTATCCTCAAGCGTGAGTAAAAAAACGTCTTATCTTGTAGTGGGACGGGACCCTGGCTCCAAGCTGGACCAAGCCCGCATCCTCGGTGTAACGATCTTAACTGAACAGGAGTTTGTCGCACTGATCGGGAAAGATGAGAAAGACCCTACCTGACGAGGTCGAGGTTCGGAGCTTCGACGAGGGCCGGTGCTTTCTCTTCACGAAATATCTGGACACTATGGATGGATCGAGGTTCAGCCTCATGGATGACGATCCGGCAATTGGCGATCCGCACTTCCTCTCCAACTTTGGGAATTCTCCCAAGCTCCTGCTGAATCAGGCCACCGATCGTTACAGCCTCATCGCCAAGATCGACCTTCAGGAAATCGTTGACCTTGCGCACTTCGGTTCTGCTGTGAACAAGGATATGATTTTTACCTAATCGTTTTATCAGCTCTTCCGTAATATCGGTTTCGTCCATGATCTCCCCGACCACTTCTTCAAGAAGATCTTCGAGCGTCACAATCCCCATCACCCCACCGAACTCGTTGACCACGACGGCCATATGCCGTTTCTCCTGCTGAAACTGCTTCATGAGATCGTCCGCGGTCTTGCCAGCGGGAACGAACAGCGGGGGATAGGCGATGTCCTTAAGCTTTGCTTCATGTTGCCCCTTGGCGAGTTCGGTCAATGCTCTCGTCTTGTAGAGAATACCTGTAATGTTATCGAGCGTTCCGTCATAGACGGGAATCCGTGAGTATTTCGAATTATAGAGAAGTTCCTGAGCTTCTTTCAGGCACAGGCTCCCATCCAGTGAAAAGACATAGAGACGAGGGGTCATGGCATCCTCCGCCGTAATATCTTTGAGCTGGAAGACGTTTTTGATCATCTTCACTTTCTCAAACTCGATGGTCCCGGTTTTCCCCCCCTCATCCAGCATGATTTTCAGCTCCTCCTCTGTTACGAGCGGGAGCGTCAAACCTTTCCCTCCAGTCAATTTGTAGATCAACGGTACCATCACGAACAACAGTGGCCTGAGAAGTAACTGAACCCCATAGACGGGGTAGGCCATATTCAGAGTGACGGGGATTGAAAACTTGGCGGCTAATGTTTTGGGAACCACATCGACCGCCACCAAGAGGACAAAGGTGAGCAGGCCGACCATGACCGCAATAGCTTCGTCGAAAAATGTCTGTCCGCCATAGATATGAAGGGTCAGAAAAGTGGCATACATTGGCGTTGCTACGCCAACCAGACGGTCTCCGACCAAAATGGTCGATAGGAGTTTTTGGGGATCACTACGGAGATGGAGGGCCAGCTTCGCCCGCTTATTCCCCGTTTGGGCAAGCGCCTGGAGCTTTGTTGAATTGACCGAAAAGAACCCGATTTCGGCCGTGGAGATCACAGCTGAAAGAACAATAAGACCTAGGAGGATTAGAACATCCATGGATTGTGATTTATTAGAGGCGACCGACTATGCTGATCGGCTTGGAATACAGGAGAGCCCAGGGGCTATCCCCTATCGCCCTGGATCGGTACTGTGCGATTTGGGAGAACCACGGGAGTTGGTAGCAGCGTATCGGACCTGTATCCATTGCACTGTACATGTACCATAGGACAAAGTGGCGATCAAGCATAAGCTGAAAACGCGCCACAAAATCAAATAGTTGCATTCCATACCCGCAGAAAAACACAAGAATCAGAAAGCGACCTTGGGCAAACCTGATTGTTTACTGTGCGTCGTCTCGAAATACAAATGTCGAGAGTCCAAGAGAGGATTCGAGGTGGGAACCAGCGGCTTCCGCCTGGGCTTCTGTGGAGAACTGACCAATCTGAACTCGATATCGCCTTCCTTCTGACAATTCGACAACCTGAACTCTGCCGCCTGAATAGAGATGTCTCGTTCGCTCCAACAGGTTGATGGCATTCTGGTGATCAGAAAACGATCCAACCTGGACTCGCAAAAATCCCATATCAGAAGCCCGCCCTTGATACCCAACCACTCGTAATTCAATATGGTCAGTTCCAGCCCCGGTCATTCCTAGAGCATGCGCCCCAGCGAGTGAGAGATCGAGTACTCGACCTCTGGCGAAAGGACCACGATCGTTAATACGGACGGTCACCTGTCGACCGGTACTCATTGACCGAACCACAGCAATCGAACCAAGTGGCAAGGTCCGATGGGCGGCAGTCAGCTGATGCATGTCATACCGCTCTCCATTGGCCGTCTTATTCCCGTGGAATCCTGGACCATACCACGAGGCAACACCACGCTCGACAAACCCGACAGGGTAACCGGGGAAATAGGTAGGTTTCGGGGCACCGCCGCATGCGGCCAGAGTACCGACCATGAGGAAGGCGAGAAAGAAGAACAGCCAGCGACGCCGGTAGGATTGAGTTCTGTGCCACATGCCTAGCAGAATGCTGAAAAAATCCGCCAGCGTTGTTCTCCCACCTTTGAGAGACTCAATCTTGAAGAGAAGTTTCTCGTAGATCGAAAGCCATTTATGAGGCCATTCCGTTCGCTCAGGATCCTCTTAGAACTCGTCGAGCGATTGATCCCTGAGTATCGTGAGCGCCTTCGATGTGTTGGAGACTGTCAGAACGACGATCGCACGTTTTCCCTCACGGGATGGAGTGCAATAGCCACATTTAATATTGATGCGGGCCTTCGTGAGTAAATCCGCGACTTCTTTTAATGCCCCTGGCTTATTTTCGAGGCTCAACAACAAGGCGGTTTCCTCTGTAAATTTAACCTTTGCGGCTTTCAATGCCGCACGGGCTCCGTCCAGATCCGCCACCAACAGCCTCAGCTTCCCCGTTCCAGTGACTTCAGGAGCAGAAAAGGCTTTGATATTGACCTGTGCCTCACCAAGAACCTGGGTCACTTGAGCCATGACACCAGGTTTACTCAATCCGCTAATAACCAATTGTGTAGTCGTAGGCATGGGAGCTACTCCGTGGTGGCACACAGGATGATGATCTCATTAGCAGGCTCTTGCATCATCCTCTCAGGGTATGAAGGATTTATTTTATCGAGATCACGAGCTATCAATGCTTGATGGACATCAACGTGTCAGTCCTCCAGTTGGAAAGCTGAACGAAGAAGCGCTCAGAATCATCGAACACCTACCAGTTAAAGCACCTGGCATAGACCGTTGACAAACGTACACTCGTAGATACCACTAACAGAAACACCAGCGTCTTCCACCAGCTTCTGTGCCGACTCTTTGTTGCCTCGTGGAACGAAGAGATAGAATGGAATACCCTGCACCATCGCCTTCTTCCATCCCGAAACTGTTTGGGCACCTCTTATCGACTCAGCGGTTTCTACCTCGGCCATCCATTCCATTGTATGACCGGCAGAACCCACCTGCCACCCTACGATATCGCACAGCTGTTGACGGTCAGCCCAGGAAGTTTGCTCAAGACCAATCTGGATTGTCACCTTACAACGCAATGCCTTCGCCCATCGCTGCGCAATCAAACTGACGACCTGATCGTGAACGGTAACAACCTTATGCTCATGAAGCTCTGTCCTCATTGAATCTTTGCTCTTTACGAACAACCGCTCGTAGCACCACAGGTATTACACTTAAGACAAGTGCCGTTTCGTACCATCGTGAACTGTTTACATTCGGAGCAGGGATCTCCTTCATAGCCCTTTTGCCGTGCCATTTGGACGGCGGTCAATGTCAGCGTTTCACGCTTCAGTTCTACTGTGTGTGGCATACTGGCATGCCCATTTCCGTGGCCATTGCCCTTATGACTCGGTATCGTCCCGCGTCGCGCAGGAAACATGTCGGTACTGATGGAGGCCGAAGCCAATGTTTCTGGGGTGGCTTCCTCCTCGACACATTCGGGGTCTTGTTCGTCCATCTTGACGGAGTCCATTCGAAGATCTTCTTCTTGGACCTGCGCTAAGTCATAACGATCAAGATACGTCACGGCAAGCTCTCGGAAGATGTAATCGATGATCGACGTGGACATTTTGATACGATCGTTCAACTTGACCGGTCCATTCGGTTCGAACCGGGTAAACACGAACGCTTCGACGAACTCCTCCAGCGGGACGCCATGCTGGAGGCCTAATGAGATTGCAATGGCAAAACAGTTCATGAGGCTGCGAAAGGCCGCCCCCTCTTTGTGCATATCGAGGAAGATTTCTCCACAGGTACCATCTTCGTACTCGCCCGTGCGCAGATAGAGTTTATGCCCCCCGACGACGGCTTTCTGCGTATAGCCGTTGCGTCGAGCCGGGAGCGGTCGACGCTTTGCGAGATACCGCACCAACACTCGTTCTGTAACCTTCTCCGCAATCGATACAATTTCGGAGGAGACTTCGACGGTCTTGCCGCTGTCCGTTGAAGCTGATAACGGCTGGCTTAACTTCGAGCCGTCACGATACAACGCCACCGCCTTGACCATGCTCTTCCAGGCAAGCATATAGGCCGCCTTCACGTCTTCCAGCGTCGCATCGGTCGGCATGTTGATCGTCTTGCTGATGGCGCCGCTGATGAATGGTTGCGCCGCCGCCATCATGCGGATGTGCGCATCGACGGCGATATACCGCTGACCGATCCGGCCACAGCGGTTCGCACAATCGAAGACCGGAAGGTGCTCGGCTTTGAGATGTGGGGCTCCTTCCACTGTCATGGTGCCGCAGCAATAGTCGTTGGCCGCGGCGATTTCTTCTTGTGTAAATCCTAAGGCTTTCAGCATATTGAAGTTGGATTCAGCCAATTGTGCGTCAGTCAATCCCAACTTCTCACGGCAGAAGCTCTCACCCAACGTATATTTATTAAACGTAAATTGAATCTCAAACGCCTGAGACAATCCACTTTCCATTCGCGCAAGTGCGGCGTCATCAAACCCCTTTTGTCTCAGGGTCTCATGGTTGATGAATGGTGCGGTCTGCAAGGTTTGCCGGCCAACACAATAGTTCGCGATGTCTTGAATCTGGGACTCGGTGTATCCCAGTGTTTTGAGGGCAACAGGGATACTTTGATTGATGATCTTGAAATACCCTCCACCCGCCAGTTTCTTGAATTTGACAAGCGAAAAATCCGGTTCAATACCCGTCGTATCGCAATCCATCACGAGTCCGATCGTACCCGTCGGAGCAATCACCGTGACCTGCGCATTGCGATATCCATAGGCCGTTCCCAATTCGAGGGCACGGTCCCATGCACGACGTGCCGCCACGAGTAACTCGGGAGGACAATACTGTGGCTGGATCCCTACCGGTGTAATTGATAAATCTTCGTATTTCTCCGGTGCGGCATTGTACGCGGCTCGTCGATGATTACGGATGACGCGCAACATGGCCTCGTGATTTTTGGGATAGCCGGGAAATGGCCACAGCTCCGCCGCCATTTCAGCAGACGTACCATAAGCCTCGCCGGTCATGATGGCGGTTAGCGCGCCGCAGATGGCCAGTGCTTTGGGTGAGTCGTACGGAATGCCTTGCCGCATCAGCACCGTGCCTAAATTGGCATAGCCGAGGCCTAGGGTACGAAACTGAAAACTCTTTTCGGCAATGGAACGGCTGGGAAACGACGCCATGAGTACACTGATCTCCAGCACAATCGTCCACAGGCGCACGGCATGGCGGAAATTCTCCAGTTCGAATTGGGCGTCGGCCGAAAAGAAATGGGCGAGGTTGAGCGAGGCTAAATTGCATGCCGTATCGTCGAGGAACATGTATTCGGAGCATGGATTGGAAGCATTGATCCGGCCATCTTCCGGACACGTATGCCACTCGTTGATGGTAGTGTCGTATTGCGTCCCAGGATCCGCACAAACCCAGGCAGCCCAAGCAATCTGATCCCATAGGTCCCGCGCCTTGATGGTTTTGGATATTTTGCCGTCAACCCGTCGCTTGAGTGGCCAATCGCCGTCCACCTCCAAGGCCGCAAAAAAACCGTTGGGAATACGCACGCTATTGTTTGAATTTTGGCCGGATACTGTTTGGTAGGCCTTGCCGTCCCAATTTGTGTCGTACTCGTGAAAGACGAAATGCGTGAACCCTTGTTGGGCATAAGAATACATCCGTTGGATATAGGATTCTGGAACAGCATCCCGCCGAGCAGCTATTAGAGCTTCTTTGAGGATCGGATTCCGCTTGGGATCGATCTCGACTTTACTCTGACCAGCGCCATCGGCGACGTGGCAGGCTTTGAGCACGGCATTGAGACGTTGTGCACAAATTTTTGAGCCGGTCACCATGGCAGCGACTTTTTGCTCTTCCACGACCTTCCAATTGATAAATTCTTCGATATCGGGATGATCCAAATCCAAGCAGACCATTTTGGCGGCCCGTCTGGTCGTTCCACCCGACTTAATGGCTCCTGCAGCTCGGTCGCCGATACGAAGGAAAGACATCAATCCGGATGAGCGGCCGCCACCCGACAACGGTTCGGCGTCGCCACGAAGCTTGGAAAAATTAGTCCCGGTCCCCGATCCATATTTGAACAGACGTGCTTCTCGCACCCAAAGATCCATGATGCCGCCCTCGCCGACCAGGTCGTCTTCAATAGATTGAATGAAGCACGCATGCGGCTGCGGGTGCTCGAATGCGTTGATAGCTTTGACGACCTCGTTGGTCTTGGGATCGACGTAATAATGCCCTTGAGCAGGCCCAGAGAGTCCATAGGCATAATGAAGCCCTGTGTTAAACCACTGAGGAGAGTTAGGCGCGGCCATTTGATGCGCAAGCATGTAACAGAGTTCATCATGAAAGGCATCAGTATCTTCCGGGGTTTTGAAATAGCCGAAGTTCTTCCCCCAGGAAGTCCAACAACCAGCAAGCCGTTCAAAGACTTGCCGTGAGTCACGCTCTCCTCCCAACTGCGGCTTACCGTCTGGGCCAATGATCGGATTCCCCTGCTCATCTCGCTGCGGTACTCCGGCTTTCCGAAAATATTTTTGGGCGAGAATGTCGATTGCGAGCTGGGACCAAGACTCTGGAATATCGATGTTTTCCAACTTAAACACGGTCGATCCGTCGGGATTGCGAATTTCCGACGAACGTTTCACGAAAGGCAGACCTTCATAAGGACTTTGCCCGCGGCGTGTAAATCGACGTTCTATTCTCACGATATTCCCTCCTCCTGGCTGCGTAGTATGTGCGGAAGAGCTATTAACCCCACACGGACAGAAACATTGAGGCTTCTATGTATGTCGCTTGCTTTGAACATGTAAATTTCGAGTCTCAATCGTCTACCCCATCACAGGACATCTACATATAGCTATCAAGATGGATTGTCAATACCAACTGTAGTGGTCTGGGTGGGGAAACGGAGGAAAGCCTGTGGATAACTGCAAATGACTGGAGAACGCCAACTCTCTGGGAATTACGCCTATTTATCCACAGAATTTGGGTCAAAAATAGGCCTCATTTTTGAGATCCATGGATCGACGCGAACGAAAAAAACTAAAAAACATGGCGGCCGATGGTCAGAATGGCCTCATCCACCCCTTCAACTGGTATGAACTGGTAGCCAATGCCAATAACCACAACCCGAGTATCCAGCACCTTTGTTTCAAACCGACTGAGCAACCCCCAATTTTGACGACGAGTGTGGGGACGCACCATGCTGTTCAGCAACTCCTGACTATGCCTCCGAAAGATATTTCTGACCACCGTTCCTTCCCGTTCCGATGTAGAGCGATCCATGCGATCCATCGCCTTGTTGAGTTCGGATTGCACGAAATCCAGATATTGCTCCGTAGTGGGATTCGTTAATGCCAGTACGACACTCACAGCCAATACAATCACAATCAGGCTCAATCGCAGCAGACTCATACATGCTCTTATGTTGTCATGGATCGACTGAGCCGACTCTGGCATGGATCGCGCGACCCGCTTCTTGGTCCAATTGCGTTCGGAAAGCCCACACCAGCCAAATACCTGGAAGAGCCATTAGAAACGACCAGAAAAAAAATTGTGCCCAGCCGACCATTTCGACTAACTCGGCTGACGGACGACCGGAGAACACTCGCCCAAGCGCTTCCAGAGACGAAAGCAGCGCGAACTGGGTTGCCGTATACCGATGGTCGCACAGCGACATAATCAGGGCAACAAACGCGGCGGTGCCCATACCACCGGTCACGTTCTCGATGAGAATCGATGTCGTGAGCGCAACGTAACTCTTGCCCACCCAGGCAAGCCACATGAATCCCAAGTTTGAGACTGCTTGCAAGAGACCGAAGAGCAATAACGACCGGACCATCCCCAGCTTGGCCATTGCGAGGCCCCCGACCAAGGCACCAATCAGTGTGGCCCCAATTCCAATACCTTTTACATACCCAACCTCGCTGACGGAGAACCCCATCCCTCCAATAAGAAATGCCGTTTGAAGCGAGGCAGCAACGGCATCCCCAACTTTGTAGAGAATAATAAGGGCGAGGAGACCGACCACCCCGGGACGCGAAAAGAATTCTTTAAGTGGTCCACCCACCGCTTCGGCCAGACTTGACGGCGCGGCACCTGGCTCTGACGGTTCTGGACTCGCCAAAATCGTAATAATTCCTATCGTCATGACTGCAGCAAGCAGCAAATAGGTGTTTGGCCAGCCAATATGATCGGCTAACACGAGGGCGCCGGCACTCGCACACAAGAGCGCAGCTCGATAGCCATTGACCCAGACAGCTGCACCGAATCCTCGTTCCTGACGTAAGAGCACATCAGTCCGATAGGCATCGAAGACAATATCAAGTGAGGCAGAAAGAAAGGCCACCACGAGAGCCAAGACCCCGAGTATTTCCGGGCGCTGGCCTGGTCCGGTCACCGCCATGGCAACCAAGCCGAGAGCGACACAGATCTGCATCACCAGCATCCATCCTCGTCGGCGTCCCAGCCAAGGAGGAACCAGACGATCCATCAATGGAGCCCACAGGAATTTGATTGTGTACGGGAGGCCGACAAGTGTGAAGACACCGATGGTCTTCAGGTCGAGCCCGGCCACCGTCAGCCAGGCCTGGAGCGTTCCAGCTGTAAGAGCCAACGGTAGCCCGGAGGCAAAACCCAATGGCAACATGATGCCAATACGCCGATTCGCCAGGATCTGAATGAGCGATGCTGTTTTCATCGAGTCGTGTTGGGACGCATGAGGGGGTAGCATATCATCGGAATGAAGGGACAGCTCAGGACATTCTTGAAATCAATCGATCGAAAGCTATCCGATATCGTCGTTCCTCAAGAGGTGAAAGAGAGGAAGACTGCTGCGCGGTCACAGGTTCTGAACTACCGAATGAATAAAGACTGGAGTGGGCTGAGACTTGTTCCGAGCCGAGGACCTCGTAGATGCAGGGATGTCATTTATCCTCATGACAACGGTGGGTGTCGGAGCGGCTCCTGAGGAAAAAGGAGTGGGCTACGGAAATACTTGATCACCACAGTGCGCCACAGTGTATTGAACCTCAACAGGGTTGTCCATTAAAGGTACAGGGCTTGTAGCGTGAAAGATCAAACTCCACGTTTTCCTGGTAGACTCGTTCGTTGCCGTTCACACCATCTTGCTCCGGATCGTTGTACATGGTGTGGTTCCACCAGTAAAACAAGGGATGAACCTCAGTCTGATACACCGGATTCCCGTAGTTGCTGCGCGTATATTCCCGAACCAACCTGCCCGTCACATAATCGATATGTCCATTGCCATTGAGTGAATACATTTTCAAGAAGAGCCGAGATTCGTGATCGTACTGCTCGTCGATGCTCGTCGCGAGGTCAGGCTCGAGAGGAAGAAGTTCCTTTGTCCATCCTCCGGATCCAGAGACAAGGAGAAGCAGAGATACCGTCAATGCGGAAGCCGCCAACTGTGAAGGTGTCACAACAAACCCACAATAATGAGGCGGGCGTGGCAGACGAAGTCTAACACGGCATTCTTCAGGCCATCAAGCAAAGGAAGGCGCTACAGGAAAAACTCACTGGAGATCCTTGCTCCCGTCGCAAGGATCTCTCTATAATGACCCCCTATTATGAAACGTGCATCTCTTCATACACTCGGCTGCCGCCTCAACCAGGCAGAGACAGCAGTACTTGCTGCTCGATTGCGGCACGATGGTTACCGCGTCGTCGAATTCGGAGAACCGACAGATTTGCTTGTTGTCAACACGTGTTCGGTGACAGAAGATGCGGAACGCACCTGCCGATACATCATCCGTAAAACATTAAGACATTCCCCCGATGCATTCGTGGCAGTGACCGGCTGTTATGCCCAGACCGGTGTTCAAGAGCTACGCACCATTCCCGGCATCGATCTCATTGTCGGAAATCAATTCAAATGGGACTTGCCGTCGTTCCTTCCCGCCCCCCATGCCCTGAAAAAGCAGCCGGACGCGGAGGTGATCCATAGTCGCACCATCGACCGAGAGGATTTCACTCTACCGCAATATGGGGAACCAGACTCCACCAGAGCAGTACTCAAGATCCAGGACGGCTGCAACGTCATGTGCAGCTTCTGTCTTATCCCTTTCGCGCGCGGGCATGAGCGAAGTCGCCTCAGGGACGACGTGATCCGAGAGGCCGAGATCCTCGTGGCAGGCGGCTATCGGGAAATCGTGTTGACCGGTGTCAACATCGGGCAGTATTGCGAGGGGGGGCTCGATCTGGTCGAGTTGATCACACGATTGGAAGTAATTGAGGGACTCGAGCGGATCAGAATCTCGTCCATAGAGCCGACAACAATCTCCAACGTTCTAATTGACCGGATGGCTTCTTCCCCAAAACTCTGTCCTTATCTCCATATTCCCTTGCAAAGCGGAGACGACACCATCTTGTCAACCATGAATCGTCCGTACAATGTCGACACATATGTCCGTCTGATTGACCGGGCTGTGGCAGCGATTCCTCACCTCGGGCTGGGAACCGATATCATGGTCGGATTTCCGGGAGAAACTGAGGACGCATTCGAGCATACGCTGGACGTTGTGCGTCACCTTCCCTTCTCCTATCTCCATGTCTTCACCTATTCACAGCGCCCCGGCACAGCGGCCATGAAGTTGCCCGGCCAAGTACCGATCGCAGTTGCTCGGGAGCGTGCGAAGATACTCGCGGAACTATCTCGTCTTAAACGGCTTGCCTTTGCGGAACGGTATATCGGATCGACCGTATCCGTCCTCTTCGAGTCAGGAAGTTTGGACGGTTTCAGGTTAGGAGTGACCGGAAATTTCCTGAAAGTTGGCGTCCCCTCGCACATCGACTTGACCAATCATCTCAAAGAGGTACAGATAGTCGGAACTTCGGATCGTTGGGCATTGGGTCAGCTGACAGCGGATAGTCAAGTCATGCGAAGGGTATTGGCTCTATGAACGCCGAATTCACAGCGACCCGCGTGCATCTGGAAACCTTCGGCTGTCAGATGAACGAGTACGATTCAGAACTCGTTCGTTCGCTCATGAAACAGGATGGGTTTGTGTTTACCGACGAACGAGAACGTGCAGACGTGATTTTGATGAACACCTGCGCGATTCGCGAAAATGCTCACAATAAAGTCTATAAACACTTATCCGAGCTTAAGAAACTCAAGTGGCAACGTCCGTTGATCGTGGGCGTGCTGGGCTGTATGGCGCAAAATCTGAAGGAGGAGCTGACAGACGTTCAGCCCCTGATTGACGTCCTCGTCGGCCCTGATGCCTATCGTCAGTTACCGACGTTGATTCGCAACGCGATGCGCTTACAAGAAGAGGGATTGGATCAGAAAGGGCTCGCGGTCGACCTTTCAGAGTACGAAACCTATCACGATGTCATACCGGATCGAAACGATGGAGTAAATGCCTGGATCGCTGTCATGCGAGGCTGCGATAACTTCTGCAGCTTCTGCGTGGTGCCCTACACGCGGGGGCGTGAGCGCTCCCGCGATCCGGAAGGAATCATTCAGGAAGCTCGCCGGATTGCTGAGCAAGGCTTCAAGCAGATCACGCTCCTGGGCCAAAATGTTAATTCATACGGATACGACGACTGGGATTTTGCCCGATTGATCACAGCCGTTGCCGATGTACCCGGGATCGAGCGCGTACGATTCACCTCTCCCCATCCTAAAGACTTTCCCCGTTCCTTGCTGGAGGCCGTCGTCTCCCATCCCAATATTTGTAAGCAAATCCATTTACCACTGCAGTCCGGCAGCGACCGTATACTCGGTCTGATGAATCGCACCTATACGAATAAAGAATATCGCGCCTTAGTCGACCGTATCCGCACCCTGCGGCCGGACATCGTCCTCAGTACCGATGTCATTTGTGGCTTCTGTGGGGAAAGCGATAAAGAGTTTGCCTCGACGTACCAGCTCGTCGAGGAGATACGGTTTCACTCAGCGTACATTTTCAAATACTCTGAACGAAAACACACCATCGCCGCTCGCAAGTTTCCCGACGATGTCTCCGAGTCAATAAAGACCCAGCGAGTCATGCGACTCTTCGACCTCCAACGGAACATTTCCTATGAGCGCAACCGAGAATATTTGAAGACCACAGTCCCCGTCCTGGTCGAAGGGGATGCCAAACGATCCGCCGCGCAGGGGATGGGAAAATCAGATGGCAATATCACCGTCATCTGGGACAAGCGCACAATATCCACTCGACCGGGAGACATGGTTTCCCTTGCGGTCTACGATGCGTCGTCTACTACGTTGTATGCAGAACACCCACCCGTGCATTGAGTCATTGGCGCCCCTACTTCTCCAATATCCTCTCGGCAATATACGCTCCAAAACCGAACACTTCTGAACAAGATCTGCTTGTGATTCTCCCCGTATGTCACAACACTCAAGAGGTGGTGTGGCGTGATTACTCGCATGATGGCCCCCAATGAATCAGCACTCTCTGCTTAAGAATTGATTAAATAGCTTTAATTACCAATGACATTTAGCTCTGTATTATCATTTACATAGACTCAGTACCTCCTGTGATTGCTCTTATCATGCTCCGTCGAGCCATTTCATAATTATCCCCCTCTTCTCCTTAAATTATCCGTAGTAGCTCTCATGTCCTCTTCATCTCCACTAGGGGCATAATCTTTGCTTGGCATCTTTACGTAACCGTACAGATTCACTCCTGGAGAACCCGTCATGACCGATAATCGAGATCACAGCGTGAAAGAGAAAATAGACACGTCCATTAGCCTGGAAAACCGAATTGCGATGGGACTCTTTGGATGGATTGCACTGAGCATGGCACTGATGGGCCTGGGAATCTGGTAGTCCCCCAAGGCACACCGATAGTGCTCTCACCACCGAAAATCGCACATACCTGAATCTGAAGGAGGAGAGTCTCCATGAATAGCCAATTCACGCCAACAAATGTGCGGAGTCCGATTATACGAAACCTTGTTGGGATTGCTGCGTGTGCTCTGCTCATTAGCGGTTGCACCGGTGGCTCAAAGATCACACACAATGCAAAAGGCGGCGTCTATTTGGAAGAAGTGAATGATTGGTCGTTTGAAGCCAGTCATCCAGCCATAATCGATCAACAAACCATGGTAAAGGTCGTGAAAGGGATATATCGCAATGATGGCATGAGCGGATCTTCGAGAATGTCCGCTGGTGGCAGCAAGCCGATGAGAGTGTTCAGCGATGAGGATGCCGAGTTTCTCTCCCCCCTGCTCACACAAAGTTTAGCTAAGGCGAAACCTGAACAGATTGTTTGGTTCCGCGTATCCTCATCGGCAGGGTCAGGCTCTGAACCCACCACGGGCAGTCTTTACGTGCACAACGGATCGATCTATCTGACGATTGGGACGGGCTCGAAGCCGACTGATTTCATGCCTGAGTCGGCTGCCCGCATCGAACCGGCTTCGGGGTATGCAGCCAACAGTGCAGTTGATGCGATGACGATGATCATCGACTATCATGCACTGGCTACAGCTCCTATGCCCGCTGCCATGCCGATCGCAAAAGCCACACCAATTACTCCGACCACACCGATCGCCCCGATTGCCCCAGTGATGGCAGCCGCTCCGGCGAAAGTTGAGACGGTCACTTCCAGTATGAGCCATGAGCTGGGCCAGGATGAGTTACTGGCTCAGAAACTCAGTGACTTGAAAGCAGCGAAAGAGACGCTCGCCAAGAAGGATAGCGAAATTACGATGCTTCGCAGGGAATCGGAATGGATGAAGCGTGAACTTCGGAACCGCGACGAAGAAATTAGGGCGATGAGATCAATGGCGGCATATTCAAAACCGGCACCGAAAAAGAATACGGCACACGCGACACGGAACCGCTAGCCCAACTTAGCCGACATTCAGTAATTCGGGCTGGAGTAACACCACTTCACTGGACAGAGGTTGTCGAAAGTTCATCCGGCAATAACAGGCATACGTGACATACGTATCTTGTAGGCAGTACCGAGCCAACTCTTCCCCCCGCCCCTTCTCCCACATCTCAGCCACTTGAGACCCACTGCCCGATTTCGATTCAACATTCAGCGCTCGCGCCAGTACATCGAGTTTTACCCACCCACGGGTATCCCAATTACTCCAGATTGCCATCGTGTCGTATACCGGTTCCATACGGAACTTGGCAAGGTTGATGTCCAGACTCGGCTTGACCTGGTGAATCATCGATCGCTTCTTAATAAAGGGCAGATCGAAGCCCAGACCATTATGGGTAATGAAGAGAGACGGGCGGTTCAGAGACAAACGGTTCCAAAATTGTCGCAGTAACTCTCGCTCATCCCTTCCATACCAGGCCACAGACCCACGCGGCTCGAGCTGGTCAGAAAATTCCAAAAGGCCGATACAGACGATTCGACTAAACGTGCCGTCAAAGGCCGACTTCGCATACTGTTCGTCTTCGGCCTGTCGTTGAGCTTCAGCAGCTCCCACCGTAAACAAATCATAGCGCACGCCTGCCGGTTCGGACTCGCCGCTTGACGGAAGTTTACCCGTCAGCCTCACCCACTCTTCCCGAGGGGATTGAATGGTCTCGATATCCAGGACGACCTTCATAGAGGTTGCCCAATGTCCTGTCGTCGCAAAGCTTCGATAATCGGGCGGTCCGCTGGCGGAAACTCAAAATCACCCAACTCGTGTGGCCGGACCCACCGAATTTCCGCGCAGTCGATCGCAGCAGCCTGCCCGGTTTTTATTCTGCAATGGAAGAAATGCAGCTCCACGATTTTCTCCGCATACTCGTGGCGAACAACTTGAAATGGTATTGGTTCGTCGATGCGAACACCCAACTCTTCGAATAACTCCCGTCTTAGACATTCTTCCAACGTTTCACCTGGCTCACATTTGCCTCCTGGAAACTCCCAGAAGCCTGCCAAGTGCACACCAGGATTCCGTCGGGCGATCAGATAGCGGCCTTCACAATACACAAGACCGGCGGCAACGTTAACGACCTTCATGGCGCACCGCTACCTTTCGCGACTTGTGCTCGAAGGGATACGACCTGCAAAATGATTTCATCGGACATTTCCGGCAGGATGGATTTCTCGCAGTACAGCAAGTCGCTCCAAAATCCATGATTGCCTGGTTAAAGTCATAGCCTTTCCCACGTGGAATTAAGGCTTCCGATAATTGCCAAAGTTTGGGCTTTTGGGTCTTGGGATTGCCCTTCGCCATGAACACTCGATGAATGACTCGACTAACATTCGTGTCAAGAATCGGCGCGTCTTCGTTGAACGCAAAGGACCGAATCGCCCCTGCCGTATACCGTCCGATTCCCTTGAACGACAGCAATTCCTCCGCATCGCTCGGAAGCCGTCCTCCATACCGCTCCACCGTCTCACACGCAATACCGTGCAACCGCTCCGGTCGAATATTGTAGCCAAGCGGATACCAGGTCTTCTTCACATCGGAGACGGGAGCATCGGCCAACTCCTCAAAGCTTGGATAGCGATCCAGAAACTCTTGGTATTTCGGGATCACCCGATCGACCTGAGTCTGCTGCAACATCACTTCAGAGACCAAAATGTGATAGGGATCGGAAGTCTTTCGCCAAGGCAGATCGCGGCCATATTTCTTATACCACTTTAACAATCGCGTCTGAAAACGGCGCTTCTGTGACGCGTCGAGCCCGAGGGGGTTCTTCCATCTCTTCTTCCTGCGTTTAGAGCTCGTTCGAGAATCAGAGATGGTGGGCATGACAGCGACAATCCAATGGCGGCATTCTAGAAGTGCACCCACCGAAAATCAAACGGCAAACAGGTGAAGCAGGTGCGGTGGCAGCCAACCGTCGGCCGCCCTCCGATATCCTCTTCAACTGAGTTGAATTCAACAAATCCAAAGTTCTCTATTCCTTTGACAACCGCACATTCAGCGACTAGCCTTTCAAAAGGCGGACGACAATGTCAGCAGGAGCCCTCACACCAAGCATCTTCAGAAAGAGATGCCTTTTGAGAGCACCTCTATGACCGAAATGAGAAAATATGTACGCTTTCATGCAGAATTCCCCGCGACCTTCGCAGGCGATCATGCCGGAATTGGAATGGTATATAACCTCGGTATGGGTGGCTGCAAGATCGTCAGCGATCAAACAGTAAAGAGTGGATCGCTCATCTCGGTCCGCCTCAAGATTCCAGATCAGACGCCAGCCATTACTATCCGTGCCGCCACCGTCCAATGGATATTGGATTTCGAGTTCGGAGTAGAGTTCCTTGAGATGCAGGCGCCGGAACGAGACCGTCTAGAACATTTTCTCGCAACCCAAGTGAACATCGTCCCATAAGGAATCGCGCAAAGCACCACTATGGTCACCAGAAAATATCCCCGATTCTCCGTGTCACTCTCCAGCACCTTGTTGTACAAGGATGAGTTCCGCCATACAGGTTCCGTTCTAAATATTTCGGCCAAGGGATGCCGCGTAAACAGTATCATTAGTCCCTTTACCGGCATGCAGTTGACTGTACAATTGCATATACCAGGCGAGCCCAAGCCCATCGTGATCAACAATGCCGCAGTCCGCTGGTCCGGGTCAGCCGGCATTGGTTTGGAGTTTTTGACCGTAACGCCACCGCATCAAAATCGGTTGGACCGCATGATCCAGCGGCTCCAACCCAAGACTAACCCTCAGTAAACAACCGCTAGCTGTGTCAGGTGTGAAAATTTCCAAAGGTCTCTATTTCTTTGACAACTCCCCATCCACCCACTAATCTTCCCAAAAGCATCGGTACTATCAGGAAGAGCCTCATGCCGAGGCTTCGGTGAGCAGCAGATGAGTCTTCACGGACCTATGACCAAACCGAGGCAGCACCTCCGCTATAAAGTAGAATTTCCTGCGACCTTCGCAGGCGATCATGCGGGGATGGGAATCGTATACAACCTCGGGATAGCTGGCTGCAAGATGGTCAGCCATCGTAAGGTCAAGTGTGGCGATCTCCTCTCGGTACACTTGAATGTTCCGGAACAGACCACTCCCATTTCCATTCTAGCCGCCAAGGTCCAGTGGGTCCTGGAACACGGGTTCGGGGTAGAATTCCTTGAAATACAGAAGGGGGAACAAGCCCGGCTGGAGCGATTTCTTGATGCCCAATCCCACGTCGCTACATAGTTGCATTTTAGGTAGTCGCCTCCGTATCCTCCCTCTTGATGAATATCTCTCAACTTTCTCAGGAAGAATTTAGAAAACTCGTGCACAGCATGGTCGACGATCGCCTGCGCGAACTACTCGGCGATCCTGACCTCGGACTCCAACTTGGCGATGGCCTGCGCGCCCGCCTGAAAGCGTCTTTGTCCAGTCAAGAAAGACTGTCCGGTGAGGACGTCGCGGGTAAACTCGGTCTCCGCTGGTAGGAACAGTATGGCCTGGTATCGGCTTGCCTACCGCCCGGCAATCCTCAAAGACCTTGCGAACCTTGAACCCTCTTTGGCACAGCGGCTCATGGACAAGACCAAATGGATTGCTTCCAACATCGATAATCTGCGCCACGAACCGATCGCGCCGGATCTGCCGGGTCTTTCCAAATATGCGGTCGAAGACTGGCGAATTTTCTATTCAATCGACCGGAACGATTATCTGGTTGATATTCACGGCTTTATTCGCCAGAAAGAGCTTCGTTCATGATCGCCGTCACCGTCGCCGCCGTCGCAAAGCTGAAAGCAATCCAAGTCCATCATCCTGAAGATCCGATCGTCAGGATTTCCGTGCGTGACGTAGACGAATCCCGTTTGAGTTTCAGCATTACGTTGGAGGCAAACACCCAGCCTGACGACGCGATTCAGCAGGTCGATGGCCTCACGATTGCGGTTGATCACCGAAGTGCATCACGGATGGAAGGCGTGACCATAGATTATAACGAAACCGCCGGCTTTCGCTTTCTCCACGGAGGCGAGGGCAACGGCCTACCACTTCTAACAATCCCCACTCTCAATTGAATGAGTGTCTATAGGCCACTCAAATGGCAGGATGCTCAAACGGGCTGTCCAGCAAGGCCGCAGCAAGCGAAGAGGTGAGGCGTACCCTTGCAGTACGTTGAGCCTCTGAGCGCGGCGAGAACGCCGCTGGACGCCCGTTTCAGCATCCTGCCAAGGCTAGAGGCGATCAGGGAGGCTTGCTACATGCACCTGAAACTCGCCTCGCGTCACATCGTCGACATAGCGACGGAGAGCATCCTTCACCACGGGAAATGCGATCTTGTCCCAGGGAATGGCAGAGAGTGAGAATAGTTGCACTTCAAGACTTTCCTCACCTGCACTGAAATCGGGAGACTGCATCGGCCCTCGGAATACCAAATAGGTCTGGCCGATATGCGGGAGACTCAGGACCGCAAAGAGCCTGATGCGCTCTACCTGAGCCTGTGCTTCCTCGAACGTTTCGCGAGCGGCCGCTTGCTCTGTGCTCTCGCCGATTTCCATGAATCCGGCAGGAAAGGTCCAGAGACCGGATCTGGGTTCAATTGCACGCCGGCAGAGGAGAATGTGGCCGTCCCATTCTGGAATACAACCTGCGACGATCTTTGGGTTATGGTAATGAATGGCTAAGCAGGTATCACAGACGAATCGAGGCAAGTTGTCGCCGGCGGGAATTTTCTTCGTGACTGGAGCACCGCAGGCGCTGCAATAGTTCATGACAACACGATGATGGGTAACGAGTGGCCCGTGGAACGACCTGGCCTCGTTGCACGAGTCTCACCCATTTAAGAGCATGGATAGCACAAAACAACGGTTCTTTGCACCTTGCCCCCGTGGGCTTGAAGGCGTGCTCGAAGCAGAGTTCCATGGGCTCGGCGTGCCGGTGATAACCAAGACAGATGGCGGCATTGCCTTCCAAGCTCCCTGGTCGACTATGTGCTGGGTGAATCTGAAATCTCACATCGCTAGCCGCGTGCTCTGGGAAGTCGGACAGATCTCTTATCGTTCAGAAGAAGACGTCTACCGAGCGGCTTACGCACTTGACTGGCCCGATTGGTTTGTGCCGTCGCAGACAATCAAGGTCAAGGTCAGTGCCCGCCGTTGTCCCCTCCCCAGCCTGGACTTTCTCACCCTTCGGATCAAGGATGCCATTTGCGATAAGTTTGTGGCCACAAGGCGCAAGAGACCCAGCGTCAATACTGAGCGGCCCAGTATCCGGATCGACGCCTTTCTCGACCAAGACACCGTGACATTCTATCTGGACACATCTGGCGAGCCTCTCTTCAAACGCGGCCATCGTATGGTCTCCGTCGAAGCACCGCTGAAAGAGAATCTGGCGGCAGGAATACTGCGACTCGCCGGCTGGACACCCAAGGAAGTCCTGCTCGATCCCATGTGCGGGGGTGGAACTATTCCGCTCGAAGCCGCCCTGATGGGCCGGCAGATTCCCCCAGGCATTTCACGAAATTTTGGCTTCGAACGGCTGCTGATCCATGATGAGAAACGCTGGGGCCACCTGCGCGAAGTAGCCCGCACCAAACAACTGGCAGAGGTACCAACTCCCATTCATGCTTCCGATCATGATCCTGCAATGGTGAAGATCGCCCAGCGGACATTTCAAGGCGCAGGAGTCGCCATCGACATCCGTCTGAAGCACAGCGATATCCTTGAACTCGACGCGCCGGCCGACCAAGGGGTCATGGTGATCAACCCTCCCTATGGAGTTCGCCTCAGCCAACCAGACGAACTCGAGCCGTTCTACCCCAAACTTGGCGATTGGTTGAAGCAGCGGTTCACCGGTTGGCGCGTTTACGTGTTGACGGGCGATGCCCGCGTGCCGAAACTGATCCGTCTGGCCCCCTCCAAACGTATTCCCCTTTTCAACGGCGCGTTGGAATGCCGACTCTATGAATTTCTCATCGTCCAAGGTGGAGCCAGACGTCGTCTGGTTCCACCAAAGCCGGCCCAGCACAATCCATCCATGCCATGAGGTGGTACCTACCGCCAGCGAATCATAGCTTATCGCCGATTTATCATTACTCCTAGACCTCAATCTCACAAATCCCGCCTGAAAACACCTTACGTTTTACGTCTCAGGCTTCGAAGAGCGGTTCCACCCCTGCTGACCTCTAGTAGGATTGCTCCTTAACACTAGGGTTTGTCCCAGGGCTAAGTGTTCTCCATGAAGTCTATTGTGTCTTAGCTCATGAAGTAAAAGATAAGAGGTGAGTCTGGAACTCTTGGCCCAACATGGAGCATGAATGACAAGAAGACTCTCCATAACTTACCGGTCTGTAAAAATTCGTGCGCTCCATGATAGCGGGTCAACACTAGCCAGGTTGGTCTGGCCAACACAGTTGACGAGTTCATCAGCGACGGCCCAGAATGAGGCCAAGCATCTTCCCCGAGAGGAGGCTTGAGGAAATGAAATTCCTCGCAGTTCACCCCGGCCCGCTCATGTACACCAAGATTTATCTCCGCCTGGAACCACTCGGACTCGAGATGGTAGCCCAGGCAGCCCGCCAAGCAGGGCATGACGTTCGCCTGATCGACCTGCAAGTAGAAAGGTGGAAAGACTATCTGGCACTCATCGGGACATGGAAGCCTGACGCCGTAGCATTCGGTTGCAACTACCTGGCGAATGTGCCGGAGATCGTGGATCTCGCCAAGTTAACCAAGAAGGAAATACCACACGTCTTTATCTTCGTAGGGGGACACAGTGCATCCTTTGTGGCACGAGAATTTTTGGAGCACGGGAACGGTGCGATCGATTGCATACTCAAAGGCGAAGGGGAGGTTTCCGTCCCCAAACTACTGCTGGCCGTGGAACATGACCGAGCGGCGATCACGCAAGTCCCAGGGGTCGTGAGCTTGGAGGGTGAGGGTCCCCCGCCGCAATTCATCGAGAGCCTGGATGATGTGCGCCCCGCCCGCGATCTGCTCCGGCACCGGCGCAAATATTTCATCGGGGTCCTCGACCCCTGCGCCTCAATCGAGTTTGCTCGCGGATGCCCATGGGACTGCTCGTTCTGCAGCGCCTGGACCTTCTATGGTCGCAGCTACCGGACGGTCAGCACAGAAAAGGCCGTCGAAGAACTGGAGCGGGTTCAAGAACCGGCAGTGTTCCTGGTCGACGATGTCGCATTCATCCAGGCGAAGCAAGGGCTCGAGATCGGTGAAGCGGTCGCGCGACGAGGGATCAAAAAAAAGTACCACATGGAGACGCGCGGCGACGTTTTGTTGCGCAACAAGGAGGTGTTCAAGTTCTGGAAGAAACTAGGACTTCATTACCTGTTCTTGGGCGTGGAGGCGATCGATGAGGAAGGGCTCCGGATGCACCGCAAGCGCATCTCGTTGGGGAAAAACTTCGAAGCGTTGGAGTGCGCCCGTTCCTTAGGTATCAGCGTGGCCATCAATTTGATTGCCGATCCCGACTGGGATCGGAAGCGTTTCGAGACGATTCGGCGATGGTGTATGGACATCCCTGAGATCGTGACGATCAGCGTCAATACCCCGTACCCTGGAACCGAGAGTTGGCATACGGCATCGGGCAAGATCCAGACGCAGGATTACCGCCTTTTTGACATACAACATGCCGTGGTGCCGACAAGACTGCCGCTTCACGAGTTCTATGAAGAGCTGGTTAAGACACAACAAGTCCTTAACCTGAAACATCTCGGCTGGGCTGCTCTGAAAACCACCGCAACACTGGCAGCCGGCCATCTCATGCGGGGGCAGACCAACTTCATCAAGATGCTGTGGAAGTTTCACAGTGTTTACAATCCCAAACTCCAGATGGCCGACCACCAGCGCCCGGTGTCGTACCACATGGCCCTCCCACCTCCCCAGCGGGAAAACCTCGACTCGAAGCTCCTCTATATCCTTCCGTCCAAAGGCCGGCGAGGACGTTCCCTCGACGACTCGACGGAGCACTTCGTGGAAACCACGCGCATGGGGAGCAGCCTCTAACTCATATTGAACGAACAGGGAGATGGGTCGCTTCGACCGGCTAGAATCGATAGAAAAAAGTCCTTTGAACCTGGTGATTTTCGGCATTGACTCCATCCGCATAGGTGATGTGAATAAACTCAACCGATGGACCTAAGACGTGCCACTCCTCTAGATATAGACGGCATACTACAACTTCAGGCTGCTTCGTTTATCGGACACCTAAGCGCCGAGGATCGCGAGGACGGGTTTCTGTCTATTGAATTCACCGGGCAACAGTTTGGCGAGATGGCGGCGGATTGCGCGCTCATCGTCGCTGTGGAGCACGATCAAGTGGTGGGTTACCTCTGTTCGGCGAGCGTCGACTACTGTCGACAGTTTGCACTGCTGGCTGCCCTGCTTCAGCGATTTCCTGATCTCCGGTATGCAGAGAAGCCGTTAGACTCGTACCGAACGTTCGTCTACGGTCCCGTGTGCATCGCCCGTTCCCAACGTGGCCGCGGGCTCATTGTCGCACTCTATGAGGAACTACTGCGCACCATTAGCACCAGATATGATCTTGGCGTGGCGCTGATCTCGAAAGACAATCCCCGCTCATTCGAAGCCCATGTGCGAAAACTTGGTATGACGCCAGTGGGTGACTACGAATTCCGTCGGCAGCAGTACGACATTGTGGCGTTCGCTATCTCCAGCCCATCACAACCAAGAATAATTCATTCTTCGTCTTCCTGCCCTCATTCTTGACGCGTTCAGATTCTAGGGGTAGGGTCGAGTCATGAAGCGTTTGTCATGGGAGACCGTGCTGCCCTGGGGATTAGCCGTCGTATTGGCTTGGGCAGGCAGTTCAATGGCCGCTGAACGCCTGACGATCGGACAACTTCACAAGTATCATGAGTCATACCACATGCATTCGGTGACGCTCGTTGGGAAAGTGGAGGCGATGCACGCCTACCCGCCCATGCCAGTGGTGACAAAGCGCTGCCGCATTCTGTATGGGATGGCTACCTTTGTCTTAGTCGACGATACCGGTTTTTTGCCCGTGGAGAATCCCGGGAGCTGTTTTGTGGGAGCAATGAACCTCCCTCGCGATGGTGATCTGGTCGAATTAACTGCAAGGATTCATATATTCGTTCCTGACGGCCAGACAACACAAGTGATTAAAGCAATCACACAAGAGATCGTTGTCGTAAGGTCGAAAGACACGGCGGGCAATCCCGAAAAATAACACGGAGACATTCCGGCTTCCTGAGACCTCCTTTATGCACAGGCCACCTCTCATTCCTTTCTGAACGTTTCCCTCACCGCATTCAATCAGTTGCGACAGGCGCGGGAGCTTTGTATGATGCGTCGCCGCTGGGCAGAACATACCGTCATGACCGATCTTATGAGACAGGCACTGTTGAATATAGATGGAATTGGATCGGCAACCGGTCGTGCGATGCCACTTCTCGTAGCCCTCTTCGCCTTGGCATCTTGCGCCACACAATTCGACATGTCCGGTGAGCGCGTAGCACGACCCGGACCAGAATGGGGCGTGGTGATCGGCTCGGTCGTGGTACAGCCGGAGCCGCTTCCGTCGGACAAGCCCTCCACTGCACGCGAGGCGTCCAGTGCGTCCTATGAATTCGACGTCGCGCAGATTCAACTGAGCGACCCCGATGGCACACACGCCTATGCAAAACAGTATCGGCTCAATACGAAGGCGGGAGAAGAACGGACGTTCATCTCCCGCTTGTCTCCGGGGCAATATCTCATCAGAAACTTTCAGGAAGAAGGCATGGTGGGGCTCGCCGGCGACTTAGATTTGGTCTTTACGGTCGCGCCAGGAGAAATCCGGTATATCGGGCGCCTACACGTGGTGATTCCTCGTCACACCTCCAGCGGGAAACCCTATCGCTTCGCCATCGAGAATGCGCGCGAGGCGACCTTGGCATTGGTTTCGAAGCAGTACCCCGAGTTGACGAACGCTGTGATGGATGGCCCTATGCAGGTGCGCCAGTACCCAGGTCCGTGATCGCTCGTTCCGTCAATGCGGGAAATAGAAAAAGAGACGGGCTCCTTGTTGATGCGCTAATTGCATCCCACTGCCTGCCATCTTCGAAGTCATCGCCCACGCCTCATCACAAGGAACGCTGGTATCGCAGGCACCGCAGATAACCGGAAGGAGACGCCATGGCCACCATTACCCATGCACAGACATACGCCAACAACGAAGTCGCGTATCTCGCGTGGGCAGTCGATCAGGACACGATCCCTGGCTGCCTCGAATTCAACATCTTCCGCGAATATCTGGATCCCCCGGGCTTGGTCACTGAAGAACGCCAGTCAACCGGCCCCCTTTATATTTATAATGGTGGAGCCGCCTGGGACAATGGAGTCAGCCTGATGATCGATGCCGACAAAGGCCACGACACCTATGCTTCGAACTCTCAACCGGTCCGGGTCGAGCCGACTCTGCTGGTTGGGGGCTCTTCATCGATGAGGGAGGGCAAGATCAGTACGAGACTCAATCCGGCTTCGGACATTCCTCGGAAAAAAGTGTGGCAGGATTCTTCGATCTCTCGGGCTATGACACCTATTCACTACCGGCTACTTCATCGATGCCGACAGACGGCCGACTCAGTAATGAAAAACTCCTTATCTATCCGCAAGGTGGAGTGTTTGTCGATCGCTAAAAGGACTGAAATCCAAACGCCCGCGCGCTGTAGCATCCCTCTTTTACGATATGGTTACCGCGATTCCTTCACTTCCTCCCTTGACTTATGTACGACATAAGCTATCTCGTTTGTAACTGGACAAAGTTCCGCGTCTTTTCACCGGGCTGAGCGAAGGGATGCACAACATGACCAATGAGACGCTTGCGGTCAAGCTACCGGTACTTCCAATAAAACGCACGGTACTCTTCCCTGGAATCATGATGCCCCTGACCGTCGGGCGTGAACGGTCGATCGCTGCCGTAGAAGCCGCCATGAAAACAGAGGATAAAACGATACTCGTGGTCGCGCAGCGCGATCCCCTGAAGGACGCGCCTGGGCTCGAAGATCTCTACACGATCGGCACAAAGGCTGTCCTGAAACAGATCGGGCAGTCAGACGAAGGCGCAATCCATGCGCTTGTGCAGGGGCTCGAACGAGTCGCGTTACTCAGGGCCGAACAGACAGAACCGTTTCTGCTTGTCCAAGCGAGGCGGCTCGAGCGTCCGGCAGACCACGGCACGGAAGTTCAGGCTCTCCACCGGGCTATCCAGGAATTGGTCACAGATCTTCCACGATTGGTGCAGGCTCCCGGCATTCAAGAAGCCACGGTGGCCTTCAGTAACGAGGATGATCCCATCGCGTTGGCCTATCGCATCGCATCGCTCCTGAATCTGACCGTGCAAGACGAGCAAAAACTGCTCGAAAGTTCGTCCACAGTCGAGCTGCTACGATCGCTCTACGGAGCGCTTTCAAAAGAAATTCAGATCCTACAATTGCGAGAAAAGATCGCCAGCGATGCGCAAACGAAGATCGGGAAGTCTCAACGAGAGTATATTTTGCGCGAACAATTGAAGGCGATTCACCAAGAACTCGGCGAGGGCGAAGGAGAAGAAAACGAGATCACCGAGCTCAAAAAGAAGATTCAGGATGCCGATCTTCCTGACCATGTGCGGAAGGAAGTGGAGCGGGAGCTCGCTCGATTGGCGAAAGTCCCACCCTCCTCACCTGACCACCAGGTCTTGAGGACCTATCTTGAACTGGTGCTTGAGCTTCCATGGAAAAAGGCTTCGGAAGATCGTTTGGAATTGAGCACAGTCCGTCAGGTGCTTGAAGAAGACCACTACGGCATTAAGGAAGTAAAGGAACGGATCGTCGAGCATCTGGCTGTGTTGAAGTTAAATCCCACGGCCAAGGCGCCCATCCTTTGTCTCGTCGGACCGCCTGGTGTCGGAAAGACCAGCCTAGGCCAGTCCATTGCAAGAGCCATGGGACGGAATTTCGAACGGTTCAGCCTTGGCGGCATGCATGATGAGGCGGAATTGCGCGGCCACCGTCGGACGTATGTCGGAGCCTTACCTGGACGGATCATTCAATCCATGCGTCGGGCCGGCGTCAACAATCCAGTGTTGATGTTGGACGAAGTCGACAAGATGGGCCGGGACTTTCGGGGCGATCCAGCTGCGGCCCTATTGGAGGTGCTGGATCCGGCACAGAACCACACGTTCCGGGACCATTATCTGGATTTGCCGTTCGATCTTTCGAAGGTGTTTTTCATTACGACCGCAAACACACTGGATACGATCAGCCAGCCGCTGCTCGACCGGATGGAAATCATCAGGCTCCAGGGTTACAGCGAACGGGAGAAGGCGGAGATCGCCCGTCGCTACCTCTGGCCGCGCCGGCTCAAGGAGGCAGGTCTTGATGCCGACCAGGCACGGCTCTCAGACGAGGTCTTGAACCTCGTCATTAGCCGCTATACCAGGGAGGCAGGCGTTCGCCAGCTGGAGCAGATGCTCGGTCACCTTACTCGGAAGGTCGCATTGACCTTCGCCGATTTGCCGGTAGGCCAGGAGCGACAGCCTGTCACCATTCATGCCGATCTCCTCGGAGATTGGCTCGGCTCCGAGCGCTTCATGCAGGAGGAAGCTCGCAAGGTCTTACCTGCGGGCGTGGCCACCGGCCTTGCCTGGACTCCGAGCGGAGGAGATGTGCTCTATATCGAAACGACGTTGCTCCCCGGCAGCCACGATCTGACAATTACCGGTCAGTTGGGAGACGTCATGCAGGAGTCTGCCAGGGCAGCGCGGAGCTACCTTTGGTCACACGCTGAAAGCATGGGACTCGATATCTCCCGTTTCAAACGAAACGGAGTACACATCCATGTGCCTTCCGGAGCAATTCCAAAAGACGGGCCTTCGGCCGGGATCACGATGGCTACGGCCCTTGCGTCTGCATACATCGGAGAAACGGTGCGTAGCGACACGGCGATGACCGGCGAAATCAGTCTGAGCGGATTAGTCCTGCCGGTCGGCGGGATCAAGGACAAGGTGTTGGCCGCTCATCGCGCCGGTATCAAACGAGTGATTCTCCCCAAATCCAACGAGAAGGATTTGAAAGAGGTGCCACAAGAAGTACGCGACGATCTCACCTTCATTTTGGTGGAACGAATCGAGGAGGTCCTTCCCGCTGCCTTCAACCCCGAGGCAGCAACTCACGGAAGTTTCCGCTTCGGAACCGGTATTGCCCCGGCCTCAGCATAAATAAAGGGATTCCGGAGCAACATTCCGGAATCCCTGGTTCTCTTCAATCATTCCAGCCACTTGCACCCAGACTTCTCCGTATGTAAGGATCGTTTCTGTCCTCGACTCATCTAGAGGAAGGCCTAACCAGCCAAGGAAGAAAGGAGCCATGTCATGCCGCCAAAGATTGAGATCGGCCCGATTGTCAAAGTCGTGAAAACCGACGAGGAATGGAAGAAGATCTTATCACCAGCCGCGTATCGTGTGTTGCGGCAGGAAGACACCGAACGCCCCTTTACCGACAATATGCATGATAACAAGAAAGCCGGAATCTATTCCTGCGCCGGCTGTGACCTGCCTGCCTATTCATCCGAACACAAATTCGACAGCGGCACCGGCTGGCCAAGCTTTTGGCAACCGATCGATCCCAAGGTGGTTGAATCCACCACCGACTATAAGTTGATTTTCCCACGAACCGAAGTCCACTGCGCTCGCTGCGAGGGGCACCAAGGACATATCTTTAAGGATGGCCCAAGACCGACGGGATTACGCTACTGCATCAACGGCGTCGCACTCAAGTTTACCCCTGCATAGCAGCACCTACGACAGTCATCAGGCCTGAAAAAAAGGACTTGCAAAGAAAGAACATGATGGGTACCATTCGCGCCATGAAAATCCGCCTACATGTAGCGCCTCTGATACTTTGATTCCGCGAAGATCATGGCGAGAAAGACGGCTCAAACGCTCAACGAACAAGGATCGTTCGTCATCAAAATACAACCGGAAGGAGTCGCAATGAAATCATCCAGACCGTATACCGAACTGCCGCCATCAACCCAACTCCAAAAACCAGTTTTTGGAAATTCGCTTACACAAGGGAAGCGAGTGCTTGGAAGCCTGGCCGTCTGTGCGGTGGCGATGCTGTCGTCCTGGATCGCGGCACCAGCCGCGGATGCCGTGGTATCAAACGAATACAAGCTCAAAATTCCTTTAGGCCTCGAAGAGAGTGCCGTGGTCATTCCTGCCGATAATCCTATGACGGTTCAGAAGGTCGAGTTAGGCCGAATCTTATTCTTCGACAAGCGGTTGTCGAACGACAACACGATCGCCTGTGCGAGTTGTCATCTGATGCAACACGCGTTTACGGATGGCCAGCCGGTTTCCACAGGTATCCGAGGCCAGAAGGGCGGCCGCAGTGCACCCGCATCCATCAACCGGGTGTTCAGCACCCTCAATTTTTGGGACGGCCGGGCCGCCACATTGGAAGATCAATCGATCGGTCCCTTTACAAATCCGATCGAGCACGGCTTTGTCAACTACGACATCATGATTTCGAAGATGAAGAAGATCAAAGGCTACAATACACTCTTCTTGCAAGCCTTCGGCGAGGATATCTCGATTGGTCTCGTGGGTAAGGCCATCGCCAGCTTCCAACGCACCGTCCTTTCCGGTAACAGCCCGATGGACCGATTTGATCAGGGCGGAGATGCCAATGCCATTTCACCAGAGGCCCAACGTGGCCTCCTCCTGTTCCGCGACAAAGCCCGCTGCACCAAGTGCCATTCCGGATTCAACCTCACCGACGAAAAATTCCACAACCTCGGCATCGGCTGGGACGACAACAAAGTGGATCTCGGTCGGTATATGGTCACCAAGAATGCGGAAGAACTCGGCGCATTTAAGACCCCGACTTTGCGGGAAATTGCCCGTAGCGCACCGTACATGCATGACGGCCGCTTCAAAACCCTCGAAGACGTCGTAAACTTTTACAATCAGGGAGGCGTGAAGAATCCGCACCAGGATCCGTTGATCCTTCCGCTCGAACTGACGAAAGAAGAGAAGCATGACCTTGTGCAGTTTCTTCGCACGCTGAATGGAGAAGGCTACAAGCATGCCACAGCGCCGACCAGCTTTCCTCAATAGAAAGGGAACGGCAGCGCCGCTCTTTCTCTGAAACGGTACGGAGAAAATCCAAGACGGCGGTCCCGACCATAACGGTCAGGCCGCCGTCTTGGCGTTTGTGAACCTTACTTGTGAGGAGAATGTGGACCCTGATATGTGTCGATACACTTGGGGGGTTGCGACGCGAAGACGATGCTAGACACCTCGTTCAGGACCTGGTCCCGAATATAATTCAGTACATACCCGGGCCTCCAGGTTGAGAGGCCCTCCTCACGATTCCATTCTGGCTAATCCGAATCATCATGTAAACCGGTACCGCGATTATTTGACTTTCACGAGCCACCCGTCGTTCGCTTCGCATTGATTGGCGCCTTTCGCGGTAATTCTAATTTTTGCGAAAGTGCTTTTGATTCCGTCAGGGAGTTTGCCGGTTACCTGAAACCCATCGCTTTTCTGGGTGACTGCAATCGGGACGGATATGTCTTTTATCGTCACCTTGATAGTGTTCGAGGTAGTTGCAGCGGAGGCAACAAATGAGAATTCGGATTTTGGTGCCACCTCTGAATTATTCGCCGGCGTAAATTTCGAAAACTTTGCCCCGCACGGTGCGGCATTACTACCACCGCCACCTTCACCATACGCCAAGACTGTGACGGGAATCATTAAGACGATCGCGACCAACAAACTATTCCACACTTTCATGGTGATGCCTCTCCTGCTGTTAGTGAGTGGATTGAATGGTTGAGCACTACTGATCAAGGAACGGAATCCATTGTCATTTACTTTTTGCTAAAAAACAACCCCCGTACGATTGAGATGATCGATGCGATTCTTTGCTCTTTGAACGGGAGCCGCATGCCGATCACATGGACACAACAACAATTGGATCTTCCCCTCCCAAAGAACACCCTATGCACTGTTCGCAGCCGGTCCTCTTATTGGTTGGCTTTGTTCGAATAGGAGCATCTTGACAAGGACCGGGGAAAGAGCTAATCACATTGACCCGTTGGGGATTCTCGAGGGTGATCGAGCCTTCCCCACCTGGAATGCAATGCCCTATCACCAGGAATGAGGACGGTCATGCTAAAAACTCTCGAGCAACTGTTCGAAAAATTGAGCGAACATTCGCCTGACGTTTCTTTCGAGGTACAGTTCTGGGATGGGAAGAAAAAGTCCTACGGTACCGGCAAGAGGCAGTTTCTTCTCACCTTCGCGACAAAGCGGGCGGCAGAACACGTGCTCGAAAGCGGATCGCTTGGATTCGGCGAAGAGTATATGTCGGGCGATATTCAAGTGGAGGGAGATTTCAGACAACTCCTTCGCTTTGGGACAGACGCCGCGTTCCTCAACCTACCGCTCGGGTTGAAAACGAAGCTTGCATTTCAACACCTGCGGCAGACTTCCCTCAATTCACTCTCGCGCGCTCCAAAGCACATTGCCCACCATTACGATCTGGGGAATGACTTCTACAAGCTATGGCTCGACGAGAGCATGGCCTACTCCTGTGCCTACTTCCGTAAGGAGGACGATACACTCGAGCAGGCACAGCAGCAGAAATTCGAACATATTTGCCGCAAACTTCAGTTAAAGGCCGGAGAAACACTGGTGGACATCGGCTGCGGCTGGGGGGGAATGCTGATTTACGCAGCCAAGCACTACGGCGTGCGCGGCGTCGGCTGCTCACTGTCGAAGCAACAAGTTGAGTATGCAACCGATCTGCTGAAGCGCGAAGGGCTGTCAGATACGGTTTCAATCGTGTTCGAGGATTACCGGAAGCTTGAGGGTCAATTCGACAAATTCGTGTCCATTGGCATGTTTGAACATGTGGGGAAGCAATTCATTCCGACGTTTATGGAAAAGGCAAAGTCGTTCTTGAAGCGCGACGGCATCGGATTGCTTCACACGATCGGAGAAGAGCGGTCAATGCCAGGAGATCCCTGGACGTTGAAATATATCTTCCCCGGTGGATATATCCCATCGCTCGATGAAATCGTTCGGACCATGGGAGAAACCGGACTCGTTCCGACCGACATCGAAAACCTTCGCCTGCACTATGCAAAAACAGTTGAAGAATGGTGCAAGCGATTCGAGACACAGACTAAAAAAATCGAAACGATGTTCGATGCGTCGTTCGTCCGCATGTGGCGGATGTTTCTCAACGGATGTGTCGTCAATTTTCGCTATGGGAACCCACGCCTCTATCAGGTCATGTTTACCAACGGCTTGAATAATACCCTTCCGCTCACGCGCGAATATATGTATCGATAGCAGGATGCTGAAAAAGGTCCGCCAGCGGTGTTCTCGCTTCGCTCAGAGGCTCAACATTGAGGAAGAGATTCCCGGAGGTCAGAAGCATGGTAGGGGCTTTTCCGTTCGCCAAGATCCATTCTACGGGCGAACGGACCACACGAAGTGCGGTTTTTGTACCTCCTCGCCTCTTCGCTCGCTACGGCCTTGCTGAACGGACTTTTTGAGCATCCTGCGGGCCAGACGTCTGTATTTTCTTCATGATGCCCCTTCAGATATGAACCAATACGGAAACAAGGAACAACCGTAGACATGACGACGACCATCGCTTCTCGTTTGCAGGCCGTACATGACCGTATCACCAACGTGGCGAAATCTCTCGGCAGAAGGCCGGATGAGATCATTCTTCTGGCGGCCAGCAAAACCAATCCTGCCGAACGATTACGGGAAGCCTGGGTCGCCGGACAAAGGATCTTCGGAGAGAATTATCTGCAGGAAGCGCTGGCAAAAATGCAGCATCTGACCGATTTGCCGATTGAATGGCATTTTATCGGTCCAATACAAAGCAACAAGACAAGGCGGATCTCAGAGAATTTTTCCTGGGTTCACAGTGTGGACAGAACCAAGATCGCTGATCGCCTGTCGAAAGACCGGCCCGAATCACTGCCACCTTTACAAATCTGTTTACAGGTCAATGTGAGCGGAGAAGCGAGTAAAAGCGGTGTGGCGCCTGAAGAGCTGGCGAGTCTGGCCGCGCATGTCGTTCGCCTGCCACGCCTGAAGTTGCGCGGATTGATGGCGGTCCCTGAGCTCACGACTGCCACGGCCTTGCAGCGCAGCCAGTTCCACATGCTCTGGGAACTGTTCGATCGGCTCAAGAAGGATGGATACGATCTCGATACTCTCTCCATGGGAATGTCGGAAGATCTGGATAATGCCATTGCCGAAGGCGCAACGATGGTGCGCGTAGGCACGGCGATTTTTGGACCCCGTCGCTATCTGATCCCCGAGGAAATCGCCGCCCTCGCAGCCAAAAAAGCGCAAGGACTATGATCTGCAATCCGGTTTGGTAACCCCAGTTCGCCGCCACTTCCCATACCATACTCTGCACAGTTCAATAGACCTCGAACTTTTCGTCAATACTTCCATAAATATCAACCACCCTGATTACTCTTCTCACGCCATACGATTTCAAGGGACCATTGGTGTCTGGATGTGAGAGTATCTCATTCGTTCGCCACATCGATAACAAGGAGAATGCTTGAGGGCAACAACCATCATTGCCACATTCATCCTGTTGACTCTGATTGGGACCCCTGCCGTATCATTCCCGGAGATGAGCGGCAGATCCGGGGGCTATTCCAGCGGGTCATGGATCGGCTCTATATCCTTCGGAGTGACGAACAGTAGCGCGCAGACTACCGATACCGATGTGCCTGCGGCCGAAACCAACAACAAGACCACTACCGAGACTCCCACCTCTGCCGGAATTCTTCTGCTCCTCCTGCTCCTGGCAGGCGTGACGATTTTTTACTTCTTAAAAATACAGCGGCCCTCCCTTCCTGATTTTTCCGGGGTCACAGGCCGCGATCCGTCCATCGACGATCTGCCGAATAGGCGCTCCTCAACCAGACAAAACATGTCGATCGACAGCGTCACTTCCTACGACAAAGCCGCCTTTCAGCAACTCCTGATCGATGTCCAACGGGCGTGGAGCAAACAAGATCTGACCGAGTTACGGCAGTTCGTGACGCCGGAAATGCTGAATTATTTCAGCGCCGCGCTTGCCGACAATACGAGTCAGGACATCCAGAACCATGTGGACGATGTGGTACTCCTGCGTGCTGAGGTTCTGGAAGCCTGGACCGAGCAGACGACGCGCTACGTGACGGCAGGGCTGCGCTGGAGTGCCCGGGACTATAATCTGTCTCTGAAGAAGCAGCAGGGGGAGCCAGGCTATGTCGTGGCAGGCAGCGAGCAGACTCCGACGGAATCCCGCGAGGCCTGGACCTTCATGGAATCCTCGGAAGGGAAGTGGCTGCTCTCGGGGATCCAACAATAAAAGAGAGGAAGGACACCCACGTTGGTCCTGTGCTCCCGGAACGCGCGCCCTAAGAAGGGCCTCGTTCGACGGCCGCACATAGACCAACATGGGTGCCCTTCCAAGAAACAGAAACGAGCAAGCTTGGAGGGAGCATTACACAAGCGTGCGCGTTCGACGCGCGCATTAGAGGACCGACCAGCCCACCCTTGAAGGGATAGGCGAGAACAAGGGATAGAGCAGAACAGAGGAAGGGATGGAGCCTGATGATCTTCTGTGCTCGCGCAACGCGCGGTCTCAGAAGGCCCTCGCACGGGCTAATGGCACGTCTCGGCGTGCCAGTGGGTGGGCGGGTGAAAAATCGCGCGCAGTAGAAGATCATTCAGCCCCCATCCCTGAAGAGAGAACGAGCAAGCTTGGAAGGAGCATTTATATCGTTCGATGGCGCATTGGAGGATCGACCAGACCACCATTATAGTCGGGAATCTTTTCTGATTGTTCAGTCTGAAAGCCTGGCTCAATAACCCTACTTCGACCGATCTACTTCTTGCGCTTACGCCTGACGTTTCATGACTTTCGGTTTTGTGGCACGTGGCGGGATCTAGTTCGTTTGGTCTGTCTGGTCGATCGGGTCTTTGTGGTTTATTTGGTTCGACGAACGAGGGAGAGAAGACTGTCTGTGCGACAGAATGAAAGAAAAGAATTAAGGCAGGGTCTTAAAGCGATCCTGTTTCGTACTGTTACGGCGAGAATCATCATCGCAGCGAGACCGATTCCTATTGCATCCGTCACCAAATCATCGCCGGTCGTTTGCCTGCCTTGGACTGATCCTTGGAACACCTCGGTCCAGAGTCCGAAGACGAAGGCCGCGGCTGAGGCGACTGGGAGCGCATAGGCCAGCGGCCATGCACGACGCTGCAGTCCGCGAGTCAGCAGCAGGGCCAAGATTCCATAGCCAGGCGCATGGGCCCAATCAAAAAGAGTCCATGGCACTAGTCCTATCAGGTATCCGGAAAGACCGACCCCCGGCACGATGATCGCGCCGAAATAGAGGAGCCCGATATAGCTCAGCACAGCAATTCCAAACCCCACCATCGCCTCCCAGGACCATGCATGTCTTGAGAGGATACAAGAATCCAAGGAAGGGAGCCTATTGGGCATTAGTAGGGGGGAACGGCAGTCTGGCCATCCTTTCTTCTGCTCGCAAACTCGCACGAAGAAAGAAAGCAGAAGCACCGGAGCGGTGCGTGACCTTGCACTTGTGATCGGACTGCATATCGGGCCGAGTCCTACCGTCACAGTTTCGTGAGAAAGTCAGCTAAGCAGATCATTGTAATGTTTGCATGTTGCTTGAGCGCCAAGAGGTGGCGATCTCCCGAAACGACGAACTCGGCTTCTGCAGCGATCGCACATTCAAGTATGCGATTGTCAGGTTCATCATCGAGGATGTGGAGCGTGGGCCGCGGGCGTAAGACAGTCGCCACCTGGCCAATGCTTTGAACGGCTTCTCGGACTTTGTCGTCTGCCCAGTCGAACTTCGCTTGGAGAACTCTTGCTGTTTCGGTTAGGATGGCGACGGACGTATACAGCTCAAACTTGCCACGGACAGCTTCTAGGTAGGCGTCCTCGGCATTTCCTCCTGGAATAGCAAGGGCAGAGATGTAGATGTTGGTATCGAAGACGACACGCACGGTCATCGGCCTTGGAATACCAGCTTCTCGACATCGGCCTCGGTGAGAATGCCCTTCTTTCTCGCTTTCTTTACGCCATATCGTTGCAGATCAAGAAATCGTTCTTCCCGACGACGTCGTTCGTAGGCCGTAAGCATCTCTCTGAACAGCTGACTTTTGTTTTTCGACTCGGCCTTGGCCAGTTTTTCGAAGCTTTCGGCAAGATTCGAGGGGAGCGAGACCGTCACCGGCACACGCGCGTGTTTCATCGGATACCTCCTGTATGACAAAATCATACAGCGATCATGAGATGTAGGTCAATCTCCGGCCCGTTTTTCCAACCTGCTTGTGTTGCGTCTTATTGCCGTGGCCAGACTGTCCTTCACTGCGCGCATCGAACGAGCACATTCTATCGTGCGCGTTCTGCGAGCAAGGAGGGCATCTGCCCGCTCCTTCCCCTTCCCCTCCTATCTTGCTCACTCTCTCATCAAGAGGGTGGCCTGGGTTGGTCCCCAACTGCGCGCGTCGAACGACCACAGTTTCATCGTGGGCGTTCCGTGAGCACGGCTATTATGCTCCTACCAAGCTTGCTCGCTATCCCCGGAGTTAGTGCGGCCTGGTTGATCCTCGATTGCGCGCGTCCAACGAGCACCTTCCGAGCGTGCGCGTTGCGCGAGCAGGAGGATGACCAGGCCGCACTACCGAAATCCTTCGCCCCCCGTCCCTCCTCCAAATCCCCCCCAATTCCCACCGAACCCCCCCTGCCCGGTTCCCCAATATTCTCCCTTTTGAATTCTCCTGTAGGGATGCCGGAGGTCGGGGCGTGTGATCCACCAGAAGAATGAGAGGGCCACGATGGTGGTGAAGAGGGCGAGCCAGACACCTAGACCTTTGGAATGTCCCTTCGCGACAGTGTCGACACGCACATCCTGCGCCGGAGAGGCCAACGCCACCACTGTGCGATAGAGACCTTCGCCGAAATGTCCCAACTCAATCGGCGGCTGCAGTGATTCACGTCCGACTTGATCCAGCACCGCCGGGGTAATCACCGGCAACATCTGCCGGCCGAGGGTGATCGCGGCTTGCCGTTCCTGCACCGCAACCAGCACTAACATACCATGCTCTTGTTGTGTCGATCCGATGCCCCATTTTTCGTAGACCGCGGCGGCATACTCGTTCGCCGACGTGAACGGCTTGATGCTCGGTACTGTGACCACCACCATCTCGACACCGGTCTTCCGCTCAAGATCCTGACAGACGGACCGGATGCGTTCTTTCCAATCTCCATCGATCGCCTGCGCATGGTCGGTCACGTAACCTCTCGGCTCCGGCAACTGGATCTTGGGCCGCTCGTAACTACCCGCCAGGGCCAGGCCTTGGAGGCAGACAAGGGAAAGGGCCATCGCAATGCCGACGATCTTAATCATCGCTACCCCGACTGCGGCAGTTGATCGACTTCGCGGGTGAGCAGCGTCCCAGCCTGAAGATACCGATCAAAAAGACGAGGTAGCTCATGAGGGCCGGGAGAAATCTGTCCCCGCTTGAGCAACAAGGCGTCCAGCAGACCCTGCAAATCCACGTGCAACTGCTCGGCAACGTCCTGAATCACCGCATCGGAGTGAGCAAGCACGGGACGTCCGAGAAGGCGTTGCACCCCGCGCAATAATGGAACGGTCGATGTAATCGAAAGCGGCAGTAACAGAGTCGTGGCCTCCTCGCTTCCGCCCCCTTCGACGTACCGTTGGCGCAAGCGCAATAAATGGCTCATGAGACCCTGGACCACAGCCTCTCTTATCCGATCGGTCTTGACGTGAAATCCGATGAAGGGATCACGCCCGCCCAGAACCCGATGCTGTTCCTGGATCTCCAGATATTCAAGCGGGAATACCGCTGCCGACATTCGCAACTCCTCCTCCGTCAGAAAAAGAGGAACGACAATCTGCTCTTTGCTCCATTGACGATGCAATGCACTATATTGTTTGAGCACGGCACTGTCGTACGATGATACCAGGAGGAGAATATTCAGGTTGGACCGCCCCGGGAGAAACTCTCCCCGGACGGCACTGCCGTAAAGCAACATGCCTTCCAGTTGCTCACCGAACCGCCCTGTGACCTCCTTCACATAGGTCTGCAGTAGCTTCTGTGTATCACCCGGCAATCCCTCAATCAGACGTTCAGTCATATTCGTGGTTCTTTATGAAGACATCGGACGTTGAGATCTTTCATCCGCGCAGAAGTCGGGGAGAAACCCCGCTGCGATCACACGATCGATCCCATGAAACGGCTGTATCGTTCGCAAGCCCGCCGTGGTCGACAGGACTTGGTAACGGAGCCGTGCGTTCCGATCCAACGTCTGAAACACGCGATCGCGGAGGAAAGCCACCACGGGATTCCCCGTATTCCAGTAGAAGACTTGCTGATCGGCCAAGTCTTGCAGCATGGTAACCTGTGGCCGCCTAGCTCGTTCAAACGCATACAACCTGGCGGCTGAATAATCCTTATCGGCAAGACAGCTTGGTAACAGATCGGACAGTGCCATGGCATCGACCATCGCCTGCATACGCCCCTGCGACGCATGGGGATTCATCGCATGGGCGGCATCACCGATCAGGACTACTCCATCTGCGACCCATGTCGGCGTACGTACCCGCCCGGTCGGCATATAGGCGGTCTGGCTCCAATCCTTCAGATGCCGAAACAGCCCGGCAAACTGCGGCGCGATCCCGCTCCACGTCTGCTGAAGCACAGAGATACCCCGTTTCTTCACGGCCTCCATCGAATCCTTGGGAATCATGTAGAAGATATAGACCTTGTTGCCCGTCGCCGGAAACAGCCCCAAGATGGTTTTATCTCCCACATAGTAGAACGATTCCGACAAGGACTCCTCCGACTCGAGAATGGCTATCAGATAGCAGTCAGGATAGAGATACAGGTCGGCAGGGATCTTGAGCGCCTCGCGTACTTTCGAAAATGCGCCGTCGGCGCCGACGACAACCTTCGCGCGAATTTTGGTGGCGCCGCCAGGTGATTGCGTGGACAACCCGACAACTCGCTCGCCCTCGCGCAGGAGTCCTGTAAAGGAGGTCTCATAGCGGAGCCTTACGCTCTTTTCTTGCTGTATCGCCGCGACAATCGCGTGATGAGCCACGTTCGGGAGTGTGACGATCGCCTGGTTATACGGCGCGGGTAAGTCGCCATAGTTGATGCTACAGAGACGCCTCCCTCCGGCCCGGCAAAAATGAAAGTGTCGAACAGACCTCGTGGCATCGGCCGGCAACGATGACAATACCCCCAAACGGTCGAGTACTTGTTGTCCGTTCGGCTGGAGGATTTCCCCCCGCAAACCCTTGGGTGGGCCGGCTGCTTGATCCAACACCACCGTGCTGATCCCTTGCTTCGCCAGCGCCAAGGCTAAGACGGCTCCCCCACCGCCCGCCCCGACTACCACAACGTCGGCCTCTTCGATCAAGTCTGCCATGCTGTTCAGTGCTCGTCCCATGCCCGATATCGAGTGCGATCGTTCCACATCGCAAGAAACTTCTCTCTGGCCTTAACGGACGTCTCACGGTCGGTAATAACGTCGAGGCGCTCATCGTTATAGAAATTCCCGCTCGTCGTGTGGTTCATCGAGCCGGTCGTGTTCACTTCATCGTCGATCACCACCTGCTTAACATGCATAAGCCCGTCATGCTCGTTTACGAGGATCGGAATGCCTGCCAAGTGCAGCGTATGGAGCGCTGTGCGCTGTTTGATATCCTCGGTACGCTGGCGATCGGTAATCAGACGCACATCGACGCCTCGCTTCTTTGCCGCGACCATCGCCTCCACCGCACGAGGAGAGGTTAACCCATAGACCGCCACATAGAGATATCGTGTCGCATGGCGATAAAGCGTCGTCAGACGATCGAGTGGTGCGTCGTCCGGCCCGTAGTAGACCTCCAACGTCCCGCTCCAGCCGGCTCCGACCGGAACCGCGAGCAGCAGCACGACGAGACACAACGACTTCATGGCGCGGTTGAGGATGCCTACTCCCATTGATGACAGATGGCGGACCGGAGTCATTCGAGTTCAAACAGCATCTTGAAATGATCGTCTGTGGCCTCCCAGGCCTTGGGTGCCTCGGCGGCGAGCCACTGCTGTAAAAACTGCTTTTGGCCTGGTGTGAGCAACTGTTTGATCTGATGTGAGCGGCCTTGAAGAGGTTGCAGAAACCCGACCCGCTTCTGAAAATCCAATGTTGCCGTGCGGACATACATATTCGTGAAGGCTGTTGGCGTATCCCCGTCCCCCTCGCCCTGAATCCATACTGATAAAAACCTCTCTAACTGGAGTCCGGTGCTATCCATGGCGGGATCGGTATCGTGGAACAACTCGTTCTCCGATTCCTTGAGCGGAGTGGCCTCGGTGGACCTGAACATGAAATTGTGGTTCCACATGCAATCGCGTCTCCAAAAGACGGCATACTGGCGGCGGATCACGGACAAAGTCAAGCCGCATGCCAGCCACTTCGTTATCTTGACAATGGAGAAGTCTGTTTGATAACGTGTTGAAATTGTTTAATCTATGGGCCATGTTAGGAGTCTACATGCAGGTCAAAATCAATGGCAAGGCAGAGGAAATTTCAGGGGGATCGGTCCTCGATCTTCTCCAGGCTAAAAAGATTGAACCCCAGATGGTTGCGGTCGAGGTCAACGATACCTTGGTAGACCGGGATCATCTTGCCACTGCCCGCCTAAATGACGGCGACCGAGTCGAATTCCTGTTTTATATGGGCGGTGGCCAGCGGTGATGACCATGCACAAAGACGTCACCGAACTTATCGGACGAACTCCCCTCGTTCGCCTGAACCGGCTATCCCCCGTCGACGGGGCGACGATCTATGGTAAAGTCGAGTTTTTTAATCCCGGTGGAAGCGTCAAGGATCGAATCTGCCTCAGCATGATCAACGAGGCGGAACGGATGGGCGCATTAAAACCTGGCGGTACAATCGTCGAGCCAACTAGCGGAAACACCGGAATTGGACTGGCATTGGTCGCAGCAGTCCGTGGCTATAAGCTGATTCTCGTGATGCCGGAGAGCATGAGTATGGAGCGGGCAAGCCTCCTGTCATCCTATGGAGCGCAACTCGTCTTGACACCGGCCTGGGAAGGCATGAAGGGCTCGATTCGTGAGGCGGAAACCATCATCGCCCAAAATCCGTCCTATTTTATGCCCGATCAATTTTCCAACCCGGCCAACCCCGCCATGCACAAAAGGACCACGGCACTCGAGATTCTCGAGTCGCTCGATGGAAAGATCGATGCCCTAGTGGCGGCCGTTGGCACGGGCGGGACCATTACTGGATGCGGGGAATTGTTTAAAGAACGGAACCCCAGCGTGAAGGTGATTGCGGTAGAACCGGCAGGATCACCGGTCTTATCCGGTGGAGAGCCAGGCCCCCATAAGATTCAGGGGATCGGCGCAGGATTCATCCCGAAGGTATTGAACCGGGCCATTATCGATCGGGTGATGACCGTGACCGACGACGAGGCCTATCAAACGGCCAAACAGCTCTCGAAAAAGGAAGGCCTGTTAGTGGGCTTTTCTTCCGGAGCCAACGTATTCGCCGCAGAGAAAGTTGCCCAAGAGCTTGGACCGGGCAAAAACGTAGTGACGATCCTCTGCGACACAGGCGAGCGGTATATCAGCATCGAAAAGTATTTCAATATTTGAGATCTCTTTCATAGATTGAGCGAGGAGGGATGCTCAAAATGGCCAGCCAACAACGCCGCAGGCGAGAAGAAACCGGAGGCGTACCCTCTGGGGTACGTTGAGGATTTCTTCGAACCGAGAACGAAGTTGGGGGTCATTTTCAGCATCCCGTGAAACATGGAATTTACCGACGATCAGATAAACAGGTACAGCCGCCATATTCTTTTGCCCGAGGTCGGGGGCAAGGGACAGAAGAAGATCGCCAAGTCCAAGATTCTCCTAGTCGGCGCTGGAGGGCTTGGTTCTCCGGTGGCACTCTATCTGGCCGCAGCCGGTGTCGGTACAATCGGTCTCATCGACAGCGATGTGGTGGATCTGAGTAACCTTCACCGACAGATTCTTCACTATACGTCGGATATAGGCCGTCCCAAAGTCCTCTCGGGTAAAGAGAAGATTCAGGCATTGAATCCCGACGTCCGCGTCTCGATGTACGAGGAGCGGCTGACGGCCGGCAATGCGCTGAAGATCATCAGCGAGCATGACATCATCATCGACGGGGTCGACAATTTCACGGCCAAGTTCTTAATCAACGACGCTTGCTTCTTTGCCGGAAAGCCGTTGGTTCATGGCGGCATCCTCCAATTCGATGGCCGCGTAACGACGATCATACCAAAGCAGTCCGCCTGCTATCGTTGTGTCTTCAAGACTCCGCCGCCTGACGGACTGGTGCCGTCCTGCCAGGATGCGGGCGTAATCGGTGTGTTAGCCGGGATCATTGGAACGATCCAAGCGACCGAGGCCTTGAAACTCGTGTTGGGTATCGGACGTCCTCTGACGAATCGAATGCTGGACTTCGATGCACGCAAGACACAGTTTAGGGAAATCAATGTGAAGCGCAATCCCGACTGTGCGCTCTGCGGGTCGCACCCGACGATTACCGAATTGTTCGATGACGGTGATCCATTTGCCGGCTGTGTCGTCCGGCCTACATGATTGACGGAACGAGGTGAACTCACCATGGCCACAATGAAAGCGCTAGTCTGTCGCGAGTGCGGCAAAGAATATCCGACGAAAGCGATCCATGTCTGCGAGATGTGCTTTGGGCCCCTCGAAGTGAAGTACAACTATGAGGAAATTAAGAAGGGCATTTCCCGCAAGAAGATCCAAGACGGTCCGCACAGTATCTGGCGTTATGCCGATCTTTTGCCGGTGAGCGGACCGACATTTCTCGGTCCTCATGCCGGAATGACCCCGCTGGTCCGCGCTAAAAATCTCGGCGCTCACCTCGGATTGGACGAACTCTACATTAAGAATGATACGGTCAATCATCCCACGCTGTCGTTTAAAGATCGGGTGGTGGCTGTGGCCATCACCAGGGCTCGCGAATTAGGATTTGAGACCATTGCCTGTGCCTCGACCGGCAATCTGGCCAATTCCGTCGCAGCCCATGCGGCTGCTTCGGGGATGCGCGCCTACGTGTTCATTCCCGGCGATTTGGAGGCAGCGAAGGTCCTCGGGAATTTGATTTACAAGCCGAACGTGGTCGAAGTCGAAGGCAATTATGACGATGTCAATCGTCTTTGCAGCGAGATCGCCGGCGAACACGGCTGGGCCTTTGTGAATATCAACATTCGCCCCTACTATGCGGAAGGCTCAAAGACGTTGGCATACGAGACCGTGGAGCAACTCGGCTGGCGCACCCCTGACCAAGTGGTCATTCCAATGGCATCCGGCTCCCTCTTGACCAAGATCTGGAAGGGGCTCCATGAAATGAGGACTGTGGGTCTCATTGACGACGTGAGGACGAAGATCAACGGGGCACAGGCCGAAGGCTGTTCCCCCATTTCCACGGCCTTCAAGTCAGGGCGGGATTTCTTCAAACCGGTAAAGCCCAAGACGATCGCGAAATCTTTGGCCATCGGCAATCCCGCCGACGGGTACTACGCCCTCAAAGCGACCGCCGAGAGCAAGGGCTCCATGGATATGGTCTCAGACGAAGAAGTCGTGGAAGGCATCAAGCTGTTGGCGCAAACCGAAGGGATTTTTGCGGAAACCGCCGGCGGCGTGACGATCGGCGTACTTCAAAAATTGGTGAAACAAGGCACGATTAAGAAGACCGATGTGACGGTCGCTTACATCACCGGCAATGGATTAAAGACGCAGGAAGCGGTGATCGATGCGGTCGGTAGACCTCACCGCATTCAACCAAGCCTTGTCAGTTTTGAGCAAACCTTTAAGGTAGGGAAATACGGGAGTGGTGACGCATGATTAAAGTTCGCATTCCAACCCCGCTCCGTCCTCTGACGAAAGGACAGGGAGAGGTCGCCGCACAGGCCCAGAGTATTGCCGAGATGATCGAGACGTTGAATACCTCCCACCCTGGGATTAAGGATCGCCTCTGCGACGACACCGGAGAGCTTCGCCGTTTCGTGAATATTTACGTCAATGAGGAAGATATTCGATTCCTCAAGGGCAAAGAGACTTCGCTCAAAGACGGCGACGAAGTCTCGATCGTGCCCGCCATTGCCGGGGGGACACCATGCCGAATTTGAAATTTCACATTCGGTTTCCGGAAGACAAGATCAAAGAGCCGGTCATCTATCAGATCGGTCACGAATTCAAGGTCGTCACGAATGTCCGGCGAGCCGACGTTCGTGAAACCACCGGATGGATGGACCTCGAACTGATAGGGGACAGCACGGAAATCGAACGGGCGATCGCAGGCCTTCGCAAGAAAGGCGTCATCGTCGACCCAATCGAGTTGAACGTGGTGGAGTAACGACAACGTAACGCGTAATTGTCGTGAGGTCTGACGCTTCAGACTTCACGAAAACGAGCGATGAAACAGATGGAACTTACTGACCCACAGATTCAACGATATGGCCGTCAGATTATTCTCAGCGAAGTAGGTGGCAAAGGCCAGATGAAGCTGAGTAAGGCAAAGGTCTTGCTCATCGGGGCCGGCGGCCTTGGCTCGCCCGCCGGACTCTATCTCGCGGCCGCGGGTGTCGGTACCCTCGGTCTGGTCGATGGCGATGTGGTCGATCTTTCGAACCTGCAGCGGCAAATCCTGCACTCGACGGCCACTGTCGGCATGCCAAAAGTGGAATCCGGAAAGAAAACTCTCACGGCCATCAATCCGGAGATCACGGTCAAGGCCTATCACCAGTTAGTGGATGCCGACAATATCCTTCCGCTCTTCAAAGAGTACGACATCATTTTGGATGGATCTGACAATTTTTCAACGCGCTTTCTCGTGAACGACGCCTGCTTTTTCGCCAAGAAGACGCTCATTTCTGCCAGCATGTTCCGCTTTGAAGGTCAGCTCACGACGATCAAACCCCATGCCGGCTATCCCTGCTACCGCTGCCTCTATCCGGAGCCGCCACCGGCTGGACTTGTTCCGAATTGCCAAGAAGCCGGCGTCTTAGGCGCTTTGGCCGGGACCATGGGCCTCCTTCAAGCATCGGAAGCGATCAAGGAAATTCTCGGCATCGGCGAAACCCTGGCCGATCGCCTGCTCATTTACGACGCCCTGGAAATAAAATTCAGAAAAGTTCGTCGTCCCAAAGACCCGGATTGTCGCCTCTGCGGACCAGCACCGACGATTATCGACTTGAAGAGTGATTATACTGTCACCTGCGCCATCTAACCCACAGGAGACTGAAAACGCCTGCCAGCTGCGTTCTCACTTCGTTCAGACCCTCAATGGGCCCGGCCGCCTCACCACTCGGCGGCGCGCACGGTGCTCCTTATTCGTCGCACCGTGCGCCCCTGAGGGTACGCCTCGGGCCTTCACTCGCTGCGGCCTTGATGGATAGTCATTTTGAGTCTCCTGCCTAACCTTGGAATCGAATAGCGTGTTAGATCTCACCATCCCTCAACCGATCCTTGACGACATGGTGGCCCACGCCAAGGAACTCGATCCGTACGAGTGTTGCGGGTTGCTGGCCGGAGCTAACGGAACCGTCACCCATGTCTATCGGATCAAGAATATCGTGGCAATCGAAGGAGCAGAAAAGTTGTCGTCCTTTGACCCGGCCAAAGTTGCGCATTTGGAACGACTGTCACCGGCCGAACGGGCCGAGATCGCCTTCGTGATGGACATGCAGAATTTTTCCACTGCGAAGAAGGATATTCGAAACAAAGGGCTCGATCTGCAAGTGGTCTATCACTCCCATCCCCACGACCCCGCGCGCCCCTCCATTACCGACATCAAGATTGCCACCGACTATGAAGAAATCTGGCCAAAGATCAATCTGCCCATCCCCGCCTATCTGCTCATCTCCCTCATGGAGAAATCGAAGCCTGACATTCGCCTCTACTGGATCAAGGGCGGAACAGTTACTCCGGCCCATATCAAGACGTCCTAGCAGAGTGCCCAATTGGTTTGTTCGGTTTGTCTCGTATCTTTGGTCAATCCGGACTTGCTGGAGGACCAGATGAACCAAACAAACCGGATCAACCAGACACAATCCACTCGAGAATTTCCAGTTTGTTTAGTATTCGCATGAGTGCCATAATGGCTTGCTGATCGGTCCGATAAGCGGGAGTGCGTGCTATGTCTCACATGCGTACGACTCTTCTTGCCGTCTTTTTGAGTCTCTTTCTCATCGGCGTGGTCTCCCCTAGCTGTGCCGAGGACAAGAGTTTCTACAGCCCCGTCATAAACATTGACAAGGAAGGCTACCGCATCTTGATTTCTACACATGGAGCCGTATTCTGGATCGACGTCCCGGATATGGCGAAGCCGCATATAGAGAAGCTTCCAATATCAGGCCTTGCAGATTTCGTCGTGGAGATGAGAGAGAATGGACAACCGCCCCTGCTGAAGACCTGGAAAGTGAAATCGGGAGAAACAAGCTGCATGTACTTCGATGGGAAAACCTGCCGGTAACCTCGTCGCTCTTGAATCAAGCGATCAGCAGGCCGCTCTCAGCCTTCAGCTTTTAAACTGAACATTTGGTAATGCGTGATTCATGCTTTGCCACGAGTCACGCATTACTGGTATGGAGAATGGCCCGCCGCCGCTAACATGATCGAGCGATCACCACAAACAGAATATTCCTTTCGCGGCTACACTTCGACAATATCCTTCTTCAAGGATTGCACAAAGGCGACCACCTCTCCTCGCTCAGTCGGTGGAACTTTAAAGGCATCCAGCGTCGCATTGGCATGGCCTAAAAATGCCGTCCAATCGGCTTCACTGATCTTCATACCTTTATGAGAAACCTTCATATCTCGCCCAGTGTAGTACATGGGCCCCCCTGAACTCACACAGAGAAAATCGATCAGGAGTTGCTTTTCGCGCTTGAGGCCGTCCTCTCCGCGATTATCCCAGAATCGTTTCAACCGCGAATCCGACATTAAGCGTGGCAACAGGTCCCCGGAGACTGCGCAGATCGCGTCATAGCCTCCAAGACGTTCATAGAGTGTCTTATTGCTCATGGTGTGTTCTCCCTGCGGTTAGATGATGGATGATACCTGAGTTGCCTGGCACTAACCCGTTCAACTCAACATTTCCGCGACAACTTTACAAAAAATGCCGAACCGGTGTCGAGAGCTGACCTCATAAACTCACGATTGACTGTCATATTAGGCAGCTTCGCCACAAGCTATCCTAGTCTCTGACGCATTGTTGCGTTTTATCAGACCGGACGAAGAGGCTTCTCCATTAGGAGAAGTATTATGAGGATATTCAAAAAGACCGTCCAGCAAGGCCGCAGCAGGCAAGGTAGGTTAGGGTCGAGGTTAAGGTTGAGTGAAACTCTGTGCATCGCTGAACCTCAACCTCAACCTTGGCCCTCTTTGTTGGCAAGTTACTCTCCACTACCCGCCATGTCGTCAATGAGCGGCCGATTAATATCAGTGCAACCGAAGCAGATGGTATCGAAGAGGAGATCGGCGTTTGCGACAAAATTCTTCTCGTCGGTTAATTTGTCGGCTATAACCTGCGCGTAGCAGGTCTCGCAAAGCATCATTAGCCCTCGCGATACGCCTACGGTTTTTCTACCTGTGCTCCCGGCCATGATGCGCTACACCGCTCCTTTCTGCCTCGCCAGCCAAAAGTCTTCTACTTCGAGATCAATTCCACAGACGGGACATTCGTAGACCTGTTCACCGGCAGGCAATTGGATTTCCTTCCGATCGATTCGCCCACGGCAGACGTGATAAAACCGCCCGCGCGCATCCTCATTATCCAATGGATCGCTTTCATAGATCAGCACCATATGCCTGTGCTCTCCTCAGAATTCGCGCTGAGTATACTTGGGGATCAGATCTATCCGCAACGGCCAGCTTGACGGGAGACGGAATCGAACCTGCAGCTCGCTGATTAAAGAGATGTCCCATTGATCAAACTCAGGAGATCCCGCAGCATGTATCTGAACAGAAAACCATGGAATCGGAGTAATCGTTATCGTGCTGGATGAGTTTGGATTGGGGTATTCCGGTAGCAGACTGGTAGCACGAAACTGAAATAACCGTGCCCTCCGTAGCTATTCAGGTTTTGGATCATGAGGCGATCACCCTGAGAAGTTTTTCTAACCCTCTTCGCCGTCCTTGAAACTGTGGCGTGTTCTCGGAGAGATGCCTGCGTGCCCTCTTGTTTGTTTTTCGTTTCAGCGCAAAGTCCGAATAAAGAAACTCTCCGCAAAGAGTATTCATCTCGCGCGTGCCTTCGTACGAAGAGACTTAACGCTGTGTTGTGCCGATTATGAAACGGACGGCCTCGGCAATCTCCCGGCTGATCGTCGCCAACGCACGGCTATGCGCAGCGACTACCGCGTCGTAGGTTCCTCCGCTACTGGATTCCCGTGCGGTCGAGCGACCTGTGCGAAGAATTCCATCGGAGACGCGTTTGACAGTCCAGAGGGCATCGATGGTTACCGATTCCCCCAATGTCGAATCGAACCGTTGGATATCTACGAGCACGCGATAGTCGGCATTCTCCCCTGCACTCTGCGGATAGGCCGCGACCCGTTTCACATTCAAATCGGCCGCCAGATTATCCGCAATAATACGCGGAATTTCGTTTTTGAGCGGTCCGGCCCAGCGGTGCAGTTCCACAATCGTGACCTCATTCGGGCCGGCTCGAAGCACAAACTGAGGGCGGTCAACGACTTGCGGCAGCGTGATGGCCCCCACGGCGATGGTATATGCGGACTCGCCGCTTGCAGGAACGGCCCCATTTACGGCGACATCGGCGCTGAGTGTATAGTACGTCTCTTTGGACGAGCTGCCGCAGCCAGGAAGGGCAGAGATCACGCACACGACGATCGCTAATCCGACGTGTTGCTGCCTCACCGTTTATTCTCCTTCTTGCCTTGAATCAACGATTCCGGTTGACGCTCTAAAAGATCAGTTAATTCGCGGAGGGACTGCGCGGCTCTGGCAAGTTCGCGGAGGGACATTCGGAGATCCTGCTGCAACGGCGCATCGGTGGCCAGCGTCCGTTCCGCCGTGGTGAGCATGCGCCGCGCGTCTTCCAACGTGGATTTGGCCGTCGGCGCCACATCCTTGTCCAGCCGTTTCACCGCTTGCTCTGTGCTTACCAGTGTGCGGTTGAGTGATTGGAGCGCTTGACGAAGATCCCCGCCGATCTGCTCGAGCGGCATCCTTTCGATTTTTTTCGCGATGCTGGTGAGCGTCGACTGGAATTCCTCAAGGCCACCGGGGACAGTCGGGACGGTCGGTGGGGTGGTAGTCCAATCCATCTTGGCTTCCGGCACGTCGTGGAACATGTCGATCGCAACATACAATTGGCCGGTGAGAAGGTTGCCGGTCCTCAGTTGCCCGCGAAGTCCCTTGCTCACCATGGCGTCCCACCGGATCCGACGACCTTCATCGTCCATGCGAAACTCGTTGGTAGCGGATTTTAGCATGGCCAAGAGGCGCCCCGGATAGAGTACGACACCGACAGGAAAGCGGAAGTCAGTGTGTGTTTCGGTGAGTTCGACGCCGATCGACTTGACTTCGCCAACCACGATTCCGCGGAACTCTACCGGCGCTCCAACGGACAGTCCATGGATCGAATGGCTGAAGTGGAACTGAAAGGGCACCGCGATGCTGTCTTGCTTCATCGCCGTAGCGCGATCATTTGCCAGAGGAAATTCATGGTTTGCTTCTGCAGGAGACTGCGGAACTGAACCGGCAAGTGTTTGAAAGGCGATCCCGCCGATGAGAATCGATACAATCGATTGCGTATCGACTTTGACACCGGCGGCGTCCAGGGTCACGTCAATCCCACTCGCATTCCAAAATCGTGTGTCCGCATTCACATATTGATCGTACGGCGCATTAATAAAGATCCTGACCGTCACACCCTGACCGTCCTTGTTCACTTCATGTGCAGTCACGCTTCCGACAGTCTCCTGTCTGAAATACACCGGTGAACCGATTTGAAGCGATCCGAGGGTGTCGGCATGCAGCACAAACTGACGCCCGGGCACGTCGCCCGTCACGATCGGAGGAGTTTCGAGTCCGATGAAGTCTCGGAGCTTGTTTTCGGATTTCCCAAGGTCCACTCCAATGTAGGAACCGGAGAACAACGTTCCCAGTCCGGAAACCTGCCCGCCGGCGATCCGGGGCCCCACGACCCAGAACCTTGTATCGTCTACCAGGTACGGCTCGGATTCTTTAACCAGTTCGACTGTCACAACAATCCCTTGCCGGTCCTCGCTCAGTTTGATCGCTTTGACTTCCCCAACGTCCACGTTCTTGTATTTGACCTTGGTTTTGCCGGCCTCCAGTCCCTCGGCTGTCTTGAACATAATGGTAATTGTGGGGCCTTTGTCGAGAATCGTTTTGACGGCCAACCAGCCCCCGATCAAGACGGCGACGATAGGAATCAGCCACACAAGTTGGGGCGCCGACCGTCGCTTCGGCAGGGCAACCGCCGACGGAATGTCCGTGAGATCCGAACCGCGTGATCCTTCAGGCATCATGTTCCTTTTGGGGTTCCCAGAGCAGCCGGGGATCGAACGCCATGGCGGCAAACATCGTCAGAACAACCACGGCGCCAAACGCTGCCGCCGCTGGGCCCGGTTGAATCGTCGCGATCGCCTTGAGTTGGACGAGCGCGACGAGAATCATCACCACAAACACGTCCAGCATCGACCAAGGACCGACGAATTCGAGAACCCGATAGAGTTTCGTACGTTCCATCGGATGATGCGTCCAACCAAGCTGCACCGAGATGAGCAGATAGGTGAGGGAAAGCATCTTTGCGAGGGGTACCACGATGCTGGCAATAAAGACCACCAAGGCGATATGCCACGAGCCCGAGTGCCAAAGGTAGACGACCCCGCTCATGATCGTGTCGACTTGAGCACCGAACAACGAGCCCGTATGCATCATCGGCAAGACGTTCGCCGGCACGTAGAGAATATAGGCGGCAATAAGGAAGGCCCACGTCCGTGCAATACTGTTCGGCTTGCGCAGATGAAGTGCCGCACCGCACCGCCGGCAGCACATGTCGTGACCGTCCCCGGCCAAACGAGACAACTCGCCGCAGCTGTGGCAGAGGCACAATCCCAACCGGCTTGCCGTGAGCGCCGAATTGTTCACTCGTCCTCCCTCACCAGGTTCCAAAGCTCATGCATATTGAACGACGCGATGGCGGCCGTGAGTGTGAGAATGAGGCCCCCGAACGACCAGAGGGCGATTCCCGGGACGACATGCGCGAGGTGCTGGAGTTTGACCAGCGCGACGAGCACTCCGAGAATGAATACCTGCGTCATGCTCCACGGTCTCACCGATTGCAACACCCGGAGAATCTGCGCCAACCCCTCCGGCATGTGCCCGAACTTCAACGGCAAGAGCACATACAGCATCAAAGTCATTTCCATAGCAGGGATCAGGATGGTCGTGACGAACACCAGGGTGGCAACTTCTTCCATACCATGCTTCCAGATAGTCTCGACCGCCCCATACAGACTCGTCGCAGTGGCAATTCCCTGCACGTCTAGGCCGACGATCGGAAACACGTTGGCAATGATGAACAAAATCGCCGCCCCGAGTGTGTAAGCAAGCGAGCGCTCTAGACTGCCGGGCGTCTGGCGGAAGAGAACGGCATGACATCGCCGGCAACAGGCGACGCCGTCAGGCGGGAGCGTCGGCTCCCGTTGCAAGAGATCACATTCATGGCACGCGGTAAGCGCACGCGACATCATTCATGCTCCTTCTCAATATCCACCCAGTCAGGGTGGCTGCGCATGACAGGATTAAGCATGCGTCTCCCCATGTTACTTCCTTCTTGGTGGACGGGTAACGACTACTCTGCCTCCGGTCAGCAGATTCTAAAGACCTCGGGCATAGCCTGCAAATGGGGGTTGGTTCAGCTTCTGCACGTTGGCGTTTGATTTTGGTGAGCGAACGCGCGATCCATTAGCGATCCAAACAGGATCATTTTTACCTTGAGGATGATCGATGAAAACGAGAGTCCGGTCGATGCATATGTAACGAAGAACTGATATTGTAACGTCGAGGGGTTAGCCGGCGGACTATATCGAGCACGGAACTGGTGGTTTACTGATTTGCGGGGGCCCGCTCCCGCACCCTAGACGAGGAGGTGCCTTACGGACTTATTTGATAAGTCTAGACTGGACATGGCAGCCGAAGTCAATAAATCGGTCAAGTGGGTCGTGTTCGTCGCCATCTTCGGGCTCGTATTGATGACGTTGTATGTCCTGGTCACGTGAGCCCGCTGAGTGTGAATCAGCGTGTATGTCCAAACGCCGAGCAAAGACCATGCTATACTGTGTCCATGCTCAAACGTTCTCTGAACAGAACCAACCCCTATCTTGTCGATCCAGCAAAACGACATGCCATGTTTCAGATGACCGTCTATACTTCCACAGACATTGAAGGCGTCAAACTCACCCCATCCGACTTGCTTGTTGAAACGAGAACTCGTCGCCGCATTACTTCCCGTGAATCTCCAAAGTCCTCTCGATCACCGCGATAAATAGTTTCGTCATCGGTTCGTAATTGCGGTCCAGACCAGCGCGCACTGATGCAAAATACTCCTGCCGTTTTCGACCAGATAGCTTGTCAAAGTACAGAGACGGCAACCCCGCTTGCAATCCCATCAGCACGGCCAGGATTCTCGCAACTCGGCCATTGCCCTCACGGAAGGGATGAATCAGCACCAACTCGACGTGAACTTCCGCCAGAGCCGTGGCGAGATGCTCAATTGATCCCGAAAGACAAGGCGTATGACGTTTGAGCGGACCTCCTTCGAATTCGGCCATCAGTTTAGGGATCTGCGCAGCCGATGCAAACGAGAAGGAGTCCTTCTTCACGTTCACCAGGCGATATTTTCCCGCCCAAGAATAAATCCGCCCCAACCAGAGTCGATGCATGCTACAAATATCAGCGGCCGTGAATCGATGATCGCTGTCATAGAGACTTGCCAGCTCTTCAAGCACGCGTACCTGTTCACGCCCTTCCATCCGATCCATCTCACGCTTGCTCGTGATACCAAGCAGATTCTTGAGCACGCGGCGGCGAGATCCAGGCTCAAATTGGTTCTCAGCAAGGTCGGCCGTATCGTAGCGATCTTTTCGACGCATCAGCCTCTACCTTCCCAAGTCATTTTCTCTGGTGCTTCACTGCCTAGGTCATTCGCAATCAGCCGGAATTGTTCTAGGGCAGCTTCGAGGTTGTCGACGATATCTTGGGCGATTTGGAGTTCTATTGAGCTACTGTTTTCTCTGCATCAAGATAGAGGCTTTGCTCTTTGGATCGCCACCAGTATTGCATATTCAGCATCTCATACTCGGCCAGTTCCAAGAATTTTAACGCCTGATGGGCTGACTTCTGTGACTCCCAATCAGTACTAGGGTCCCCTTTATACTTCTCAAGCCACTTCTACGTAGCAGTAAGATTATTGATGGTCCGCTCAACCTGATCATTCCACTGCTTTGCCTTCTTTGGACTCATTGTCAGCTCCTCTCTTGATCCCACTTTGGGAAATACGTTTTGAGCCGATCTACCGTATGCCGACATTTAGGAGTCGTTGGCTGGCAGACGGTGTTCTGGTTACCGAAGAGTCCAACCTCATTGATCGCTTTCGAATCGGGAACTGTATCGAGCCAGGCCACACGAACAAAGTACTCTGCTTTCTCAGGATCTTCGGCGTTTCTTTTGTAGCGGTCGGCGTGCTTCAATACGTCCATAGCCGGACGCTCTCCCGACGGTGTCTGCACAGTGAACTCCTTGACCGGTCGCACTGCCTCCGTGACCCGGCCGACACCGACATACCCTGTTTTTGGAATCTTCACCCACACTCGGTCGCCAGGTGACAGCACTTTCAGCGTCTGACTGTACCAGCTTCCACCACCAGCACTAATGAAACCGTACTGGCGCGCATCTGCCCAGTTCCGCGAACTCATGTCCCCAAATGACACGTAGTACTCACCGTTCCAAGGTTCTTTCTCGCCCTTACCCTTGGTGGTGATGGCAACGTTGGCTTGAGTCACTCCAGGGTCAATGAGCCACGCGCGGCTTAGCAATTGCTCGTCACCATGCTGGAACACTTGGAAGAATACGACATTGATGGCGATATCGCGCGCGTTGAGGTAGCCAATGATGCGTTCGGTAGCATCATCGAGCTCGGCTGCGATAATGATGATCTGGTGCGACTGGTTGAGTGTCTCCTCATCCAGCTCAGTGCCGAAGCGCTGCTGAAACGCTGATCTAAGTTGCCACCCTTGGAAAAACGCTGGTAGATCTGCGCAATCTTGTCCGGCGTCAACTGCTCGACCCATGACGCGTAGTCGAGGGCTTGAGCGATGATTTCGCGAGGCGTACGGTTCCGCTTGAGCTCGATTAACACCAATGAGCCATCAGGTGCGATCGCCAGCAGATCGATGCGGCCACCATGGTTCGTGATCTCTTGACGTCCAATCAACATCCACTCGGTCGAAAGGATGCGAGGGTCGAGCACAATCATCTCTTCAAGCTTCTGCTCGCTAACTAATCGACTAGCCAAAAGGGGCAAGGGCTTTTCTCCGACTTTCCAAATAGCGTGTTGGATAGGCATGGCGCTCCTCTATGGGAAGAGAAAGAAAATAGAATCACACCGCTCGGTTGCTGATCCCCGTGCAAGCAGGTCAGAAAATGTTCCCGACACCATTTTCTGATTCTCAATCATCTTGCCTTCGGTGGAGCTGGGTATTTCTTTGGAGCTGACTCTTGGCCACCAAGACGATGGTATGCATCCTTAGCGAGCCTGGCTGCAACCTGGCGTTGGAATTGGGGATCACCCATATAGCGCGCAACGAGGGCCTCATTCTGGTCCATACGTTCCAGCATGAGTGCTTCGAGCAGATTGCCGAAGACGAGAGAGAACTTGTCCTCTGGATTCACCTTTGCGCCTGTTGCAATCGCTCGTCTCCTACCGCTGTCTCGGTTAGCTGATCGAAGAACAGCTGGTCAGCCTGATTGAAATCCGTTCCAAACCGTTGATTAAGATCATCAATGAGCTGAGAGAGAGCGACAGGTCTCTCTCGCACCACACCAGTGCCGACTTCCTTGGGACCATCAAGAGCCCTGGCATAACCATCTGAAAAACTAATCGACCCTTCACTGATTTTCTGCAGGCGATAGTACTCAAGCCGAACCTCATCTCGAATTGGTAAGCCGGTCCGGTCTTACGCCATGGAAGCTTGGCCCCAAGATACCGAAGAAACACTTACAGCCGCTCGAGGTCTGAATCCTGATATGGGATGACCTGACTCAGGAAGCGGCCGATATGGGCCACGAAGAAGGTCGGCGATTTGCCAGATGAGATTTGAGAAGTACTTGTGGTCAGGCATGGGTCCTTAGTCCGACTGCCGCCGAAGAATACGCTTTTCCCAGAAATAAATCACGCACCTCCTCAGGGACACCTTTGCGTTTCGCGAGCATGACCGGAGGAGCGATGTATCCGCCGAGGCTGAGCCAAGAAGGAAAGCTGGAACTGACCAAGGCACCACGGTCGCAGACCGTGGCTGCGAGAATTCCAGAAGGTTTCCGCCCGGCGAAGCCCGAGCGGATCGCTCTGGGAGGTCCGTTCGCGAAGCGTGAGGGCATCCCACCTCTTCCTCTTTTCCTTAGATAAATCACCCCGCCTTCCGAGGGAGAGAGAGGACGGTTTCTCTGGTTTGTCTCGTTTGTTTGGTTTATCTGGTTGGTGGAAGATAGGGCGAGAAGGGCGCGACAAGCGGGACTGGCGCGACGGGTCGAGTTGGTCGAGTCTATTTGGTCTGTGAGGCAGAGGGTGAGGCGAAGATCAGCTACCTGGTAACGGGATGGCCTGCAGACTCGATGGCGGCGAGGATCTTGGCACGAGATTCGGCGTCGAATTCGTGTCCGTAGAAGCGCAGGAAAAAGGCTTTGCGGACAGCTTCAGGGGTGGCCTGTGGGTCTTGTTCCCGTATGGACACTTCGACGAAAGCACGCGTTGTCTCGCGCATCGCGCACCCCATCTTGAGCCGTTCTTCTCCGGACCGCTGCATGAGCATGTCTCCATAGCGGGCATCGGCTTCGGGCGTTGTATCCTTCATTGACGTACCTCTTGGTAGAGTGTGGTCAGCCCCAATCGATTTGCCCACCGATTCAAATATTCTGTGTCGAGTCCCTGCACGGATCGGAGCAGATTCCGGACATCGTCCAGTTGCATCTGAAACCGGCTCTCCTTGGCCCAATCCAGCTTGGAGAGGATGAGGTCTTCGGGCGACACGATGAAGACTTGCTGGTCTGCGACGGAGACTGCCCGGCGACGCGCAAGCTCTTCTCGACGGTATTCTGTATCTTTTCTCACGACACAGTCTACCTTGACCACCAGGGCATTGTGAATCATGTGTCTATTCCGTCTGTCTTGTCTGTCCCGTTTTCCGGACTGGAAAACTAACCAGAAACACCAGATGGACAAGATAGACCAGAAAGACCAGATCGCCGCTCAGCTTATACTTTCGGCACGTGTAGTGTTTTGCTGACCATCAAGGTGCCGGATAGGAGGAACAGCAAGGATAACGGATGCAGATCGTAAGGCCCCAGTGCCCATGTGCCCCAGTATAGATTCTCACCCAGTCTGTCCTGCCAGGCGGCGAAGGCTAACACGCCGGTTAACAGCATGGTCGTGGGAATGGGGGTGCCTTCGAAATAAGCCACCTTGTCCCCGCCCTCCGAGAGGCTCTCCGCGGTTACATTGTATCGGGCCAGTCGGCTGACCCCGCAGCAGACGAAATAGATCAGCACGACCCAGTCCCATCCTCCTCTCATGCCGGCGGCAAACCCGAGTGCTGCCGGAGCGACTCCGAATGAGATGATGTCCGCCAGTGAATCCAACTCGCGCCCGAGCGCCGAATGCTTGCGCCGCCATCGAGCGACACGGCCATCGAGCCAGTCGAAGACCAGAGCCGCCGGCGTCATGGCTGTCGCGGCGAAGAAATACGCCGGCGATTGGCTGCTCATATACAGCATGCTGAATAATACGGCTCCGAGCCCGCTTGCGGCGTTGGCCAGTGTCAGAAAGTCGGCCAAGTGAAACTCGCGGATCATCGAGAAGTGTTTAGGAGGAGGCGCAGTCACGGCGTCAATATCTACGTGCGATTCCTATGAATGTCCAGAACTCACCTCTGCGTGACACAGGGCTTGGTTGATCTGGTTTGTTTGGTCTATTTGGTTTGTCTCGTTGTCCGGACCGGAAACCCAACCAGATAAACCAGACAAACCAAATAGACCAGAGAAACTCACACGCTTCTCAGGATATTTGTGGCTCAGTGGGAGGAGTGCCGTCAGATTCGTACTGAATCGCGCTCGGTTCGGTGGCTGGTGTGATACGCCCGACATCGAGGAGGATGGCGACCAGCATGTCGCTCAGGACGTTGACGCCCGAGCGGGCTCGGGCGATGATCCAATCCACAGTCATGATGAGTGGAATGGCCGCACCAATGACATGGGGCGGCAAGCCGGCAGCTGAGAGGACAAGCGGCAATACGATCATCCCGGCTTCAGGAATGCCGGCCACGCCGGCTCCCGCGATCATCGACGCGGCGACGATCAGCATCTGGCTGTCCATCGGCAGGTCAAAGCCCAGCGCTTGGGCGAGAAAGAGCGCGGCCATCGCCTCATAGAGGGTGATGCCGTCATTGTTGAGGTTGGTGCCGACACAGGCGGCGAGGCGTGCCGATTGAGGCGAGACCTGCATTCGGTCCAGGCACCGGAGGGTGACGGGCACGGCGGCGAGACTGCTATTGCATGATACAGCGGTCATGATCGCGTCGGCCCCCTGTCCCAGATAAATCTTTGGTGACTTCTTCCCTATCAGCCAGGCGACGAGGGGGTAGTAGCCAAGCGCGTGGATGGCGAGTCCGACGAGCATTGTGACTAAGAAGATCCAGAGAACGGCGAAGACACCGAGACCTGCCTTGCCGACGACCTGCGCGACGACGCCGAAGACGGCGAGCGGCACCGCGAGGATGATCCATCCGAGTATCTGCACGAGCCATGAGTAGACGCGCTCAATGACCCGTACGAGGATCTGCACGACTCCACGGCCCTGGTCGGTATGACCGCGCAAGCGGCGAAGAATGGCGCCGATGCAGAGGGCGAGGACCACGACTCCAATGATGTTACCGGTGGAAAACGGGGCCATGATGGTACGAGGAATATAGGATGCAAGGTATTCGATTGGACTCTGGGCTCCGGTCTGGACTGTGGCGGAGGCGCCCGTCGATGGCTTGGCAGTTGGCACGACGTTCAGCAAGTCCTCGACGTGGCCATTCCAGGCTAGGCCCGGCTGCCAGGTGTTCATGATTACGAGGCCGATCGTCATGGCCACGGTGACATTGACGAAGCAGATGAAGAGCAGCTTGGCCCCCTGACGTAGCGGGAGGCTGGTGCGGACGAGCGCATCGAGGATCGCAAAGAAGATGAGCGGGATGGCGAGGGTCTTAAGCAGCGTGACGAGCAGCAGACCGAGCCAGCCGAGATGCTCATTCTTTAGGCCGCCCAGATAGGCCTCTTGACCAAAGACCACTCCAAGCAACGTGCCACAGGCCACGGCGATGAGCACTTGCGTGTAGAGCGGCAGTGGGATTAGGCGAGGGGTGGTCTGCATAGGGGTCTGTCTGTTCTATTCGGTCTATCTGGTCTATCTCGTCTGTCTGGTGTCTCTGGTTAGCTTTCCGGTCCAGACGACGGGACAGACGGAACAGACCGGATAGACAAGATAGACGAGACAGACCAGAAAGACCAGACAGACTATTCACTTTGCAAATCGTGGAGCTGGTCGATGAGCCGTTGGAGCTTGACCACTGCGTGGCGGCGCTGGCCGGCGGTGACTTGCTGATCGACGGCGAGGGCCATGGGTTTGACAGCGTCGCGCATCTGTCGGATGACCTCTTGATAGGCCTGAGGTGCTGTAGGGTCCGGATAGAAGACTAGCAGGGCGCGCAATTCACGAGCGACGCTTTCGGACGTACGCGATTGACGGAGGAGGGCCACAAGTTCCTGTTGGCGCTGTTGTTGATACGTGGCCCAGAACGGTTCGGTATCTGGGAGCGCGAGGCTCAATTCGCGGATCTGGGTTTCTTGGGCTCTGGACAGGGACCCGAGCCAATCTTCCAGCCAGTCGATGGTGGTGTCCGCCCGCTTCTTGAGCCGCTCCGGTGCGGGGGCTTGCGCAAGCTTCACAGCTTCAGAGTTGTCCTTCTGGAAGGCTGCTTCGAGGGTGCGCACCTGGTGGGAATCGACGGAGGCGAGAATGACGCCGCTGTCGGCGATGACCCGGTTGACGAGATCGTTGCGCAGACGATCGTAACTGGTATAGACCCAGTCGATGTCCTGGTTAATGAGCCCCCGTTCGAAGCGCTGCCGTATCTGCACGAGAAAAGCTTCGTACTGGGGAATGGCTTCGCGCCGGTGCCGGGCCAGCAGAGGCGCGAGTCGCTGAGCCAAGTCGTGACGCTGTTCTGAGGTGAGATCGAGGTAGTGATCGGCTTGCCAGATGATGATCCAGTCCGCATAGCGATAGAGCGAAAGGTACGAGCAGCCGGCTAGGAAAAATAACAGCCCTGCGGCACACCACATCGACAGGCTGCGCCCCCCTGCCCTCATCCCATGCTGTATTGCGCGGTGAGTCATGACGCGGCATGTATGTTCTCAAGAGTTCAGGCGGTGAATCAAGATGCGCGAGACGAGCCCGCCAGGCGAAACGCACGACTCGGGGGAGCTGCGACCTCCTGATCGCACGCGCTTGTCATTTCGAGCAGTGATTCTGTATCCGCCGACATTGACAAGCCTCCTATCGCATGGTGTGATCCTTCAGCCCGAACTCTCTCACAGCCGGCTTGTGCATGTCCGTGGCATTGTGCCTCCCTGTCTTTTCTATTCTTGTCCGCGCAACACACAAGCCAACGCAAAGCCATGTCTTAAGACACCGGAGAACAATCGGACATTGCCATGAATGAAGTCAATGCGTTCGTTTCTCAATATGGAGAGATCCTGGTCTTTGCCGTGGTCTTGGCGGAACAAATCGGATTACCCTTGCCCGCCGTTCCAATACTACTTGTGGCCGGGGCCCTGGCCGGTGCCGGGAAGATACATCTCACGGGAGTTATCGTCCTCTCCGTCATCGCCTGTATGGCCGGCGATCTATTCTGGTATGAGCTGGGGCGCCGACGGGGCAGGAGTGCGTTGAACCTCTTGTGCAGGGTCTCGCTGGAGCCGGACTCCTGCGTCCGACGCACAGAGAATTTCTTTACCCGACATGGCGTGAGATCACTCATCTTGGCCAAGTTCATTCCAGGATTGAGTACTCTCGCGCCGGCGCTCGCCGGATTGTTCCGAATAAGCATGCAGCGCTTTCTCCTGTACAACGGGCTGGGTGCGGTCCTCTGGACCCTCGCGTTTATCATTCCCGGTTATCTGCTCAGCGACCACATCGAACGCATGGCGGAAGAGGCCGAACGTCTGGGCTTATGGCTGGCCTCTATTTTCGGCGCAGGGATCGCCGCCTACATCCTGTACAAGTTCATTCATCGGCAGCTTCTTCTGCGCGAATTGCGGATCGCGCGCATCACGGCAGAGGAGGTGAAACAGATGATGGATAATGGTCTTGAACATCTGGTGGTGGATTTGCGGGGCGCACTTGATCACGAAGCCGATCCCTATACGATTCGAGGTGCGCTCCGCATGACGGCAGAAGAACTGCAGCAGCGGCACCATGAAATTCCGCGACACAAAGATGTGATCCTCTTCTGCGCGTGCCCGAATGAAGCCACCGCTGCCAAGATGGCATTGATGCTGCGGAGTAAGGGGATCACCAGAGTCCGGCCTCTTGCCGGAGGAATCGACGCGTGGCGTGAAAAGGATTTCCCGTTGGAAGCTTCGAGGCTCGTCCAAGTTTCGACGCTAACCGAGACTCCTTGACGTGGTATTCTATTCGTGAAGCGTCTGATGCACGAAGGACACAGCGATCGACCCCTCACCCACTGCGGAGGCGACACGTTTGATATTGCCGCTCCGGACGTCGCCGACCGCGAACACGCCGGGCAAACAGGTTTCGAGGAGATGGGGAGCCCTGGCGAGCGGCCAATGCGCGGTCGCCAGATCCTCCTGTGACAGATTGGGTCCCGTCTTGATGAACCCGTCGGCATCGAGCGCGACGCACCCGGCGAGCCACTGTGTGTTGGGAACGGCACCGGTCATGAGAAAGACGTGTCGTATGTCGTGGGTTTCGGTGCTGCCGGACCGATGGTCGCGCCAGCTCACTCGTTCGAGATGATGATGTCCTTCCAGAGCCACGATTTCGGTATTGGCACTGAGAACGATGGCTGGATTCTGTTCAATGCGGCGAATCAAATAGCGCGACATGGTCTCCGCCAGCCCGCTCGACCGCACGAGCATATGCACACGCTTACTCGCCTGCGCGAGGAAGACTGCCGCTTGGCCGGCTGAGTTCCCCCCTCCTACCACAACCACCTCTTCACCGCGGCACATCTGTCTTTCCATGAATGTTGCGGCGTAGTACACACCCGTGCCTTCAAACTGTGATAAGTTCGCGATGGGCGGTTTCCGATAGGCGGCCCCGGTTGCAATGATGACGGTGCGTGCCGGCACGCGCAGACTGTCGTCGATGCCAATGGTATAGGGCTTGCGATCGCACGTGAGGTGTTTCGCCCCCTTCGTGATAATCATTTGTGCGCCGAATTTCTGCGCCTGCGCATAGGCCCGTCCCGCGAGATCTTGGCCCGAGATGCCGGTCGGAAAACCAAGATAATTTTCGATTTTCGAGCTGGAGCCGGCCTGTCCTCCCGGCGCGTTCGTCTCGAGTACAAGAACATCCAGGCCTTCCGATGCGCCGTACACGGCGGCTGCGAGTCCAGCTGGTCCGGCGCCGACGATGACCACGTCGCGTATCTGGGTTTGGTCGAGGGGTTTGTTAAAGCCGAGGCAGTCGGCAATTTGTTGAATGGTCGGATTCCGCAACACCACGTCGCTACGGCAGATCACCACCGGCACATCCGCAGCGGTCACGTGAAACTGGTCGAGCAGACCTTGAACATCGGCGTCACGATCAAGATCGATATAGCTGTATGGATGACTGTTGCGCGTGAGGAATTCCTTCACGCGGAGTGTACCGGAGCAATGATTCGATCCGACGACGACGACATCTCCGAGCCCCTGTGCAATCAACTCGACTCTGCGGGTAATAAATGCCCGCATGATGATCTCGCCGATCTCGCTGTCGGTCTGCACCAGGGCCACCAAGTGTTCGCGATCCAGCTCAATCACTTCACCCGCCTCACTGGCGCGCGACCGGGCAAGCACGGGCCGGCCCGATAGCATGTTGACTTCGCCGGTGAACTGACCGGGTCCAAAAACCGTGACGAGCCTCTCGGTTGTGCCGGATGGCAGGAGTATCTCGAGCCGACCTGCCGTGACGACGAAGAATGGCACGACATGTTCCCCCACATCGAAGAGCACCTCTCCAGTTCGGATCGAACGCACATGGCCATGCATAGCGATCCGCTGAACCTGAGCAGGCGTCAGCGTCGGAAATATCCGCTCCACACCGGAGGCAAGTGTCAGCGTGATCGGAAGAGCTGTATCAGTCATGGCTCTGATGATACGAGATAGAAGGTAGTTGGTTACAATTGCTCAATACTGAGAAGTTCTGAGTGGAACACTACGCTCCCCCGTGGTACATACGCAAGAGCATGGAAAGTCCAGCTGACCGTTTGATAGCATGAGCGCCTGACCGTTTTATCGTGAGCAACGGCTGTGCATCGGTGCCCGACGACGGTGTGGTGGCCCTTCACTCAGGGAGGTGCGTTATGACCTGTCCACACGTGACCGCTCTTAAGCCCGTTCCCGCTCGCACTCTAGGATGTGAAGAATGCCTGAAGCTTGGAGCGTCCTGGGTACATCTCCGTCTCTGCCTGACTTGCGGCCATGTCGGCTGTTGTGACAGCTCGCCCAATGGCCATGCCACAAAACATTTCGCGCACACGACCCATCCGGTGATGGCCTCCTTCGAACCCGGTGAACGGTGGGCCTGGTGTTATGTCGATCGCATAGATCTGGACGTGCCGAAGCGTGCTGCGCCGTTTTTGCGGTAGTGAGCAGATTCGTTGTCCCTGAGGAGGTGGAGACATGGCCGACCAAGACTTGCACAGGGTCGCGTTCCCCACCCTCGACGACGTTCAAGTCGCCACGCTGGCCAAGTTCGGCACACGCCGGGCGTTGGGCGATGGGGAACACCTGTTTAAGGCAGGAGATCGCTCCTACAATTTTTTCGTCGTTGAGCGCGGCGCTGTGGAGATCGTGGAGCATTCTAGCGGCGAGCCCAAGACGGTCGCCCTGCACGAAGTCCATGCCTTCGGCGGCGACGTCAGTTTGGTGACCGGCCGGCCTGCGCTGATCAGTGCGGTGGCCCGTGGCGATACCGAGGTCTTCGAGATCGCGCCCGGTGACATCAGGCGCATCATGGGCGAGCGGCCGGCGCTCGGCGAACTCCTCCTGCGGGCGTTTATTGCACGGCGCGAGTTGCTGGTGGCGTCGGACTTTCAAGGACTCCGGGTGCTCGGGGCCGGTTCTTCGCGCGACACCTTCCGCATTCGTGACTTCCTCGCCAGGAACCAGATCCCGTTCACCTGGATCGATGTGGATCATGAACCTCAGGTGGGCGAATTACTGCGGCGCTTCGGTCTCAGCGAGGCCGACACGCCGGTGGTCGTCTTCGGATCTGAGCCGTTGCTGCGGAATCCATCGACGCGGGCATTGGCCGACCTCATCGGGGTCAGACGGCCGCTCACACAACGGGTCTATGACTTGGTGGTCGTCGGTGGCGGTCCAGCGGGGCTGGCTGCGGCCGTGTACGCATCGTCGGAAGGGCTGGCCACCGCCGTGATCGATGCGAACGCCCCAGGTGGACAAGCCGGTACTTCCTCTAAGATCGAGAACTACCTTGGCTTCCCGACCGGCATTTCCGGCGCCGAACTTGCGAACCGCGCCATTTTGCAGGCCCAGAAATTCGGTGCCCAGTTCTCGTCCCCCTCTCAGGTTGCACGCTTGGATTTCGACAAAGGCAGGCCCGTCCTCTGGTTCGACGATGGCGAGCACGTCTCGACCCGATGCGTGTTGATCGCGACGGGTGCGAACTATCGAAAACTGGACGTCCCAAGGCGAGAACAGTTCGAGGGCTTGGGCGTCTACTACGCCGCCACCTCGACGGAAGCGCAACTGTGCCGAGGGTCGGAGGTCATTGTGGTCGGCGGAGGCAACTCCGCCGGGCAAGCCGTCATGTTTCTTTCAGACCACACGTCGCACGTGCTCTTGCTCCTCCGTAACGGCGACCTGCGTAAGAGTATGTCCAGCTATCTGGTGAACCGCATCGAGGGCGCTGGAAACGTTGAGGTGCTGCCCGATGCGGAGATTTCCCGCATGCTAGGAGACCAGCGATTGGAGGTCGTCGAAATCAAGAACCACCGAACCGGCGAGATGCGAACGGTTCGAACCTCGGCCGTCTTTACCTTTATCGGCGCGATCCCCTGCACCGAGTGGCTGCCCGTTGAGATAGAGACCGACTCCAAGGGTTTTGTGAAGACCGGCAGACTGGTGTCCGCCTCGCCGTATTGGACCGCCGACCGGGAGCCGTTCCTGCTCGAAACCAGCCGTCCCGGCATCTTCGCCGCGGGCGACGTGCGATTCGGCTCCACCAAGCGCGTGGCTTCTGCAGTGGGTGAGGGGGCGATGGCGGTGCAGTTCGTTCACGAATACCTGGCCTCCGGTTGAGCGCATGAGCTCGCTTGTCTCCTTCCGACAGGTTTCTGCTCGCATCGGTCAGAAAGATATTCTGTACGATCTCAATTTCGATCTCGAAGCCGGAGAAACTCTGGTGCTTCTGGGTCGTAGTGGGTCGGGCAAGACTACCGCCTTGAAAATGGTGAATGGCTTGCTCCTGCCACGTACCGGCGACGTCTTGATCGAGGGGATACCCACAACCGCCTGGGATCTGATCAGGCTGAGGCGTCGGATCGGGTACGTGATCCAGGATGCGGGCCTCTTTCCGCATTTCACTGTGGCTGCCAATGTCGGACTGGTTCCTCGTCTGGAGGGTTGGCAGCCCGGCGACATCGATGCCCGTGTGCACCATCTCCTGGCTCAGGTCGGACTTCCTCCGGCGCAGTTCGCCGCGCGCTATCCCCGCGAGCTGTCCGGCGGCCAACGTCAGCGGGTGGGGATCGCCCGCGCACTCGCAGCAGATCCGCCGTTGTTGTTGTTGGACGAACCCTTTGGCGCCCTTGATCCAGTGACCCGTGTGGAACTGCAGCAGCAGTTCCTCGACCTGCGAGATCGCCTCAACAAGACGGCTTTGCTCGTCACCCATGATGTCCGGGAAGCCTTGTTCCTTGGCACCCGCATCGGGGTTCTTCACAACGGTCGGCTGGTTTTTCTGGGTAAACGCTCCGAGTTTCTTACGGCCCACGACCAGGAAGTGCAGGCCTTTCATACGTGCCTCGAGGAGAAGTGGAAGGAGACGATCTGATGTCTTCCGGGTTGGCGCGTGACATTCTGGATTTGACGGTCGAACACCTATTCCTGGTAAGCCTCTCCATGGCGATTGCCGCCGCGCTGGCCATTCCGGCGGGCATTCTGCTCACCCGGCGCACCTTCCTTCAACGGTGGGTGCTGGGTTTTGCGAATATTATGCAGACCGTGCCGAGTCTGGCACTCTTCGGGTTTCTGATTCCTCTTCCTTTCCTGGGTGGGATCGGCAAACACACGGCGATTGTCGCGCTCGTGCTGTATGCGCTCTTGCCGATCCTGCGAAATACTCTCACCGGCATTCTGAGCGTGGACCCAGCCGTGCGTGAATCGGCGATTGCCATGGGCATGACGGAACGGCAGCTTCTTCGGGAGGTCGAGCTCCCACTGGCGGCAAGGACGATTTTGGCCGGCTTGCGTATCGCGACGGTGACGACGATCGGGACGGCGACGATTGCCGCAGCCATTGGCGGTGGTGGGCTCGGTGTGTTTATTTTTCGCGGCCTGGCATCCGTCGATACGACGCTGCTTCTGGCCGGTGCGGTTCCGGCTGCCTTAATGGCGGTGGCGGCCGATCGAGGTCTCGAATGGGTCGAACACAAATTGTCGCCTGTTTGATCGTTGGACTGTGGGCGACAGGAATCGTCGGCTGTACGAACGAACACCCGATCACAGTCGGCTCAAAGAATTTCACCGAGCAAGTTGTCCTCGGCGAAATTGTGGCGCAGCATCTGGAACATCGGCTTGGCCGACGCGTTGATCGTAAACTCAACTTGGGCGGGACCATGTTGGCGCATCAAGCGCTCGTACGCGGAGAGATTGATCTCTATCCCGAGTACACGGGGACCGCGCTGACGGCAATCTTAAAGTTAGCACCCACCAGTGATCCGGCTGCTGCAATGGCACTCGTCAGAGCCGAATATCAGGCGCGATTTGGCATCGAATGGATGGATTCACTGGGCTTCAATAATACATTCGCGATGGTAATCCGCGGAGAAGATGCTCGGAAAAGTAAGATGGCCACCTTGAGCGATGCGGCGAAGTATTCTCTGGGTTGGAATCTTGGTGTAGGGTATGAATTCCAGCAGCGTCAGGATGGACTGGCCGGATTACTGAAGACCTATAATCTTCGCATCGCCGGATCGCCTAAAACTATGGATCTCGGATTACTGTATAAGGCACTCGAACAACGAGAAGTGAACATGGTAGCCGGGAATACCACCGATGGCCAGTTGTCGGTTCTGGATGTGCTGGTTCTCAGTGATGACAAGCAGTATTTCCCTCCGTACAACTGTGCGTTGGCCGTGCGGAGCAAAAGTCTTGAGGCCAACCCTCCCTTGCGGCAAGCGCTCAACGAACTGGCTGGACTGTTCACCGACCTGACCATGCGCAAGTTGAACTATCAGGTGGACGCTGCCCATCGTCCTGTCCATGAGGTCGCCGAGCAGTTCCTTCGGGACGCCGGGTTGCATCGCTAATCGGCGATCAATAGATTTTCTGCAAACGCCCATTCGGTATCGATCCATTGCGCTTCGCACAGAAATCCCGTGCGCCGAGCGATGCCAGGAATCTCCTCAACACGAAATTTGTAGCAGGCTTCTGTCCAGATCGTTTCCCCTTCTCTGAAGATACAGCTGAAATCTGCGCCACGAATCGACACGGTCTGCCTCCGTGCCGAGCGCAGGTGCATTTCGATGCGACAATCCATTTCTTGATACCGGACGTGGTGTTCGAAGTGTCGTAGAGCAAAGTCTCCCTCGAGTTCCCGATTGATTCGGGCAAGCAGATTGAGGTTGAACGCGGCGGTCACTCCAGTCGGGTCATCATAGGCCAGCAGCATGTCATGGACCGATTTCTCCACATCCGCTCCCAGCAGAAGGGCGTCGCCGGTCTTGAGATGTCGACGTATGTCGCGCAGAAACTTCTCTGCTGCCGGTGGATCAAAATTGCCGATGGTGCTTCCCAGAAACAATACCAGCAGTGCCTGATTCGGCCGGCGACGAGCCACTGCTTCCTGAAGTCCTTCCAGATATGATTTCTCCAGGCCGACGATGCTGATTGTGCCGACGTTTCCCAGTTCTTGGTGGCATTTGATGAGAGCCGCCGCGGATATGTCGATGGGGAAATAGGCCACCGGCTCTCGATCGGCGAGCGCTTCCAATATCCAGCGAGTCTTTCGGCCGCTGCCACTCCCCAACTCGACCACTGCCACGGGAGGTGGAAGATGTTCGAGTATGTCTCCGGCATAGCGGCGGAGGAGGCGCTCCTCTGCACGGGTCAGCCCATATTCGGGTAGCAGAGTGATCGCTTCGAACAGCGCGGTTCCCAGCTCATCGTACAGGTACATCGAGGGTAGTTCACGTTGGCCCACCTTCCTGAGGCTGTCGCCCACTGCGACGGCGAACTCCCGGACGGTGTCGGCTTGTCCACTCTGTGAGCGCATCATGTTAGTCCTCCACACAGCGAAATCCGGCATAGACATGTGGGTAGTTGGGCCGGAACCAGTTGCGAAATGATCGGCGCAGCAAACCGGCGTCGGTCCGCGAAGACGCCCCTTTGAGCACATAATGATCGCCATCGAAGAAGGGTGCTGAGTATCCGGGATAACACGAAAGGGGCTGGAATCCGGGAAAAGGCTGGAAGACAGTCGAAGTCCACTCCCATCCGTTACCGACTAGTTGGGAAATTCCGAATGCGCTGTCTCCGAGCGTGGTCGCGGTCACGGGAATAGGATCCCATCTGGCCCCATTGAAGTTTCCCCGTCGGGCATCCGGGGCGTCATCGCCCCATGGATAGGTTCGTTCTTCTTCGCCATTCGGCGTCCCATACGCGGCCCGATGGAACTCCGCTTCGGTAGGCAGTCTCTTTCCGGTCCAGGCTGCAAAGGCGTTTGCCTCCTCATGGGTGACATAGACCGGCCAATCCATCGGTAGCGGTACTGTTCCCGACATGGTTCGCCACCGCCACTGGCCCTCGTTCCATGTCCAGAAGTGCGGAGGCCTCGCACCGGCACGAACGAATTCGAGATACATGCCATTCGTGACCTTATATTTATTCATGGCAAACGCAGAGACAGAAACCTCATGGCCATCAAATTCGTTGTCCCATCCGAATTGATCTTGGCCATCGAGGTGTGCCCGTCGTTGGCCTAAGGTCACCTCGCCGCCAGAAATTTCAATGAGCGTATGAACGGGAGTTGGGGTTGGTGGCCATGGCTCAATCGAAGGAATGTCCTTTTGCGAGGTTGTCAGGTGATGGAGGAGATAGGCAAATGTCTCGGCATGCATCAGCCGGTGCTCGAGCGCAATAGAGAGTACCTGCTCCGATACCTGGTTCGAGAGGTCATCTACGGCCTGTCGGGCGCGTATCTTGTACCGTTGGACTTCTGCTTTCTCCGGCCAATCCGAGCGCCTGTCATTTGGTAACTGCCCTGCTTCCGGATCAATCCCGAACGCGAAGAGGCGATCGAATTCCGGATGAAATGACGGAACCCCCGCCGCTTGGCTCACGAGATTCCAGTCAAATGCCTCGAGATGACCGAAGTAGAAGATCGTCCGGTGGCGCTCGGGGACCGGTCGGTCATAGAAGGCTTCGGGTCGAACCATGTCAAATAAGGCATCGGTGTCTTTGCGAGCTTGAGCCAGAGAACGAGTGCTGATGAGTGAGTGTCGATTCACTGCCCCATGTCCTTTACGTGGCTGTCCCGTTCAGCGGGAGGGCTGAAGCGAGGTGCCTGTAGATGGTTGCAGGCAGCCATCAACGTGAGCCCCGTCGTCCATACGAACAACGACATGGCCGATACGAGACGCATAGACATGGGTTTACGGTACCCGACGCACTGATCCTATGCAATGAGGATGCTGCCCTTGAATTCAGCCTGCTTCGAATCGCCCCTTCTCAGAAGGCATCCTTTTGAGCCAACGATGGTTTTTCCTGATGACATGGAAAGTTCATGAGGAGGCCTCCTTAAATACTTCTCTCGCCGCCCTGATTCCTGATTCAACGGCTCCTTCTATCCATGCGTGCTTAAGCGAAGTATGCTCCCCAGCAAAATGGATACGATCATGGCATTTCCACACATTTTCGAAGAGCTCTTTTTCTTGATACGGCTCGAAAAGCGCGAAGGCACCAAATGTGTATTCATCTTCGGCCCAGCTATGACTCATTCCCCCCACGAGAAGCTTGTCGCATTCGCCTTGCTTCATGTTGTGCAGTTCCGCGACGTCCCGTAAGGCAAATCGAATACGGTCTGATTCATTGAGTGGGCCCCACCGTAGGCTGTCGTCTCCCCATGTATAGCTGGCAAGAAGGAGCCCGCGATCAGAGTTGACCGGGTTTTGGCAGGTTGCTGGATAGTACGTCCAACGTATGGGTAGATCGGTAATGCTGCGACCGCCGTATATGTGGTTATCTTTTTCCCAAAACCGCCGTGAGAATTCTAAGACTATTTTGGTGGCATTTTCATAGTGAAGGTTCCTGATCGCGTGAAGCCGCTCAGGTGGTAGCACGTTATAGCCAAATCTGACATGAGTCAAAGCCGAAAAAGGTGCAGCCAGAATAACGTGATCAGCTTTTTCGTCAGGAAGGGGCAATTTTGTGAGGGTATGTTCCGAAAGAATCTGATACTCCTTCCCTGGCCGTACTCGGTTGATCTGCGTCACGCGTGCATGGTATCGGACCGAGTCGACAAGGTTCGTCTGTCCAGCAGAATTGGGGGTAATAAAGCTGCGTGGTAAGAGATCCATTCCGCCCAGTATCTGATATTTCGTCCCTGACCCCATAACCATATGGTCGCGTACAGCCTCTAAAAGTGAGGCACGGAACTCTGCTGCTCCAAAGACGAACCCTATGAGGTCAATGTCGCCATGTGTCAATTTCATACCCTTGTGGATGTTGCCCCCGGTAATTGGGTTTCTGGAACCATGGACAAACGCATGGAGATACTCACCCCAGGAAATCTTGTCTAGCTGGATCCGTCGGTCCTTGTCTTTGTAGAGTTGCGTGAGAGGGTTCAAGACCTTTTCTACAATGTCTTCGGCAGTTGTGTTGGTGGAGTATGGACGGCCAAAGTTACACTTGCCTTTGAGATAGTCTGACCTGCGTCCTCGTTCGCCGTTGATATACATGAGGGCTTTTGAGTTGTTCTGGATGAACTCAGTCAGCTGCAAGCCAAACGCCTTGCATAAATGCAGCGTCAGTTTATGTGGTGCTGGAATGCGCATGGCCCCAGCTTCGGCATAGAGCCCGCTCGAAAACCCCTCTCTGAGCGTTCTCACCCTCCCACCAACTCGTTGGCTCGCTTCGTATAATCGAACTTGCAGGCCTGCTCTCCGAAGCAGCCAGCCGGCAACTAACCCTGCCATCCCAGCCCCAACAATGGCGATATGGCAGTTGGTGCTCTTGTTGTAGCGTCCAAGGCCTTTTGTCAGCAGTTCCATGTAGGATGTGGTTTGTTCACGCATGCAACACCATCAGCGTCGGTTGCGTCGACCGCCGATGTCCGGCTCCTATGAAAAGGGTTCCAGTTTGGACAAGACGGTGGGGAGAAATTCTGCCACCGTGGGATGAATATGCATTGCGCGCTGTATGACCGTATACGGCGCCTTCGCATACATGGCGTCCAGCAACACGTGAACGATTTCATCGCCTCCGGTACCAAGGATCGCCGCACTGAGAATCTGTTTTGTGTCAGCATCCACAGCGACTTTGATGAAGCCGTGAGTTTCTCCCTTCTCAACAGCCCGGCTCACTCGGCTCATCGGATGTTTCGTTGCGAGTGCAGCTCGCCCGGACTTCCGTATTTCGGCGTCTGTCATGCCGCATCGGCCTAGAGGCGGATCTGTAAACAGCGCGTACGTCTGGATTCGGTCTGACACACGGCGGTCGTCGCCGTTCAGGAGATTGTCCGCAACGATCTCGTAATCATTGTACGAAGTATGCGTAAAGGCGCCGCGGCCGTTGCAGTCACCCAGAGCCCAGACGCCGCGCACGTTCGTTTGCAGTTGATCGTCAACGATGATGTAGCCGCGTTCATCGGTCGCAACCCCGGCCCGGTCGAGATCCAGATCATGCGTGTTGGGAGTACGTCCCACCGCTAGAAGAACATGAGTACCTACTACTTCAGGCGGACCTTCGTCGCATCGGATGCCGACCGTGATACGGCTGTCGCGCTTCGCCAATGATATACATTTCGCATTCAACCGAATCTGTATTCCCTCTGCCTCCAAAATTTGGCGCACGGCTTCGGAAATATCTTCGTCCTCACGCCCAATCAGGCGCGGTCCCATCTCGACGATCGTGACTTCGCTTCCGAAGCGGCGATACATCTGACCGAATTCCAATCCGATATAACTTCCGCCGACGATGATGAGATGCTCCGGCAGGAAGTCAACATCCATGATCGATGAGTTTGTGAGAAATGGGACATCCTGAATCCCCGGCATCGCGGGAACAGAGGCGCGTCCGCCAACATTGATGTAAATTTTGCCGGCTTGCAGGATTTCATCGTTGACCGCGACCGTATGGGACGATTGAAAGCGGGCATGGCCTTGGATGACCGTACAGTTGTTCAGTCCTCGCAGCCATTCCTCCACACCTCTGTTCGACCGTCCTGAAACTTCATCCTTGCGTGCTTTCACACGTTTCATGTCGACGCGCACATCGCCGTTGACAACAAAACCATATTCGGCCCCTCGGCGGGCAACATGGGCCGCGTACGCGCTGGCAACGAGCGTCTTTGTCGGGATACATCCCGTATTCACACAGGTACCACCAAATTTGTGACGTTCAACAATGGCGACCGTCATGCCCGTGGCCGCAAACCGCGCAGCCAAAGACGGGCCTGCCTGGCCCGTCCCGATGATGATGGCATCGAATTGTCGCGACACGAGGCACCTCCTTTAAGGAAGATCGCAGGCCACTTTCGGCGAGCGCGCCGGCGTAGTGCTCGCCGCGGCCGATGACGATCACGTCGTAGTCGTTTACGTCGGCAGCTCCGTCCCAGCCTGCTCCGCCACCATGTATGCGGCGTACCACTCGGGCCAGTTCTCGTCGCGCTGCCCCCCCATGCGCTTTTCATGCTGCCCGTGGGCAGCTTCCGCACGCCGAAAGGCGCTCGCAAGATCGTTCGTCGATGCAAAGGTCGTCGTCGAGGAGTCGACGCGACCGGCCAACCGCGTTGTGATCTCCTGGAGCAGCCAGCCGTTGCCATCGGGATCATGGAACGAGGCGAACGAACGGTAGCTGCGATGCTCGGGGTCACGACCACTGACCCGATGTCGACCAAACAGGTAGGGTTCGTCCGTGCCGGCGTACACACCGGCGGCGTCGTGGAACACCTCGCTGATCTTGACGCCGCGACCGAGCAGCTCTTTGCGGGCAGCTTCGATGTCGGAGACGATCAAGTACAGGCCCTGGGAGGAACCGGGTGCCGCCGAGGTGACGTTCTTGCCGAAGATGACCGAGCACCCTGAGCCGGGCGGCGTGAACTGCATCACGCGAAAGTCTTTACCGTTGTCGTAATCGGCGTCGAGCCTCCACCCGAGGCTCTGGTAGAACTTCTTAGCGCGGTCGATATCCGAAACGGGGATGACGACGATCTCGAACTTCATGTCGACTCTCGCGACGCTCGCGTCGCTGGTTGAGGCGTTACTGGGGCTTTCTAACGTTTGATTTGCCATGTTCTCCTCCTATGGGTTAGATCGAAAATTAGAATATTGAATGCGACCATCGGCCGATACTCAGGCCAACGCATTCTTCCTGACAAACTCCTGTATGGGTTTGAGTTACGGACAAGTCTTTGAGTTAGGTCATTGGTAAATGATCCTTTTCTTAAAATGGAGAAAATTGTTTAGTGCGCGTGTCCGATTCGATTGGATGTATTGCGCAGGTACGGTTAACGCAGGCGTTGGAGCGGCGGAGACTGGAGAATCGGTCGCGCAAGGATGAACGCAGCGCGAGGGATTGACGGCACAGTCAGCGGGCAGAAACGTCTTAATCGAATGCTAAGCGTCTAAGGCGGCCTGGTCAAGTGGTAATTTCAGTATGGTCAAATTGTGCTCAATAGACAAGCCGCCCGCTGGCAACGTAATTCAGTTGAACGGAGAGAACCCCACATCTGTCTCGCACAATCTCGCTAGACTTTCTCGAACGTAGTCGCGCGCGACCGATCGCGCGCTGATCTCGCGAGTCGACGCGATCCATCGTGTTCGACGTGCACCTTTCTGTATGTGGTCTCACAAGAGGCTGGAACAGATCAAAAATTTCAATGAGTTGAAACCGAGCAAATGGAAAGAAGATGCGAGGCACGTCCCGTGCTTTCACTGAATACGCGAAGCACAATACCACGCAGTATGTTGTTGAGGATCGACATTGTTGTGGAAAGGAGGAACACCATGACGATGATAAACGAGGTGTTGATCAATGGTTCGCTGTACGTCTGTTCGCTTGCCGTCTTGGCCCTGGCGTGGGCACGTTTACAGAGCAGTGATCGGTGAATGAGGCGTCGACAGCGCGCACGTACATGACGTGAACGGCATTCACCACTAACCCTAAGGAGGTCGCATGCTATCAATTCCGCAAATCGGCAGTGCCCTGTGTGGTCTGATCCTACTCTTGAATGTGTCCCATGCCGCCGCCATGCAGGCTCCGAATGACCTGACTCACAATAGGACGATCATGGGCGACGTGACGCGCGTCGAATATGCGTATTATTTCGTCAAGGAGAAAGACGGCAGCGAAGTACGTCTGCATGCAGATAAAACGACGCTGATGCTAGGACAACTCAAGCAGGGTGATCGTGTGGAGGCAGAAGTCACTGAACAGAATCACGTGCTGCGGATGCGTTCACTTCCCTGACCAAAGGTCGATAAATTTGGAATATTCGACAAGGACTATCCCACCGTTCCAGCCGATGATCACAGAGGGGCCTTGCAAACGAGGCCCCCTGTGTTCTGTCCGGTGTGATCGAAGTCTGGTGTCCTCAGTTTCCTCATTTAGGATGCCAGCGGAGCACCATATGGGCCTATGAAGGCTGGCAGGGCCAGATCTATCAGCGGCAGTACGCTAAAGGTGTGGGAGGAAATCACCATTTCCCGCCGAGAGCGAGAGTCACACTGTAATAAGACCTGCCGCCACTTTTCATGAAGTGGCTACCACTGTCCCTGCCTGAACCTATGGCCAGCTGATTAATGGTCCCGACGAATACCTACCTCAGGACGCCACCTTGAATCCCGCGGATTTAATCGCTCGCTTTGTGATTCACAGTTCTCAGCTCGAAGCATAGCTCCAACAGCACGGTGCACTCACAGCTCTTGAACCAGCGTCCTTGACGCTGACGAGCCTGCAAACATTCCTTGATATCTGGAAGCGAAGGAAGGTCAGTCCTGAAGTCCGTCGCAGACGCAACGAACACGCTGTGCCGGCCAGAACCACCCTACGTGGGCGGTTCCAGCGGCCCAGCCCATTCGCCCATGCGAGGATCTAAGCGATCTGGGAATTCCAGTCCAAAATAGCTCACGATCCAGTCACCCGGCTGCATGGCGATCACATCTCCCTCATGAAGCACGACAGTGAGATCACTCTCGTGCCACGGTTCGATGGAGACAAGGGACACTATCGCTCCTTGTTTGAGCCAGTAGGCCCCTGGCTTCGTCGGTGTTTCAGTGGTCCAGGTCACTCGGCAATTCCCCTTCCTGCCTCTGCGGTGTTCCTCCCACGCGTCCGTTCCACCCCTCTGATACCTCTGTGAGAACCTGGCTCAAACGCTGGCGCTCTGTCTCCGATATCCGAAAGAAGGCCAGTCCGAATATCTGACCGTTCACCCACTGTACCGTGGCGGCCTCAATCAGCAGCGGCCATCTGATACGAGGTGCATAGATCTGCAGCTCTAACGTCATCCCTGGTTCCACGGTGACCGGACTCTGAATACGGCACCCACTCGTAGACAGATCGAGCATGATACCCGTCCCTTCCAGCTTCGTGGCATCCGAAAATATCGTGCGATATTCCACCCAAAGGCGGGGCGTTGCCCGGCGATCCGTCGTCTTCATATCCGCAACGGATCGGCCTGCCACCTTGCCATCAATGAGGCGCTGACCGAAGGCGATCCCGTGGATATCGGCTTCCCGCTCGGTCTTATACAAAACCTCGGAGGAGATTTCGCGTGATCGGATGCCCAGGTGGCGGTCCACAGAGATGAAGATGCGCAGCCGCCATTTCGCCCACTCTGTCACGTATTGTGGAACGGACTGGATGGTATATCCCTGATATGCCACGGTCTTTTCCATCTGCTTCTTCTCGATTGTATGGACCTGGCTGGCGGTTCTTGTGGCTTCCGTCTGACCAGGATGAAGGATGTCTTCATAACTGCTATTCTGCTCGCCACGCTTCAGAGCTTGATACCTCTGGCATGGTGTGCAGCCCCGTTAGAAAGGTACCTCACGAGCGACAAGCACTCCGGTCACTCTGTGACCGCGCCTGCGCAGTCTGATTTGTGGTAGCTTCCTATTCGCGGTGGATTTGTTCCGGTTTCTTCCACATTGTTCGAGCCATCCGGCTGATTGGCGGCACGGGACAGGCCATTGGTCATGAAAGGGCGCGCTGAGTGACGTTAGCGTATGTCGCGAGAAGATTTGTCAGGCAATTCATTATCCCCGAGAAAGACGCGTAGACACAGTTCTTTGAGCAGTCGATTATTAAGCGGTTTAGTCAGATAACCACGAGCACCCAGATCAAGGGTCTTCTTGAGCAGGCACGTATCCGCAGTAGCCGAAATGATAATGATCGGCATATCGTGATGACTCTCCTGTAGCTCTCGCAGAACTGCCATCCCGTCAAACATCGGCATCTGGAGATCAAGCAACATGCCATGAATGGGTACCCGTCGCGCCTCCAAGGCGATTCGGGACAGGGCGGAGTGGCCATTGTTCTCGGTCACCACGTCAAATCCCATCGACGATAGTCGGTCGCGGAGTGCCATGCGAATGTCCACGTCATCGTCGACGACCAGAAGCTTTTTGGGCATCAGCTCTTTCCATCACTCATCTGCCCGGGCTTGGCGACAAAGCGTTTAAAAGTTATTAACGGCTCACAGTTCTCGCAGACGATCGAAAAAAAAGTTAAGTGGCAGGGACCGTCTTTCAGATTCAAAAAGCTGTTCAGATACTTGCATTTGCCGCAGAATGCGCCAAAGAACAATTCCATGCGGGGAATTCCCCCGACGATCAGAGACTTCACGCCGTCGACGGTCTGACGATTTTGCTCGTCTTTGAAATCCAGCAAACTATGCAGAGGTACTTGCAATGCTTCGGCTAGCCTGTCGAGATTTTTGAGCGATAGATTCCGCTCCCCCCGTTCGACCGCCCCGAGATACGTTGGGTGCAAGTCCGCTCGCTCAGCCAGTTGCTCTTGGGTCAACCCTGCTTTGAGGCGCAATTCGCGAATCTGCCGGCCTAGTCGATTCAATATATCGTTCATCTGATTTAGGTGCGGGAGAGTATAGATTCGCTCATCAGTGCCCTCCACAGTCAGAGAGTCCTTAGAAATCGGCCCCTACAGTACTCAGGGGTATTGCCATCCAGAGTAATCGGGGCCGATTAATTTACCGATCCAACGACGAGTACCACTGTGGATACAAAAACAATATCCGGATATAATCCGGGTCAACCAGATCGTTTTTTATCCACCTGGCTCTTGAACCAGGTGGCTCGCTGGCCAGGGTATCGATCGAAAGCAAAGGCCGAAACGCTGCTCCGAATCAGAGCGAACAGCGCCTGGTTTATCTGGATGAGGAGGGCTTCCGATGGGAAAGCCCGCCAAGGCGATTCAGGAATTTGCAGCCCGGTGCCGCACACCGCGGCAATTTAGACAGTTACTGGAGGAACTCCGGGCCGTCATCCCCTATCACTGTCTGGTCGGTCTATGGGGGAATGCCACAACACATGTCATCGGAAATATGGTCGATGTGGACTATCCCCGGCATTACCTTGGGTGGTATCTGGCCAATGGAATGTGCCGAAAGGATCCCGCCTATCAGGAATGGCTCCGAACGCAGCAACCTCAAATTCGATCCGATGTGATGACCCGCCTCCGCCATCAGTTCGACCCCCAGCATATAAAAAAGATAGAGCACTACAATCTTGAGCATGAAATCGAAGGCGGCATCTTAGACCAGGAGCGGGTGGGATATTTTTCCCTGGTTTTCAGATCGGAGGGCGAAGCACATGCGTACCTCGGATTGTTTGGAGAACTTCTTCCGGCTCTCTGCCGAGCGCTGATGATTTCATACCGATACCCCTGGTTGACACAGCGAAAAAAGGAGATCTTCTTATGGCGAGCCCAGGGCAAACCTCCTAAAGAGATCGCCCACGAACTGGGTATTTCGCCGCGCACGGTGAAGATGCACTTAGAGGGAGTCCGAAAGAAGCTCTATGCTGAGGATCTGGTGCATGCCGCCTGGATTGCCGGCCACATTGGAATTATTGGGTAGCAGCCCAGCCTCCTGCCGGAGACCGCGCATTGCGCGAGCAAAGAAGATCATCAGACTCCGTCCGCTCCTTTTCAGCTCCGGCAAAGCTAGACTTGAAATTGAGCATCATACAACCGCGCATATACCCCTTCATGCCCGATCAGCGTCTCGTGTGTTCCGTCTTCGACGACCCGTCCGTGATCTACGACAATAATCCGATCGACGCCATGGATCGTGGAGAGACGATGAGCGATGATAATGGTTGTCCGCCCTTTTGTGAGATCGTCCAGCGCTTCCCGAATCTTTACCTCAGTTTCTGTGTCGATATTGGACGTCGCCTCATCAAACATGACGATCGGAGGGTCCTTCAGGATTACACGAGCAATTGAAATGCGCTGCCGTTGCCCGACGGAAAGCTTGACCCCGCGCTCCCCAATCCAGGTATCGTACCCGTCCGGAAGCGCCATGATGAAGTCATGCGCGCGAGCCACCTTTGCCGCCACTTCAACCTCGCCCTGCCCGGCCGAGAGGTCCCCGTACAGAATATTCTCTCTCACCGTGCCATTGAATAAAAATGGCTCTTGTTGAACCAGTCCAATCTGGCTTCGTAGAAAACTCAACGGCAGGTCACGGATATCGTACCCATCGATGGTCACGGCTCCCTGTGTCACATCGTAATACCGCATCAGCAATTTGAGCGTGGTACTCTTTCCCGCCCCGCTTGGCCCGACAAGCGCGATGCGCTCTCCCGCGTGAACGGAAATCGTCACGTCGGTCAAAATCGGAACATCGGCCCGATAATGAAACCCGACACGATGAAAGTCGACCTCTCCTCGTAATCGAGTGACTGGGGCGTCGACATCCGGACGATCCCTGACTTCAGGTACCAGATCCAATACTTCAAAGACCCGTTCGCTTGCAGCCAGGGCATGCTGCAGCATGTGATTGACGGAGTGAATCTGATTGATCGGCACATAGAAGAGCGCAAGATATGAGACGAACATCACAAGTTCGCCCACCGAAAGACGGTGCTGCAACACTTCGGCTGTGCCGAACCAGAGTACCATGGCCCCACCAAGGCTTCCGACCAGCATCATGCCCGGGGAATAGTAAGACCAGAGGTACATAGCCTTCAAGGTATCCTGCCGGCAACGATCGCTCTTCCTGTCGAATCGCTCCTGCTCGTAGAGCTGGCGATTGAAACCCATCGTCTCCCTGATACCTGCCAACATGTCTTGCAACAGCGCGTTCAGTTCGGCCGCACCCTTTCGAATCACGCGGTAGTGCCCGTGAACACGTTTGGTGAACAGTGCCGCTCCCACGATCAAGAGGGGGATGGGCACGAGTGCCAATAGAGCCAGCTTCCAACTGAGCATAAACATCAGGATCATGATTCCGATCAACGTCAGGCCGGCCGTGATGATCTCTTCGAGTCCATCGACGAAAATGCGCTGCATGTGCTCGGTATCGTTCAACACCCGGGACATGACCTCGCCTGTCGGGCGGTTTTCGAAGAAACTGATTGACAATCGCTGAAGTGCGGAAAATACTTGGACGTGCAGATCATGTACGACCTGCTGCTCCAGCCCATTATTCAACCGGATCCGCATTGATCCGCAGAGATTTCTCAACACATACGCGGCACAGAGCCCGAGAAATACCCATACCAGGAGTTGAGTCTGACCGGCCTGAATTACGTCGTCGATGATTATCTTGATCAGCCATGGCGGAATTAGTTCGAATGAGGTTGCCAACCCCGCGAACAAGAAGGTACCGATCACCATCAAGCGGTGTGGCCTGAGATATTGGAGGACTCGAAGCAGAGTTTTCACAAGCGCAGGATCATGACGGAGAGTTAGATAACGGGGATAGGCTCGTGTTGCCAATACTTGGTGAATTCCGGGAGTTGCGTGAGCGTCGACATATCGGTCATCCGATCCAAAAACACCTTACCGATAAGGTGATCCATCTCATGTTGAATACAGACGGCATAGAGACCGGTCGCTTCGATATCCATGAATTTGCCCAGACGATCCAAAGCCTGAACCCTCACAACCGACGGCCTCGTGACCTTACCCCGCAACCCATCCACACTCAGACAACCTTCCCAGTTCTCGACCTGCTGCGGACCATAGAAGACAATCTTGGGATTGATGAGCACGGTTTGGGGAAATGCATCTTCCCCTTCTCCTTCACAAGCCATCACGACCAGTTGAATTGAGCGCGATACTTGAGGAGCCGCCAAACCAATCCCCGGTTCAGTCAGCATTGTCTCGAGCAGATTGTCGATGAGTTGCTGCACTTCATAGGTGCGAATATCGCGGGTGTCAATCGGGGCCGCAATCTGACGCAAAACAGGATTACCGAGCTTTGCAATCTGGAGTCTGGGCATAGATCGTACCTCTGATCCTTCCGTAGAACACTGTATCAGTAGTGGATAGAGATGAATAACCCTCAAAATATAACACAGGATTTTTCATGCTCGCAAGACGTAGGGAAGCTGGTTTGTCCGGTTCGTTTTGTTCATCTGGTCTGTCTCGCTCAACCAAAGAAACTAAATAAACCAAACAAACGAGAACAACCAGTTGACTAGCGAGATCGTGAGGGCCGTTTCGGATCCGGCATTTCGAAGTTATCCTTTTGGCTGTTCCACCATTCCGTCCACTCGATCGTCCAGTCCTGTCGATCTTGTTTGGTTGATATCTCCCAATCGTGAAACTCCGTTTCATGTCTAGTCAAAATCCAGAGCGATTGCACCGCTGAAAGTCCGACAAATCGTTCCTCATCGGCAATCATCCCGATCAGAACCGGGACCACCGTCTTCTCTCTGACATACCGAGCTTCGAACGCAGCTGCTTTCCGAATCGTTGAATTCTGATCTTTCGCCATCACTTCAATCGCGTCCACAGTTTTCGCCGGATCCAGTCGAACGGCCACCCGTAACGCATGCTCGCGCACCCGCGGAATCTCGTTCGGTTCCTTGGCCGCTGCAACAAGGGCCGGAACCGCCGAGGTGGCCTTCAACATCGAAATCGTTTCAATGACGTTATAACGAATGCGCGGTCCCGGCATGGTCAAGCCCTTGACCAGCACCGGTATGGATGGTTCGCCGAGGTGCACAAATTCCCCGATAGCCCAAAATTCTTGCTTGCCTTCCAGTAACGGCAGGAGCGATTCTGCCCGCTGAGTCTCCTCGGCCGTCAACGGTCTCGTATTCTGCGGAACAGATTCAGCCGGCTGGTGCAGTCCCTTCGGAGGCGCCTCATACGGCACCTGAACAGGGATGGCCCACCATTTCCCGATAGGCTCAGCCCACAGAGCCTGAACCGATCCGAACGTCAGCGACATCACGACGATCACCCACCAACCAGCACATCGTTGCTGCACGGTTATCCCCTTTCTCATTTCAATGATTCGCAGTTCGGCGATGAACGATTTCGTATAAGACCGGCAAGACAACCAGAATCAGCACCGCGGCCGTCAGCATCCCTCCCACCACGACGAGTGCGAGCGGTTTTTGCGCCTGCGATCCAATGCCCGTCGCAAGCGCGGCGGGTAGGAATCCGATGGCTGCGCCCAACGTGGCCATGAGAATCGGACGCATCTCCACATCAGCTCCCTTCCGAATGGCCTCGCGAAGGGTCAACCCCGTCTGCCGAAAATCCTCAATCCGGGAGATCAATAATACTCCACCAAGGATGGCGACCCCAAGCGTGGAAATGACTCCGACCGCAGCAGAGATGCTGAAACTGGTATGAGCGACCGCAAGCGAAACGGCTCCTCCGACCAGCGCAAAGGGTACGGTACTCAATATCAGGAGCGCATTCTTAATCGAATCGAACGCGTTGTACAAGAATAAGAAAATGATCACCAGACTGACCGGCACCACCACCGCCAATCGTGTTTGCTCATCCTTGAGTTGATCATATTCACCGGCCCATTCCATGCGATACCGATCGGGAAGGTCTACCTCCTTGGTAAGACGAGCTTGGGCCTCATCGATCGTACTTTGAAGATCGCGATCCCGCACACTGAACTTGATTGGAATATACCGTTGGTTATTCTCGCGGTAGATAGTGAATGCACCGGTCTGTGTTTTGACGGAGGCCACCTGCTTTAGAGGAATGCGCGCCCCATCCGGCGTGCTGATCAGGATATTGCCGATTGCGTCGACATCCTGTCGGAACTCGGGAAGAAACCGGACGACGAGATCGAATAACCGTTCCTCATCATAGACCTGGGTCACAGCCTGGCCTCCAATGGCGGCCTGCACGACGGCATTCACATCCGTCACGAGCAACCCATAGCGCGCAATCGCGTCACGATCGACCTGGATTAACAGATTTGGTTGACCCATGAGCCGGAAGATCCCCAGATCCTTCACGCCATTGACCTGCTGCATGACACGCTCGATCTCGGTGGCCAGCGTCTCCATCATGTTCAGATCGGGTCCGAACAGCTTGATGGAGTTCTCTCCCTTCACACCCGACATGGCTTCTTCCACGTTGTCTTGAATGACCTGCGAAAAATTGAAGATAACGCCGGGGATGTCTTTCAGCCGCCCTTCGATTTCTTCAATCAGCATATCTTTACTCAACTTTGACCGCCATTCCTTTTCCGATTTGAGATTAGCCAGAAACTCGGCATTGGAAAAGCTCGCCGGGTCGGTGCCGTCGTCCGGACGGCCCAACTGCGACACGACAGTCGTGACTTCGGGCGATTCGCGGAAGATCCGGCGAATCTCAGTCGTCAACCGCGCCGCCTGATCGAAAGAAATATCCACTGGCATCGTGGCGCGAACCCAAAGATTTCCCTCTTCCAATGCCGGCATGAACTCCCCTCCAATCGACCGGAACACGCCGACGGTCAGCAATGAAAGCCCGACACAGGCGCCGACAATGGCAGCGCGATGATCTAACGCCCACTCCAACATGCGGTTATAGAGTCGCCGGACAACTCGCACGACCAGCGTATCGTCCTGACGAATTTTCCCCCGGAGGAGGAAGGAGCACAACACAGGTGCCAACGTAAATGCCATCAACAGCGCACCTACCAAGGCAAACCCATAGGTGATGGACATGGGGGCGAAGATCTTTCCCGGTACACCGGTCATCGTGAACAGCGGAATGAACGCGACCACAATGATGGCCGTGTAATAGGAAATCGGGCGTCCAACCTGCCGAGCGGCCCGCACGATCCGCTGCTCGACCGTCAGTCCATGCGTCGTTCCCTGTGTCAGATGGAAAAAAATGCTTTCCACCATGATCAGCGTGGCATCCACAATAATGCCGAAATCGATGGATCCGAGCGAAATTAAATTAGCTGACTCCCCAACGAGGACCATCATTGAAAAGGTAAAAAGCAACGACAGCGGAATGGTCGAGGCCACAATGAGCGCCGCGCGAAAATGTCCCAAGAATAAGAAGATGACGAAAAAGACCAACGTCACGCCGCCGATCAGAATATTCGTGACGGTTTCCACCGTCGTATGGATCAAGGCCGTACGATCATAGAACGTATTGATCTTGACACCGGTCGGCAACTTCCGTGTATTGAGGTCCTCAACCTTACCTCGAACCTTTTCGAGGACGTTCAGCGCCTTGTATCCTCGCTGAAGCAGCACGACACCTTCGACGACATCGTCCCGGTCATCGATGCCGACCTTTCCCAACCGAACACGAGACCCTACCGCGACATTGCCCAGGTTTCTGATGAATACGGGTGTTCCATTTTTTTCCGCAACCATCACGTTTTCTATATCGGCAATCCCATTGATGAGGCCCAACCCACGAATGTTGTAGTTCTGGGGACCAATGGTCAGATAACTGCCTCCAACATTGGCGTTACTATTGGTCAAGGCGGACATCACCTGTGACAGATTGACGCCGTAGCTGATCAATCGCCCCGGATCGACATCGACGTGATACTCTTTGGTCGTCCCTCCGAAGGCGGTTACGTCGATCACACCGGGGATGCGACGGAACTCCCGACGGACCTGCCAATCCTGAATCGTTTTCAAATCCGTGAGTGTGGTCTCGCCGCTTCCTGTGAGTTCATACCGATAGATTTCGGCAATCGTCCACCAGGGAGACAGCGACGGCGCCACCCCGGGGGGCAATTGCACCGAGATGAGACGATTCAGCACCTCCTGACGGTCGCGAAAGATATCCGTATCGAAATCGAAATAGACCTTGATGTCGCTCAGCCCAAAAATCGACAGGGATCGAATGTCCGTCAGGCCAGGCATACCATTGAGTGCAACCTCGATGGGAATGGTAATTTGGCGTTCAACCTCTTCTGCCGACCACCCGGGCTGCTGGGTAATCAATTCGACCATCGGCGGCGAGGGATCGGGGTAGGCAATAACGTCGAGGGTATGAAAGGCATAGAGCCCGCCGAAAAAGAGAAGAAAACCCAGGGTACAGACCATGACCCGCTGGACCAATGAGAGCTCAACGATTTTGGCGATCATGGGGGTGTTATGAGAAGCCAACTCGCAGGAAAAGAAAGGCCATATGGAACATCATGGTTTCGCGGTGCCGGAGGAAGGAGGGCAGGCTTGTGATTCGGTCGACCGGCAGCTGGCTTCCTGCCCCTTGACCAAGACCGCGCCTTTGGTCACGATGCGTTGTCCCGACGTCAGGCCTTCCAATACACGCACATGATCCGCTGAAATCGTGCTTACTTTGACGTCTCGTCTCACATAGTGGCCGGTGCCTTCGACGACGTATACAAATTCCTTCCCATTCTCTTCCAATACCGCTTCGCGGGGAATCGTCAGAAGCAATATGGACTCTCCGACTTCAATGTGAAGACGCGCGAACATTTCCGGTTTCAGGCGATGATCCTTATTGTCGACCACCGCATGCAGCTTAATGGTTCTTGACGTGGGGTCTACGACATCGCCGATGGTAGTCACGGTGGCGGGGAAATTCACGTCGGGGTAAGCCTCCACTTTGACCTTCGCCTGCTGTCCCTCCTTCACCAAAGCAAGATAGGCAAGATCCCGTTCATACACATCGGCGATCACCTGCAGGACATCGAGGTCGGCTACCGTGAACAAGATCTGGCCCGAGTCTCCACCGATCGACTCTCCGGGCGTCACGTTCCGCTCCACGACAATTCCGGTTAACGGACTTTTCATCTCGAATCGCGACGTAACCTTTTGTCGTTCGAGTGGTTTATCCAGTTCCTGAGCGGGAACCCGCAACGACAACAACCGGTCTTTCGCACGACGGAATTCCGCGCGTGCCTTGATCAATTCATTTTCCGCTTGGTTGAGATCTTTTAACGCCAACGCCTTAGACTCGTACAGGTCTTTGGCCAACTCATAGGCGTGTGATGTGTATTGCAGCTCCGAGTGTTCCCTGGCATAGTCCGAATAGGCATGGGCAACGTCCTGGCTGTCCAATACCAACAGCACACTCCCCGCCTGCACATGCTCACCCAAATGCGCCCGTACCTCAAGGACCCGCCCTTGGAGTGGAGATGAAATTCTGGAATAGTGATCTTCCACGTAGGCGACCTTCCCGACCAAGGTCAGGTCATGGGCGCCAGACCCGAGTTCGACGAGAGCCGTTTCCACTCGCGGATGCGACTCTATGGTCAATCCAGCTTTTGGAGGTGTCGTGGCGGCGGCATTGGAGACGGCAGGTTCATCACCTCTCCCACACGCAAAGAGAACGAGGGCGATGAAGACGACAGTCCAAGCCGGCGCCAAGAATGAGAACCGGCAAGATTCATTTCTATGCTGAGCCTTCGTCTCAACCTTGACCCTGCTCTTCACGACATGATCTCCTGCCCTACGGCGCTTTCTAATTGGAAGAGGTGATGCTGATAGTTAAACAAGGCTTCGATATAGTTTTGCTGAATGGCCCTCGAAGTTCGCGCGGCATCGAGCAAATCGAGAATCGTCGCACCGCCTCGTTCATAGGCCCGTTCGACAATCGTAAACGTAGAGCGGGCGTCGTCCAGCACCTCACCGAAATAGGCTTCGACCAACCGCCGGTCCTGCAGCAAGTTGCGATAGGCCACCTCCACCTCATTTTCAACGAGATTGACCGTCTTGTCTAAGTCTGCTTGCGCCGACTGGAGAGAGACCTCCGCTTGGTGAATCCCGCCTTGATTCCGGTTAAATAAGGGCAATGGAATACCGGCGTTGAGTGCAAATTGGCCAGGATTGTCCGGCCCACGCGATCCCTGAATCGCGTAGCCTGCTCCGATCGTCACATCGGGAACCCGGTAAGCCATGGCCAGTTTCAGGTCGGCTTCACGCTGGGACAAGGTATGGCGTTTGGCTCGGATGTCGGGGCGTACGGCTAGAGCTGCCACTTGCAACTTGTCGATATCAGGATCGACCCGACGGAAGCCCAACTCCGTGGTCAATTCCAGCACAGTTTTGGGGGATAACCGGAGTAACTGACGAAGATCGCCTCTTGCCGATTCTGCCTCCTGCAGGGCTTGAATCACTTGAGCGTTGAAATCCACTGTCTGCAAGCGAATCCGAATCAGATCGACTTCGGCGATATACCCCTTTTTGAATCGAATGGTATTGATGTCGAGGATACGGGTAAACCGTTCGCGATTCTCTTCGGCCAATGCCAGCCTGCGTTGAGCCAGCTGCACTCGGTAATAGGTGTCCTTGACGGTGAACCCGAGCTGGCGCACCGCATCTTCGAAGGCCGCTTCTGCCGATTGCGTGCCGAACCCCGCACTTTCGATGCGATAGCCCCGTTTTCCTGCTAACTCGAACAATTGAGAGGCTTGCGTAAACAGTTGCCCGCTATTGGACAGCGTTCTCCCTTGTATAGTGGAGCCCTGTGTTCCAACCGACAATACGGGATTCGGAAAGAGTCGCGCAGTGACCTCCTGCCCTTTTCGATACTCAATCCCATATTTGGCAATGAGCACATCGAGGTTCTGAGTGAGGAACAATCCCAGTGCGTCGTTCAAGCTGAGACGCAATGCCTTGGATGCGACGATGGTGTGGTCAGAAACCGGGGAGGGCGAGGCGGCACGAGCGTAGGAAAGATACGCAGAACTTGTCAGAAAGCTGAGAATGATCATGTACCAGATGAGAGGCATCATCGACCCACAAACAGGGACTTGGACCGAGATATACTACTGCCCAGGTGAGAGCCTGAGCACCCTTCTCCACACCATCCTCTCAATCAAGTCTGTAGTATACAGTGAGTGTCAGATGATGCAAGACCCTAAGAGAGCAGCAGCGGCTCATCGCGCGTCGTCAAGGCAAGGTGCGAGTGTTGTAGGATGGCGCTTACAGATGGACTATCCGGCTGCTGATAGCCCCGGCCTGGCCAAAGCATTAGGGTACTGTTCGGAATACCCTTCACAGTCGTAAACTGGCACTGGGAAGCCCTGAGGCGATATTGTATGGACCGACAGGATGTGCGTTAATCTACGCTAAGAATTGACACCATGCAGATGCCTCATGAAAGACATATTTGGATCGGATTAGGGATTGCACTTCTGCTGTTCCTCAGTATGACTGTGGTTGTCTACCGAAGCACGACTGGATTTATGCAAACAGCATCTCACGTTGCACGAAGTCATGAGATCCGTTTGACGTTCGAACACATGCGGACGTTGATCGATGATATCGATACCGGGCATCGTGCCTATGTAATCTCCGGGGAAACCATCTTGTTGGAGCCCTACCACGGAGCGGTAAACCTCATACGAGACAAACTCAAACAAGCCAGAGAACTGACAGCAGATACTCCGCGCCACCAGGAACACCTCAACCGACTGGAAAAGTTGGTCGCAAGCCAGCTTGACGTTGCCGAACAGTCACTCACTGTAGCCCGCACTCAGGGGATCGCGACGGCACGTGCGCTCATGCAGTCAGACCAAAGCAGCCGAGAGATCGAAGAGATTCATCAGCTCCTCAAGGACTCTATCGATGACGAGGTAGGAGAGATATCGGAACACTCAAAACGCAGCACGGCATTGGGCGAATCAACCATCATGTTTGTGGGTGGAGGAAGTCTCTTGGTCCTGGCGTTCGTGCTCGGAGCAGGAGGCGTCTACAAGTTGGATCTTTCGAGACGTCAACGGGCCGAGGAGGCGCTGAGGGCGAGTGAAACCAAACAAGCATTGATCATGCGGACATTATCGGTGGCATCCTATTCCGCACTGGCGTCTGGGAACTTCGGGGCGCTTTGGGTGAGCGAGAATATCGACGTGATCACCGGATTCTCCAGTACCGCCTTTTTACAAGATGCGGATCTCTGGGCTTCGCGCCTCCATCCAGCCGATCGAGAGTGGGTCCTCACTGCATTTCAACAAATCCCTCGGACAGGCACGGTCAGTACCGAATATCGATGGCAAGTCGCCGATGGGACCTATCGCTGGTTCCTTGACAATGCCGTGCTTCAAAAGAATCCGGACGGCACAGCAAAAGAGATCCTCGGCATTTTGATCGATATTACCTCGCAGAAGGAGATCGAGGATAGGCTCAGGCAAACCAACGACCGGCTCACCGCACTCATCAACGCATCACCGATCGGGATCGTGATCCTCGACGCCGATGGACTCTGCCAACTCTGGAATCCGGGAGCGGAACATATCTTCGGCTGGTGCGAAGCCGAAGTACTGGGGCGCCCCCTTCCGACTGTGGCGCCGGAGCAATCGGACGAGCACCGTTACTTGCGTGAACGCGTGATGAAAGACGAAGCCTTTACAGATCTGGAAGTCGTGCGCTACAAGAAGGATGGAACACCCGTGTATATCAGTCTGTCGACGGCACCCCTTCGGGATTCAAGCGGCACCATTTGCGGAGTGCTCGGCCTCATGGCCGATATGACGCAACGCAAGCAAGTCGGGCTCGAACTCAGCCACTCCCGAGACCAGCTGCGGGCCCTGGCAAAGCGGTTAGAGTCGGTGCGGGAGGAAGAAAGTTCTCGGATCGCCCGTGAGATTCACGATGAGTTGGGGCAAGCCATGACCAGTTTGAAGCTTGATTTGTCCTGGGTGGCGAGACGGCTCTCCATCCCTGAGACGACCGACAGTCGGAGACAAATGCTCGAACGGATCCAGGGTACAATGCAGCAGCTGGAGATCACGATCCAGACGGTACGCGCGATTGCAACCACATTGCGACCCAGTGTGTTGGACGAGCTTGGATTGGCGGCCGCTCTCGACTGGCAGACGCGAGATTTTGAGAAGCGAACCGGGATACGATGCGAATGGTCGATGCCGCTGATTCCCATTCCGATCGGACCGGATCAGGCCACAGCAATCTTTCGTATCTATCAGGAAATCCTCACCAACGTGGTACGTCATGCCCAGGCCTCCAACATCCGAATCCATTTGGACATTACCCCCGGCTGGCTCTTGTTTGAGGTCTGCGATAATGGTCGGGGTATTCCAGACTCCACCCTGGCCAATCAAAATTCCTTGGGGCTGCTTGGAATGAGAGAGCGGGCTGCACAATGGGGTGGCGACGTATCGATCCTGGGGGCTGAAGGAGTAGGGACGACCGTGAAAGTTCGGTTGCCGCTTTTGAAAGGGATCGCATAATGCGGATTCTGATCGCCGACGATCACCCATTTGTGCGCCGTGGTGTCAAGCAAGTGCTACTCGATGAGTTTCCGGGAGTAGTGATTGGGGAAGCGTCCACGGCTCCAGAAGTACTTGAGCTGTCGGGAAAGCATCAGTGGAATTTAATCGTCCTGGACCTGACAATGCCGGGAAGGGACGGGCTGGACGCCTTGCATGAGTTGAAATCACGCAGCCCCGAAACTCCGGTACTCGTCCTGAGCATGCACCCGGAGGACCAATTCGCCGTACGGGTTCTTCGAGCCGGAGCCGCCGGGTACCTCACCAAGGAGAGTATTCCGGAAGAACTGGTGCAGGCTGTCAGGAAAATCATGGCAGACGGAAAATACATTCGCCCCTCGATCGCCGACCTCCTCGCGACGCAACTTCAGCAGGGTGATGCCAATCAGCCGCCTCACGCCAGACTGTCGGATCGTGAGTTCCAGGTCTTGGGTTTAATTGCCCATGGCAAAAGCGTCACACATATCGCCGAAGAGCTCTCACTCAGCGTAAAAAGTGTCAGTACCTACCGAGCACGGATTGTGGAAAAACTCCATCTCAAGTCGACCGCAGATCTGACCAGGTATGCGCTCGAACATCGTTTGATCGTTTAACCTATTTTATTGCTACTTCTCTTTGTCGATCCCAAGCCCTTCGTAAACTCGTAGGGGACATCCCACAGCAATTCTGCTGAACCTCTGGCATCGAAATTGGTTGCTGTCTGATCGCATCCTATTCTGATGTGGTGCGTAATGCTGAACACGGGTGATGAACTTCAGGAGAAATCGACATGCCCTGTGAGAGGTGTGGCGGATTTATGGTCTTCGATGCGTTTTGCGATCCTCCGGAACAGGAACCCCCTCTGGGAGCCGGCCCGATTCGGTGCCTGAACTGCGGGAACCTTGAGGATACGATCATTCGTGCCAACAGAGCGAATTCTCATGTGCAGAAATATCCCTCCTCGATGGTACAGACCCAAAGGAGCTGCACTTAAAGGAGCTCGCTCATGGACGCATCGGTACAGATGCACACAAACAATTCTACTACGTCGAACGCCCCTCGCATGTCTCCGCGGTGGACTTGGGCATCCCAGCGTAGCGCCATCGCCATACCTTCGTGAACGGGAAAGGCAGATACCTCGTGCTCGCGCACTGTAGCTGACAAACAGCGGAGACAACATCGCATAGAACGTGTGTCCGAAAATGAACCTGCCACGACGAGGAGCCCGTATGGATGGATATGGGAAGCGAGTCCTGGTCATTGACGACGGTACTGGTTGCCGAGCGCTTTTGGAGGCCCAGCTGGCACAAGAAGGCTATGCCGTGCACACAGCCTATTTTGGAGTAGAAGGATTCGCGGAAGAGGTGCGGAAACGACGCTTCGACGCCGTCATCGCAGATGATCATATGCCCGGATTCACCGGCCGTGAGTTCGTCAAGTTCTGTCGGATCACTTGGCCAGATACTCCTCTGGTTCTCCTGATGGGAGCACCCAACGACTCGGCTGATTCTGCAGATGACTCCGGCGCGGCCGCGTACATTCGTACACCCTATGACGCGGCGATGCTCCTGAGCGTGCTGCACAGCGTTACCCAACAGATTTCGATCGAGCACGCACCCTTCCCGCACATGCAGGCGACTCGACGAGGAGGAGCACATGATGGATAACCATGGCATAAGAATTCTTGTCGCAGAGGATGACGATTCCAATCGAAGCTTACTGGCAGTCCTCCTTGAACACGCACAGTATGAGGTCCATCTTGCCGCTAACGGGTACGAGGCGCTGGAATGTATGTTCAAAGGGGCGGTCGATGCAGTCGTGACAGACTGGCATATGCCCAGATTGAGCGGGGCGGATTTCCTTTCCCTTAGCCGTATCTTATGGCCGAACGTCCCCGTCATCGTTGTTTCGGCTTACGCTGCCCCTTCCGTTGAAGGACTTCCACGAGGAGCCTTTGCCTGGCTCATCAAACCATTTGAGTCGAAAGTATTGTTGCAAGTCCTCCAAACCGCTGTCCAATCAACCGCTCACCTGCGCCAACCCGTCACTGCCGCACCACTGCCATGACCATGTCTTGCCCCACTCATTCTTCATGCATTGGATTAGGTTTGTGGACCCGTCTCTTCTGTTTGAATTCGATCTGAAGATCATCGTTTCGCGGGCACAGTCCCAACTGCGAGCACTGGGGATGTATCAGAGGCCGGCGGGGTATAGGATTGACAGGTTGCCAGAAGCGCCGTAGGCTGATCGAACTTGTAGGCGAGGATATGATCACAAAGACTATCGGCGTGGGGCTGGTCTTGGGCAGCCTTCTCATGACGCTCGGCTGCTCGACGTCGCCAACTCCATCAACGAACTCCGATACCGTGCGACAACATGCCGATACGGCCTTTCAACAGCTCACGGCGCAGGAGCATTCGCAGAATCAAGCCGTCCCTCAATCCTCACCTCAAGTTTTGGACTCCACAACCCAGCCACAACCATCCGCTCAAAAGAGCCTGCAGATTCCCCTCGCGGAGATCGGCTCATCCGACGGCGAGCAGATTCGTGCCATGGGATATGGCGATCTCACGAAGGGGCTCTACCTGTGCCAACACTCGGCTGATCTGGCTGCACGGGTGGAGTTGTCGAAGCTCGTCCGCGTCCAGGTCACAGAAAAGTCAGTGGATCGGATCCGCGAGCGAAGCGGAAAGGACGCCGAGCAAGATATCGAAGTCATTCGAGAAGGTCTGGTAAACGAAGTGCTGACCGGCGTGCGGATCGTCAATCGCAACGTGGACAAAGAGGCAGGCATCTGTTCGAGTACCGCAGTGATTTCGAAGAAGAACCTCGGCACGAATCCGGCTTCCAGAGGCGACGCGAACTTCAGTGCGCCACAATAACATTTTACTCGCGTAGTCCGGGCATGCGGGATGGCATTGGCCTGCTCGTAGGAGAGGCGTGGGTTCGGAGTGCTGACAGGGGATGTTACCGATGACGCCGAAATCCTGTCAGAAGTCCGGGGTGAAAAAACCAGATGGTGCGATTGAATGACCTGTCGGCAGATGCAATAAGGACAGCGCTCAGTAGTCGAATCCCACCTTTGAATTGGAGTCACGCAGATGCTTGCGGACCCGGACTTGTTCATGGTGCTTGCGCAACAGTTGACGTCGAATGACGTCACGATCCTCGGCCACGATGCGCACCAATCGATCGACATCTTCCGCATGCTCACGAACCAATTCGGACAGCTTGGCCATTTGGCTCTCAAGATGCTCTAGCCGCGAGAGGGCATCCTTTCGGCGGTCCACGGCCAGCTTCTGAACCACCTTCTGTTTCACCAGCGATGAGACCAGTACATCCCGCTTCATGCTCACTCCTTTGCTCGAAAATTCACGAATATCTCTATGCTGTCCAGAGTAGTATCTTCTCAGATTCTCTCGATGTCAACGAGTGTGCTTTCTTTCTATTTACTCAGCGTCCTGCTACAATTCCCGGCAATGCCAAACATGTTCACCATGGTGCTGGCTGGTGGGAAGGGTGAACGTCTATATCCCCTCACCGAACATCGAGCCAAACCGGCGGTTCCCTTTGGCGGAAAATATCGGATTATCGATTTTACCCTCAGCAATTGCCTCAACTCCGGACTTCGAAAAGTCGCCGTCCTCATCCAGTACAAATCCCACTCGCTCGACCGTCATATTCGCACAGGGTGGAATATTTTTAACGGCGAACTCGGCGAATTCATCGCGTCAATTCCGCCCCAGCAGCGCATCAGTGAAGAATGGTACCAAGGCACCGCCGACGCGGTCTACCAGAACCTGTTTCTCCTCGACAACGAACAAGCAGACTTTGTCCTGATCCTTGCCGGCGACCATATCTACAAGATGAACTATATGGAGATGTTCTATTGGCTGGTCGCAAAGAGCGCCGATGCCGTGGTCGGCGCGATCGATATTCCGATCGAAGAAGCTAATCGATTTGGCGTGATCCACGTGGATCAGGAATACAGGATTACCGATTTTCAAGAGAAGCCGAGTCACCCGCCTTCGATCCCCAATGATCCGGGCCATGCCTTTGCGTCCATGGGGATCTACTTGTTTCGTACCAGCGTCCTTCGCGAACACTTGACTGCCAATGCCCACGAGGGCGGGAGTCACGACTTCGGCAAAGACATCATTCCCCGAATGATCCGCGACCAACGTGTCTACGCCTATAAATTCATCGACGCGAACAATAAAGAGGTGAAGTATTGGAGGGACATCGGCACCTTGGACGCATACTGGGAAGCCAACATGGACCTCGTCGCCGTGGATCCTCTCTTCAATCTTTACGATCAAGACTGGCCGATTCGAACCTATCAAGGACAGTTTCCACCGGCGAAATTCGTCTTCGCACAAGACTATCAAGGCGGCAGGATGGGGGTGTCCCTCGATTCCATCGTGTGCGGCGGCTGCATCTTCTCCGGCGGCCGGGTGCAAAACTCGGTGGTTTCACCGAATGTCCGTGTGCAGGACAATGCGGACGTGCGCGAATCGATCATCATGGAGAATGTGGTAATCGGCGCACACTGCCGAATCAGACGAGCCATCATCGACAAGGATGTCATCATTCCGCCCAACTCGGAAATCGGGTACGACCGAGAAGCCGACGCCCAGCGATTTACCGTCACCGAATCCGGATTGGTCGTGATTGCAAAGGGAATGAAACTGCATGCCTCCCTCGATTCATCCGGTTGATCTGATTCTCGCTCTTCGCGACAAGCACTTGACCCCTGCCATCGTGTTTCTGACGTCGCGCCGTGCCTGCGACGAAGCCATGCAGGCATTCGACCACAGCAACATTCACCTTCCACCTCCTCGCCAGGAGGCCATCGCCGCCGTGCTGGGAAAAGTCATCGCCCAATATCCCAGCATCGCCGAGCACCCGCTCATCCCCACCGTTCAACGTATCGGTGTGGCTGCACATCACGCAGGCCATCTCCCCTCGTGGAAGATCGCGGTTGAGGAACTGATGCGTCACGGCTGCCTCGATGCGGTCTTCGCCACGACTACATTGGCCGCCGGAGTCGATTTCCCTGCGCGGACCGTCATCATTACGCAATCCAGTATTCGCAAGTCACGCGACTTTACGGATTTGACGATCGGCGAAGTGCAGCAGATTGCAGGCCGCGCCGGACGCCGTGGAAAAGACCTCGTGGGCTTCGCCATCGTTACCCCCTCGCCCTACATCGATTTGCACGTGCTGACCAAGGGTTTTACCGGCCATCCGGAAGCGATTAACAGCCAATTCCTCATCAGCTATCCGATGGTTCTGAACCTCTTGAAGGCCCATCCTCTGGACCAAATCCAACCGATTCTGGCCAAAAGTTTTGCGCAATTTCAGCTCAACCAGCGCGCCGAGGTCCTCGAACGCAAGCTGGACGATCTGCGCGATCAGATGGAACCGTTCGGGCCGCGCGTCTGCACGGACTGGATTACAGAATGGCAGACGTTCGACCAGGTCCGCCGGCAGAAATCGCACCGTGCTCCCGTCAGGAGACACGAGCCGCCGGAAGTCGCCGCACGCTTTCACTTTCTCACTCCTGGTCGCGTGGTGGGCATCGGCCGCAGCCGAGGCGTAGTTCTCCGCCAATATCGCAGCAAGGGACAGAAGAGCCCGATGATTACGGCCCTGCGGCAAGGGGGCGGCATCACTGAATCTCCCGCCTCCACCGTCACGGAAGTATCCGACCGCATCCTCGACTGCGTGGATGCGCCGGTCTACCCCTGGTGCACGCCGGAGAGCGTGGAGGAGTTACTCCGGCACCTGGAGGAGTTGCCGGGGAGGCTGCCGGAGCTTCCCATCCTGGTTCCGAAGGAGGATGAGCCGATTCCGGATGCTATCGTGCAGACCTTGGGCGATTTTGCCTGCCCGTCCTGCCCTTCACGATCCGCCTGTCAAAGAGATCATCCCCGCGCTTCCAAACTTCGCCAGGAACAACAGCGCCACCTCAAATCCATTCAGGCACTGCGAACAAGTCTCTGGCACCGATTTCAAGAGAAGGTCGACGTCCTGCAACAGTTCGGTTACCTCACGCCGACGGCACATCTGACTGAAGACGGCGAGTGGGCCAGACTGATCCGCATCGACCATTCGCTGCTCATCACGGAGTTGATCAGAGCCGATGCGTTCAGCGGAGTCGATCCCTCGATGCTGGCCGCCGTGATGTCGAGCATTGCGCATGACGATGATCGTCCCGGCGCCTTTCCCCGCGTCAGTTCCGGCTTGGGTTCATTACTCGGGCAGGTCCGAAAACTGGCGGTGTCGCTTTCGCCGCACGAAGACCCCCCGCTTTTGCGGGCCGACATTGCCGCAGTGACGGAGCGGTGGATCGGTGATCCCACGCTGACATGGATCGGTCTCTGTAAGAGCACCACGATGGCTGAAGGGGATATCTATCGTCTCTTGGCACGAACGTTGGAATTCCTGTCACAGGTGCACACGCTCAAGGCCACGCATCCAGGATTGGCGGATACCGCCTCCAAGGCCATCGCCAACCTGCGCCGCGGCGTGCTGGAGGAATTACCATGAAGAAGGGGGTATGGGGGTATAGGGATAGCGGGATACGGGCGGCTCTCTTGTTACACTGTTACCGCGCTACCACGCTTTACCCCTTCAAACCATGACGACCCAAGAATTGGAACAGCTTCTGGCTCAACAACCGATCGCGCTCTTGCACCGACTTGCGCGAGGGCGTGTCCAACGGCATTTCCGCGCAGGCAAACGCCGATTGATCGAAATTTTATTGCGCCATTCCGCCGAGAATCGTGCAGGTTTTGAGTCCGACTTGCTGACCTTGATCGGCGAGCGACCGGCTCGACCCGTTCCACCCGTAACGCAATCCCCTGCTGCCAGGAAGCAGAAATCTTCTGCACCACAGCATCGCACGATTCACAAACCAGCCGAGCACGATCATGAGCCGGTCATTACCCTCTCCACCTGGTTGGAGGGATTGGGGGTACCGCCGCCGCAGACCTTTGTCCCCGATCACTGGCAAGAAGAGGCCGTCGCCAAACTGAGAGAGTGTGACGTGGTCGTGAGCGTACCGACGGGAAGCGGGAAAACCTATGTCGCTGTTGAAGCGGCTCGTGGAGCCATGGCGGAGAACAGAACGGTCATCTATACGTCGCCTCTCAAGGCCCTTTCTAATACCAAGTACACGGAGTTTTCAAAAATATTCGGCCCGGAGCAGGTCGGCATTCTGACCGGCGATCGACGTGACAACGGGCAAGCGCCCCTCTTGATTATGACAACGGAAATCTTGCGGAATCTGCTCTACGACGCCGGAGGCGGTGAGATCGACATACGGTTGGATACGTTAGGGCTGGTCATTATGGACGAATCGCAATACATCGCGGATCCGGAGCGAGGCGTCGTGTGGGAAGAAACAATCATCTTCTGTCCTAGCCAAGCACGGCTCCTCTTACTCTCCGCCTCAATCGGCAACCCCCACGATATTGCCGAGTGGCTGACTTCGATCAGGCCAACTCCCTGCCACTTGGTCCGCCACAGTACGCGCACCGTCCCGCTTCGCGCCGGCTATTTACATCCAAACGGCAAGCTTACACCACTATTCCGCACCGTTGGCATTCCCCACGGCCATCCAAGCCATCTCCATCCGGAAGCCAAACGGCTCTTTGCCCAATACGAAGACGAAACGCTGCCGACAGGACGCCGCCGGTAACCGTCGTGAACAGACGCTTAGAATATAAGGCTGAGGCTGGCGGTAAAACCGTGGCGCAAGGATTCGAACTGAGTGAGGGGATGAGATTCGGTGGATCCTATAGCAGGATGAACTGTAAGGTGACCGCTCAAGACTCGATTATAATACATACGGTATCCCAGGTTTGCCGCAAGGTTTGTCGTAATCATAAACCGTGCGCCGATGTCCGCATCGGCTCCCACCCCATAACCCACCATTGAGAAACTCGGGTCCTGACTCTTTCCAGCACATTGGGATCCTAAGCTTAGAATTCCACGTGGACAAGTTGTCG